>Ga0157372_10003337_pt1 | contig 17330 bp, 15 predicted proteins | sample C55metaG_FD_115307 | JGI IMG/M metagenome (GOLD analysis project Ga0157372, IMG submission 115307) | Corn rhizosphere microbial communities from Kellogg Biological Station, Michigan, USA - C5-5 metaG | ecosystem: Host-associated > Plants > Roots > Rhizosphere > Soil | place: USA: Michigan... | reverse complement strand
GGCCTTTTTCTCAACGAGGTCGCCGTCCTTGCACAGCGGGCATTTCACGCCGATGTAGTTCTGCTTGACATATTTGCAGTCCGGATATCCGCTGCACGAGGTGAACTCGCCGTAACGCCCGTGCCGGATCACCATGTTGCGATCGCACTTCGGGCATTTTTCATCGAGCGGTATGTCGGGAACTCTCTTACCCTGATCCAATCGCCGCGTGGTTTTGCAGTCCGGATATCCCGTGCAGGCCATGAATTGCCCGAAGCGTCCGCGCTTCAGCACCATGACGCGGCCGCAGTTCTCGCAGTATTCGTCGGCCGCTCCAGTCTCCTGCATGTCGGCCGAGTCGAGGTCCGGCAGATTGATCGGATTCTCTTTAGTGAACGTGCAGCTATTGGGATCCTCTTTGTCGTAAGAGCTGCAAGCGTAGAAGGAACCGTGCTTGCCCCACTTGATCACCAGCGGAGAGCCGCAGCGCTCGCACTTCTCGTCCGTCGGCTTTTCCATCCGCTTGATGTTCTCCATGTGCTTCTGGGCATAGCGGAGGTCCTTCTCAAACTTTTTGTAGAAGTCGGCGAGGGCGTCGGTCCAGCCTTCCTTGCCTTCTTCAATCTCGTCGAGCTCTTCTTCGAGGCGCGCGGTGTACTGTATGTCAAAAATGTCGGTGAAATTCTCGACCAGCAGATCGGTAACGACGAGCCCAATTTCCGTCGGAATGAATTTACCGCCGGTTTTAGTCACATACTGGCGTTCCTGAATGGTGCTCAGAATCGCCGAATACGTTGATGGGCGCCCAATTCCGCGTTCTTCGAGTTCCTTCACCAACGACGCTTCGTTGTAGCGAGGCGGAGGTTCGGTGAAGTGCTGCTCCGGCTTCAACGACTTCAGCGTGAGCTTCTGCCCGGCTTCGAGCGCGGGCAGTTTATGCTTCAGTTCCTCATCTTCCTCGTCTTTGCCTTCTTTCGACTCCTCATACACCTTGAGGAAACCGTCAAACTTCAGCACCGATCCGGTCACGCGGAACCAGAACGTGTCCGAGCCGGACTTGGCATCAATATCGACTGTGGTTTGATCGAACACTGCCGGCGTAATCTGCGAAGCCACGAATCGCTGCCAGATCAGCTTGTAAACCTTGTACTCATCCTCTTTTAAGTACTGCTTAACCTGGTCGGGATGACGCATCGCTGAAGTTGGACGGATGGCCTCGTGCGCCGCCTGCGCTTCCTTTTTCTCCTTATAAGTGTTCGGCGACTCGGGCAGGTACTGCGGACCGTAGTTCTGCCCGATGTATTCGCGCACCTCGGTCAAGGCCTCGGGCGCCACCCGGGTCGAATCCGTACGCATGTAAGTAATGAGGCCAACCTGGCCTTCCTCGCCCAGTTCCACGCCCTCATACAAACGCTGCGCAATCATCATGGCGCGCTTGACGCTGAAGCGCAGCTTGCGGGAAGCGTCCTGTTGCAGTTTGCTGGTCGTAAAGGGCGGCGTGGCATTGCGGCGGCGCTCTTTCTTTTCGACGTTGCGCACCACCCAGTCCGCCTTATCCAGCGCCGAAGTGATTTTCTTCGATTCCTCTTCGTTGGGCACCTCAATCTTCTCTTCCCCTTTACCCAGGAAGCGTGCGTCGAACGCCGGCGGTTTAGGACCGGAGAGGTGCGCATCGATGGTCCAGTATTCCTTCTTCTCAAAAGCTTTGATTTCGCGCTCGCGCTCGACAATCAGGCGCAGGGCAACAGTCTGCACACGACCTGCGGAAAGTCCGCGCCGAACTTTGTCCCACAGCAGAGGAGAAACTTGATATCCAACGATACGATCGAGGACACGGCGGGCCTGCTGCGCGTCAACCAGGTGCTGATCGATGTCGCGAGGATGTTCGAACGCTGCCCGCACGGCGCGCTGGGTAATTTCGTTGAACGTGACGCGGCGAATGCGCTCGTGCCCGTTCTCCTCGTCTTTTTTCTTCTTCTTTTTCCGTTTCGCCCCGTCGCCAAGTTCTTCGGCCAGGTGCGCGGCAATGGCTTCGCCTTCGCGGTCGGGGTCAGGCGCGAGGTAGATGGTGTCGACGCCGCTAGCCAACTTCTTTAGCTTGGCTACTACTTTCTCTTTGCCGGGAATGACGATGTACTCGGTCTCGAAATCGTTGTCGATATCGACACCAAGGGTGCTCTTAGGCAGATCTTTAACGTGGCCGAGAGAAGCCTCGACCGTGTAGCCCTTGCCCAGGTATTTCTGAATTGTTTTCGCCTTTGCCGGCGATTCGACGATGACGAGACCTTTTGCCAATAGATCCTCAAATTCAGGTATTGCTTTTGAAGCTAGCACGAATGGGACAAAGCTGTCAGCTATCAGCTCTCAGCTGTCAGTTCTTCATGGATCTGATCAAGGATGCTAACATCCGCTTTACCTCAAGAACTCCTGCACAAAGCCGGTCATAATCACTTGTACGCAGCACCTTAAGATCACGAGCAAGGAGCAGGTGATATTCCAGTTCACTGGCTGATCCGAGCAATATGCAGGAATCGTCCAAATTCGCCATCTCCCTTTCGACAGCAACCCTCAGCTATGTTGGCGCCAACTGATGATGCTCGGCGCATCTGGCTAGTCAAACCGAAGAGCTCCTCTTTCGGAAAACATCTGCTCGCTTCATAAATAGCCAGTGTGAGTGCATGCGCTTTCTCGCATACTTTCAGATTTCTGAAACTCTGCATGAGACCTCCTCAATGAGCTGAAAGCTGATAGCTGAGAGCTCACATGCTCCTCACAAAATTCTTCCCCGGCAACTGTTTCACCTTTCCGGCGAGTTCCAACTCAAACAGCGCCGCGAAAATTTCCGAAGAAGAGATCTCAGCTTCGAGCTTCTCGATGATCTCGTCGAGATGCAAGGCCTCATCAGCCTTCAGGACGGCGTAGATCTTCTTTTCGTACGGAGAGAGAGAAGGTTCTTCAAATAAGGATGCAGTCTGGCCCGCTTGAGATTCAGCGCCTGCGGGCGGGGTCAGCGCAAGTTGCACATCTGCCGGGAGTTCCTCCCACACGTCTTCCCATGTGGCGACGAGGTGCGCGCCTTGTTTGATGAGAGTGTTCGGGCCCCACGAATTTTTGTTGGTGACATTGCCAGGCACGGCGTAAACGTCACGCCCTTGCTCCAGTGCGCAACGCGCCGTGATGCGGGTGCCGCTGTATTCCGCCGCTTCCACGACCAGGACCGCGAACGACATGCCACTGATGATTCGATTGCGAATCGGAAAGTTCTGCGGCGCCGCAAAGGTGCCGAGAGGGAACTCGGAGACGAGCGCTCCGCCAAAGCTGAGAATCTGGTCAGCTAACCGTGAGTTTTCCTTTGGATAGATGACATCCACCCCAGTTCCAAACACCGCGACTGTCTTGCCTTTTGCCGAGACCGCGCCGCGATGAGCGGCACTGTCGACGCCACGAGCCAGGCCGCTCAAGATCGCCAGACCTCGCGCGGCCAGATCGCACGCGAGTCGCTCCGCCATTCCGATTCCGTACGGTGTCGGGTGACGCGTGCCGATGACCGCAATTCCGGGCTGGTTTAGCGCTCCCGCATTTCCTCGAACATAGAGGACCAGCGGCGGATCGTAAATCTGTTTGAGTCGATTGGGATAGCCCGGGTCGTCAAACGAAACGATCTGAATGCCCAGGCCGCTTGCCTTGGCAAATTCTTCGTGCGCAAGTTCGAGAGACTTGCCCGTGCCGATCGATTGGGCGGCAACGGCTGGCAGGCCGGCCCCCTCGAGTTCGGTCAAGGAGACCTGGAATACTCTGTCGACGACGCCAAAGAATTCCACGAGTCGCCTGGCGCGCGTTGGCCCAAGTCCCGGAGTCAGAGCCAGAGCGATCCAGGGAATCTGTTTGGAATTGTCCGCGACGGGCGCGAGTGCCACAGTAGTTTTGGTCGACAAGGGGCGCCTCCAGTTTGGAGGCTAGGGACGCGCGAAATCGCAAGTCAAGGTCATCCGTCACATGGATGCTAGAATTTTTCAGCGAAGCAATGAGCGGCGAGCTGGGAGCGGCGAGGGGCGAAAGGCTACGTAGCTGCTAACGTGCTGTAAACAGAAAGAGTTGTACCTGGACTACAACAATCCCGCGTGCGTGCAAGCGGTTTTGCTCACGCTCAACGCTCACTGCTGATAGCCCCATGCGCATCTCGGCCATCTCGTACCTGAACACTGCCCCACTGATGTGGGATTTCGAGCATGGCCTCGCTAGCCCAGAGTTTGAGATCTCCTACACGGTGCCGTCGCAATGCGCTGCAGAACTGGCGCGCGGAACTGCCGACATCGGAATCATTCCAGCGGCTGCATACGCAACCATGCCGAACCTCGCGATTATTCCCGGCGTCGCGATCGCATCCAAGCAGCCGGTGCGCTCGATCCTGCTGGTCAGTCACATGCCGCTTGACGAGATCAGAACTGTCGCGCTCGACAACTCTTCTTTGACTTCTGTTGCGCTCACGCGTGTGCTGTTCGAAAAATTCTGGGGAGGGGAGAGAACGTTCACCTCGGCTGCTCCGAACCTTGATTCCATGCTGGCCAGCCATGACGCTGCACTCCTGATCGGTGATCCCGCACTACAGGTTGACCGCGCAAAATACCAGACGTGGGACCTCGCGGAGGAATGGATTCGCTTCACCGGCAAGCCGTTCGTGTTCGCGTTCTGGGCTGTGCGCAACGACGCGCTTAAAAACACCTCGCTCGATTTAGCCGCCATTTTCAATCAGTCCCGCGACCACGGTGTGCAGTCGAACAATATTGAACAAATTGTTCGCAGCTGGTCACCAAAACTCGGGATCAGCGAGCAGTCCGCACACGACTACCTCACCCGCAGCATTCATTTTCAACTTGATGAAAAATGCCTTGAGGGGCTGCGCCTTTTCTACGCGTATGCACATCGTTATGCCCTTTTGCCCAGAGTCCCGGAACTGCAGTTCGCCCAAGCGCCTGTCGTGAAAGGTTGACCTCCGAGGACTCAGAAGGCTCTACACGCTCGTGCTCAGCGAAATGCCGAGCACGCGTGCTATAATCTGTTCAGTCGCTATTTCCACGGTTTGCTCGTTACGCGGTGACCCCATTGGGTCAGCTTCATCTCCGCCTTTCCTGCCCGCCGTTTAGTTCGGCGCCTAATCCAAAATTGACGTGAGCGGCCAGGAACCTCCTGACATTTGTACAGGTTTGTAACGAAAGCCTCTCCAGAAAGAAACACTTAGAATGACGAAGTTTACGGAACTGCCCCTATCTTCTGCGTTGCAGCAGAAGCTGGCCGCAGCTCAATTCATTACCCCAACCCCTATTCAGGCGAGTACCATCCCGCCTGCTCTCGAAGGCAAAGACGTGATTGGCACCGCACAAACCGGTACGGGCAAGACGCTTGCTTTCCTGATTCCGATTATCGAGATGCTGCAGCGCGAACGGTCACGCAAGACGAGCGCACTGGTGTTGTTGCCGACTCGCGAGCTGGCCATGCAAGTCCACGAACAGTATGAAAACTTGCGTGGCAAAACCATGCCCAAAGCGGCGCTCGTTGTCGGCGGGCTGTCCGAAAAGGCGCAGATCCAGAGCCTGAAAGGCGGTTGCGAATTGGTGATTGCCACCCCTGGACGCTTGCAGGATTTCATCACCCGCAGGCTTGCCGATGTGAGCCAGATCAAGATTCTCGTGCTCGATGAAGCCGACCGCATGCTGGATATGGGTTTTCTGCCAGCGATTCGCCGAATTCTGACGATTTTGCCAGCACGACGGCAGACACTATGCTTCTCGGCAACTATGGAGCAATCGGTGGCCAGCCTGGTGCATGAGTACATGCGCGACCCGGTGCGAATCGCTTTAGGATCGGTGCTGAAGCCGGCCGAGAGCGTCCAGCTGACGGCGTACGAAGTGCGTCCCGGCGAGAAGCTCGACGCGCTGAGGCAACTTTTGTATGAGGAAGCCGGGCAGACGCTGATTTTTACGCGCACCAAGCGTGGGACCCAGCGGCTTGCCAATGAACTCGTTCGCGATGGATTCCGCGCGTCCATGATTCACGGCGACCGTTCGCAATCCCAACGCAATGCGGCGCTGAGCGGCTTCCAGGAAGGGCGATTTCAGGTGCTGGTCGCGACCGATGTAGCGTCACGCGGCCTCCACATTGACGATGTGGCGCACGTAATCAACTACGACGTCCCCAAGATCGCCGAAGACTTTATCCATCGCGTCGGGCGGACCGGCCGCGCCGGCTGCGAGGGCAGGGCTTCGACCCTGGTCGCGGGCGCGGAGACACTCGAGCTTCGTAGCATCGAACGTACTCTTCGGTTGCGTATCGAACGCAGGCAGGTCGAGAGTTCGAGCCGTCCAGTCAAGATGGTCAAGAATACGCTGTCGTCGAGAACCTTGAGCGCATTACCGGGCGAAGTTTTCGTCTAAGAAGCGTACGCTCAGGTGGGCAACGGCCCACCTGGGCGTTATGAAGCCCTTCATTTCCTAATATCTCCAGGACATACCACTCCGAAGCCGCAAAAGAGCTTCTAAGCTTGAATGCCACTTGCGGGCGAGCTGCTGGCAATCCTGTTGGTCTGGCGCTGGGTACTGCGACTCGGCGGTCCCGGGCTGATTCTTCTTGGCGTTCTCGATAACTCCATCGTCCCGCTAACCGGGAGTATGGATGTGCTCACCATCTGGCTCGCTGCCGGCCATCGCGATGCCTGGCCCTATTACGCGTTTATGGCCACCGTTGGCGCGGTCATTGGCGGATACATTACTTATGCCCTGGGACGCAAAGGCGGCAAAGAGGCCATTGAACGCAAACTCAGGAAGGACAAAGCAGAGAAGCTCCTGAAGCGTTTTGATCGTTGGGGCTTTGGATCGGTTGCAGTTGGCGCGCTGCTTCCGCCGCCTTTCCCGCTGGTCCCGGTGCTGCTGGCCGCAGGTGCTCTGCAGTATTCGCGAAAAAAATTTGTGGCTGCGCTCACGCTTGGACGCAGCGTCCGTTATTGCCTGGTTGCGGGACTAGGCTCGTTGTACGCGCGGCCGATCACTTCGTTCTTCTCGCGCTATTACAAGCCGACTGCGCTTGTGCTCACTGGCATCGCCGCCATCGGCAGCTTCTTCGCAATTCGCGAGTACATGCACTCTCGCAAGCACCATTCCGACAAGCCAGGCACACTGTCTCCCACAAAAGCGGCATAAGTGCAGCCCAGGACCTCAGCCTGAACCTGAAACTACGCCTTTGGTCGGCGCAACCTGCGAAGGAAACGGTGAGCCTTCGTTACGTCCTTCGCGATTTGATCCCGAAGATCCTGTACCGAAGGGAATTTCATCTCATCGCGAAGACGAGAGAGGAATGAGAGTTCTATCGGCGTTTGGGCCGTGAGTTCGATGGGATGAAAGTTGAGCAGGTGAGTTTCTATCGCAAACGACTCTTCGCCGAACGTAGGCCGATTGCCGATATTGGTAACGGAATCGAAGCATTCGTCGTCTACACGAGTGCGGGTGATGTATACGCCGTCTTGCGGGACGAGCTCTTCGTAGCGTGAAAGATTGATGGTAGGCACTGTGTACTTCGAGCCATATCCGCGACCTCGCCCGGCAGTCGACAAAATGCTGAATGGGCGTGTAAGCAGCACGCGCGCGCGATGCATGTCGCCGGCGCGAATGAGTTCTCGAATGCGCGTGCTGGAAACGGATGCCCCGCGAATCCGCATTTCTGGATAGGCCACCACTTCAAATCCCAGCTCCCGGCCGAATTCGGTCAGCATGGCAACATTCCCCGAGGCCTTGTGTCCGAAATGAAAGTTGTAGCCCTCGTGGACTTCTACCGCGTGTAGCCGGTCGCGAAGAATCTGTTCTGCAAATTCGCGTGGGCTCATCAGCGAAAGGTCGCGGGTAAAGGGAAGCAGCAGAACGGCGTCGACTCCTGACTGCTCGAGCAGCCGCAGCTTTTCTGGCGTGGGCGTGATCAGCTTCAGTCCAGAGTCCGGCCGCAGAATCCTCATGGGATGCGGTTCGAAGCTGACCGCCACGGACTTCGCTCCTCGTTGACGAGCTCGGGACACAATTTCATCCAGCACACGTCGATGAGCGCGGTGCACACCGTCGAAGTTGCCGACGCTGACCAGTGTTGGCCCGAAATCCGCCGGAATCTCGCTCAGGTGCCGAAAGACTCGCATCAGATTTCGAACTCCAGTTTCATGCCGTCATAGCAAAGCTTGACGTTGTCCGGCAGAGAAGCGTTCGTGGCCTCATGCGGCAAGTCGTGACAGATGTGGGTGAAGAATGCCCGCCTGGGCTTCAGGCGTTCCACCGTGTGCAACGAATGCTCGACCGTGGAATGCGTGGGATGCGGCTTGTAACGCAGCGCATCGAGAAATAGGACGTCGAGACCTTCAAGTTGCTTGAGCGATGTTTCCGGAATATCGCTGTGATCGGTCAGATATGCCGCCGATCCAAAGCGAAAGCCATAGATCTCCGCTTCTCCGTGAATCAGCGTAATCGGCGTAAATGTGGCCCCAAAAAGTTCGACCGGGCCTTCAATCGGCTTCATCTCCACCAACGGCAAGCCACCGAACTTGTAATCCGCAACAAAGATGTACTTGAACATGTTGCGAATGAACTCTGCTGCCTCGGGATGCGCGTACAGCGGCAGCCGGTTCGGCTTGTGCAGGAAGCTCAGCGGACGTAGATCGTCAATGCCGAGCAAGTGGTCCGCGTGCGTGTGAGTGTAAAGAACGGCATCAAGGTGCTTGATGTTTTCGCGAATTGCTTGCTCGCGGAAGTCCGGCGTCGTGTCGATGAGCACCACGCGTCCGTCGTACTCAACCAACACCGAAGGCCGTGTGCGCCGGTCGCGTGGATCGCTCGAGTGGCAGACGGCGCAGTCGCAGCCGATAGTGGGCACGCCCATCGACGTGCCGCTTCCGAGCACGGTGAGCCTAGCTTTCATTTTGCGGGTGGCGCCTGCTGAGGCCCTCGCGCGATGGCGTTGGTGACTTCGACGTAGGCCATGCGCAATTCATAGAGCGCGTTCTGCAGGAATCCCTGTTCCTTAGGCGTGAGATTGCCTTTGGTCTTGTCGCTTAATAGCGCGATAGTGTCGATCGTCTGCCGCGCACCGATCAAATCAAGCTGCGGCTGGCCGCCTTGTTCATGCATGAGGCCTAATTGCAGCATACCCGTCATGTACAGCGACGCGAGAAAGCGCTCGAAAGTGATTTCAAGGTCCTTCGCCGAATGGCCGCTCGCCTCCACCTGCCGGTCCATCTCCTGCGAGGATTTCTGGTAAGCATCCGCCTGTTGCTTCTGTTCGTCCGCAGAAGGCGATGGTGGGGCTGTCGATTCCTGCTGTGGAGTCGGTGCCGGCGGCGGTGTGGCTGGCGCCTGCGGTTCCTCTTCGCTTGCTTCAGGGCGCAACTCGCCATCCGCAGTGAACAGCCGGCGATCGGTCACGGTGAAGCTTTCGGTTTTCTTTTCTGCCATGTTGGTCAATCGAGCCTTCGGCTCAAAAATCAAAGTTGTTGGATCAAACTTGAAAACGGCAACGGCACCGGACGCACTGTGGCTGCGCCGACTTCAAAACTCGCGTCGGACGTCAGGTGTTCCTTGCGCAGCAGACCAAGTGCAATCACGCGTGCGCTGGCACTCGTCGGGATGGTTGCAGTGCTGGTGATCAGGCCCACTTCTTTCCCATTGACTTGAATTGAGCTTCCGTCCGTGGGAACAGACCCGCTCACCTCAAATCCCGTGAGTTGGCGATGCACAGATCCTCTGGCCCGTATGCGTTCGACGATCTCCTGCCCGATGTAGCAGCCTTTGTTAAAATTCAACGCGCGGTCTTGCGCGGCCTCCTGCGGCAGCGTGCGTTCGCGAATGTCTACTCCCATTTTCGGAATCCCACACACGATCCGGAACGCATCGAGCGTAGGTCCGTGAACCTCCAGCGCGCCCGCTTTCAGCACAGCAGCCCTGAATGCTTCGGCTTGCTCCTTAGCCACCCAGAACTCGTAATTGGCTACGCAAGGGTTATCACCGCGAACTACAGTCACGGCGACCCCGTTCCAATTCGCCTCAGACAAGGCCAGCGGCGTTTCCGGAGCCCTGATCCCGAGCGACTCAATCACCTGTGCCGCTTTTGCTCCAGCTATCCCACAAATCGCAACTGAATCTCCGAGTTCCTGGACTTCCACTTTGTCCATAATGATGTAGCGGCGTAGCTGCGGGAGCAGGCCAGCTTGGGCACGCTCGATTTCAAGAATCAGAGTCTCGCCACGATTGAAGGCGTATAAATCCCCTTGAATTTGGCCCTGCGGATTCAGGACGAACGCATAGACGCCGAGCCCAGGCGCAAGGTCTCGTATGTTATTGCTGACCATGCCGTTAAGCCATCGGATACGGTCTTTCCCGGCCAGCGAAACCAGGGTGCGATCAACTTCGTAAGCCCCACATCCTTCAACCAGCGCCTTCAGTTCAGAACGCAAGTTCGGCTGCTCACCAGCAGTGGTTTCTTGTTGTGCAAGAAGGGACATCTTGTCTCGATTATAACGAAGGGCGCTAGGCGGGTTCCGAGTTTCCAGTTGTCAGTTCCCAGTTTCTGAGTCCCCATTTTCTCTTTCGCGCCTCCGATTGTGCGCTCGTTCCTTTCCGAACACTCGATGAGCGCCGAATCGGAACCGGGAACTGAGAACTGGCAACCGAAAACTGACAACTGGGAACCGGCAACTGCCTTGTGTTACCTTTCCTCCCGTGACCAGCACGACAAAGCGAATCGCTGTAATCCCCGGAGACGGCATTGGAAAGGAAGTCATCCCCGCCGCGCTGAAAGTGATCGAGGCGTCCGGGGCAGCCGTCGACTTCACGCACTTCGATTGGGGCGCCGACCGCTACCTTGCGGACGGGACCACCGTCCCGCCGGACGGCTTCGCCACACTAGCTCGCGACTTCGAGGCGATCTTCCTGGGCGCATTCGGCGACCCACGCGTGAAGAGCAATATTCATGCCAAAGAAATCCTGCTTGGCATGCGCTTCAAAATGGATCTCTACGCGAATGTCCGTCCGGTGCGGTTGCTCGAGGCTTCGCTGTGTCCCTTGAAGGGAATCGAACCTGCGGATATTGATTTCGTCGTGATCCGCGAAAACACTGAAGGCGCGTACGTCGACTCCGGCGGCATCTTCAAGCAGGGAACTTCTGACGAGATTGCGGTGCAGGAGGACATCAATACTCGCAAAGGTGTGGAACGGATCATCCGCTTTGCCTTCGAATACTGCAAGTCGGAGAAGAAGGCTGACGGCAGCGCTCGCAGCCGCGTTCTACTTTGCGACAAGTCAAACGCCATGACCTATGCCGGCAGTCTATGGCAACGTGTGTTTAAGGAAGTGTCTGCTGAATATCCGCAGTTTAAAGCCGAGCACATGTACGTGGACGCCCTTTGCACGCAGATGGTCCGCGACCCGCGCCAGTTCGACGTGATTGTCACGAACAACATGTTCGGTGACATCATCAGCGACCTCGGCGCAGGCCTGCAGGGCGGGCTTGGCATGGCGGCCAGCGGGAACATCCATCCGGGAAAGACGTCGATGTTCGAGCCGGTTCACGGTTCTGCACCTCCACTGGCGGGACAGAACGTTGCCAACCCTATAGGCTCGATTCTTACAGCAGCCATGATGCTGAGGCACCTGGGATTTACAACTCAGTCCAGCCGGATCGAAGCCGCCGTACTGGAAGCCGTGCGCCAGAAACAAACCACCGCCGATGTCGGAGGGGGGCTCGGAACTCGCGAATCCGCCGAGTGGATCGCGAGCAGAATTGCCCGCTCCTGATTCAGACACCGCAGTGTTTCAATCTCATATATAGGGTATCTCCCTGATTTCCCAGTTCATTTACCTCGCATCTGAAGTGGTCTCTGGCCGGAAACGAGGTAACGATCATGGTGCTGATGCCGATGACCCTTCGCCTCGAAGCTACCGACGGCGCGGGTGTGGAAGAGTACCGCATTTTCGAAGATGCTATCGAAGTTCGTAAACTACGCTGCGGCGAAGAAAAAGACGACGTGGAACTCGCGGCTGAGCACGTTTCTGATGAATGGGAGCGGCTTTCTCACGAGGCTCTGACAGAGCACGTTAAGAACAACACAGTCGTCGCCCAGTGGCTGAAGCACAGGATCGGCTGGCGGCGCCTTTTGCGGGCCTGCACTGATCCTCAAACACTGCAGGAATTTGGAATTCCCGACAACAGTCTCGATCGCTACGCTGCTTAGTTTCGTCGCCGCATAAATCCAACAGCGCCACAGGCGTTTTCTTTTCTGCGCCTTGGTGCTTGTGTATTCCACGACGGAACTTTTCCACTTACAATTCCGTGTTCGTCTCTGGGCGGGGCCAGAGTTCATTGGTCTATGTTGTACACACGAATCTGGGCGGGATGCCGCAGAAGTTGGCCGGCATCTTTGCTGTCCGCGAGTAACAGGGAAAACTCGCCTTTCCATTCATTTCGATCCTCTGTGAATAGCGTCTACCGTGTGCCTATTGGCCAGCCGAGTTTCATTTACGATATCGGTGGTTACCTCCTATGTGCAGAAACATCAAAACTCTATTTAATTTCGAACCGCCAGTCACGGAAGACGAGATTCGCGCGGCGTCGCTCCAGTTCGTGAGAAAGATCACTGGATTTACCAAGCCATCAAAGGCGAATGAAGCGGTATTTGAAACTGCCGTTCAGGAAGTAGCAGCCGCGTCTGCCCGGCTGCTGCACTCGCTTGAAACCACCGCTTCACCAAAGAACCGCGAGGAAGAGGCCGCAAAAGCCCGTGCGCGTGCCGCGGAACGCTTTGGCGCTTAGCGCATTGCGATTCAACCGTATCCTGCGTTGGTATCTGACTTCGCGCAATCGAGCGGTCCGGCGACCAGCTTCTTCTCAGGTTTGCTAAGGTTTTCACCTTACCTCGTACATGTACCTCTGATTTGGTCCTACAGTCTTTTTCATTGTGTGTAAGTAGTAGGCTTCCTACAATCCGTTCAACTTTGCTGCTGAATTGGCAGCCAATCAATAAAGCTGGAGATCGTGAGATGACGTTCGGGAAGCTATTCGTCTGCATGTGCGCGCTCGCGCTGCCTGCCATGGCAGGTGTAACCGTAAATAGTCCAACCAACGGTGCGACGGTCGGTTCACCAGTGCACTTTGTTGCCACCGCTGCTTCTCCTGCTTGTTCCAAGGGAGTCTCAGCAATCGGCGTTTATACCTCGCCGGGAGTTCTGGCGTACGTTGTGAACGGCACCAAGCTGGACACCTATGTTTCCATGGCTTCCGGTACGCAATACCCCGTGGTCCAGGAGTGGGATAACTGTGGCTGGTCGGCAAAAGTTCAACTCACGGTAAACGTGGGCAGTTCGGCAAACAACAACGGCTCCGGCGGCGGCAAGACCTTCTACAACCTGCAGCATGGCAGTGGCTGGAATGGCTACGCGTTGCTGCCTCCGAATTTCCCCATTTGCTCCACTTGCACGTCGACCGGCTCCAACGTGTCGTGGTCCTGGGTTCAGAACGTCAGTTCGCCTTCGATGGACGGAATGTCGACCAAGAGCAGCTACAACGGCGGCACGACCCAGTGGGCGGATATTCTTTGGAACAATCACCTGATCGGCGACTTCTCTTCGCAAGGCTTGCCTGACTTCAGCAAGACGCTGGTTCCGTCGCTCCACAACTTCACTTATGACGTGTATTTCTGGATCGGCAACACCAGCGACTCCCAAGCCCTGGAGTTCGACATTAACCAGTTCGTGGGGGGAAAGTCGTACATATGGGGTCACGAGTGCCGGATCGACGGCGGCCACGAGTGGGATACCTGGAACAATAGCCAGCAGAAATGGGTGCCAAGCGGAATCCCCTGCAATCCTAAGAGCAGCGCGTGGAACCATCTCACGATCCAGGTGCAGCGTACTTCGGATGGTCATCTGCTGTTTAAGTCGATCACTCTGAACGGTAATACTGCAACTCTGAACCGTTATGACACGCCCACCAGCACGAACTGGTACGGCGTGACCGTCAACTACCAGATCGACAGCGACTACTACAAGACGCCTTACTCGGTTTACATCGACAAGTTCACGTTCTCGGCTTGGTAGCACTCGGGTGGGAACTAAGAGGCACGCCTAAACCGGCGTGCCTTTTGCTTTTTACACGCCTTAGACAGCTTCGAGCAGCTGCCTTCCATCCAAGGACTATAATCAGCTGGGGTTCTGTATGAGGCTGCACTTCGTGGTTCCGCTTGTTTCGCTGCTTGCCCTCGTGTCCCTGTGCCAAGCCAAGGATGACCAGCCCACTTCGGCCATGACGGAGCAGCACAAGGTCGAAATCATCCGCACGTTCAACTCGGAGCTCGTCTACATTCGCACTCGCTTTCCTATGGGGAAGACCGGCCTCACCATAAAAGACGGGAAAGTGTCCCCCAGCGGCGAACAACTCGAGAAGCTGCTCACTCTGTGGGGCCCTTCAGTAAAGCCCGGCGATCGTGCCATGATCACGAAGTTTGAGATCAAGGGCGACCGCATGCGCTTTGAGATCAATGGCGGCCCGGTCAAAAAGCAGAAATGGTACCAGCACATCCAGGTGGGCGTGAACAACACGATGACCACCCCCGGCGGCAATGACCAGACCGGCCCGTTCAACAATCCGCGCGGCTCCTATGTCGATCTCGTATTCGATCACCATATCCCCGACCTCACCGTGGAGCAACTGAAGCAGTTGTTATGGCCGGTGTTCGATTTTGACTCCAAGTCTCCTGTCGATGCCTACGTTGCAACGGTTCCACCCAAGGTGAGAGACGCGATCAAGGGCCATCAAGTCCTGGTCGGGATGAACCGCGAAATGGTGATCTACTCCAAAGGGCGTCCCGATAAGAAGATTCGCGAGAAGGACGAAAAAGGTGCCGAATACGAAGACTGGGTTTATGGCGACCCGCCTAAGGACGTGGATTTCGTCCGCATCGTGGGCGATGAAGTAGTTCGCGTCGAGACCATGAAGGTGAACGGCGAAAAAATCGTCAAGACAGAAAAAGAAATTGATACTGGTGGACCTCAGGTCGCGGTTGCAGCGCAGAACGAGCAAAAGCAGCAAACGAAAGCTCCAACACTCCGGAGACCGGGCGAAGAACCGGTTCAGCAGAGGCCAATGAGCGCTCCCACTCCACTTCCGAATACTACCGGGGGTGGCCCGAACTCATCTCCCTCGGACGGTCCACCCGGATCGCAGCCCGACCCCTCGCAGCCTGGTTCGCCCGGCCAGTGATCCTTGGCGCAGTTCCTTTGTCCCATTAGACTGGAAGTGTGAAGCTCGCGCTGGGACAAATCAATCCTACCGTTGGCGACTTTGCTGGAAACTCGGCGAAGATCATCGAGTACTCCAGCCGTGCGCGCGCCCAGGGCGCAGGCCTGATTCTCTTTCCCGAGCTCTCGGTCTGCGGGTATCCACCGCGTGATCTGGTGGAACGGGCTTCTTTCGTCACTCACAACCGCGAAGCCGCCGAACATATTGCGTCGGAAACCCGCGGCATCGCTGTTATTTGTGGACTGGTGACACCTGCGCAAGCCGACGCCGGCAAGTCGGTCATGAATTCTGCGGCATTGCTCCTGGACGGCGAAATCAAGTTCGTACAGTCGAAGATGCTGCTTCCCACCTACGACGTCTTCGACGAGTTACGCAATTTTGCGCCTGCGCGTCACCAGGAACTGCTGTCGTTTTGTGGCAAACAAATGGCGCTTACCATCTGCGAGGACGCCTGGAACGACAAGCATTTCTGGCCACGTCAGCTTTACAGCGTCGATCCCGTTGAAGCGCTGGTGAAGTCCGGAGGGAATTTCGTGCTGAATATTTCCGCCTCGCCGTTCTGGACAGGGAAGCGGGAACTGCGGCAGGAGATGCTGGCAACAATCGCGCGCACCGATCGTGTGCCGGTCGCTTTCGTGAACCAGGTTGGCGGCAATGACAGCCTCGTCTTCGACGGATCGAGTCTCGTGTTCGATCGCGATGGCAATGTTATCGCGAGAGGAAAGTCGTTCGAAGAGGACCTTATCTTTTTCGATTCTGACTCCCTCACCGGCGACCTGCACGAACAGATACCCGGGGAAGAAGCCAGCGTCTACTCGGCCCTGGTTCTGGGCACGCGCGACTACATCGGCAAGTGCGGATTCAAGAAGGCAATTGTGGGTCTCAGTGGCGGTATCGACTCTGCTCTGACGGCTGCAATCGCAGTCGACGCTATTGGCGCGGAGAACGTGATGGGAGTGGGAATGCCATCTGAATATTCTTCTGAAGGTTCCATCACCGATGCGCGCGAGTTGGCCAATAACCTCGGAATCCGCTTTGAAGTCTTGCCAATCAGTGGCATCTTCTATGGATTCAAAGAAACGTTGGCTAAGGTTTTTCAGGGCAAGAAGGAAGACGTAACCGAAGAGAATATTCAATCCCGCATTCGCGGTTCGCTGCTGATGGCCATGTCGAACAAGTTTGGCGCGCTGGTTCTCAGCACAGGCAATAAGAGCGAACTCGGTGTGGGCTATTGCACGCTATACGGCGATATGGCCGGTGGACTCGCTGTCATTGCCGATGTGCCGAAAACCCTGGTGTACCGCCTGAGCCGATACGTGAACTCGCGCAAGCCGGTGATCCCACAATCGAGCTTGGAGAAGGCACCCTCGGCGGAACTGCGTCCTGATCAGAAAGACACGGACTCGCTGCCGCCGTACGAAGTCCTCGATGCTATTCTGGAGGACTATGTCGAGCAGTCGCACTCGGCGGAAGACATCGCGCGCGAGCATGGCTTCGATCTGCCGCTGGTGAAAAGCGTGATTCGCATGGTTGAGCGCAACGAGTACAAGCGTCAGCAGGCCGCGCCAGGAATTAAAATTTCGCCTAAGGCATTCGGCTACGGGCGCCGTTTCCCGATCGCGGCCAAAGCGGATATTTGAGTTTGTCTGCGAACTTCTGTGTTCTCTGGGTATCGATTGTTTGAAGTGCAACTTCAAAACCTACCGCATAAAGGCTTGCAGGTGTTCTGCCGGAACCGGCAGAAATGCACAAGCGTTTGGCAGGTACGAAGGACCACAATGCGCAAATTAGCAATTCCATTTTTGTTCTCGCTCACTGTTCTTGCGATTGCTCAACAAAAACATGCCGCACCGACTCACGCAACCGCATCGGCAAAATCATCCGCGAGCGCTACGAACCTTCCTTCCGAGGATGAAATCAATGGTTTTCTGCACGAGACGTTTGGTTATAACCCGCAGCTCACCTGGAAAATTGTCGACGTAAAACCTGCTGAGGCGAAGGGGTTGACGCAGGTTGACGTGCAGATCAGCAGCCCT
>Ga0157372_10003335_pt1 | contig 17335 bp, 18 predicted proteins | sample C55metaG_FD_115307 | JGI IMG/M metagenome (GOLD analysis project Ga0157372, IMG submission 115307) | Corn rhizosphere microbial communities from Kellogg Biological Station, Michigan, USA - C5-5 metaG | ecosystem: Host-associated > Plants > Roots > Rhizosphere > Soil | place: USA: Michigan... | reverse complement strand
CCATGGTGCCGAGGCCGCCGCTGGTCATCCAGTGGTTCGGCTTCTCAAGCTTGATGAACTGGGCGGCCCACATCTGGTGCTGGCCGACCTCGGTGGTGATGTAGAAATCGCGCCCGGCGATCGCGGCATAGAGCCGCTGCAGGGCGAACTGCGGCTTGATGATCTTGTCCGAGTTCTTGAAGCGCAGGCAGTTGCGCCCCCGCCAGCCGTCGATCTTGTGCCACCACGCGGCAAGCGCCTTCTTGTCGACCTTCGGCTGGCGCGCCTTCCACCGCTTGATCAGGTCGTCGAGCACGTTTGCGGCGTCGCCGACCACCGGCAGGTCGACCCGCACGTTCTTGTTGATCGACGACGGATCGATGTCGACATGAATTTTCGTCGAGCCCGGCGAGAAGGCATCGAGCCGGCCGGTGATGCGGTCGTCGAAGCGCGCGCCGACGCAGATCATCACGTCGCAATCGTGCATCGCCCAGTTCGCTTCCCAGGTGCCGTGCATGCCGAGCATGCCGAGCCATTGCGGGTTCGCCGCCGGAAACGCGCCAAGGCCCATCAGTGTCGACGTGATCGGAAAGCCGGTGAGCTTCACGAGTTCCCGCAGCAGCACCGAGGCTTCGTTGCCGGAATTGATGACGCCGCCGCCGGTATAGAACAGCGGCTTCTTCGCATGCCGCATCAGCTCCACCGCTTCCTTGATCCTGGCGATGTCGCCTTTCACTTTCGGCTGATAGGTCTTGTGCTGCATGCCGCGCGGGCCGTGATACATGCCCTTCGCGAATTGCACGTCCTTCGGAATGTCGACCACGACCGGGCCCGGTCGGCCGCTGCCCGCGATGTAGAAAGCTTCGTGCAGAATGCGCGCGAGATCGTTCACGTCGCGCACGAGATAATTGTGTTTCGTGCAAGGACGCGTGATGCCGACCGTATCGCACTCCTGAAACGCGTCATTGCCGATCAAATGCGTCGGCACTTGCCCCGTGATGACGACCAGCGGGATCGAATCCATGAGCGCGTCGGTGAGGCCGGTAACGGCATTCGTCGCGCCGGGACCGGAGGTGACCAGCACCGCGCCAACCTTGCCGGTCGAACGCGCATAGCCTTCGGCGGCGTGCGTCGCGCCCTGCTCGTGGCGGACGAGAATGTGCTTCAGCTTTTCCTGCTGAAAGAGCGCGTCGTAAATCGGCAGCACCGCGCCGCCGGGATAGCCGAAGATGTGCTCGACGCCCTGATCGTTCAGCGCCTGGATCACCATTTCCGCGCCGGTCATTTCCTTTTGCATCGTCCGCTCCGTCTCACTTCATTCGCTGCCGTCATAAACAAAAAGGGGCCTCGATGGAGACCCCTGCGCGCACCAGACAATGAATAGCCATTGGCCATCCGCCGCTAGGCGCGCCCTCCTACTACGATAATCAACGTAAGAAACTTGCGCATTTCCGGCGGCTTTCGTTTCAAATCGTGCGGGGAACCTATAGCCGCGCACCCGCTTGGTCAAGCGGATTTCGCGCCGCACCCGGCTCCGAAATTCGCGTTCACTTTATAGTGCAGCCGTCTCGCGAAAACGCGAATGGTTAGCAGCCGATAACCATTTTCATTGCGCTACATTCTTCGGTCAAGGCAAGCAGCGATTCCGGAGGTTCTATGATGCAGCGGCTCGAATACCGAAAAGTCATTCCTGACGCCATGAAGGCACTCGACAACGTCCGCCAATACGTGGCGAATTCGGGCCTGCCGCACGATCTCATCGATCTCATTTATTTGCGCGTCTCGCAGATCAATGGCTGCGCTTATTGCGTCGACCTGCATACCCGCGATCTGCTGAAGGGCGGCATGAAGATCGAGAAGATCGTGCTCGCTCCCGTTTATTGGGAAGCGCAATCGTTCTTCACCGAGAAGGAACGCGCCGCGCTCGCCTGGGCGGAATCCCTCACCCATATTTCCCAAACGAAGGCGCCGGACGATGTTTACAACGAAGCCGCGAAGCACTTCGATCAAAAGCAGCTCGCCGATCTGACCGTCGCGATTGCGATCATGAATTCATTCAACCGCATCGCAGTCGGCTTCCGCCGCGGGCCAGCGCCCAGACCTTGATGCCATAAGGCCCTGATGCCATTTCTGCGCGAAAAAACCGGACGCTGGTCCCCAGAGAAAATCGCCGCCTTCGCGATTGCGATCGCGCCCGCGCTTTGGATGGCGTGGCTCACGGCCACGCACAATCTCGGCGCCGAGCCGTTCAAGGAGATCGTGCATATTTCCGGGCGCTGGGTGGTGCGGCTCATCCTGCTCACGCTCGCGATCACGCCCGCGCGCCGGATTCTGAATTGGGGAAAGCTGATTAACGCGCGCCGCACGCTGGGGGTCGCGGCGGCCTGCTACGCCTTTTTTCATTTCCTGCTCTACATCGTCGACCAGAACTACGATCTCCTGAAAGTCGTGAGCGAAATCGCGCTTCGCTTCTATCTCACCATCGGCTTCCTCGCGCTGACCGGCCTCATTGCTCTCGGCATCACCTCGACCGATGCCGCTGTGCGCCGCCTCGGATCGAAATGGGGCACGTTGCACAAGGCGGTCTATGTCATCGGTGTTTTGGCTGTCGTGCATTTCGCGCTTCAGAAGAAGCTCGTCATTTACGAACCGACGCTGATGATGGGATTTCTCGTTTGGCTGCTTGGCTACCGCGTGTTTTATAAATGGAAGCGCGAAGTCGGGCTGGCCGCGCTGATCGCACTCGCCGTTTTCTCATCGGCCATGACCGCGCTGTTCGAAGCCGGCTGGTATGGCGCGCTCACCGGCGTACCCTTCGCACGGATTATCGGGCTCAATTTGTATTTCGATCCCGAGATCCGGCCGATGTGGTGGGTACTGGCCGCGGGGCTTGCCGTTTGCGCGATTTATCTTGCCGCGCAATGGCTTTGGCCGAAGGAACCGAGACAGCGATTCAACCCGGCGCCCACGCCGTCAGCTTAATTTAGAAATCAAATATTCCAGCGCCTGTTCCGGCTTCACCCATGGCCAGTCCTTCATCTGATGCCTGAACCAGGTTTCCTGCCGTTTGGCGTAGTGGCGCGTGTCAGTTTTGCCTGAACTTGAAGCTTCTTCGCGTGAAATCTCACCTGAGAGATAGCGGCTAAGCGCAGGCGCGCCGTGCGCTTTCAGCGCGGGGAGCGCAGGATCGAGATTTCGCGCCTTGAGCGCCCCGACTTCCTCGATCGCGCCGCGCTCCAACATCTGATCGAAGCGCGAGCCGATTCGGTCAAACAACAGCTTGCGCTCGATTTCCAAAAAAACCGTCAATGTATCCTTCGGATCGATGATCGGCTTCCCCGGCCCTTGCTGCCAATCCGCGAGCGAGCGCCCGGTCGCCTCGAATACTTCGAGCGCACGGATGACCCGCTGGCGGTCGTTCGGCCGTAACACAGACGCCATCCGGAGATCGCGCTCAGCGAGCCGCGCATGCAGCTCAAAAGCCGCGCGCCCCTCGGCATCCGCCCGCACTTTGGCCCGCACGGTCGCGGGAACCGGCGGCATCTCGGAAAGTCCTTGAACGAGCGATTTGAAATAAAGCCCGGTACCGCCTACGAAAATCGGCAACCGTCGGGAAGCTTCAACTTCCGCCAGAACTTGAGCGGCATCCACGGTCCAGCGCCCGACCGAATAATTCTCCGCCGCGTCCACATAGCCGTAAAGCCGATGCGGCACCCGCGCCTCCTCCTCGGGCGTCGGCCGCGCCGTGAGGATACGAAAGTCGCGATAGACCTGCATCGAGTCGGCGTTGATGACCGTGCCGTAAAACCGCTCGGCGAGCGCGAGCGCAAGCGCGGACTTGCCGCTCGCCGTCGGACCTGCAATGAGCACCGCACGAACCATCCATCTTCTCCCGGACGATCCATAGCATGTCGCATATCGCGACCCTGATTTCGAACCCGAAAAATCCCGCGGTGACGCGGAAGGTAGCAATAGCTGCGAAGGCGCTCCTCCCCGGCGCGGGCGATATTGCGACGCTCGACGGCGAGATCGCCTCCGAAATCCCCTTCTCGCTTCCGGCCGACTCCGCCACCCGCCCGCTTGCCGACACGCTGCGCGCCGCGCTCGGCCAAATCGACGTCGTGATCCAGCCCGCCGTAAACCGGAAAAAACGTCTCTTTGTCGCCGACATGGATTCCACCATGATCGAGCAGGAATGCGTGGACGAGCTCGCGGCCTTCGCCGGACTAAAGGAACACGTCGCCAGGATCACCGAGCGCGCGATGCGGGGCGAGATCGAATTTCCGCCTGCGCTGCGCGAGCGCGTGGCACTTCTAAAGGATCTACCCGCGACCGTGGTCGACGACGTTCTGCAAAAACATATCCGCCTGATGCCGGGCGGGCCCACGCTCGTGATGACGATGAAAAAGCAAGGCGCCTATACCTGCCTCGTCTCCGGCGGCTTCACGCTGTTCACCGGAAAGATCGCGGCAAGGATTGGTTTCGATGAGCATCGCGGCAACCGGCTGGTCGTCGAAGGCGGCAAGCTCGCGGGAACGGTCGAGGAGCCAATTTTGGGCAGTGAAGCCAAGCTCGCCGCACTGAAAGAGCTTGCAGCGAAGCTGAAGATCGAACTCGCGGATACCCTCGCCGTCGGCGACGGCGCAAATGATCTGCCGATGCTCCGCGCCGCCGGGCTTGGCGTCGCCTATCGCGCGAAGCCCGCGGTCGCGGCGGAAGCCGCCGCGAGAATCGAGCACGGCGATCTCACCGCGCTTCTTTATCTGCAAGGCTACCGGCGGGAAGAATTCGCAGGATAGCTGCGAGTTTATCCTGCCAATATGCCGCACCTGCAATTCGCGCCGCTGCGGGAACAAATTTGATCCACGGAATGTTCACGAAATATCCGAGGGCGACTTCTGTTGGCCTCGCCGCCGCGGTCCGAGCGCAAGCCGGCCGCCGGGGACGACCCAGCCAAGAGGGAGGTCTCCCCATGACAACAACCACAACATTTCGCGCCGCTTCGCCCGCCCGCAATCGCTGGCTTCAGCTAATCCTCGGCATCGTCTGCATGGCGAGCGTTGCCAATCTGCAATACGGCTGGACGCTGTTCGTGCTGCCCATCGAGCAGCATTGGGGCTGGACGAAAGCCGAAATCCAGATCGCCTTTTCGATCTTCATCCTGCTTGAAACCTGGCTGGTCCCGTTCGAAGGGGCGATCGTCGACCGCATAGGCCCGCGCTGGATGGTGCTGGCGGGCGGTGTCTGCACGTTTCTCGCTTGGTTCATTAATTCGCAGGCCTCCTCGCTCGGCATGCTCTATCTGGGAGGAGCAGTCGCCGGTATTGCGGGCGGCGCGGTTTACGGCACCTGCGTCGGCAACGCCCTGAAGTGGTTTCCCGACAAGCGCGGCCTCTGCGGCGGCCTCACCGCGGCGGGTTTCGGCGCCGGCGCCGCCATCACCATCGCGCCGATCCGTTCGATGATCCAGACAAGCGGCTACCAGCACACATTCCTGGTCTTCGCCATCATCTACGGCGTCATCATCGTGGTCGTGTCGAACTTCATCAAAGCGCCGGGCGCGCACGATGTCCCGCCCACGGCCAACATCAAAGTATTGCAAGGAACGCAGGAAGTGCCGCCGTCACAGGCGCTGCGCTCTCCGATCTTCTGGACCATGTACCTAATGTTCTTCCTGGTCGCGGCCGGCGGACTGATGTCCACGGCGCAACTCGCGCCGATCGCCAAGGAGCGCGGCATCGCCGACGCGCTCGTCACCATCTTCGGCATCACGACGCCCGCGATCGTCGCGGCATTGACCGCTCACAACATCACTAACGGTGTCGGGCGTCCGCTCAACGGCTGGATCTCCGATCATATCGGGCGCGCCAATATGATGGGGATCGCGTTCGGCATCGAGGCGCTGTGCCTCATCGCCTTCGGATTCCTCGGCACAACCCCGATTTCGTTCATCGTCACCGACGCTCTTGTGTTCCTGTTCTGGGGCGACATCTTCAGCCTGTTCGCCGCCACGGTAGGCGACGTCTTCGGCCGCCAGTATGTGACCGTGAACTACGGGATCATGTACACCGCAAAAGGAGTAGCCTCGCTTCTGGTGCCGCTCGGCAACGTGCTCACGCACGTCACTGGAAGCTGGCACGCGGTTTATATCGTCGGATGCGGCATGAATGTGATCGCGGCGCTGCTCGGCTTCTTCGTGCTGCGGCCGATCATCAACGCGCGGCTTGGAGCCTATAAGGTAACCAGCATGAAGAAAGCCGCTTGAAGCAAAGCGGGCGCGGCGATCGTCGCCGCGCCCGAAAACCGTCTACGGCAGCGTCACCGGCACGAAGCGCTGCTCGTCGCCGCGCATCACAAGCATCAGCGCCGATTTCTTGCCCGCCTTTTTCAGCGCATCGATCCGCTTCTGCATGTCCGCCGGCGTCGCCAGCATCTCGTGCTGGAACTCGAGGATCACATCGCCGGGCCGGATACCACGGTCGGCGACCGGCGAATTGTTGTCCACCGAAGTCACCACCACGCCCTTCGCATTGGGCTTGATCTTGTATTTCTTCCGCATCTCGTCGGTGATCGCGGAAAGCCCGAGACCGAGCGTGTTCTTGGGCGCCGCGACCTTCGCCGGCTCCTCCTTGCTGATCGAGGCAAGCTTCGGCTTTTCGCCGTCCTCAAGACGCCCGAGCGTGATCTTGATCGTTTTTTCCTTGCCGTCGCGCAGCACCACCATTTCGACCGACTTATCCACCGCCGTGTCGGCGACGATTTTCGGAAGGTCGCGCATTTCCTTGATGTCATGGCCGTCGAATTTGACGACCACGTCGCCGGTCTTCATGCCGGCCTTCGCGGCCGGACCGTCGTCGTTGACGCCCGCGATCAAGGCGCCGCGCGCCCTGCCGATGCCGAGGCTCTCGGCGATCGCGTCGTCGACCTGCTGGATGCGTACGCCGATCCAGCCGCGCCGCGTCTCGCCGAATTCGCGGAGCTGCGCGACGATCGGCATGACGCTCTGCGAGGGGATCGCGAAGCCGATGCCGATCGAGCCGCCCGACGGCGAGATGATCGCCGTGTTGATGCCGATCACGTCGCCGTCCATGTTGAACAGCGGCCCGCCCGAATTGCCGCGATTGATCGCGGCATCGGTCTGAATGAAATTGTCGTAGGGGCCGGCATTGATGTCGCGGTTCCGCGCCGAAACGACGCCTACCGACACCGAACCGCCGAGGCCGAACGGGTTGCCAATCGCCATCACCCAGTCGCCGACGCGCATCTTGTCGGAATTGCCGAAATTCACGGCCTTGATCGGCTTCTCCGGCTTCACCCGCAGCACCGCGATATCGCTCTTGGTGTCCTTACCGACGAGCTCCGCTTTCAGCTTCGAGCCGTCGTTGAAATTCGCAAAAATTTCGTCGGCGTCAGCGATGACATGGTTATTCGTGATGATGATGCCGGAAGCATCGATCACGAAGCCGGAACCGAGCGAGGACACCTTGCGCGCGCGGCCGCCGCCTTCCTTGCCGTTCTTCTTGAAGAATTCGTCGAAGAACTCCTCGAACGGCGATCCGGGCGGAAGCTGCGGGATCTGCACGCCCTTCTGCGCCTCGACCGTTTGCGAGGTCGAGATGTTCACCACCGCGTCGGTCACGCGTTCCGCAATGTCGGCGACCGACTCAGGTCCCTTTCCCGAAGCGGCAAAACCCGTGCCCGCGGCGAGGACGCCGAGCCCCGCCGCAAAACCAAGCGCGGCGATCGAACGAAGCGAAATTCTGGTCAGCATGGACATGGCGATCCTCGAAAGACGATTCTGGCCGGACAAACTGCCCCCGAAAACCCGCAGGAACAAGACGAAGGGCGAATATCCCTATTCACGTTATCGGGCGCGATGATTCCGGCGGAAAAGCGACAACATTCCCCTCAATGCGCCGCCGTCCGGATGGTTCCTAAACCGGCATCCCGCGCATGAACCAGAGCAATAAAATGCCGGCGGCGGCGGCCGCGAGCCCGATCAGCCGCAACGGCCCTTCCTGCGCGCCCGCCACTTCCTCGGCCGCGCGCTTGGCGGCGCCGGGAAAGGCCGCGAAGGTCAGCCCCTCGATCGCGAGCAGAAGTCCGAGCGCGGCAACGAAGTCGTGCATGCCGCCCTCTCGCGCTCGTTATCGCGGCGCGCTGGCAGCAGGTTTGCCGGCTGCGTCGTTGAAGTAACGCATGAAATCGGAGTCCGGCGCGAGCAGCAGTGTGGTATCGCCGCGCTTCATCGAATGTTCGTAAACCTGCATCGAGCGGTAGAAGGCGAAGAAGTCCCGGTCCTGATTATAGGCATCGGCAAAAATCTTGTTCCGCGTCGCGTCGCCCTCGCCGCGGATTTGCTCGCCGCGCGATTGCGCTTCCGCCACCGTCACGGTGACCTCGCGGTCCGCCTTCGCGCGGATCGTCTGCGCAAGCTGATTGCCGCCCGCGCGGATTTCCGCGGCTTCCCGCTGGATTTGCGTTTGCATGCGCTGGAACACGGCCTGGCTGTTCGCGTCGGGAAGATCGGCGCGGCGGATGCGGACGTCGACTACCGAGATGCCGAAATTCTCGCCCTCGCGGGTCATCTGCTCGCGAATTTTACCCATCAGGTTTTCGCGCTCATCGCGCACGATCTGAATGAAGCTCGCCTCGCCCAGCACGCGGCGAAGCGCCGAGTTCAAGAGCGTTCCAAGCTGAGAATTCGCGCGCTCGACCGTGCCGAGCGCCTGATAGAAGCGCAGCGGATCGGAAACCTTGTAACGCGCGAAGGCGTCGACCACGAGCCGCTTCTGGTCGGACGCGATCACTTCCTGCGCGGGGTTCTCGAGATCGAGAATGCGCTTGTCGATATAGACGACCGCATCGATGAACGGGATCTTGGTCTGCAGCCCTGGTTCGAACGCAAATTTCACCGGCTCGCCGAACCGGAGCACGATTGCCTGTTGATTCTGATGCACGGTGAAGAGCGAGCCGTATGCGATCACGAGGACGATCGCGACGAGAACCGCCAGCGCTCCGCTAAGTCCCTTGCTCATCGTGTGCCTCCCTGCGCGGGCGCAGGCCGCGTAACTGTGCCGCCGCTGTTCAGCGGCAGATACGGCACGATGCCGCTCTTCGAGATGCTCGGGTCGATGATCGTCTTGTTCACGCCCGTCAACACATGCTCCATCGTCTCTAAATACATGCGCTTGCGCGTGACTTCCGGCGCTTTCTTGTATTCCTCATAAATTTTGCTGAAGCGCGAGGCTTGGCCTTTCGCTTCCGCAACCGTCTGCTCGCGATAGGCTTCCGCCGCCTGCTGAATTTGCGAGGCACGGCCGCGCGCTTCCGGCACGACCCGGTTCGCATAAGTCTGCGCTTCGTTTTGCGCGCGTTCGGCGTCGGCGCGCGCCGCCTGCACGTCGCGGAAGGCGTCGATCACCTGGCTTGGCGGATCGACCTTCTGCATCTGTACCTGCGTGATGATGACGCCCGTACTGTAGGAATCGAGCGTCTTTTGCATGAGCTCGTGTACCCCCTGTTCGATATTCTGCCGCGCGCCGGTCAGAATCGGCTGAATAGTGGAGCGGCCGATCACCTCGCGCATCGCGGATTCGGCGACGGCTTTGATGGTGCCCTCGGGGTTTTGCACGTTGAACAGGAAGTTGGCCGCGTCCTTCACCTTCCAGAGCACGGTGAAGTCGACGTCGACGATGTTTTCGTCGCCGGTGAGCATGAGGCTCTCTTCCGGCACATCGCGCGTGGTTGTGCCGCGGCGCGGGTCCTCGATCAGCCGCATGCCGATATCGATGCGGCGGCTGCTCGTCACCTTTGGCACGAGGACGGTCTCGATCGGATAAGGCAGATGATAATTGAGGCCCGGCTGCCGCTCGCCGATATATTTGCCGAAGCGCAGCACCACGCCCTGTTCGTCCGTTTGCACGCGATAGAAACCCGAAAGCATCCAGAGCGCGATCGCGCCGAGCACGATCAAAAGAGTGCCCCAGCCGCCGAACGAGCCGCCGGGCAAAAGGTTCTTGATCTTATCTTGGCCGCGCCGGACGAGTTCTTCGAGGTCGGGCGGCGTCGGTCCGCCGCCGGGTTGCTGACCGGAGCCCCAGGGACCGCGCGGTCCGCCGCCCGATCCCCATGGTCCGCCGCTCTGGTTTTTCCAGGACATGAATTCCTCCGCCCGCAAAAAGCGGGCGCGACCTTATACGGGAGTAGCCGGGTAGGTTCAACGCGCCCGAGTTCCGCCAAATACCAGCGGGCGCGCGGGCAACATTAAATTGCTGTAACGTCAGGCGGCGCGCGGTGCCCGGAAATGGTCAAGCACATAGAGCCGGATCGCCGACGACAGATTGCCCTGATTACGCAGCGCGTCGATATTGGCGACCACTTCCGAAAGCGTCACATCGCGCGCCGAAGCGATTTCCTTCAACGCGTCCCAAAATGCATCTTCGAGGCTGACGCTGGTCTTATGCCCCGCGATGACAATCGAACGCTTCACTACCGGGCTCTTGATCATGATCCCTCTCCGGATTCGATGCGGCGACCGTCCAGATCGCGCTCACGTTTCAGTTCGATCGCTTTTTCCGTCCGCTTGGCCGCGAGCGTGCGGCCGTATCGCACGCGATTTTCGGCGGCACGGTTCGCTTCCTCTTCCCGTGCGTTCGCCTTGCGCCGGCGTCTCAGATTGATGATTTCGCCCATTACCCTGCCCTCATCGCGCAATTCGCAAACGAAACAGCGATCGGCCACGCGGAACGCAGACGGGAATCAAAGGTCGGAAGAGAATATGGCCGCAGTATAATACCGCAAGCGCCCTTTTGACCCTTTACTCACCGCATGGGTCTCGCCTTATAGGAGCGATTTTCCCCGTGCACCTACCCTAGGATACCGTTAGCCGCCGGTATTGGACTGCGACACATTGTCCCAAAGTCGTAGATTTTATGCGGCGGTGCAGCATCCGAAATCCCGTCTTTCCGGGATTTCCAGACTGCATGTTAATACCCCTCCGACTCCCGAAAACAGCAAGGCTCGCCATGACTGCCGCAAAGACCCGCACCGAAACCGACACGTTTGGGCCGATCGAGGTGCCGGCCGACCGCTACTGGGGAGCGCAGACGCAGCGGTCGCTGCAGAACTTCAAGATCAGCGGCGAAAGAATGCCCAAGCCGATCGTGCGCGCGCTCGGCATCGTGAAGATGGCGGCGGCGCAAGTGAACAAAGACCTCGGCGCGCTCGACGGCAAGCTCGCCGACACGATTTCCGAAGCCGCGCGCGAAGTGGTGCATGGCAAACACGACGACCACTTTCCGCTTGTCGTCTGGCAGACCGGCTCCGGTACCCAGTCGAACATGAATGCCAACGAAGTCATCAGCAATCGCGCGATTGAGATGCTGAGCGGCACGCTCGGCTCGAAGAAGCCGATCCATCCCAACGATCACGTCAACATGGGCCAGTCGTCGAACGACGCCTTCCCCACCGCCATGCACATCGCCGCGGCCGAGGAAATCACCCACCAGCTCATCCCGGCGCTCGAGCACCTGCACAAGGCGCTCGATGCGAAGGTCAAGGAATTCGCCAAGATCATCAAAATCGGCCGCACGCATACGCAGGACGCGACGCCGCTCACGCTTGGCCAGGAATTCTCCGGCTACGCCGCGCAAGTCGACTCCAGCATCAAGCGTATGAAAGTCGTGCTGAACGAGCTGTGGCCGCTCGCGCAAGGCGGCACCGCCGTCGGCACCGGTTTGAATGCAAAGAAGGGTTTTGCCGAAGCCTTCGCGAAAAAAGTCGCGGAGATCACCAAGCTTCCTTTCATCACCGCACCGAACAAGTTCGAGGTGATGGCCGCGCACGACGCATTTGTCTCCGTGCACGGCGCGCTCGCCGCTTGCGGAACGGCCCTGTTCAAGATCGCAAACGACATCCGGCTCTTGGGTTCCGGCCCGCGCTCGGGCCTCGGCGAATTGTCGCTTCCCGAAAACGAGCCCGGCTCCTCGATCATGCCGGGCAAGGTCAACCCGACCCAGAGCGAAGCGCTCACCATGGCTTGCTGCCAGGTGTTCGGAAACCAGACCGCCGTCACCATCGCCGGCAGCCAGGGCCATTTCGAACTGAACGTCTACAATCCCGTGCTTGCCTACGCGCTCCTGCAATCCGTGCGGCTTCTTTCCGATGCCGCCGTTTCCTTTACCGACAACTGCGTCGTTGGCATCAAGGCGAATGAAAAACGGATCGCGGATCTCATGGAAATGTCGCTGATGCTGGTGACCGCACTTGCCCCCAAGATCGGCTACGACAACGCCGCCAAGATCGCGAAGACCGCCCACAAGAACGGCACTTCGCTGCGCGAGGAAGCGGTCGGCGGCGGCTATGTCACCAATGACGAATTCGACGCGCTCGTTCGACCGGAAAAGATGATCGGGCCGGGCTGAAGCGGCTGGCATCCTTACTAAACTGTCACTTGCAAAACCGAACTAAAGCCGCATTGGCGAGTTGAGCTTGCCGCATGGGGGCGTGCACCCGCTTTTTGCCGCTCTAGGAGGCCCTATGAAAAAGTCCGTTCTAGCCGTCACCACCGCGGCGATCCTCGCCGGTTCCGCGGCCACTTACGCCATCGCCCAGCAGCCGCCCGCGCCGCAGAAGCCGGGCATAGAAGATCAATGGAAACCCTCGCCCGCCGATCGCGCCGCTTTCGCGAGCGCGCGCGTCGCCGCGCTTCACGCGGGCCTAGCGCTCACGCCCGAGCAGGAACAGCTCTGGCCGCCGGTCGAAGCCGTGCTCAAGGACATGGCGCAAAAGCGCGAAGTGCGCCACGAGGAGCGCCGCGCGGAATGGGACAAGGATAAGAAGGATCGTCCCGACGCCATGCAGCGTCTTCGCCGCGGCGCCGAAGTCATGAGCGAAACCGGCGCCGATCTGAAGCGGCTCGCCGATGCCGCGCAACCGCTTTACGACAAGCTCGACGACGCGCAAAAGCGCCGTCTGCATAAATTGATCCGGCACGGCATGCATGAGCGGATGCGCGAAGGTTTCCGCCAACGCGCGATGCACCGTTTCGCCGAGTGGCGCGATCGTTATGAGCATTGGCGCGACGACGATCGCGGCGACCGGCGCGATCGTGATGACCGCGACAATCGCGGCAGCCAGAATTCCGGCGAACGCCTCTAGGCAAAAAAACGAGCCGCCCAAAAGGCGGCTCGTTTTCTTTTATCCCGTTCAGTTCAGAGCTTCCTTGTTTCCGGCGATTCCTTTTCGCCGCCGTCACCGCCTTTGAGAAGCTCCCGGAGCGAGCCGTCGCTCCAGCGTATTTCGTCGATCCGCCAGCCCTGCGGAAGTTTCCTGAGATCGAGCTCGACGGTTTGCCGCTCGCTCATATTGGTGAAGCTCACAAGCCCCATCGCCTTGTCGGGCGCGGTGTCCTTCACCGTGATCGCCACATCCTTGATGTCCCAGTCCTGCGCGCCGACGAACGGGTCGCCGTCGAGGAGTGGCGGCTCGTCGTTTTTCTGCGCGCGTCCGGCGTCGCCCGCGATCATCGCCGCGAGCTCCGGCGTGAAATAAGCGAGCGCCGCCTCGTTATTGTCGAAGATGACGCCCGGCGTATTCTGCCCGACATACTTCTTGTAGATTGCTTCCAGAAATTTTTGCGCCTCGGCGTCCGCGCGCGCGGGCATCGGCAGGATCGCGAAACCGAGCATCAGAAAAGCCGCGAAGAATCCGTGAACGATTTTCATGGGCTTGTCTTTCCGGCCGATGCGCGTTCAGACGGCGATATCGGCCTTGATCGGCGCATCCGCCACGTAGTTCTCGACCGAAATATCCTCGTAACGGAATGCGAACAGGTCTTTTACAGCGGGATTGAGCTTCAACTGTGGTAGCGGGTGGGGCTTTCGCGTGAGTTGCAGCCGCGCCTGCGCAAGATGATTGCGATAGAGATGTGCGTCACCAAGCGTATGCACGAAGTCACCCGGTTTAAACCCGGCAACCTGCGCAACCATGTGCGTCAAAAGCGCATAGGAGGCGATGTTAAACGGCACCCCGAGAAATACATCGGCTGACCGTTGATAGAGCTGGCAGGAAAGCTTCCCGTCAGCGACATAAAATTGAAACAAGGCATGACATGGCGCGAGCGCCATCTTCGGAATGTCCGCCGGATTCCACGCGCTCACGATCAGGCGCCGCGAATCAGGATTGCGCTTGATGTCTTCCACGACGCCGCGCATCTGGTCGATCACGCCGCCGTCGGGCGCGGGCCACGAGCGCCACTGCTTGCCGTAAACGGGACCAAGCTCGCCGCGTTCGTCCGCCCACTCGTCCCAGATGGTGACGCCGTTCTCTTGCAGATATTTGACGTTGGTGTCGCCGGCGAGAAACCACAACAGCTCATGCACGATCGACTTGGTATGCAGCTTCTTCGTGGTAACCAGCGGGAAACCTTCGGAAAGATCGAAGCGCATCTGATGCCCGAACACCGAAAGCGTGCCCGTGCCCGTGCGGTCGTCCTTGCGGACGCCCTCGTCGAGCACGCGTTCGAGAAGATCGAGATACTGGCGCATGGGACAGCCCTGATTCTGGGCTCAGGCTATACGGCAAGATTACAATTTTACAGAAGCGGATAAATGGCGGCGATCACAAGCCCGACAAGCGCTGAGGCGGCAAACAACTGTCCCATCCAAATTCTCCGGCCCTTCCGGAGAACGTAACGCCGCGAGGCCTTCGCGGTTCCCTAGTCGCAGTCGGCGCCCGGGGTCGGCTCGTTGATGAGTTCGACCTCGTCGATCGCTTGAATCTGCAGGCAGGAAAGCGCCGCCTTCTCCGCCGGTTCGCCAGCGCCGGTCCGAAGCAGGACCGGGCTTCCGTCCGGCGCATTCGAGACTTCCGCCTTCGCGGGCAGTTGGGACGTGCCCTGCGCGGCGTTCGTCACAAAGTGATTTTCCAGCCGAAACCCGCACTCGCCGGCAGTCTGGGTGAGAGCGAGAAGCGCGAAAGCAGCGGGCAAAGCCAGCATCGGATTGGTGACGACGGCCATTTTCTTCATTCCTTGTATTCGCTTGGTTCTGTTGAGATCGCTGGCGCCGGGCTCGCGATTCGATCAGCGTGCGCCACGAATGAGTCCGGCTCGCGGCTTTCCACCGCCGCTCATTGCCGCAGGCCGGATTTTTTCGATCAATTTCACGCGAACGGCGTGCCAGTTTTTGTGCGCGGCACAAATTTGGGCGGCCATTAGAAAGAACAATCTAGAATTGGAATTCTAATATCGCGAAAGCTCGTAGACCGAAATTTTCAAGCCGCCTGTCAGCTTCAACCAATTATTAGAACATTTGAACTAATATTGTTGAGAGAAGCCAGAAGCGCCTGATTTCACTGCGCTTTTAATTAGAGCAAGCTCACTAGAACGGAGAACCCGAATGGGACGCCCCGCCCGCTTCACCGACCGGGAGCTGATCCAGGCCACAGCGCGCATTTCAGCCAAGCTCGGGCCCGGGAACACCACCATCGGCCTGATCGCCGAAGAGGCCAAGGCCCCCATAGGCTCGGTCTACCACCGCTATCCATCCAAGGGCGCGCTTCTGGCGGAAGCCTGGATTGCCGCCGCCGAAGGCTTCGGTGCGCAATTCCGCGCCACGCTCGCGCAAGCCAAGGATGTCGAAACGGCGCTCGAAGCCGCGCTCGTCACGCCGCGCTTCACACGGACCGATCACGCCGGTGGCGTGCTCCTGTTCGCGCACAGGCGCGACGATTTCCTCGATGAAGCGCCGGAAGAAAGCCGCGCGCGGGCGACGAAGCAGACTTCCGGCGTTCTCCACAGCATCGCCGAAGCCGCGAAACGTTTCCTGCCGCGCGATCCGCGCGGACGCGAGAAACTTGCCGTCGCGTTGCTCGGCCTTCCTTACGGCGCGGTGCGGATTTTTCTGCCGCACGCGGTGCCGCCGAAAGAGCTCGACGCCACGATCAAGGCCGCTGCGCGCGCCGCGATAGGGCATTGAATCTGCGACCAAGAAGGTACAGATTGCACGGGTTCCGAGGGGTGCCCGGCGGTCGGCCCGGGCTGAGATACCCAAGAGAGGTGACCCTCCGAACCTGATCCGGGTCATGCCGGCGAAGGGACAGGGACATGCAACGTTCGATATTTCTGGCTCGTTTGATCGGCCCCGTTTTGATCACGGTTGGCATTGCGCTCATCTTCAACTCCGACACCTACCGCTACATGGCGGAACAGTTTCTCGTCAGCTACGCGCTGATCTACGTCGCGGGCATCATCACGCTGTTCGCGGGCCTTGCGATCGTCAACACCCACAATATCTGGATCATGAAATGGCCGGTGATCGTCACGATCCTCGGCTGGATGGCCGTGATCGGCGGCGTCATCCGCATTCTCATCCCGCAGGAAGGCCAGATCGTCGGCACGGCCATCGTCGGTGCCAATCTTTGGCCGGGAATTCCGGGTCTGGTGATGCTCTTCTTTGGCCTGTGGCTCTTCTACGAAGGCTACCTCGCCCACACGCTCCGCCTGCGCCGCGCCGCGGCGGCAAAACGGGCGCCCGCAAAACGTAAAAAGTAAAAGGTGATCTATGAACGTCCATAACCGCGAGATCGTCACCCCCAAAGTCACGACGGGGCCGATCAAAGGCTCGAAAAAGATTTATTCGACGCCCGAAGCGGCGATGGACGTTCGCGTTCCTCTGAAAGAGATCGCGCTGCATCCCTCGGCGAAGGAAGAGCCCGTGCGTGTCTACGACACCTCGGGCCCTTACACTGACGAGAGCGCGAAGATCGACGTCGAAAAAGGCCTGCCGCGGGCCCGTGCGGCATGGGTGAAAGAGCGCGGCGGCATCGAGGAATATGAAGGCCGCGCGCTGAAGCCGGTCGATAACGGCAACGCGACGGGCAAATATCTCGCCCGCGCGTTTCCGAACACGCCGAAACCGATGCGCGCGCTGTCAGGCAAGCCTGTCACGCAATACGAATTCGCCAAGGCCGGCATCGTCACCAAGGAAATGATCTACGTCGCCGAGCGCGAAAACCTCGGCCGCAAGCAGATGCTGGAGCGCGCGGAAGCCGCGATTGCCGACGGCGAAAGCTTCGGCGCCAACATTCCCGCGTTCATCACGCCGGAATTCGTGCGCGACGAGATCGCGAAGGGCCGCGCGATCATCCCGTCGAACATCAACCACAACGAGTTGGAGCCGATGATCATCGGCCGCAACTTCCTCGTGAAAATCAACGCCAATATCGGCAACTCGGCCGTGACTTCCTCGGTCGAGGAAGAAATCGAAAAGATGGTCTGGGCGATCCGCTGGGGCGCCGACACGGTGATGGACCTCTCGACCGGCCGCAACATCCACAACACCCGCGAATGGAT
>Ga0157372_10003334_pt1 | contig 17342 bp, 14 predicted proteins | sample C55metaG_FD_115307 | JGI IMG/M metagenome (GOLD analysis project Ga0157372, IMG submission 115307) | Corn rhizosphere microbial communities from Kellogg Biological Station, Michigan, USA - C5-5 metaG | ecosystem: Host-associated > Plants > Roots > Rhizosphere > Soil | place: USA: Michigan... | reverse complement strand
GACCGACTTTAGCCAGGCCAGCGCGCGTGTGAACAAAGCTGTCGGCGAAACCACGGAACGCATTGAAAAAGAAACGGCGGAATTTATCAAGTACCTCAACGACGAGGTCGTACCCGCAGTTCGTCAGCACTCAACTAAAGCCCTGCGCATCGCCGCCGAAAAACTGACGGACTTTGCCAATTACATGGAAAAGCATTCGACCACCGCTCCCAAATGAAGACTGCCGTTGTCCTGCCTTTATTGCTGGTGATTCTGGTCGGCTGCTCGCATAAGCGAGTCGCAGTCTCTGTGCCACAAGCGCCTCCGCCGGCGCAGACCGAGCGTCTGCCAGGATCGGGAAACTCCGGGCCACAAACAAACAGTGACGAAACCGAGTTCCCTCCAGATGCCAAACCGCTGTGGTCCGAAACCGGGATTGCCAGTTGGTATGGCGCGCCGTATCACAATCGGCGAGCTTCTAACGGCGAGGTCTATGACATGCACGCCATGACTGCGGCGCATCGCACGCTGCCTCTGGGAACGATTGTTCGCGTCACTGATACCAAAACGGGATCAGCGGTTTTGGTGCGGATTACCGATCGCGGACCGTTCATCGAAGGCCGCATCATCGACCTGTCGCGATCGGCAGCGGAAAAGGTCGGCATTGTCCAGCGCGGAACCGCCGAAGTCAGGATCGACGTTTTGAAAACGCCATCCCCGATGGTCACCGGCGGACGATGGGCGGTGCAGATTGGCGCCTTCCAACGCGAGAAAGTAGCGCGGGAGCTGGCCGCGCGTCTGTCCCGACGGTATCGTACCGCAAATGTTTTGACGTTCAACAGCCCGGTGGGAGACTGGTGGGTGCGAATCCGCGTCAAAGGCGACTTAAGGGCCCGTGCCGAAGAAGTTTTGCACGACACCACGACCAGCGAAGGCGCAATTTTTCTGGTAAGACTGGATTGAAGTGATTCAATTATTGAAAACACGCGCTGGCCGCTGCTAAGGACGACACATGGAAAGCTGCCTTTTCTGTAAGATTATTGCCGGAGAGATACCATCCAGGAAGGTTTATGAGGACGAGCATACCTTTGCGTTTGAGGACATCGATCCGAAGGCCCCGACGCACGTGCTGGTTGTCCCGAAAAAGCACATTGAGGGCTTGAACACGGCTGCCGGCAATGAGGCGGAAATCGTGGGCCGTTGCCATTTAACCGCAGCGAAAATCGCGCGTGAACGTCAAATAGAAGAGGGCTATCGGACGGTCCTGAACGTGGGCCCGAAATCCGGTCAATCGGTGTTTCACTTACATGTTCACCTGCTGGGCGGGCGCGACCTGCGCTGGCCTCCGGGGTAGAATAGAGCGAAGCCGGAGTGGCCGTATGTTTGAAATCCCGCCAGTTCGCAATCGCAAATATAGCGTCGCATTACTCTCATCTTTCGTAATTCACTGCGCGGTTGTCTTTGTGTGGCTGCAGCGCGCTCCTATGTTCGTGCGGGCTTCGTCGGTGGCCTGGGGGCAGCACGGACGATCTCAGGCCTTGGTTTATGTTCCGAATCCCGCACAGCGTCCTGTGCTTCAGAAGCAACCGATTCGCATTGTCAAACACAAGGCAGCCCAACTACCGGCGCCCACGCCTGCTGAATCAGCTCGATCCGGCACACCCTCTGGATCACTCGCGCAAGGTCCGGGGTCGGGCATCGAAGCTAAGCCCGCGATCCCGCTGGTGTTTCCTGATCCGGCGGTTTTTCCGTGGCAGTTAAAGGGTTTGCAGGGCGACGTGATCGTGGAAGTCACGATCGACGAGCAGGGGCAGGTGACGGCGATGAAGATACTGCAGTCACTGCAAAATGATATTGATGAGAAGGTATTAGCCACGCTGCGGGGATGGCGCTTCCGACCGGCGAGTATGGACGGAGTGGCTATAAGCTCGCGTCAAGACGTTCATTTTCACTTTCCTGGTTGAGATTGCACTCAACCAGGCAGCCGGCTACTGGATGACTTCGTCGTCCGCCGCTCCGTGCCGGCGCAGCAATTGAGGCAGGTTCTGCGAGAAAGCCGAGCGTGGCAGCACCATGTCGCAACCGACTTCATGCGCCTTCTGCTTCAAATCTCCCTGCACGTGTGAAAGAAAGCCGATCACCGACGTCTTCTTCAATTTGTTTTTCAGCTTTGGAATGAGCGAGAGCGGCTTCACGCTGTTGCTGTTCAGGTCAAAGATGATCAGAGACGGTTTTTCCTCTCCGTTCTGTTTTATCCGATCGCTCAGGTCGGTTTCAGATTTCACGAACTCAACTTTAACGTTGAGCTTGCGGGCGGTTTCCTGAATCTTCGCCTGGAAGAACAGGTCGTCCACAAAGCCGAAAATGCGCGAGGTCGCGTCTTCGCGTACCGGCAATGGCTCCGGGTCGGCCTGAGGGTAGTTCGCCGAAAAGCCGGGCCGCTGGCGTCCGGGTCGCGAACCGTTGTTACCGCCGGCCAAGGCCGCCCGATAGCTGTGGTCCATGGGTGCGCTGTAAACGCCGCCATGCTGCTGATCGCGTCCGGGGCGTCCGCCGCCACCGCCGCCGGGATTGCTTCCACGGGGACGACGACCACGCCGCCGCCTATTTCTCCCTCCTCCACCGGAGGGGCGTCCTGGTCCTGCATTCATATTGTTTTCAGTTTCCTAGTCCGTTGGTGCGGACCCTTTCGTTGACTCTGAACTCGCCGCTTCGCCATGGCCAAAAGCCGCGCGGATGCACGTAGCATGCGGAAAAACACATTTGCGGCTGGAACTCTTTTTTAATTGATCTCTGTCCGTTATGCGCCTGGAGCCATGCGGCGCGGGAGGCCTGCCAAGGGGGCATGGCCGCTGGGAACACAGCTATGTTACCGCGCTCCACCGTGGCGAAGCAAGTCCTAAGTCGCTTGAGTTTTACACAGAAGTAACGGTATGCGTTCGAACAGATACCCGTGTCGTTCTTCTGTACTGCGCAGACTAATCACGGCTACGGCAGAACCTGGTACATGGCCATCATTCCGGCCTCCATGTGGTCGCTCACATGGCAGTGATACATCCAGGTGCCAACATCGTCAGGAACCATGTCGGCTGTGACCATCTGCGCGGGAGAGAGAAAGAGCACATCGGTGCGTTGTCCGTTCACCGTCACTACGTTTCCGTGCCAATGAGGAGTGTGAAAGTTGAAGCCATTGCCCAGGCTGATGAGGTACCAGCGCACGTGATCGCCTTTGTGCATGGTCATCATCGGCATATTTCCGAAAAGATAGCCGTTGATAGTCGCACGAATATTTGCGGAAACGAAGCCGCTACCAACGATGGAAAAATTGCCGTCCGCATCGGTCGGGCTGCTGTCCAACTTCTTAACTGTCTTCGGCTCCGTGGTGTGGGCTTCGATGTTGTGGTCCAGATACCAGCTGTTGTTTTCGTCGATGATGAAGAACGAAGTCACGAACTCGCGGTCAACGTCTTTGGGAGTGCCATCAGGACGAGCCATGCCTTTTTTGGTGATAATGATGGACCCAATGAGTCCTGCGTTGGTGTCGTGGCCTTCAAAGTTGTGGGAGTGATAGAGCCATACCACAGAGCTGGGATCGTTCGGGCCAGGTCCGGAACGCTCGGGTACCTGCCAGGTATACGTGTGAGTACCTCCGGCAGGGACAACTCCGTTGTGACTCGGATCGTTAGCGCCGTCGTTGTAGTAAGAGCCTTCTGAAGACTTTTCGTAGAAGACGCCATGCGGGTGCATGCTGTAACTTTTGGTTCCATTGTTCTTGAAGAAGACCTGAATCGTGTCGCCGACTTCGGCGTGCAGTGCCGGGCCAAGCAGTCCGAGGTGCTCCCACTCGGGCGTTCGCTTCTTCAAAGTAGTAAACGTTCCGTCGGTGTATTCGCGGTAAACCGCTTTGCGATATATATGCCCGATCTGATGCTTGTCGGACTCGAAGTACATTTTCGAATTCTTATCGAAAGGCATCCCCATCATCTTGTCCATGCCCATGGGGGTATAGTCCCAATCGACTTCATCTACTGCGATGTAATAGGTGCGGGTTTTTCCGTCGGCAACTGCAAAAGAAGCAAAACAGGTAAGCAGGACAAGGGCACACGCTGGCATCAGCGCCGGGCGCAACAAATTTTTCATTGGACGAAACTCCGTGGCGAAGGAATATAGCTGGAAGCAGTGTACATCTCCCGCGCAGAACTTCAAGCAATTGTGTCCTGAACCGAAACTCAGTGCTGGTTTGTCGCCTTGGCGCTATGTTGAGCAAGCGAATGTGCTGAAGGAGCTCTATGTTGCGAGCTTGACCGGTGGCCAAGCTTGCGATACGCCCTTAAATAGCGCTGTGGTTTTTTCCAGGCGTTTCACTCCATCGTGGATCGCGATCCGATGAGGTTCGCTCTCATCTCCGTAACCCTCCCACAATGAGACCCCAGCGTAGGCGCCATCTTTCCGCAGAATGTAAAAGACCATGTCCACAAACTGCAGGCGCTGCTTGTCGCCATCGTAGTTGCGGACGATGCGCTTCAGTGCGTCCATACCAGCGTCGAATGGCGACATTCCGTGTCGCATATTTTCGATGATAGTATGTGCGCCGGCCACACGGATGTTCTCTTCCCCGCTGCCGGTCGCGCCAGCTGAGCCGACATCCTGATCGGTGTAGCAGCCAGCGCCGATGATTGGCGAATCTCCGACGCGCCCTGGAATCTTCCAGGCCAAGCCACTCGTCGTCGTACAGCCGGATATCTCCCCATTCTGTTTCAGGGCGGAACAATGTATGGTGCCGGTCGGCGGGTGGACAACATATCGGATTGCTTCGTCGCGAAGCTCCGGCGGAATGCCGACATCTGCCGCGACTTCATTCATGCGGTCCATAAACCGTTGCCACTGATCAATATCAGCTGCCGATCGAAAACGGTTGCGCCAATCGGCACTGGAAATCCCCGGACCCCACCAATCGGAATGCGTTTCCTTCCACAGCAGCCACTCCCTTCTTGACTTATCGGTCAGCAAATTTTCACGCGGGAAGCCCTGTGCCACGGCGAACTTTTCCGCCCCTTCACCGACCAGCATTACGTGTCCGGTATGCAGACGGACAGCGTTCGAAACAAGCGAGGCATTTTTTATGTTGCGCAGGCCGCCGACGGAACCCGCAGTTCGGGTTGGCCCATGCATGCAGCAGGCGTCAAGCTCGACCACCCCGTCTTCGTTGGGATGTCCTCCCAGTCCGACGCTTTCGTCATTGGGGTCATTCTCCGGACCTGCCACAACCTTGAGGGCGGCATCGAGGGTGTCGCCTCCGCCAGCGAGGAAGGCGTATGCGCCATCGAGATAGTTGTAGCCGTTGGCAGCGCAGACAATGACCGGCAATTTAGCCCGTTTTGATTCGTCCGCGCCGGATGGTTGCGCAGCGGCTGCATCCGGTGAAACGGCGATTGCGATCGATCCAGCGATGGTTGAACTAAAGAAATCGCGGCGGGAGATGGGCATGATAATCCTCTTCACTGACTTGGGTAAGATCGACTCGAACGAAGAGTTATATCACGCGTTGGCGATTGGCCGACGGCACCCCTAGGACGCCAACACATTGTTTACGTTTTGATCCGCGCGGAAGCGCAGGAGCGCGGCAATGTTTCCCACGCGGTCGAGGTTTTCGTCCGCCGCAAGCAGCACCAACCCGAGACTGTTTCGCACAACAAGTGGGACCAGGGCCTCGCAAACGTCATCGAGCTGCCGCGTGCTGCGCCCGCACGCCGGGCAGTAGGGGACCAGATGAGAGTCCAGATGACGGCAGTGCGTGCATTCAACGGCGCGGGCGGAATAGTCGCGCGACATGATGATTGTGTCCACCTCTCCTTGCTCAGTCGCACGCAGCACACGACGCAACCCGGTGACACCACGCCCATTGCTTCGGGCTCCTTCGAGCGCAGCGCCCAGCAACTCATGATGTCGTTTTGATACAGCCTCTCGTGCAATCCGGCGGCCAGCTTCGGCCGCTTCCTCATTGCTCAGGGCAGTCACTTCGGCAGAAAACGTCCCCAGCAGTTTCTTTTTGACATCCGGATGCAACTGAGCATCAATCTCCGGCCAGTTAATGTCCTGGCAACCAATTACCAATCCATCAAACCGCTTTCGTTCAGCTGCAGCCTTCAAGAATTCTGCCGCCTCCTGGAAATGCCGACGAAATTCGCCCTCGAGATGCCTCTCAGCATGACCTCCCTTATAACCGGCAAAGCCGTCGCTGCGACCATGGCGCGGCAAAATATTCGAAATACTTCCCTGCTCTTTGACGCTATCAAATGCAACTTCCAAAAAGCGCGCATTCTGGCGATCTAAAACTGCTACCCAAAGCGGCGGATGATCAGACATTATCGGCGCCATCAGTTTTAAGTGGAAGCGGCGGTTCACGAACAACCGGGATTCCCCGAAGCCGGGCGGCAAATCGAATTCCTTCCAGAACTCACGTCCCGCGCAAGCAAACACGGCCTTGGCACGTGCCTGGTTGCCGCGCATCGATTCCACAACCTGCAAGATGCGCTGCAAATCTAAGGCTGCGCTACGGTGTTTTCCGTTCAATTCAAGCTCCTGCAGCGTCTTGCGGACAAGGTCTTTTGCCTCGATCAGTTCCTGCCGGTGTGACTTGTCTTTGGGAACACACGGCTCAAAATAAAACGAAATGGCAAATTCATCGGGCAAGCGGCATTCGAAGTCAGCAAGCTGCCGAAGATCCTCACGAGATATCATGCGAACTCCTCGAACTATCGTGTCCCCGTGTGCTGGGTCATTTTTCGGGTGATCGGACTGGATGATGGAAACGCGTGGCGCAGTTGTTCGCGTGCGCGGCTAATTGCGTGGTGCACTTGTTCGAGCTTGCGATCTGTAATCGATGCGATTTCTTCTGCCGAGAATCCTTCCAGAGCATGGAGAATGAAAGCTTCACGATCCGCCGGGACAGCTCCACGCAAGGCGAACTGAACTAATCTGACCATTTCGTCCGAGTAAGCTATTTCCTCCGGAGTGGCTGTCCGGTCGTCGGCGATGCCACTCTCCGTGGTCATGGCCTCGTCGGGTTGGTGAAATTGCAATCTGGGTTCGTCGCTGGCACGCTCGCTTCGCCGACGCCTTAAACCTTGAAGATGCACATCTGATTCAGCTTCCGTTAAGTGCGACGTGAACTCATCCATCACTCTAATTGCCAGCCGATAAAGCCAGGGTTCCAGCCCCATGCGGTCGGGCTTGACAAGCTGATCATCGAGCGCTCGCGCAGCCACCTCGTCCACGACTTCCTCGGCGTTTAGCGATCCGGGTTGTACTTCCAGAGCACTTTCGCGTAGAAACAATTCCCGTTCCACGAAGCGGCCCAGGCGCAGAAAATTTGCATTTATATAAGAGCGAACGTCTTCGGCGGTTGCTGTCAACGGTGGAATTGCAGCAATCGTGGATTCAAAAGGTACGGAAGCCGCATTGCGGCCCTTTTCAGCGCGCCGTCCTCTCCACCGGTGCGAGTTGCGCAGCAATTCCTTGTGTTTGCCGATCTGGGCGAGCAGTTCGTCAAATGCGGCTTTGATTGCCGCAGTCGCAGCGGCCCCAGATTCCTGTACAGCCATTTGACCAGACGGCAGTCGCAGGTTCAGAGACACAACTGTCCCCGTGCGAGCCGAGTTCTGCTCGAGCAATCCCTTTAAATGAACCAGATCCGGCCGAAATACGTGCAGCCTTTTCTGGATCTTTTCTGTCCAGTGCTGAATTTCGTGATCGATGTCGGGAGTTCTGCGAAGCTTGTAGCTGATATGCACATTCATGCGCGCCTCGGATCGGGAGAAGATCCCGTGAAGCTCTTGCTACAAGGCCGATTCTACACCCAGGTTTCGTGGATAAAGCAAATAGTTGCGGAACTCACAAAAAGTTCGGAAACACTTTTAGATCCAGTATTTTCAGGAGAGAATTGCCCGAAACTCCTGAGCCCGAATCAAGCAACTGAGGGAAGCCAACTGCATTCTAAGCTCTGATGATCGAGGGTTGTTTTGTTAGACGAATTTTAATCGTGATTTCATTGGGGTGTTCACTTTCGCTGAGCCTCATTGCATGCGGCGGTACCAGCAAGACCGATCCACCGCCCGGCAAGATTCCCACCGTAGCGCACGTGTTTGTACTGGTAGAGGAAAATCACTCTTACTCCAGCGTGATCGGCAATGCGTCAATGCCGTACACAAATAGCTTGGCCAGCCAGTACGCCTTGGCAACGCAGTACTACGCCAACCGGCACAACTCGTTACCGAACTACTTTATGTTGACAGCCGGCGATCTCGTCACAACGGATGACACTTTTTCCGGTACGGTGACTGCCGACAATGTGGTGCGCGCCCTGACGGCAGCAGGAAAGACGTGGAAGATATACGCCGAGAGCCTACCCAACATAGGTTACAAGGGGCCGAGCGCAATCCCGTACGCGCGGGACCACAATCCGTTCGCATACATGTCGGATGTAATCAAGAGCAGCTCACAAGCAAGCAATATTGTTCCACTCACGCAGCTGGCTGCAGATATCACGAATGACACTTTGCCCGACTATGCGATGATCGTTCCCAATCTTGCGAATGATGGACATGATTGTCCCAGAGAAGCCGGGAACTGCACTGATGCCGATAAGCTCTCAAACATTGATGGCTGGGTCCACACCAATATCAGTCCATTGATCTCCAGTTCGGCATTCCAGAATTCGCTGCTCATCTATACCTGGGATGAATCGGACATCAATGATGACGCGAATGGTGGCGGACACGTCGCAACGATTCTGATCAGTCCGAAGGTGCGTGCTGGTTTCCAGTCCACGACGATGTATCAGCATCAGAGCGCTTTGAAGCTCACTATGAAACTGCTTGGAGTCACGGACTTCCCTGGAGCAGCGGCTACGGCGCCGGATATGAATGAGTTCTTCTGAGAAAACTAAGCGCCAGGCTAGACAGCAACCGTAACCGAGGTTTCGGTGCGAACAACCGGGCGGTACATAGTGTCGCGCTCTATTGGTTCACGTCCCGCTTCGCGAATAAGGCGCACCAAATCCTGCCGGCGCATTCCTTGAGGCGTGGTTGCACCTGCATCGTGATAGATCTTTTCCTCGATGACAGTACCATCGAGATCATCTGCGCCAAAGCGGAGCGCGATTTGCGCAATCTTCGGCGTCAACATCTGCCAATAGGCCTTGATGTGCGGAAAGTTGTCGAGCACCAGACGACTGACCGCAATTTGCCGGATGTCAAGCATGCCGGTCGTTCGTGGCAAATGTTCGAGCGGCGTATGGTCAGGATGAAAAGCCAAAGGAATAAAGGTCTGAAAACCGCCGGTTTCATCTTGCAGAGCGCGCAGCTTCAGTAAATGATCCACACGGTCTTCCTCGTTTTCGACGTGACCGTAGAGCATAGTGGCGTTCGACTTCAGCCCAAGCTGATGGGCCAGACGAGCCGTGTCAAGCCACTGATCGCCGTCGATTTTGTGATCACAAATAATATGGCGCACGCGATCGGCGAAGATCTCTGCGCCACCGCCGGGAAGCGAGTCCACTCCGGCGTGCTTGAGCTGCTGCAAAGTCTCCGCGATGGAGAGCTTGGCGCGTTTCGCCAGATACGCAACCTCCACCATGGTGAAGGCTTTTAAATGCACTTGCGGGAAGCGCTGCTTCAGTCCCGAGACGAGATCAAGGAAGTATTGGAATGGCAGATCCGGGTGCAACCCGCCGACGATGTGGAACTCAGTCACCGCTTCGCTATAACCCGACGCTGCGGTTTCGAAAGCCTCTTCGAGCGCCATGGTGTACGCGCCAGGAGCATCTTTTTTACGGCCGAATGCACACAACCGGCACGCCGCGATACATACGTTCGTTGGATTGATATGGCGATTTACGTTGAAGTAGGTTTTGTCACCATGCATGCGCTCGCGTACATGGTTCGCAAGCCAGCCAACCGCAAGGATGTCAGGGCTGCGATAGAGAGCCAAGGCATCATCCGGGCTGAGCCGTTCCCGTGCCAGCACCTTATCGCTGATCACGCTGAGGCGTGGATCATCCGTCTGAAATGCGTGAGGAGACATCACCTTAATGATACAAGCCGCCGCCGGTTGAGGCTACAGTTGCCATGAGCTCTCAAATCAGCCGATCGGGATTCCGGGTACGAAAGCACACAGCTTTATTTCGACTGAAACAACAGTGGGGCAAGCGTAGAGAGGTTACGGCGCCACACCATCCAGGTATGCATGCCGGGCGTTTCGACGTCTGTGAACTGCACGCCTTTGTCCTTCAGCCATGATTTGAAACTGCGGTTGATCTTGATGAGACTGTCTTCGGTGCCGCACGCAATCCACAGCAGCTTCAGCTTTTTGTTTGCACTGGCGTTCACATCAGGGAATTCAGCAGCGAAATCGCGATTATCGATTCCACCCGAACTGAACGCTCCGATCCAGGCAAACTGATCGAGGTGATTCAATCCAGTCAGCAATGATTCCGCGCCGCCCATCGAAAGCCCGGCAATTGCCCGCGACTCTCGGTCTTTCTTGATGCGGTACTCTCTCTCTACTTGCGGCATGACCTCACCGAGCAAAATATCGGTGAAGCGCGATAAATTTCTCCAGGCTAATTCTTTGTCCGACCACGAACCCCAGCCCCGGCGAATTACGCCCATATCGCCATAGCCAAGCGTCATCACAATAATCATTGGCTTGGCTTTGCCTTGCTCGATTAAGTTATCGAGAATTACATTGGCACGGCCTACGGCAGTCCAACCGCTCGCGTCATCGCTGAAGCCGTGCAACAAATAGAGCACCGGATATTCATTCTTGCTGTGCCAGTCATATTTCGGAGGCGTGTACACGTAAAAGTCACGATCGTCGCCAGCAATTTGCGAATGGTAAAAATGATGATGAATTTCACCATGCGGCACGTCCGCTACTTCCCACGGAAGCGACGGCCCGGGAATATGAACCTCGTTCGAGAGCGTCAACAGATTGGGCTTGAGCATGGTATTCGATGGATCGACAAGATCCACACCATCCGCATTGAAGTTGTACCCATAGAAATCGGGCTGCAATGGGCCCACAGTCACATTCCAGATACCGTTCTCATCCTTCTGCATGGGGGTAGGCGCACTCTGCCCTTCAATATCGACAACCACTCTCGCGGCGTTGGGGTCGGAGAAGCGAAAGGTTACGCGACCATCAGGTTGCACATCCGGTGACACGATATGTGGCGTCGATTGCGCGCACAACATAGCCGGACCAAAAATCAGCATTAAAAAAGGCAACAGTGTCAAGGCTTTCATGGTTCCCCCCGAGCATGATCAGATGGAGTGCAAAGGGTGCAGAAGCAGGTCCATAGCGACGAAAATAAAAAAGACCACCGCTATCACGCCATTCATGGTGAAAAATGCCGCATTCAATTTGCTCAAATCGTGTTCAGACACCAGCGAATGTTCGTATGCAAGGAGCAACAATACCGCCAGGACACCCAGTGCCGCAAGTTTGCCTAACGCAAACGTCCAGACTACCGAAGCAAGGAACAATAACATCAGGAGGTGGAAAAGGCGTGCGATCAACAACGACGTTGCGACGCCGCAATAACGCGGGATGGAGTGCAGCCCTGACTGCCGATCGAACTCCAAATCCTGGCAGGCATAGAGCACATCGAAGCCGCCTACCCAGAAGGTGACCGCCGCTGTGAGCAGGAGAATCCGCGGATCGAGGGAACCACGCACCGCAATCCATGCCGCTGCCGGAGCGATTCCCAACGCAAAACCTAACACCACGTGCGACCACCGTGTCCAACGCTTGGTGTAGGAATAAAGCAGCAGAACTGCAAGGGCCACCGGGGAGAGTACGAACGCCAGCCGGCTTAGCTCCCAGGCCGAAATCACAAACACCGCTGATGAGAAAAGCACAAAAAGCCGAACAAAGTTCTGGGTCAGAATGCCAGCGGGAAGGGCGCGTGCCCGGGTACGTGGATTTGCGGCATCAATGGCGACGTCCGCAAGCCGATTAAATGACATAGCCGCCGATCTTGCGGAAACCATCGCCACAATGATCCAGGCTAGTTGATGGGGCGAGGGTAGTCCGCCCGCGGCCAGCATCGCACCGCACAGAGCAAATGGCAGAGCAAAGATTGAGTGCTCCCATTTGATCATCTCCAGCGTGATCCGCAGGCTCTTCAGCAGTGGCACGCATTCATTGTAAAAGAAAATGCCGGGCTCTCGGCCCGGCAACGATCAAACGACGTTCGAATTATTTGCCGGCAACCATCAGTTTGTCGTCCACGCTGAATACATTTGGCACCGACCGCGCCTGGGTTTCAGCAATCGTTTTGTCCGCCTTACTGTCTACGATGCCGTACAAAGTGACATGGCCGTTATTCACCACAATACGAATCGGGCGTTGCGGATCAGTCCCGTACCTTGCAAGAACCGGGTCTCCGTAAATCGCCCTTGCGACGCGCAGCCGAATGTCGTCATCCATCGGTGATGTCGGGAGCACATTGATATTGTCGACGACATCTTTGACCCCTGGCGTAGTTTCTACAATTGAAAGAGCAGAATCGCGCGAGGGATAATCGCGCACATCACCCTGTACTGTGACAACTCCGTTTTCCACTTTAAGGCCGAACGCATTAAACGTGCTTCCCAATCCAACACGGTCGTAGCGCAGCTTATCTGCGATCTGCTTTTCAAGTTGCTGATCGGGAACATTGCCTTCAACTTGTACGTGGTTACGCACGCCTTGCACATGGTCTAACTTGTCAATTTTTCTCCCAGCATCCAGCTTGTCAATGAGGAGCTTCACATTCCCGTCCAATGTCACAATGGCATCTTCGGTCGTCGGGGTAATGCCCTTCCACTTATCTTTCGACTGTAAAGTCTTTGTGGCCTCCTGCTGAATCTGCTGGTCGTAACGTCCTTGTCCGGCCTGAGGAGCGGCCCAAACCGAAACATTCAACACTGAAGCAAGAAGAAATATCCAAAACGTTCTCATTTTTGCCTTCCTTTTTACTGCTTACGCTTCTTTGGAGACCTGACGAGGATGGTAGGTTGTCTATGAAGAGAGGTCGATTTTCAGTATCCTTCAGCGCCGATCAGGGGTACAAAACGGCAGCCTTCGATGGTTTCAAGCTGGTATTGTCCAGCACGTTTTTGGATCAACTGCAATTCTTGGGAGTCAGGCCGCCCCACCGGAATCACCATCTTTCCAGAGTCTGAAAGTTGATCCAGGAGGCTTTGGGGAACGCTGGGCGCGGCGGCCGAAACCAGCATGGCGTCATAAGGAGCAAAGTCGCGCCACCCCTGGCTGCCGTCACCGACTGCAACTTTGAAATTCGCGAAGCCGAGCCGAGCCAGATTTGCTTCAGCATAGTGGGCGAGCGACTGAAAGCGTTCGATCGAATACACGGTTTTTGCAAGAAGGGCAAGAAGCGCCGTTTGATATCCCGACCCGGTTCCTACCTCCAAAACAGACTCGCTGCCGTTCAGCGCAAGCGCCTGCAATGAAGCAGCGACGATGAATGGCTGTGAAATCGTCTGCCCTTCCCCGATGGGGAGGGGATGATCCCCGTAAGCTTGTCGGCGGTAGGGTTCTGGAACAAATTCGTGCCTGCGTACCCGCAGCATGGCGTCTAGCACGCGTTCATCATGAATACCACGACGTCGAAGGTGTGCCTCGACCATAGAGAATCGCTCGCTGGCATACTGATCACGGCTTGAAACTTCGGACTGAGACATACCCCGTTTAGGATGCGCGTGGGATGGGCGTAGAGCAACTGGACTATCGTTTTCGGCGGCGAATCTTCACATCGAAGCTGACCACGCCGTTCTGATCGCGAATCGCAACGATCGAAACGTTCCGCGAAATGTTGTATTCAGCTCGAATGATTTGCTGTGAGGTCTGGGATACATTCGTCGTATAAGTCACCGTGAGGTTGTCCTTCACTTGTTGCTCAATGCTCACTGCAGGCCCATTCTGAGTGGGCGAGGTCTCGGTCTCGAGACCTTGCGGATCTATTTTGATTCGACTATTGCCAAACAGTCTCTGTGCCCGGTTATTCAGGGTTGCATTCAGAGCCGCTGCCAGCATGGCGTTTGAGGCCTGCTGGCTGAACGCAGACTGGCTGTTCTGCTGCAGTTGCGCAGATTCTTCGCTAGTCCCTCCGAAGGCGAGCAATCCAATGATGTCGTTCGTCGGCAACGGAGGTTCTGAGCGGTAATTAAGTTTTGGCCGGTCCGCTGGGCCATTGATCGACAGCGTAATATCGTAATCTTTCACGCGGGTAGTCGCTTCGAAATCCACATACGGCACTGTTCCCGCAGGATTGTTCGCCGCCGGAGTTCCGAATGTTATCCCGCCACGCTCCAGCCGATACTTTGTGCCATTGAAGTAGGCCTCTCCCTCAAAAACATCAGCCCTGCCCAAAAGCGTTGGCTTTGCTGCATTCCCACGCACGTGCAGGTCAGCGTCTCCCCGGAGCCTGATTACATTTGTTTGCATCTGCAATTCAGGCGTGGTGACCACATGGAGATCAAGCCGGATCTTGTTCAGTACAGGGTCGGTTTGCGGAAGACTGGCCTGCTGCACCGTCTTTTGCAGATAAGCGCCAAAATCAAAACCAGGCGTAACTCCCAGCTTCATCACCGTGATGTCGCCTGAAAGCAGCGAACCTGCGGTGCTTCCATTCCAGTGCACAGTGGCACTTGCAGTCGAACTGACTCCGGGCGGATAGCGAAGCCGCACGGATTCGCCCTTTGCAGTTAGATTGAAATTGATTTGCTTCCCGACAAGTTCAGCATGTCCGCTGAAGCTCACGTTTCCGCCTCCGGTTTGCGCCGTGAGGGTTTCGATCGTGACCTGATTTTGACTAAACGTCAGAGTGCCGTTCAAAGCGCTCAATGCACTAGGCAAGTTGACGTCAGCCAGTGAGGCATCCTCAATCCGTAACTTGCCCCGTACCAGCGGTGCACTCAGTGTGCCTGTTAAGTTAGCTTCAGCCTCTATCTTTCCTGATCCGGTGAAATCAGAATCGTAGGTCTGAATGATTTGCAGTCCGATCTCTCCGGTTCCGTGGAGATCAAGTTTCCGCTCGCCTGAGAGTTGGATAGAACCGGTGGCGGAGAAGTCGGTGTTGTCTCCAACAACTCGAAGACTATTGATTCTGAGGGTTTCTCCCGAAACAGCAAACTGCACTGGCCCTTCGTTGCGAAGTTGAACTCGCTGAATTTCGGCGTCCACTTGGGTGAGGTTCCCAGTCACCGCAAGATGAAATGGATCGCGCAATGGTCCTTCGAGCACAAGGTCGCCAGCCACGGAAGAGTGCCCAGTAATGTGAGTATGTAAATAGCTTTCGATAAAGGGATCCACGTCAAGGCGCGCAAAGTGAAGATTGATTTTCGCCGGCCACTGCTCACGCAGATGCACGTCGCCATTGATCGTAAGCTGAGCAGTCTTGAAATCGGAGTGTCCGCTCAGTTGAACGTCCTGCCCGTGAGTGATTGCATCCAGCCAATAATCTCCAGCCAGTTCATTATTGAAAGCGAGATCGCGAAGATGCAAGTGAGCGTTCACATCAGGACGGGCTTTCGATCCGGAAACATCTGCTGTAAAGTCAAGCGTACCTCCCATTTTCACGCGCGAGCGCTCCGGCGGCACCAAGCCGGCGAGATCAAAATTTGTCCCTGCAATCGAAATTTGAAAAATCTTGGCGGAAAGGTCGTAGGTGCCGTGACCGGTTATCCGCGATTGACGACGCATGACCTGCAGGTTGTTGAACCCCGCCTGTTTTCCATGCATCGTGATGCCGGCGGCCGCCGAATCGAAGGAGTAGCCCTGGACCGATCCGTTTTCCCAAGTGACCCCTCCCTGCCCCTGCGGATCTGATTTCGTACCTGCAATTTCCAAATGAGCATTAATTCTTCCGGTGAATGTCAGGTCGGTAGCCAGTTGCGCCGCGAGTTCCGATGCCTCCACATCTTCAAGATCGAGCCGTAAGCGCACGGCACTTTCGGGAGTGACATTCCAACCCGTCAGACCGACGTTCCCATCGATCTTCACTGTTGTGTCGCCGCTGTGAACGATGCCCTCCCTGACGTTCAAGTTTCTTGGCGAAACCTGAACGTCGGCGGCCAGAGAGTCCAGATGTAAAACCTGGGCTGACGAGCTTTGCGGTAACGAGGTATCGAGGTCTTGCAGTTGCACCTTGCCGGTGAGCGTCAAATTTGAAAAGGCTCCGTTGGCCGTGCCGTTGAAGGCGGCGCGACCCCGGAGTTCGCTTGGGACCGCCGGGAACAATTGCGCCATGACCGGCCGCCATTCTCGTAAGTCGGAACTGCTGAAGGAGAGCCGGAGGCTGGTCGCGGAGTTGGCCAGCGCGCCCGAAGCGGATATCTGCGTTGCCGGTGTATTAGCGCTCAGTTCGGCGATTTCCGCGCTCGACGAACGCACATTATAGGTGAGACGGGCAGCCGCCATGAGTGGAGTTTGACCCGGACTTACGTGGTTCGGGGCGCTTATATGAAAGGTGACGCCCACTTCCGTATTCTTGATTGACTCCCGCCAGTGAATCTCGGAGGTTCCTGACACGTCGCCGGCAAGTCTCAGATTTCGTACCGAGTGAAACCGCGGGCCGAGGCCGGCAAGCAACTCTGCCCAGGTAATGTCTTTGGCTTGGATCTTGACGGTGCCACGCTGTTCCAGTTTCGCCTTGCCTGCACCCTTTCCAGGCGTCTGCCAATTCAGGATTTCAGCGTCAGATATGAAGCTGCCGCGCAGAAGCCGGCCTTCCACCTGGGAAACTTTAATCTTCTCTGGATCGAACGCAAACTTCCCGCTCGCGGAGGAACTATTGACACTGAAGTCCCGGTCCTGCCAGCCGGCGTCGCGCAAATCGAAAGACCCATCGGCGGCAAAAGTTTTGTTGGACCACAACCCGGTACCTTGAATTTCGAGCGTGCCTGATTTCACTTGCGTCTGGCGAAGTACCGCTCCAGCCTCTCGCAGATTCAGTTTTACATCGTAGCTGCCCTTAAGTACCGGATTTCTGAAATCGTTAACCGTGCCCCTCGCCTGAAACTTGGAGCCTTCCGAAGTTGCCGTGATGGACTGGACCTGTATGCCACTGCTGTCCACTGAAAAGACAGCCTGCCCAGCCCAGGCCACCGGACGATATCCATCAAACTGTGTTTCAGCCTTACCGATGGCTGCGTCCCCGGAATAGCGCCGGCGAAGGAATGAATAGTTCAATCGTGCGGAGACATCGTTGGAAACAAATTCCAGGGGTAAACGCTGGTCCTGCAACAGGAGCTCGCCTCGGCGGACCTCCAGGCGGTCGATTGAGGTGGAAAACAGTT
>Ga0157372_10003333_pt1 | contig 17347 bp, 14 predicted proteins | sample C55metaG_FD_115307 | JGI IMG/M metagenome (GOLD analysis project Ga0157372, IMG submission 115307) | Corn rhizosphere microbial communities from Kellogg Biological Station, Michigan, USA - C5-5 metaG | ecosystem: Host-associated > Plants > Roots > Rhizosphere > Soil | place: USA: Michigan... | reverse complement strand
TTGTTCCAGTAGCCCAGGAAGAAGACGGGATCGGGCGAGCCGTCGATCCACGTGCGATGCAGCGATACGTCGCCCACCTCGCCCGGGGGCAGCACGCGCCCCGCGTCGTCGAGGACCGCCACGCGATGCCCCGGATACGGCCGTCCCATCGAGCCCGGCTTCACCGGCCACACGCGGTGCGAGTTGCCGACGATGTAGTTCATCTCCGTCTGGCCGAAGATCTCGTTCACCGTGACGCCCATCTCGCCGCGCGTCCATTCGAAGACCGCGGGGCCCACCGGCTCGCCGCCGCTCATGAGCGAGCGAAGCTTCACGTCGTAGCGGCCGCGCGGATGGGGCACGGCCTTCATCATCATCTTGAGCGCCGTGGGAAAGAGGAACGCGTTGCGCACTTCGTACGATTGCATCAGCGCGAACGCGCGCTCGGGATCGAAGCGGCCGCGATATCCGAGGATGCCGAGCCCGTGATAGAGCGTCGGCATGAGCGCGTCCCACAGGCCCCCGGTCCACGCCCAGTCGGCGGGCGACCAGAAGAAGTCGCCGGGCTGCGGGAAGCCGTCGTGCGAATGCTCGAATCCCGGCAGGTTGCCGAGGAGGGCCTGCTGCGGCAGCAGCGCGCCCTTCGGCGGGCCGGTCGTGCCGCTCGTGTAGATGATGGCGGCGGCATCGGTCGCGCGCGTGGGCCTCGGCTCGAAGGTCGACGCGGACTTTTCGAGCAGCCGCTCGAAGTCGTGCACGTCGCGCCCGCTCGCGTGGTCCACGCCGAGGACGTGGCGCAGCTCGGGCAACCGCTCGCGGACCGGCTCCAGTCCCTGCAGCGTGTCGGCATCGACGATCGCCACGCGCGAGCCGCTGTCGCGCAGGCGGTACTCGAGCGCCTCGGGCCCGAACAGGAACGAGAGCGGCACGGCGATCACGTTCGACTGGAAGCACGCGAGGTATGCCACGGCCGTCTCGAGCCGCTGCGGCAGCATGATGGCCACGCGATCGCCGGCATGCACGCCGAGGCCCGCGAGCGTGTTCGACAGCCGGTTCGCGCGTTCGAGCAGCTCGTCGTAAGTGAGCGTCGCGCGCGCGCCGCTTTCGTCCTCCCAGCGCAGCGCGATGCGGCCGCTGCCGGCCCAGCGGCGGCACGCCCAGTGCGCGATGTTGAAGTCCGCCGGCACGCGCCAGCGGAACCGCTCGTAGGCCTCGCGATACCGGTCGGGGGCGACCGCGGCCATGGCCGTCAGCGCACGAGGGCCGCTTCGATGTCCGCGAAGGTCTTGGCCACTTCCATCGTCTGCAGCTCGACGCCGAGCTGGCGCGCGACCTGCGAGGCCGAGAAGAGCCCGCGCACGCGCTGCCCGTTGTCCTCGGCGACGGTGAGGTGGCGCCGGCCCCCCGCCTTGAAGGTGGCCACGATGTGCCCCACGCGCATCTGCGCCACGTCCATCACCGAGAGCGCCTCGAGCGACGCGGCGGGGGTCATGAGGTCGCCCACCTGGACCTCCGCGCGCGAGATGCCGCGCGCCTGCATGAAGCGCATCGGCTTCTCGCCCAGCAGGTCGGTCGCGGTGATGATGCCGGTGAGCCTGCGCTCGGTGTCGAGCACGAAGAGCAGGCGCACGCCGCGGCGGACCATGCGCGCCTCGGCCTCCGCGAGCGTCTCGTCGGCGGTCGTCGTCGCGGCGGAGACCTCGCGCAGGTCCGTCATCACCGAGAAGGCGGGATCGTCGAGCGTCACGCGCCCCGGGGCCATCGGCTCGGCCAGCCGGGCGCGCGGCCCCAGCGGCACCAGGGTGAGCGGCGAATATTCACGCATGTGGACTTTCCTTTCGCGTTGTCAGCCGGCGAGCTCGGCGCTGCGGCGGAAGTGGGCGACGGCCTCCTGCGGCTTGCCCAGCTTCTCCATGAGCGCGGCGAGCGTCATGTGTCCTTCGTGCGTAGGCTCGAGGGCGAGGCTCGCCTCGATGTAGCTCTGCGCCTTGCCCCAGAGGCCCTGGCGCATGCACAGCTTGCCCAGGGTGAGCAGCAGCGCCGGGTCGCGCGCGTGCTCGCGCAGCCACTTCTCGGCACGCTCGATCTGCGGCAGCGCATCGTCGCCCGCGGCGTCGGGGTAGAGCGCGACCAGCGTCGGGCTCCACTCGCGCTCGAGGGCCTGCTCGAGGATCTCCTGCGTCTCGGTGCGCAAGCCGAGCGCGAGGTAATGGCGCGCGATGGTGGCCGCGATGGCGGGATCGACGCGCATCTCCGAAGGGAGCTGCTTCCAGTAGGTGGTCAGCGCCTGCGCGTCCTGCGCCTTGCGCGCGAGGTTGCCCAGGTGCGCGGTGCGCCGCGCCGCTGCCGCCTCGTCCGCGCCCAGGCCGCCCAGCTTCACCAGCGCGGAGACGGTCTCCAGCACCTCGTCCCAGTTGCGCAACGCGTGCTCGGCCTGAAGCTTGAGCCGCAGCAGGCGCAGGTTGCGCGAATCGCGCGCGGACAGGTCCTTCAGCACCGCGAGCGCCTCGGCATAGCGGCCCTGGGACACCAGCAGGTCGGCGAGCGTGGTGAGGCGCGCCTGGTCCAGGCCCGGCTCCTCGCCCTTCGCGGCGTCGAGGAACTGCTCGCGCTCGTTGAAGCGCCCGAGCTCGTGGGCGCTGCGCGCCGCGATGATGGCGGCGACACCCTTCGTGTCCTCTCCCGCGAGCGCCAGCGCCGCGCTCTTCTCCGCCGAGGCGTAGCGCCCCTGGAAGAACGCGATGAGCGCGTCGTTGAGCGCCTGGCGCATGCGAAGGCGCAGGCGCTCGGTCCGGTAGGCCTGCACCCGCGCCGGAATCCCGATGAGCGTCGAGGCGAGGCGCACCGCCACGTAGAAGCCGAAGTAGCCGAGCACCACCAGGAACACGAGCAGGTTGAGCGAAAGCTCGATGCGCCACGGCGCCGAGACGATCACGACGTATCCCGTGGAGTGGCGCGCGAAGAGCGCCACGGTGACGGCCACCGCGGCAAGGATGAGCGACCAGAGCGCGAAGCGCACGCTATTTCCTCTCGCGCGCCGCGCGCGCCGTGCGCACGGCGGCGAGGCTCGCGTTGATGTCGGGCACCGAGATGTTCACGGGGCTCTCGGCGAGCTGCTTGAGCGTGCCCAGCGCCAGCGCCGCGGGCTTCGCCTTGGTGTCGTAGTACTTCGACATCCACACCTGCGAGGCGCGCAGATCCTCGCGGAAGGAGCCCTCGTCGCGGGCGAGCAGCGCGACGCGCGCCGAGAGCAGGCGCAGCTTCAGGTTCTCGCGCAGGAAGTACGCCTGCTCGGGTGCCAGCAGCGCGATGTCCGGCATCTCCATGTCGCGGATGCGCACGAGGCCCTTCATCTCGTCCCAGAAGTCGCGCGCCGCGCGGCCGATGGCGCTGCCGGGCGGCTCGCGCCAGCGCGTGACCGTGCGCTGCGGCGGCGTCTCCGAGATGATGAGGGGAAGGGCATCGACCTGGTTCATGAGGCCGTCGAGCTTCACGGCGATGCCCACGGTGTCCGGTTGCGGCACGGCCTTGAGCCGCTCGATGTCCGCGGCGATCGCGCGGCGCAGCGGCGTGGCGGCGAGCTTCTCCGCGTGCGCGAGGCGCGTATCGGCGGCCTGCAGCGCGGCGAGCGCGCCCCGCACGTTGCCCGCGAGCTGGAGCTGCTGGCTCGCGAGCACGAGCATCTGCTCCACCTCGGAGAGCACCCGGTCGTCGGCGCTGCGCGCGAGGTCGCGATACATCTCCTCGAGGGCCACGCGCTGCTCCTGCGTCTCCGCCACCTGGCCCTCGAGCTCCGAGATGCGCGCGTGCGTGTCGCGCAGGCTCGCCTGCAACTGCGAGAGCGCGGCCTTGGACTGGGCCGATTCCTGCCCGAGCTCCGCGATGCGGTTGCCCGCGCTCGCCTCGACCGCGTGGGTGTTGGAGCGCACTTCCCAGGCGAGCCATGCGGTGACGAGGCCGAGGACGATGGCGCCGGCGCCGAGCACGCGGGCGGTGGAGTCGATGGCGCCACGGCGCGGCGATGCGACGGGCGGGGGGGCGATGCTGGGAAGGTTGGATTCGGTCATGACGTGGCGTGGACGGAGTGCAGCGCCTCGACGAGGCCCGCCGCGCCGGGACGGGCCACGACGCTGCGCGCGAAGCGCCTTGCATCGGGATGGGCCGCGACGGCTTCGTGCGGCACGACGAGCGCGGCGCGGGCGAGGAGGGGGGCCGCATCCTCGCCGATCAGCGCGATGAAGTTTTCGAGCGTCTCGGCGCTGAGGGCGCTCACCGCGTGCACCTCGCCGCGGCGCCAGGCCTCGCGCAGCGGCCCGGGATCGGCCGGCGGGCGCGCACGGCGGTAGCACTCGACGTAGCGCACCGAGGCGCCGCGCGATTCGAGGGCGGACCGCAGGTGCTCGCGGCCGCCTTCGCCGCGGAAGATGAGGATCTTCGCCCCGCGCACCGCCGACATCTCGGGCAGCGCGAGCAGCGCCTCGCTGTCGTGCCGTTCGCGTGGCGCGATGACCTGCGCGAATCCCGCGTCGTGCAGCGCGCGCGCGGTGGCCTCCCCGATGCCGGCCACGCGCGCGCTGTCGGGCCAGGGTCCGGCGCGCCGCGCGGCGGCGAGGCCGTGATCGACCGCATTGGCGCTCACGAAGACGGCGAGCGTGCAGCGTGGGAGCTCGGCGAGCGCCTCGGCGCTCGCGCCGATGGGCTCCATGGGCTCGATCGTGAGCGCCGGAAACACGAACGCGCGCGCACCCTCGCGCTCGAGCGCGGCGGCCAGTATCTCTGCCGCGGCGCGCGGACGCGTGATCACGACACCCATGCCGTGCAGGGCGCCGCTCATGCGCTGCGCCTCTCGAGCGTGTCGAGGATCTGGCGGCCGCCAAGCGCCAGCAGGCGCTCGCCCAGCGCCCGGCCGAGCCGCTCGGCCTCGTCGGCCCGCCCCTGCACGCGATCGCGCACCATGCGCGAGCCATCGGGCATGCCGATGAAGCCTTCCAGGGCGAGCGTGTCGCCGTCGACGCGTGCGATGCCGCCCACGGGGACCTCGCAGCTGCCTTCGACCACGAGGCCCAGCGCGCGCTCGGCGCGCGCCGCGAACGAGGTGGCACGATCCTCCGAGGCGGCGAGCATCGCCGCGAGATCCGCGCGGGTGTGCACGTACTCGATGCCGAGGATGCCCTGGCCGATGGCGGGCAACGAGAGCTCGACCGGCAGCAGCGCGCGGATGCGCGCCTCGAGCCCCAGGCGGCGCAGGCCGGCGGCGGCGAGGATGATCGCGTCGTATTCGCCCGCCTCGAGCTTGGCGAGCCGGGTGTTCACGTTGCCGCGCAGCGCACGAAAGCGCAGCTTCGGATAGCGATGGCGCAGCTGGCATTCGCGCCTGAGGCTCGACGTGCCCACGAGCGCACCGTCGGCGAGCGCATCGAGCGACTCGGCGGTGCCGCTCACGAAGGCGTCGCGCGGGTCCTCGCGGGGCCCGAAGGTCACCAGCGCGAACTGCGCCGGCAGCTCCATGGGCACGTCCTTCAGCGAATGCACCGCGATGTCGGCGCGGTCCTCCTCGAGCGCGACCTCGAGCTCCTTCACGAACAGGCCCTTGCCGCCGACCTGGGCGAGGGGCCGGTCGAGTACGCGGTCGCCCTTGGTGGTCATGCCGACCGTCTCGACGACGAGGCCGGGATGGCGCGCGCGCAGGGCGGCGGCGACCATTTGCGTCTGTGCGAGGGCGAGCCGGCTCTCGCGCGTGGCGATGCGCAGGGTTTTCGTGGCCATGGACAGAAGAAGCGTACACCACCGGCCATGCAAAGACCGCGCCGCACGGCTGCGTTCCCGCATGCTGCGCTGCGGTAAAATGGGCGGTTCCTCCGCGATTTCCGATTTTCCGCCCTCCGGCGCGGTCGAACCCCGATGAGCCGCCTGCGCGAGATCCCCTACAACTACACCTCCTACTCGGATCGCGAGATCGTGATCCGCCTGCTCGGCGCCGGCGCCTGGCAGGCCCTGGACGAGCTGCGGGCGCAGCGCGTGCCCGGCCGCTCCGCGCGGATGCTCTACGAAGTGCTGGGCGACATCTGGGTCGTGCAGCGCAACCCGTACCTGCAGGACGACCTGCTCGACAGCCCGAAGCGCCTGCGCCTGCTGGTCGAGGCCATGCGGCACCGGCTGGCCGAGATCGCCAAGCGGCGCGGCGACAAGGCCAACGGCGAGGACCGGGTGGCGCAACTGCTCGCCGAGGCCCACCGCGCGGTCGACGCCTTCGAGGCCGACTTCGCCGAAACGCGCGAGCTGCGCCGGCGCATCGTGCGCCGCCTCTCCTCCATCACCCGCCGCGACAACGTCCAGTTCGACGGGATGGCGCGCGTCTCCCACGTGACCGACGCCACCGACTGGCGCGTGGAATATCCCTTCGTCGTGGTGAATCCCGACACCGAGGAGGAGTGCGCCCCGCTCGTGCGCGCGTTGACGGAGCTCGGGCTCACCATCATTCCGCGCGGCGGCGGCACCGGCTACACCGGTGGAGCGATTCCGCTCGAGCGCCTCTCCGCGGTCATCAACACCGAGAAGCTCGACCGCTACGAGCCGGTCGAGATGCGCGTGCTGCCCGGGCACACCGAGCCCACGCCCGTCATCCGCTGCGGGGCCGGCGTCGTCACCAAGCGCGTGATGGAGGCCGCGGACGACGCGGGCCTCGTCTTCGCGTGCGACCCCACCTCGTCCGACGCATCGTGCATCGGCGGCAACGTCGCGATGAACGCCGGCGGCAAGAAGGCGGTGCTCTGGGGCACCGCGCTCGACAACCTGGCCTCGTGGCGCATGGTGACGCCCGACGCGGAATGGCTCGAGGTCGAGCGCCTCGACCACAACCGCGGCCGCATCCACGACGATCGGCTCGCGCGCTTCCGCCTGCGCTACTACGAGCCCGATGGCACGACGGTGAAGCGCGAGGACACGCTCGAGATCGAGGGCCGGCGCCTGCGCAAGGAGGGCCTCGGCAAGGATGTGACGGACAAGTTCCTCGGCGGCCTTCCGGGGGTGCAGAAGGAGGGATGCGACGGCCTCATCACGTCGGCCACCTTCATCCTGCACCGGATGCCGAAGCACACGCGCACCGTGTGCCTCGAGTTCTTCGGCGACGTGAAGAAGGCGGTGCCCTCCATCGTCGAGATCAAGAAGTACATGGACGCGCACCCGAAGGCCATCCTCGCCGGCCTCGAGCACCTCGACGAGCGCTACGTGAAGGCCGTGGGCTACGCCACCAAGGCGAAGAGCCGCGGGCGTCCCCGCATGATCCTGCTCGCGGACATCGTGAGCGACGACGAGAACGCGGCGCAGGAGGCCGCCTCGCACATCGTGCGCATCGCCAACGCGCGCGACGGCGAGGGCTTCGTCGCGGTGACCGCGGAGCAGAGGAAGCGCTTCTGGCTCGACCGCGCGCGCACGGCGGCCATCTCGAAGCACACCAACGCGTTCAAGATCAACGAGGACGTCGTCATCCCGCTGGAAAGGCTGGGCGACTACACCGACGGCATCGAGCGCATCAACATCGAGTTCTCGATCGCCAACAAGCTGAAGCTGCTCGCGCGGCTGGCGCAGTTCTTCGCCGGCGAGCTGCCGGCGCACCAGGATGCCAAGGCCAATCGCGAGGAGCTCTTCGGCGACCGCCCGCAGCGCGCGCTGGACCTCCTCGAGCGCGTGGCGCGCCGCTGGAAGTTCGTGCTGGAGCATATGGACCAGCTCGCGAGCCGCGTGCGCACCGATCTCGAGGGCCTCGGCATGGACCCGGACAGGATCGGCTCCGACGACGAGTCCACGGTCTTCAACCGCGTCCAGCTGCACCAGATGCCGATCTCGTGGAAGCGCGAGGTGCGCACGCCGCTCTTCGACATCTTCGGCGGGCGCGACTTCGAGCCGGTGCGCGCGGCGCTCGAGAAGATCCACGCCGAGGTCCTGCGGGGCCGCGTCTTCGTGGCGCTGCACATGCACGCGGGCGACGGCAACGTTCACACCAACATCCCGGTCAACTCCGACGACTACGAGATGCTGCGCGAGGCGAACGAGGCGGTCGCGCGCATCATGAAGTTCGCCCGCTCCCTGGGCGGCGTCATCTCGGGCGAGCACGGCATCGGCCTCACCAAGCTCGAGTTCCTCGAGCCGGACGAGATCGCCGCATTCGTCGAGTACAAGAAGCGGGTCGACCCCGAGGGCCGCTTCAACCGCGGCAAGCTCATGCCGGGCGCGGACCTGCGGCTCGCGTACACGCCGTCCTTCGCGCTCATCGGCCACGAGTCGCTGATCCTCGAGAGGAACGACATCGGCGCCATCGCCGACTCCTTCAAGGACTGCCTGCGTTGCGGCAAGTGCAAGCCGGTGTGCAACACGCACGTGCCGCGCGCGAACCTGCTCTACAGCCCGAGGAACAAGATCCTCGCGACCTCCCTGCTCACCGAGGCGTTCCTGTACGAGGAGCAGACGCGCCGCGGCATCTCGATCCGGCACTGGGACGAGTACGGCGACGTCGCGGACCATTGCACCATCTGCCACAAGTGCGAGTCGCCGTGCCCGGTCGACATCGACTTCGGCAACGTCTCCGCCGCGATGAAGAACCTGCTCTCGAAGCAGCGGCGGCGGCGGCCCAATCCCGGCGCGTGGCTGGCCCTCCAGTTCCTCAACGCGCAGGACCCGCGCAAGATCAAGGCGATCAAGGCGGTGATGATCGACCTGGGCTACCGCGTGCAGCGCCTCGGCAACAAGCTCTGGGGCCGCACCCCGCTCGTGCAGCACCAGGTGAAAGCCCCGCCGCAGACCCACGGCAAGCCGCCCATCGCCGCCCAGGTGATCCACTTCATCAACAAGCCGATGCCGGGCGGGCTGCCCAAGAAGACCGCGCGCGCGCTCCTCGACATCGAGGATCCGGCGATCGTCCCGATCATCCGCGACCCGGCGAAGGCGAGCGAGGATGCCGAGGCCGTCTTCTACTTTCCCGGCTGCGGCAGCGAGCGCCTCTTCGGGCAGGTGGGCCTCGCCACGCAGGCGCTGCTCTACCACGTGGGCAGCCAGTGCGTGCTGCCGCCGGGCTATCTCTGCTGCGGATACCCGCAGACCGCCGCGGGCCGCGCCGACAAGGGCGAGCAGATCACCGTCGGCAACCGCGTGCTCTTCCATCGCGTCGCCAACACGCTCAACTACCTCGACATCAAGACGGTCGTGGTGTCGTGCGGCACGTGCATGGACCAGCTGCAGAGCTACGAATTCGACAAGATCTTCCCGGGATGCCGCCTGCTCGACATCCACGAATACCTGCTGGAGAAGGGCGTGAAGCTCGACGGCCTGCAGGGCGTGCGCTACATGTACCACGACCCGTGCCACACGCCCATCAAGACCTACAACGCGAAGAAGCTGGTGAACGAGCTCATGGGCATGAACGACATCGCCGTGAACGACCGCTGCTGCGGCGAGGCCGGGACCTTCGCGGCGTCCCGTCCCGACATCGCGACGCAGGTGCGCTTCCGCAAGGAAGAGGAGATGCGCAAGGGCGCCTCGCGCGTGCGCGCCGACGGCTACGACGGCCCCGTGAAGGTGCTCACGTCGTGCCCTTCGTGCCTGCAGGGCCTGTCGCGCTACAACGACGATGCGGGCACGCAGGCGGATTACATCGTGGTGGAGATGGCGCGCCACCTGCTCGGCGAGAACTGGATGCGCCAGTTCGTCGATCGCGCCAACCGCGGCGGCATCGAGCGCGTGCTGCTCTGACATTGGATTCGTGCGCCCGGCGCGGTAGCATGGGCGCGGAGGAATCCCATGGATCCGTCCTGTGAATTCTGTCGGGAAGCTGGCGGGCGCGTGCTGTGGCAGGACGCGCTGTGCCGCGTGGTCGAGCCGGCGGAGGCCGGCTACCCCGGATTCACCCGGGTGATCGTGCAGCGCCACGTGCGCGAGCTCACCGACCTGCCGCGCGCCGAGCGCGAGCGCCTCATGCGCGTCGTGTTCGCGGTCGAGGAGGTGGTGCGCGAGTCGATGCTGCCCGACAAGATGAACGTGGCGAGCCTCGGCAACGTGACGCCGCACCTGCACTGGCACGTGATCCCGCGCTTCAGCGACGACCGCCATTTCCCCGCGCCGGTGTGGGCCGAGCCCCGGCGTGGCGCGCCGCACCGCCCCGAGCGCGAGGCGCGCGCGCGCACTCTCGCGCAGGCCATGCCGTCGCGGCTCGACGAGGCGATGCGCGCATGAGCGCCGGAGCCGCCGCGCCCGTGCTCGCGTTCGCGGATGCCCGCACGTGCAAGGAGTGGCTGAACGCGCTGCCGCTCACCAACATCCCGCAGGCGCAGTCGATGGTGCTCGAGAGCGTGCGCGCGCTCGAGGCCGCGCCGTTCGATGCGCTCGAGCGGCTGAAGTCGCTCGAGCTGATGCGCGAGAAGATCGCGTTCCTCCAGGGCGAGCAGCGCTCGCGCTACTTCGGCAAGTCGCTGCCGCTGGCGGCTGCCGATGCGGCCGCGTGGACCACGGGAGCCTCGCTCCTCGCGGCCATGGAGCAGGGCTACCGCACGTGCCTCGAGCGCGGGGGCGCCGAGCTCGCGGCGCATCGTCCGCTCATGATGCAGCGCGCGGCGCGCTACATCGGCGCTCAGATGCTCTTCCATGCCACCGTGTACCGGCGCTTCGATCCCGCGCTCTGGACGCGGCTGCACGCGCTCTACCGCGACGCGGAGGCGGGCGGCCTCGCGACGGAAGCGGTGAAGGATTCGGTCGATGCGCCCGAGGGCCCGTCGAGCGTCGCCGAAGCGTATGCGCACATCATCCTGATGCAGGCGTCGTACCTCTCGGAGATGACCGCGCAGCAGATGGAATTCGCCGAGGGCCTGCTCAGATTGTGGGCGCGCAAGGTGCCGATCGTGAACGCGGCGCCGGACACGGCCTATCCGCTCGCGGTGGATTGGTCGAAGCCGATCGGCGCGCGCCCGCTTGCGGCGCAAGGCGAACGCGGCGACGTGCGGGTGCTCGACGTCGAAGGGCTCTCGCGCAGCATGCGCAAGCGCATCCACGCGCTGCAGGCCGAGGAAGACCCGGCGGCGATGGGCTTGCCGCAGATCCCCGGCGTCGACCCGGCGAGCCAGCTGCAGCGGCTGCATCGCCTCTGGTGCGAAGGCGCGCCGCCGCGCCCGCCGGCCCGGCCCTCTGAGGTGAAGACGGTCGCGCTGGTGCTCGGCATCGCGGATATCCACTTCTTCGTGAGCGGGGGCAAGGTGTTCGAGCAGCCGGACAAGAAGCGCGAGCTCACGCGCCAGGAGAAGCAGGACCTCGAGGTGTTCGGCCGAGTGACCGAGCGCACCTCGAGCCGCATGGTCGCCGAGCACAATTTCCTGGTCGAGCCCTGGCCCGTCGTCGACGAGATGCGCGGCGCCTGGCGCGTGGAGCGCCCGCGCAACGCCGCGAAGAGTGTCGCGATCGGCCGGCTGGTCGCGATGCGCATGGGAGATGCGGGCAGCTTCTTCCTCGGCATGGTGAGCGCCCTCTCGCAGGAGACCGACGGGCGCCTCATCGCGACGGTGACCCTCTTCCCCGGGCGCCCCGAGCCGGTGCCGGTCCGTGCGGCCGACGCGCGCAACCGTTCGAACGCCAAGTGGAGCGAGGGCTTCCGGCTGCCGGCCCTCGAGAAAGCCAACATCGCCGCCTCCCTCGTCGTGCCGAGCGGCATGGGCGCGCGCGGGCGCGGCGTCGAGCTCTGGAACGACGGGCCGAAGGAGACGACGGTCTACGAGGTGCTCGAGCGCGGAACCGACTTCGAGCGTATTACGGTTTTTTGATGCTCAGAGTCCCAGCGCGTCCATGAGCGCGACCGCGGCATTGTGGCCGGTCTGCTCCGCGATCTCCACGATGCACGTCGGGCTCGTGACGTTCACCTCGGTGAGGTAGTCGCCGATCACGTCGAGGCCGGCGAAGACGATGCCGGCCTTCACGAGCTGCGCGCCCACGGTCTCGGCGATCTCGCGATCGCGCGGCGAGAGGGGCTGCGCCACGCCGCGCCCGCCTGCGGCAAGGTTGCCGCGCGTCTCGCCCGCCTTCGGGATGCGCGCGAGGCAGTGCGGGAAGGGCTTGCCCGCCACCACCAGCACCCGCTTGTCGCCCTGCGCGATCTCGGGCACGAACTTCTGCGCCATCACCGTGCGCTGGCCGTCGTCGGTGATGGTCTCGACGATCACGTTGCGGTTCACGTCGGTCGCCGAGACGCGGAAGATCATCGTGCCGCCCATGCCGTCGAGCTTCTTCACGACGACGTCGCGATGCTCGGCGATGAACTCGTGGATGCGCGCCATGTCGCGCGCGACGAGCGTGGGGGGCGTGAATTGCGGGAAGCGCAGGATGGAAAGCTTCTCGTTCCAGTCGCGCAACGACCGCGGGTCGTTCACGACGCGCGTGCCTTCGCCCTGCGCGCGCTCGAGCAGCAGCGTCGCGTAGTAATACTCCTGGTCGAACGGCGGGTCCTTGCGCATGAAGACCGCGTCGAACGCCGCGAGCGGCTCGTCGCGCGCCTCGGCCGCGCGATACCACGGATGGTCCGAGGGCTCGAGGTGCAGCTGGCGCACCGAGGCCATCACCTTGCCGGCGCGAACGTGGATCTCGCGCGGCTCGAGCGCATGGATCGCGTGGCCGCGCCGCGCCGCCTCGCGCATCATCGCGACCGAGGAGTCCTTGTACGCCTTCAGCGACTCCGGCGGGTCGACGACGAACGCGAGCCTCATGCGTTGGCCGCCTGGGCCTCCGGGGCGCGGCCTGCGGCGACGAGCTCCTCGACCTCGATCGCGGCGGCGAGGTTGGCGAGCCGCGCCACCACGCCATAGGTGTAGAAGCGGTTGGGCGGGTCTCCCGGCTTGCCCGCGCAATCCGGCGTGTGGCAGTTCGTCTCGAATGCGAGCGGCACGAACTTGGCGCCCGGCGAGTTCAGGTTCTCGTCGATCCCGCGCTCGGTGTGCACGCGGTAGAAGCCGCCCACCACGAACTGGTCCATCATGTAGATCACGGGCTCGGCGACGGCCCCGTCCACGCTCTCGAACGTGTACACGCCTTCCTGGATGATGACCTCGTGGACGGGCTGGCCCTCCTTGATGGTCGCCATCTTGTTGCGCGTCTTGCGGTTGAGGTTCGTGACCTCGTCCGGGCTCTTCACCGTCATGATGCCCATGCCGTAGGTGCCGGCATCGGCCTTCACGATCACGAAGGGCTGCTCCGTGATGCCGTAGTGGGCGTACTTCTCGCGGATCTCGTTCAGCACGAACTCGACGTTGGTCGCGAGGCACTCCTCGCCTTCCTTCTCCGCGAAGTTGACCTTGCCGCATTGGCTGAAGAACGGGTTGATCACCCACGGGTCGATGCCCACGAGCTGCGCGAAGCCCTCGGCCACGCGGTCGTAGGCATGGAAGTGCTGCGACTTGCGCCGCGTGCTCCATCCGGCCTCGAGCGGCGGCACCACCGGCTGCTCGATGCCGCGCAGGATCGCCGGGATCCCCGCCGAGAGGTCGTTGTTGAGCAGCACCGCGCACGGATCGAAGCCCTCGAGCCCCACGCGGTTGCCGCGGCGCTCGATCGGCTCGAGCAGCAGCTTCTCGCCGTTGCCCGCCTCGACCTCGGTCGGCTCCTTCAGGTCCGGGATCAGGCTGCCGATGCGCACCGTGAGACCGGCGCCGTCGAGGATCCGCCGCAGCATGGCGACGTTGGAGAGGTAATGCAGGTTGCGCGTGTGGTTCTCCGGCACGAGCATGAAGCGCCGCGAGTCGGGGCAGATCTTCTGCACCGCGCCCATCGCCGCGTGCACGCACAGCGGCAGGAAATCGGGATTGAGGTTGTTGAAGCCGCCCGGGAAGAGGTTGGTGTCGACGGGCGCCAGCTTGAACCCGCTGTTGCGCAGGTCCACCGAGGCGTAGAACGGCACCTCGTGCTCGAGCCACTGGGTGCGGAACCAGCGCTCGATCTCGGGGCGCTGGTCGAGCACGACCCGCTCCAGCTCGTGCAGCGGTCCGGTAAGCGACGTCGTGAGATGCGGAACCATGGGGTGTTGGACCGGGAGGCGGAGGGCCAGTTTAGCAGGTCGCAAATGCTAGAATTTCCCGCTTCCGCGCCCTTCGCGTTCCTCCCGCGCCATGTTCTCTCCCGCCACGCTCGCGGCCACCGTAGGGCTGCTGATCCTCTCGAACCTGTTCATGACCTTCGCGTGGTACGGCCACCTGAAGACCCTCGACAACAAGCCCTGGTTCCTCGCGGCGATCGTGAGCTGGGGCATCGCGCTCTTCGAGTACCTCCTGCAGGTCCCCGCCAACCGCATCGGGTTCAACGGCGGGATCACGCTCGCCCAGCTCAAGATCACGCAGGAGATGGTCACGCTCGCCGTCTTCGTGCCCTTTTCCATGCTCTACATGGGCCAGCCCTTCAGGCTCAACTACGTCTGGGCGGGGTTGTGCATCATGGGGGCGGCTTACTTCATCTTCTTCGACTAAGGCATTCGCGGCTCAATGCACCTGCACATCCTCGGCATCTGCGGCACCTTCATGGGCGGGCTCGCCAAGATCGCGCTCGCGCGCGGCCACGTCGTCACGGGCTGCGACGCCCAGGTCTACCCGCCCATGAGCGACCAGCTGCGCGGCCTCGGCATCGGCGTGCACGAAGGCTACGACGCACGGCAGCTCGAGCGCTACCGCGCCGACCTGTACGTGGTCGGCAACGCCATGACCCGCGGCAAGCCCGTGATCGAGGCGATCCTGGACCAGGGGCTGCCCTACGTGTCCGGGCCGCAGTGGCTCTGCGAGAACGTGCTCATGGACAAGTGGGTGCTCGCGGTCGCGGGCACGCACGGCAAGAGCACGACCGCGTCGATGCTCGCGTGGCTGCTCGAGGATGGCGGCCTCGACCCCGGGTTCCTCATCGGTGGGGTCGCGCGCAATTTCGGCATCACCGCGCGCTGGACGCCGTCGCGCTTCTTCGTGATCGAGGCCGACGAGTACGACACCGCCTTCTTCGACAAGCGCTCGAAGTTCGTCTGGTACCGCCCCCGCACCGCGGTGCTGGGCAACCTCGAGTACGACCACGCCGACATCTTCCCGGACCTCGCGGCCATCGAGACCCAGTTCCACCACCTCGTGCGCATCGTTGCCTCGCAGGGACTGCTCGTCGCGAACGGCACCCAGGCGGCCCTCGAGCGCGTGCTCGCGCGCGGGGCCTGGACGCCGGTCGAGCGCTTCGGCGCGGGCCAGCAGTGGAGCATCGGCGCGATCCATCCCGACGATTCCTTCGACGTGCTGCTCGACGGGCAGAAGCAGGGCACCGTGCGCTGGTCGCTCATGGGCGAGCACAACCGCGAGAACGCGCTCGCGGCCCTCGCGGCCGCGCGCCACGCCGGCGTGCCCGTGGCTCGCGCCATCGAATCGCTCGCGCGCTTCGAGGGCGTGAAGCGGCGCATGGAGCTGCGCGGCACCGTGCGCGGCATCGCGGTGTACGACGACTTCGCTCACCATCCCACCGCCTTCCAGACCACGATCGCGGGGCTGCGCCGCCGCATCGGGCCCGGCGCGCGCATCGTCGCGGTCTTCGAGCCGCGCTCCAACACGATGAAGCTGGGCGCGATGCAGGACCGCCTCGCCGCGAGCCTCGAGGAGGCCGACGTCGTGCATTGCTTCGCACGCGACCTCGGCTGGGATCCCGCGCAGGCTCTCGCTCCCCTCGGCACGCGGGCGATGGTGCATCGCGACGTGGATGCGATGGTGGATGCGCTCGCGCGCACGCTCACCGCCGGCGACCACGTGCTCGTCATGTCCAACGGCGGGTTCGGCGGCGTGCACGAGAAGCTCCTCGCGCGGCTGGGCCACGCGGGCGCCACCCAGGCCACGGCGGACTGAGATGGCGTCGTACGCGTTCCGCATCCTCAACGTGTTCGCGCGCGAGAGCCGCCTCACGGGCAATCCCCTCTGCGTGTTCGAGGACGCCGAGGGGCTGGACGCGGCCACCCAGCAGGCCCTCGCGCGCCAGTTCAACCTTTCGGAGACCACCTTCATCCTGCCCTCGGCGAGGGCCACGGCGCGGGTGCGCATCTTCACGCCGTCGTATGAAATGCCCTTCGCCGGCCATCCCACGCTCGGCACCGCGCACGTGGTGCGCGACCTGCGTGCGGCGGGCGACGCGCTCACCCTCGAGATGAGCGCCGGCATCATTCCGGTGAACGCGCAGGGCCCCCGCTGGACGCTCGCCGCGAAGGCCCACCGGTGGCGCGAGGTCGCGCAGTCGCGCGCCGAGATCGCGGCCATCCTGGGGCTCGAGGCCGCGGACATCGCCGAGCGGCCGCTCTGGGTCAATGCGGGCAAGGAGCAACTGGTGGTGCCGCTCGCGAGCGACGATGCGGTGCGGCGTGCACGCCCGCGGGCCGACGCCTTCTCGCAGTTGAAGAGCGAGGACGGGCAGAGCATGGCCTACGTCTTCCACGACGCGGGAGATCGCGCCGCGACGGTGCTCTCGCGCTTCTTCTTCCCGAGCGGGCCGGCGATCCTGGAGGATCCGGCCACCGGCTCGGCCTGCGCGAACCTCGGCGGCTGGTACCGCGTGATGCGCCCGGGCGAGGGTGTCGAGCGCATCGTCGCGCAAGGCGAGAGCGTGCTGCGGCCGTCGACCCTGTATCTTTCGGTCGCGCCCGCGTCCGCCATGGGCGAGGGTGGCCGCATCTACGTGGGCGGCCGCGTGATCGAGCTGGGACGGGGAAGCATCGAGGTTTGAAGACCATCGTCTACCTCCACGGCTTCATCAGCTCCCCGCTCTCGAAGAAGGCCCTGATGCTCGGCGACTACGTGCGCAACATCGCGGGCGACGTGCGTTACGAGGTGCCGCGGCTGCACCACAGGCCCGCGCTCGCGGTGTCCTCGATCGAGGCGCTGTGCGACGGCATTCCCGTGGACGACCTCACGCTGGTCGGCAGCTCGCTCGGCGGCTTCTATGCGACGGTCGTGGCCGAGAGGATCGGCTGCCGCGCGGCGCTCCTCAACCCGGCCGTGCATCCGCATCGCCACTTCACGCGCTACCTCGGCCCGCAGCGCAACATGTACTCGGGCGAGAGCTTCGAGCTCACGATGGATCACGTGAACGACCTGCGCGCGCTCGACGTCGACGCGATCACCCGCCCCGGGCGCTACTGGCTCTTCGTGGAAACCGGCGACGAAGTGCTCGACTACCGCGAGGCCGTGGCCTGCTACCCCGGCGCCTTGCAGACCATCGTGCAGGGCGGCGACCACGCGTTGTCGAGCTTTCCCGAGCACGTGCCCGAGCTCGTCGAATGGGCGCGCTCGTGACGAGGGCCGCGCGGCGATGACGAAGCAGGTCCTGTTCGAGGAGGACGGCGGGT
>Ga0157372_10003332_pt1 | contig 17350 bp, 13 predicted proteins | sample C55metaG_FD_115307 | JGI IMG/M metagenome (GOLD analysis project Ga0157372, IMG submission 115307) | Corn rhizosphere microbial communities from Kellogg Biological Station, Michigan, USA - C5-5 metaG | ecosystem: Host-associated > Plants > Roots > Rhizosphere > Soil | place: USA: Michigan... | reverse complement strand
TCGTCGGCCCGCCGGGTACCGGCAAGACCTCGCTCGGCGAGGCGATCGGCAAGTCGATCGGCAGAGAGTTCTACCGCATTTCAGTCGGCGGCGTGCGCGACGAGGCCGAGATTCGCGGCCATCGTCGTACCTACGTCGGCGCGATGCCGGGGCTCGTCATCCAAGCGCTGCGCCGCGTGGCGGTGAAGGATCCGGTGTTGATGATCGACGAGATTGATAAAATGTCCGGCGGGGGACCCTCCGGAGACCCGACGGCGGCGATGCTCGAGGTGCTCGACCCGAGCCAGAACAACACGTTCGTCGATCACTATTTGAATTTGCCGTTCGACCTCTCGCAGTGCTTGTTCATTTGCACGGCGAACAATCTGTTCGACATCCCGGCGCCGCTGCGCGACCGGCTCGAGATCATCAAGATCGCGGGCTACACCGTCGAGGAAAAAGTCGAGATCGCGTGGCGCTATCTCTTGCCGCGTCTGCTCGACGAGCACGGCATCACCGACAAGGATCTCCAGTTCACCGACGAGTCGCTGTCGTTCATCTCGAACCGGTACTCGCGCGAGGCCGGGCTTCGCAACTTCGAGCGCAACCTGGCGGCGATCATGCGCAAGCGCGCTCGCGCCAAGGCCGAAGGCGAAGAGGGCGCGTGGATCGTCGACGTCGAGAAGGTCGAGGAAGTGCTGGGCGTCCCGCGCTTCGCCGCCGAGGAAGCGGAGAAGGTGCCGGAGGTCGGGGTGGTCACGGGCTTGGCGTGGACGTCGACCGGCGGCGACATCATGCTGATCGAGGCGCTGCGCATGCCGGGCAGCGGCCGGCTCACGGTGACCGGCCAGCTCGGCGACGTGATGCGCGAGTCGGTCGACGCCGCGTACTCCTACGTCCGCTCGCGCGCCGCCCACCTCGGCATTGAAGATTCAGTATTTAGAGAGAGTGATCTCCACATCCACCTGCCGGCGGGCGCCATCCCGAAGGACGGTCCGAGCGCGGGCATCACGCTCTCCTTGGCGATCGCCAGCGCGCTGAGCGGCCGCCCCGTGCGCCGCGACCTCGCCATGACCGGCGAAGTGACCCTGCGCGGCAAGGTGCTGGAGATCGGCGGCGTGAAGGAAAAGGTGCTCGCCGCGTACCGGTCCGGGCTCCGTCAGGTGATCATGCCCAAGTCGAACGAAAAAGACCTGCGCGAGGTGCCCGACGAGGTCCGAAAGAACATGGTCTTCTTCTTCGTCGAGCGGATGGACGAGGTTCTCCACCTCGCGCTCCTGCACCCGGTCGGCAGCGAGCTGGCCGATCATGTCGAGCCCCCGCCGGACGCCGCGACGGTGATCACACCGAGCATCGCGCCGGCTGATCGCGTGGCGCCGGAAACGGAGACGGTGATCGGGTCGGACTAAAGGAACGGCACCGGGGCCGGGCTGGGGAAACCAGCTCTACCGCAGTGCTCTTCAACTATTTGAAGAACGACGAGATCACGTAGATCAGTAGCCCGGCCAATCCGCCGACGATCGTGCCGTTGATGCGGATGAACTGGAGGTCGCGGCCGATTGCCAGCTCGACGCGGCGGGACGTGAGCTCGGGGTCCCAGGACGCAACCGTCGACGCGATCAGTTCGCCGACCTCGTCCTGGTAGCGCGCGACGAGGTAGACGGCGACGTTCACCGCCAATTCGTCGAGCTTCGCCAAGAGCTCGTCGTCGTTGACGGCCTTCTGCCCGAACGTCGTCAGCCCATGCTCGATCGCGCCGGGAGCGGAGGATTCCGGATTGTCGACGTAACGCGCCAGCGCGTCCTTCGCTTCCTGCCAAAGCGAGAGCGAGAAGCGTCGGGCCGCTTCGTTGTCGAGGAACTCCTCCTTCCACGCGTCGACGCGCTGGGCGAGCTCGGGCGAGTTGTTGAGCCGGTCGACGAAGCGGCGCAGCCCGTCGTCGAAGCGCGCGCGGAGCGGATGATCCGGATCCTGACTCAGCTCACTCAGCAGCCGCTGGATCGCGCGCAGCACCCGCTTGAAGATCTTCTCGTCGACCGCCGACGGAATCCACCAGGGCGTTTCCTGCTCGATGCGCTGGCGAATCAGCTCGCTGTTGTCGTTCACCGTGCGCGCCGCGAGCACGATCACCTCGTCGAGCAGCTCCTGGTGCCGGTCGCCCTCCGTGATCACGCCCAGCACTTTGCCGAGCAGCGGCGCGAGGTGCATCGACCGGACGCGTTGCGCAAGACTCCGGTCGATCACGTCCTGCACGTCTTCGTCGCGCAGCATCTGCGCGGCGGAGCTCATCGCCTCGGCGGCGCTCCGCGCGATCGTCCGCGCGTTCTCCGGCTCGGCGAGCCACTCCGCGATGCGCCGCCCGACCTCGAGCGTCCGCATGCGGTGCTCGATCACCTCGCGCGAGAGGAAGTTGCGCTGGACGAACGCGCCGAGCGTGCGCCCGACACGATCCTTGCGCGCCGGCACGATCGCCGTGTGCGGAATCGGAATGCCGAGCGGATGCCGGAAGAGCGCCGTCACGGCGAACCAGTCGGCGAGGCCGCCGATCATTCCCGCTTCCATCGTTGCGCGAACGTAACCGAGCCAGGCCCAACGTGTCTCGAGCGCGCGCGTCACGATGAAGAGCACCGTGGCGCCGACGAGCAACAACGTCGCGCGGCGCTTCATCGCATCGAGCTGCGCCTGTCGTGTCGCCTCGTCGTGCAGGATCTGCATGGCGCGCGGTCCGCCGTTCGCGGCCGACGGCGCAAGCGGTCCGACGCCGACGGGCGCCGGAGCCGGGCCTGACAGACGCGGCGTCGCCGGCGGCGGCGTTTCGGCCGTGGACTGCACGGGCGGGGGCGCGTTCTTCTGCGCCGGGCTCGTCACCGCGGAACCACCTTGACCTTGCCGAGATCGACGAGGTCGGTGGGCGACCCGTTCGGAACGTCTACATAGAGCACGACGGGGCGCCCGGCGATTTCGCGGACGTCCATCTCGATCGTCCGTGCCGGCGTGTCGAAGTGGCGGCGTTCACCGGTGACGCGAGGTCGCACGTTGAAGCGCTCTCGCATGACCTGATCCATCGCCGACACGAACTCGGCCGCGTCGCCGGGGTGATCCCACACGGTGACCCAGGCCAGCGAGTAGCCGGCAGGCGTCTTCACGAGCGCGTAGCGATCCCCGTCCCATCCGTTCGAGGCGCGGATCGACGCGTCCTGGTCGTGCGTGTGCGCGAACACGAGGAGTCGCGTGCCGAATTCGCCGAAGTCGTTTACGTCGACGGTGCCCGGAATCTTGGGCAGCGTCACTTCGCTCGGCACGTCGCGCGGCTGCACGAAGTACGCCGAGTCGTGCATGAGCTGTTCGCTCGATGCGGGGAGGTCGGAGAGCGGAAGCTCGCCGATCTTCCCGCGCGCGTTGAACCGGCGAACGAAATCCGAGCCGTTGATATACGGAAAGAGCAGCGTCTCCTGAATCACCATCGGCGCGGACGCGAAGACCGGCTGCGTCTTTTGCGCGTCGCGGATCGTCTGGCGGATCGACTCCCAGCCGCCGGGCAGTTGGGCAGCGATGTTCCCGCCGCCGCCGGCCATGATGTACATCTGGTCGTACGTCGCCTGTCCTTCGACGACGGCCTGCGCGGCAAGCTGCCGGTCGTCGTCGCCCTCGATGTGCTCGAGCGAATCCAGATTCGCGTATTGATCCTGGAGCGCGTGAATCAGTTCGTGCATGATCGTGATGCCCACGTACTCCTCGGGCGCTCCGTTCACGACGTACAGCACCTTCGTCTTGGGATCGTAGAATCCCATGATCTGTTCGGTGAGCACCTTCACGTAGAAGTCGGCGAGGCGCATCGTGTCGCGAACGAGGCCGAGCATCTTGTAGATCGCTTCCTGGTTCGCGAGCTGCTTTTGCACGCCAGGCTCTTCCAGCTTGGCGACGAGGAACTTGCGGACTTCATCGCGCGAGCGGATCTCGAGCTTGGGCGGCGTCTTGAATTTGACGCCGAGCGCGGCTTCGATCTTCGGAACGTCGGCGGCGACCTTGTCCGCGTACGGACCGTCGCCGGCCGCTTCGCCGCGGCGGCACGCGGCCAACGAGAGCGCGGAAAGCCCGCCGATCAGAAGAGACGCAAAACGGTGTCGCATCGCGGAGGTGATCATGGAATCGGCGCGCTCTCGTCCCACTTCACGTCGACGCCGGCCATCAAGCCGACGACGCGCGCAACGTCGTGGCCGCGGATGACGATGCCCTCTTCCATCAATTGATGCGCGAGCTCCGCTTCGATCGGAGCGAGCGGCGGCACGACGGACGGCCTCGCGGCGCCGTTGGCCTCGCGGTCGCCGGGTCCGGTGGCGACGGGCGCGCCGACGAAGAGCGCCTCCAGCTCGGCGCCGAACCGTTCGAACGCGTTACTCGGTGGCCGCGTCGCCGCCTCGTTGTCGCGGCGCTCTTCTTCCTGCTCCTTGTCGGTGCGCGCCTGCTCCTTCAGCGCGGCGATACGCCGCTCGATGAGCTGCTCGGTGCGCGGCGAGTACTTAATGATCGCCTGCATGTGCGCGCAGGCCTCGTCGACCGCGTCGATCGCCTTGTCGGGACGCATCCGGTCCGTCACATATTGATCGGTGAGCTTGACCGCGGCGCGCATCGCGTCGTCGGAGATGAGCACGTTGTGATGGCGCTCGAGACGCTCCTTCCGGGCCTGGAGGATCTCGAGCGTTTCCGCTTCGCCGAGCTCGCGGACGACGACCTTCTGGAATCGGCGCTCGAGCGCGGGGTCGCCACCGACCCACTTCTCGTATTCGTCGCTCGTGGTCGCGCCGATGACGCGGAAGTCGCCGCGCACGAGCGCTGGCTTGAGCATGTTGGCCGCGTCCATCGCGACGCCGATCGCCGTGCCCTGCCCGATCAGGTTGTGCAGCTCGTCGATGAACAGGATCACGTCGCTCGCCGCGGTCGTCTCGGCGACGATGCCGCGGATGCGCTCCTCGTACTGGCCGCGGTACGTCGTGCCGGCGAGCAGCGCCACGTGGTCGAGCGAGAGCAAACGCACCGGTTTGAGGACGAGCGGCACGCGCTCCTGCGCGATCCGCTGCGCGAGTCCTTCGGCGATCGCCGTCTTGCCGACGCCCGCCGGCCCGACGAGCGTCGGGTTGTTCTTGCCGTGGCGGAGCAGGATGTCGATGACCCGCGAAACCTCGTCGTCGCGGCAGCGCACGGGCTCGAGCCGGCCCGCTCGCGCGGCGGCCGTCAGGTCCGTGGTGAATCGCGCCAGCGCACCGCCAGCGGCCTCGTTTCTCAGGTATTCGCCGATCATTGGCGAAAGCTACTTTGCCGCGCAGGCCACTGGCGGCGGCTGGCATGGCGAGCCGGCCATTGGCGACGGCAGGAGGAATTCAACGCAGACACAGACTTGAAAGGCAACAGCCGCGGATCGTGAGAACGGGGCCGCATAACGGGCACCTTCAGTCTTCATCTGCGGCATTGTTGTTGAATCCGCGGCATCTGTGTTCCCATTTGCCCGGCTAGGCCAGTGGCCAGCCCTTGCATCGATCTACCGTACGAGCCAGGACAGAAGAGCGTCGCCCCAAAACAACGTGAGCACCGCCGCGGGCGCAAGAAAAACTCCGAACGGCACGAGCGGCGTTTCCAGCGGCATGCTGCCGAGCGCCAGCTCCGTCTGCTCGCGGGTCTGACCGCGCCGCAGCATCGCGACTGGAATCACGACGACACCGAACGCCAGAGCACCGAGCGTCGCTCCGAGAAAGATCGTAATGAGCGCGCGCGTCGGTCCCAGCGCGGCGCCGATGAAGGCCATGAGCGTCACGTCACCGAGGCCCATCGCCTCGCGTCTGGTCACGACTTCACCGAGCCAGCCGACGATGGCGATCATGCCGGCGCCGGTGCACGCGCCGATCAATGCGTCGTACGGCCCGGCAAAGATGCCGGTTTCGTTCTGAAAAAAGCCGATCAGCGCCGTGAGCAGCGCGAACACCATTCCGAAAAGCGTGAAGCCGTCGGGGATCAGATAGTGGCGGGCGTCGGTCATCGCCACGCCGAGCAGCACGGTGCCGAACACCGCCACGCGAAACGCGGTGAACGTCGCTCCATAATGACGTATCGCGAGTAACCAGCCGAGCGCCACCGCCAGCTCGATCGCCGGGTACATCGCCGAAATCGGTTCGTCGCAGCAACGGCAACGTCCGCGCAACGCGAGCCAACTCACGATCGGCACGTTCTCGAACCACGCCAGCTGGTTGCCGCACTTGGGACAACGGGAGCGAGGACGCACGATCGACCGCTCGTTGGGCCAGCGGACGATGCAGACGTTCAGAAACGATCCAACGCACGCGCCGACCATGAACGCGTACGCCTGAACTATTAGGGACGGCGTCACCGCGAGAGCTCGTGTAGGAGAATGCCGGCGGCCACCGCGACGTTGAGCGACTCTATCGGCCGGACGATCGGAATGGCAACGAGTTTGTCGGCGCGTTCGCGCGCTGCCGGCGACAGGCCGCCCCCCTCGTTCCCCACGACGATGGCGACGCGCGCCGGCGGCACCGTGGCCGACAGGACCTCGCCCGCCGCATCCGCGGCCCAAACGTCCAGAGGGCCCCGGCGGCGGAACGCCTCCAGGTCGTCCCAGGTACCAGCAAGACAGAGATGATGAAAGTGTGCCCCCATCCCGCTACGGACGACTTTGGCATTCCAGAGGTCAACGGTCCCCGGCAAGGCCACCGTTGCGTCCGCGCCGAGGGCGGCGGCGGTGCGAACTATCGTGCCGACGTTGCCCGGGTCCTGGACCGCGTCCAGGACCAGGAGACGAAGCGAGGCGCGACTCGTCAGGGACGCCAAAGAACGGTCCGGCACCTCGGCGACGGCGAGAATGCCCTGCGGCGACTCCGTTTCGGCCGCGCTGGCGAACTCGTGGTGGTCCACGCGTTCCGTGGCAATCCCTCGAGCACCGAGCTCGGCGAGGAGGGACCCTCCGCGGGGTGTCTCATCCAATTGAGGGGCAGTGAGCACGCCTCGAACTACCAAGGGCGAGCGCGCCAGTTCCTCCACCGCGCGAACGCCTTCGGCGACGAAAAGTTGGTGTCGTTCGCGAGCCTTCCGTCGCCGGAGGTCGCGCGCGAGGGTCAGGAGACGCACGTTTTTACGGTGTAATCGCTGGACGAAAATGCAACAGGTCGCCTACAAGACGAAGGCGGGCTCGGCGGGTAGTCGGAATATGTCTTGCCCTACGGCGATGTGAACTCTTCAGCCTGATGGAAACGCAAACAATGAGACGATTTGGTGCGGCCGCGGCGGCCGCCGTGGTAGCCGGACTTTCCGCGTGCGCGATCTCGCAGCAGCAGGAAATCCAGATCGGCGCCGAGCAGTCCCAGCAAGTGAACTCGCAGCTGCCGATCGTCCAGGACCGGGCCATCAACCAGTACCTGAACAATCTCGGAGATTCGATCGCGCGCGTCACGAATCGCTCCGATCTGGTGTGGCATTTCTTCCTGGTGAACACGAACGACTTCAACGCCTTCGCTCTTCCGGGCGGCTACGTCTACATCAATCGCGGCGTCGCCGAGCGGTCCGACCGGATGGACCAGTTCGCGTCGGTCTTGGCGCACGAGATCGGACACGTCGCGCTGCGTCACTCGGTGAAGCAGATGCAGCAGATGCAGGGAGCCAACGTCGGCGCGGCGGTGCTGTGCACCCTCACGAGCGTTTGCAACGGCATCGGCGGCGCCGGCGTCCAGGTCGGCGGAGGGTTGCTGTTCGCCAAGTTCAGTCGCGGTGACGAGGCCGAGGCCGACGCCGCCGGGATCAGCGAGTTGGTCCGAGCTGGCATCGACCCGACGGGCATGCCGCAGATGTTCGACAAGCTGATTGCCGAGCGGCAGGCGCGACCCACGGCGGTCGACCAGTGGTTCACCGACCACCCGCTCGAGGAAGACCGCGTCCACGACACGCAGACCCAGATCGCGCAGATCAATCCGGCGATCATCCGGTCGCTGACGAAAGATTCGCCGGCGTTCCAGGATTTCAGGGCCCGCGTTCGCGCGCTTCCGCCTCCGCCCGCCCAGCGAACGGGTCGGCGGTAGGCCCGCGTCCCTCTAACCGCTCGACGACGCCGGACACGAGCCGAACGAAAGCATCCGCGGCACGCGCCGTCGTCGCGAGGACGTCGGCGTGCGTCAGCGGCGACGTCGTGAGCCCGGTGCCGAGGTTGGTCACGCAGCTGAAACCGAGCACGCGCATGCCGATCGCGCGCGCGACGATCACCTCCGGTACCGTCGACATTCCCACCGCATCGGCTCCAAGCACGGAGAGCATGCGCACCTCGGCGGCGGTTTCGTACTGCGGCCCGAGGAGCCCGGCGTAGACGCCCTCGCGCAACACGATGCCCTGCTCGCGGGCCACGTCGAGCGCGATTTGGGCGAGGCGTGGGTCGTAGGGCGACGACATGTCCGGAAACCGGAGGTCGCCTTGCTCGAGCGGCCCGACGAGAGGATTGCGAAACATCAGATTGATGTGATCGCGAATCAGCATCAGGTCGCCCGGGGCGAAGCTCGCGTTGACTCCGCCGGCGGCGTTGGAGACGATGAGCGTCCGCGCACCGAACGCGTGAACCACGCGCACCGGATAGCCCGCGAGCGCGGCGTCGTGCCCCTCATACAGATGGAAGCGCCCCGACAACGCGAGGACCGGAACGCCTCGCAATGAGCCGGCGATCAGTTTCCCGGCGTGCCCGGCGACGGTCGCCGCTGGAAACCCCGGAACGTCTCGATAGTTGATCGACGTCGAGTCTTCGATCTCGTCGGCGAGACCGCCCAACCCCGAGCCGAGGACGATTGCCACGGCAGGCGAGAACGCGCCGAGGCGATCCCGAACTTCTTTCGCCGCGGCCAGCGCTTCGGCCGAACCGTGCCGGCTCACGCCGCCGCTCCCGAGCGGAGACGCGCGAGCTCGGCGTCGAAGTCAGCGAGAAGTTTCGAGCGCTCCTCCCAGGGCAGAAAGGCGCTCGCGAATCCGTTCCGCGCGACGCGGGCGAGCTCGTCGAAGGAGAAGTCGAGCGAGCGTGCCGCGTGGAGGTACTCGTCGGTGAGCGTCGTGCCGCTCATGAGACGATTGTCGGTGTTGAGCACGACGCTCAGCCCGCGGTCGAAGTAGCGGCGCAACGGATGCGCCTCGTACGAGACGACGGCGCGCGTCTGCACGTTGCTCGTGAGGCAGATCTCGAGCGGAATGCGGCGGTCGTTCACGTACTGGGTGAGCGCCTCGTCCTCGATGAGCCGCGTCGCGTGGCCGATACGATGCGCGCCGCACTGATGAATGGCCTCGCGCACGGACGACGCGTCGGCGCCTTCACCGGCGTGGCACGTGCACGCGAGGTCGTGCTCCTGCGCGAACGCGAACGCCGCCGCGTGTGGCGACGCGGGATTCCCGAGCTCGCCGCCGGCGAGATCGAAGCCGACGACGCCGCGCGTGCGGTAGGCGACCGCGAGGCGCGCGAGCTCGAGCGAGACGTCGGGCGACAAGTGGCGAAGCCCGCAGATGATGATCCGTCCGTGCGCGCCGCCATCGCGCGCCGCGCGCTCGAGTCCGCGCAGCGGAGCCTCGACCGTTTCACCGAGCGAGAGACCGCCGCGCACGTTCAGCACCGGCGCGAACCGCACCTCGATATAGCGTACGCCGTCGCGCCCCGCGTCGATCGCCAGCTCGTAGGCCACCCGCTCGAGCGCCTCCGCCGTCTGCAGAACGGCCAGGGTGACGTCGAACTTGGCGAGATAATCTTCGAGGCTCTGGGCGTCGTCCACGCGCATGAATTCGCGCAGCGCGTCGGCGTCGTCGCGCGGAATCGGCTGCTTGTACTCGTGCGCAAGCTCGAGCAGCGTCTCGGGGCGAAGCGAACCGTCGAGGTGGCAGTGCAGCTCGGCTTTCGGCAAACGGCGGAGCAGCTCCGACGTGATCGGAGGAACCGTGGTCACGGCTCGTCCGCCGAACGCGCGCGAGCCGAGACGATGCGCAGGATCGAGCCCGCGCTCATCACGGTCGCGGGCGCGAGCGGCAGTCCGCGGCTGTCCGTGATGACGCGAACACCGGAGCTCACTCCGGCCGCTTCTTGCTGGTCGAAGGCGCGAACGGCGTCGAGGGCACTCGAGCCGGACGGAAGATCGAGGGGACGAGAATTGACGAAAACGCGCAAAGTCTGAAGGGCGAAGGAGCCGAAGTGGAAGAGCCGAAGAGCGATGGAGCCCGGGCGTGACGGAGCCTCGGAGCGAAACTAACGAACGGTGAGAAGGGGCCCCAGGCTCGTGTCTATTTCGCGCCCGCTCGGCTGTTCACGACTCTGAACTGCGTTCCGGCGAACTGCTCCGGCCGAATCGTTCCTCGCTTCTTCACTTCGTCGATGAGCAGGTCTCGGATTTCTCGCTGCTGATCGTACACGACCGGGGCGTCGTGGAGCATCGAGAACCCTCCGCCTCCCGCTTGGCGATAGTTGTTCACCGCCATCGTGAATGAATCGGACGGCATCACCGCCTTCCCCTGGAATTCCAGTCGCGTGACGCGCTGGCCGATCGGCTTCGCCACGTCGATCTCGTAGTCGACCCCTCCGACGACGTCGTAGTTGTAGCCGGGGATCGACGGGTCGGCTGTGATGCCGTTGGCGCCGGCGCGGAAGTACCGGGCGCTGTACTCGAGGTAGTCGCGCAGTTGCGCGCCGGTGACGCGCACGGCGCGGAGTGTGTTCTCGTACGGGTAGAGCGCGGCGACGCGGGCGATCGTGATCGGGCCGGCATCGAGCGACGCATCGAGCGAAAAGACGGCGGTCGACGCGAGCTGGGCGCCGGACGCGCGGCGCTCCACGTCGAGCACGAAGTCGGTCAGCGGGGTCGCGATGACGCGCCCGGAGTCGGCGCGCCACGCGACCGGCGTGCTGCCGATGGGCGTCGCCGCATACCGGACGGCGAGACGATGGCCCTCGGCCGCGACCGCGAGCACCTGAGAGTCTTCGCGATGGTGCGCGGCCGGGATCAGACGCCCTCGCTTGTAGACCACGGCCCAACGACCGTTGCGGCGCTCGAGCCGAAGCTGCGCCACGGCGAGACTCGTCGCCCAGTTCTTCGGCTGCATGAGCAGCGTCCCGGCGATGACCGTGTCGGCCATCTCCTTGTGCGTATGGCCGTACACGATCACGTCGATCCCCGGCACCTCGTGCGCGAGACGCGCCGCGACGTTCTCGCTCGCCACGCCCGTGCCGATCGTGTCGTACGACGACGGCTCGTCGAGTCCGGAGTGAACGACGGCGATCACGACCGCCGCCCCGGCGTTTCGCGCGTCACGAACCGAGCTGCGCACGTCGGGGATGATGTCGCGCACCTGCAGGCGGCCGGCGAGGTTGTCGCGGTCCCATACCATCGATCCCGGCGTCGTGGCGCCGACGATTCCCACTTTCACGCCGCGCCGAATCTCGACCGTCCATGCGCCGAACCGGCGCTGCCCGTTCGGTCCGTACACGTTGCACGCGAGGAGCGGGAATTCGGCTTGACGCAGCGCGCGGTCGAGCGTGGGAAGGCCGTAGTTGAATTCGTGGTTACCGATCGCGGCGGCGTCGTACTGCATCGCGTTCATCGCGGCGATCACCGGATGCCGCGCGGTCGTGTCGACGCGCGCGGCGACGTACGTCAGCGGCGTTCCTTGCAGCATGTCGCCGGCGTCCACCAGGATGGGCATCGTGCCCGTCGTCCGCCGAATCGAATCGACGATCGTGGCGATCCGGGCGAGGCCGCGAAGCGTGTCCGGCCGGCCGGTCAGGTAATTCCAGCCCTCGACGTACCCGTGCACGTCGGTCGTCGCGGCGACAACGAGATCGACAGGGCCATTGGCGCCCAACGTCATGCTCGTATAGCACGCCGCGGCCGACAACAGCGCGAGCAGCAGCAATCCACGCATACGCATCGTCTGAAGCTAGCGATCGTGCCGGCGCCGATACCAGATTGTGACAGTGTGACGACTTTTTTTATCCGGTTGGCGCCGCCAATCTTCGCGGCGAATGAGCGCGTCGCGCGGCCTCAATGAACCCCTTCATCGTCGGAATCGCCGGGGGTTCGGGGTCCGGCAAATCGACCGTGGCGCGACACGTCGCGCAGGCCCTCCGCGCCGAGTCGGTCGCGTTCATCGACATGGACGCGTATTACATGAACTTCTCGCGGCTTTCGCTCGACGAGCGGCGGAAGGTCAACTGGGATCATCCGGACGCGTTCGATTGGCCCCTGCTGGTTGCACATCTGGAGCGGCTCGCCGGCGGCGAGTCGATCGAGAAACCCGTCTACGACTTCGTCACGCACTCGCGCACCGACAGCACGGTCCACATCCCGGCGGCCCGCGTGATCGTCGTCGACGGCATCCTGCTCTTCAATGACCCGCGCATCCGCGAACTCTGCGACGTGAAGATCTTCGTCGACGCAGACGCAGACCTCCGCCTCATCCGGCGCATCCGCCGCGACACGACAAAACGCGGCCGCCCGCTCGACGAAATCATCGAGCAGTACCTCACCACCGTCCATCCGATGCATCTCGAATTCGTCGAGCCGACGAAGCGCTACGCCGACGTGATCGTGCCGCGCGGAGGCCACAACGCGGTCGCGGTCGACATGATCGTCTCCAACATCCAGCGCCGGCTCGACGCGGCGGTCGCCACGTGACAGCCCCCAATGCCCGCCCCGTAACCGGCGAGCGAGTGCTCGTCGTCGACGACGAAGCGGACATCGTCGCCCTCGTCGCGTACCACTTGGTGAAGGCGGGGTACCGCGTGTCCACGGCCGCCACCGGCCCGGAGGCGCTGACGGCCGCGCGACAGGAACGCCCCGCGCTGATCGTGCTCGACCTCATGCTCCCCGGCGCGTCGGGCTACGACGTGCTCGAGCAGCTGCGAGCGCATGAAGCGACACGCGACGTCGCCGTCTTGATGCTCACGGCGCGCCGCGAAGAGCAGGATCGCATTCGCGGCCTCGCGCTCGGCGCCGACGACTATCTCACCAAGCCGTTCAGCCCTCAGGAGCTCGTCCTCCGCGTCGGCGCCATCCTGCGCCGCATGAGCGCCGGCGGTGTCGGGCCGTCGGACGTCGTTTCCATCGGTCCGGTCACCATCGACTGCGCCGAGCACCGGGTCGCGGTGGACGGACGGGCGATCGAGCTGACGCCGACCGAATACAAGCTCCTCTTGACGCTCGCCGAGCGGCGCGGTCGTGTTCAGGGACGCGCGCACCTGCTCGAGACCGTCTGGGAGGCCGCGCCCGACATTCAAACGCGCACGGTCGACATGCACGTACAGCGGCTGCGCACGAAGCTCGGCGAGGCCGGCGACCTGATCGAAACAGTTCGCGGATTCGGCTACCGACTCAAGAGCATACAGGCACGTCGCACGTGAGTCTCACCAAGCGGTTGTTGGTGGGATCGCTCGTCATCGTCGTTCTTCTCGTCGCGGTCGTCGTCGTGATCGCCGGCAACCGCCTGGACAACCGCCTCGCCGCCGAAACGCAGCACGAGCTCGAGCGCGAGGCGCGGCTCGTCGGCAGCGAATGGCACGCCGGCATGAACGACGACTCGCTCGCCGACGCAGCGGGTGCCGCGCTCGGCCGCCGCGTGACTCTCATTCGTTCGGACGGCAAAGTCGTCGGCGACTCCGAGTTCAGCGGCGACGATCTGGAACAACTTCAGAACCACTTTGGCCGCCCGGAAGTCGCCGACGCGCGTGAACGCGGCATCGGCTGGTCGCGCCGCCGCAGCCCGTCCGCCGGCGACGACGAGATCTACCTCGCCATCAAACATCCGCTCGGCACCGTGCGCGTGTCGGTCGGAACCGCGAAGTTCCGCGAGATCGTCAACGGAGCGCGCGACGACGTGATCGCGGCCGGGTTGCTCGCGCTCGCCGGTACGCTGATCGTGGCGTTCGGCTTCTCGCGCGCCGTGTCGCAGCCGATCATCGAGCTGCGCGACGTCGCGACCGCGATCGCGGCCGGGGATCTCGAGCGCCGGCCTGCTCTTTCGGCGCCGGGCGAAGTCGGCGACCTCGCGTCGGCGCTTCAACGGATGACCGAGCAGCTCTCCTCTCGACTGTCGGCGCTCCAGGCGGAAGACGCGCTGTTGTCGGCGGTGATCGATTCGCTCGACGAGGGCATCGTCGCCGTCAGCGCGCGCGGCAGCATCGTGCGTCTGAACGAGAGCGCGCGCCGGCTCCTCGACCTGCGCGCCAACGTGCCCTTCTCGACCGACATGCTCCCGCAACACCGGCTCATGCGCGACGCGCTGCGCGGCGCGATGGCCGGCGTCGCCACCGGCCCCCTCGAGATCGGCGTCGCCGACCGGACGTTGCTCGTTTCGGCGCGCCCGCTTCCCCCCCCCGACGGCGGCGCGGTGGTCGCCGTGCAGGATCTCACGACGCGGCGGAGACTCGAAACGATCCGCCGCGACTTCGTCGCCAACGTGTCGCACGAGCTCAAGACGCCGCTCACGGTCATCGCCGGCTTCGCCGAGACGCTTCGCGACCGCGAGTTGCCGTCGGACAACCGCGAGCGGTTTCTCGACACCATCGAGGCGAACACGCGGCGCATGCAGCGAATCGTCGACGATTTGCTCGACCTGTCACGGTACGAGTCGGGCAGCTGGCGGCCGAACGTGGTATCGAACGATCTGGCCGGCGTCGTGAGCGACGTGTTCACCGGCATCGCCCGCGCCGCCGACGCAAAGGGGCTCACGCTCGGATTCCAAGCGTCGCCCGACGCGCAGCACGTTGAGGCGGATCCGACCGCGCTGCGTCAGGTCCTCGGGAACCTGATCGAGAACGCGGTGCGGCACACCGCGCGCGGCAGCGTCACGGTGAGCGCCGAAGCGCCGCCGCGCGGCGGCACGACGCTCCGCGTGCGCGACACGGGGAGCGGCATCCCGACGGAGCACCTCGGCCGCATCTTCGAGCGTTTTTATCGCGTCGACGCGGGACGCGCGCGCGACGAAGGCGGAACCGGCCTCGGCCTCGCGATCGTGCGGCACCTCGTCGAAGCACACGGCGGATCGGTGCGAGCGGAGAGCGTCGTCGGCCAAGGCACGACGATCACCGCGCATTTTCCGGCTGCCGCCGTTACCCACGTGTGACGCCGGGCACGGCGCGCGTCGAACTCGCGCGCGGCATCCAACATATATTCGTATCCGTGTAGCGTCCGCGACGACGCGCGGTCGACGACAGTTCGCCCAAGCGCAGGAGGCCACGCTTGTCCGTAACTATCCCGGTCGGGCGCAGTGATCGCCCACAACGACGTGCGGTAGCGCCGGGACACCGGCGTGTCGCCGCGATCGACATCGGCTCGAATTCGATCCGCCAGATCGTCGCCGACGTTTCCACCGACGGCACCATTCAAGTCGTCGACGAGATGAAGGCGGCGCCGAGACTCGCGACGGGGCTCGCCGCGAACGGACGGCTCTCGGACATCGCGATCCGCGCGGCGATCGAAGCCGTCGAGCGTATGGCGACGCTGGCCAAAGAGCTCGGCGCGGCGCGCATCGACGTCGTCGCGACGAGCGCGGTCCGCGACGCGAGCAACGCCGCCGCCTTCATCACCGAAGTGCAGCGCGTGACCGGTCTTCGCGTGCGCGTGCTGGACGGCGCCGAAGAGGCGCGACTCAGCTTCCGCAGCGCGGTCGCGCACTTCGACATGGGAGTCGGCCGCACGGTGGTGCTCGACATCGGCGGCGGCTCGGCCGAATTGGCGCTGAGCGCCGAGGGCGTGATCGAACGTCTCGTGTCGCTGCCGTTCGGCGCGATCCGGTTGACGGAAGAATTCTTCGAGGACGGCGTAACGCCCCGCGGCGTGCGCAAGCTTCGCAAAGCGGTGAGCAACGCGATCCGCGCCAACGTGCCTCGCCGCGACTGGCGCGGCGCCCAACTCATCGGCTCGGGCGGGACGTTCACCAACCTCGCCGGTGTCTACCTGGCGCGGCAGGGAATCCTCACGGCCGCGCGGTCGGTCCACGCGGCGCACATTCCGCGCGCGGATCTCGAGCACATCCTCGACATGCTCGCCGACATGACGTCGGACGAGCGACGCGAGGTGCCGGGGCTCAATCCCGAGCGAGCCGACATCATCGTCGCCGGCGTCGCGGTCGCGGCCGAAGTGCTGCGACGCCTCGAATCTCGCGAGCTCGTGGTGTCGCGTTACGGAATTCGCGAGGGGTTGCTCCTCGAGGCGGCGCGGGTCGTTCCGACGATCGCCGACCCCGGCGACGCTCGCGCGCGCTCGGTGACCGACCTCGCCCAGCGCTGCCACGCCGAAGAGCCGCACTCGTCGCGCGTTCAGGTGCTCGCGCTCGCGCTGTTCGACGCGCTCGGCGAGCGGCTCGGCTGCACGCGCGACGACCGGGCGGCGCTGGCCGACGCCGCGTTGCTGCACGACGCCGGCTACCACATCAGCTATGAACGGCACCACAAGCACTCGTACCATCTGGTGCTCCACGCCGATCTGCTCGGCATGCCGCCGTCGGAGCAGGTCGTGATCGCGAACGTCTCGCGCTACCACCGCGGATCCGAGCCGCGGCGCCGTCATCGCAACTTCGGCATGCTCGACAAAACGCTGCGACGCCGCATTCGCCGGCTGTCGGCGATTCTGCGCATCGCGGATGGACTTGACCGTGGCCACGTAAGCGCGGTCGCGGGCGTGAAGGTCCGCTGGACGCAGCGCGCGATTCGCATCACTCCCGTCCCCGCGTCACCGCGGCCGCGCGGAGCGATGAGGCTCGAGATGTGGGGCGCTCACCGAAAATCGGGGCTGTTGGCGACCGTCGCGGGGACGGCGGTGGAGATCGTGGCGCCGGACGGGCATGTACTATCGTCCGACAGCTTGGGGGGGGAGGAGTTGGAGTAACTCAGGAGTCAGGTCTGAGGCAGTCCTGAGATCTGAGTGTGCACCCCAAGCCATTCGGAGCGCACGGAGTTCAACGCGGCTCTCAGCACTCGCCCTCGATGCTCACCCTCGATCCGGTCTGGCTTCCACGGATGAGCGCCCGCCAATTGGTGCGAAACCAGCCCCGGGGTTTCCGCGCCGTCAGTCTCCGAGAACCGGCGTCCTCTCCCCTGATCTCTCGGCAGCCGGAATCTCTCTCGCCGGCGAGGTCTCGCGTGGCGTCCCCCACGGCTGCTTGATCAGCACCTCGTGCGACGGCCGTGCGGTGCTTGCCGGGTTGCGTTGCGTCCACGTGCCGTCGGGTCCGAGATCCCACGCCATCCGCTCGTCCGACAGATACGTGCGCAGTAGCATGCGCACGCGTTCGTGCAGCGCCGGCGTCTCGATCGGCGCCACTGCCTCGACGCGGCGGTCGAAGTTGCGCGGCATCCAGTCGGCGG
>Ga0157372_10003330_pt1 | contig 17354 bp, 12 predicted proteins | sample C55metaG_FD_115307 | JGI IMG/M metagenome (GOLD analysis project Ga0157372, IMG submission 115307) | Corn rhizosphere microbial communities from Kellogg Biological Station, Michigan, USA - C5-5 metaG | ecosystem: Host-associated > Plants > Roots > Rhizosphere > Soil | place: USA: Michigan... | reverse complement strand
CAATTCCGCGGCGGTGGTGAGCGCTGCGGCCGGATCCTTTTTAAAGCTGATGTTTTTTGAATGGAGGATGTTTCGAAGTCCTTTGTCCCCGGCGCCGAAGGCCTTCAGGAGGCTCTTCTGGCTATGGATGGAAAGATAGCGGTTGTTCATTTCGAGATACCAGCTTTCGTATTGCCGGTAGATGGTCAGGTTCTCTTCGGCCTTGCCGTTATTCTGCACCTGTTTCCAGTGTTTCGCGAGGGCACGGGCCTTGCCGTTGTATAGGAGCTGGTAGTATCCGGCGGTGGGTTGGTTTACGGCGGTGCTGTCTTCCGGGAGGTAGATGAATTTGTTTTCGCCGAGGCTGAAGGCGGTGAGCTTTTCGGTGAGAAGCTGAACGTAGGCGGACTTTTGTTTGTCGGGAATGATGACGATGTCTTTCACGAGGTCATAGGAGAGATCGAGGGCAGGGTAGAAGATGCCGTCGTATTCAGCGGCGCCTGGCTGCGGGCCGTCGGAGCCGAAAAAGGGGTGTCCCTGGGCGTGATGGTCATACCCGAGGTAGAGGGGGCCGTTGTAAAGGCGCCAGTCGGCGGTGGGGCTGCCCGTGTAGGCAAGGACGGCCTCGGTGGCTTGCGTTGCCAGAGCGGCCGGCAGGGCTGAGACTTGCTGGGCGGTGGCTGGAGGGTGGGAAAGCATAAAGCCTATGAGGATCGTAGGGCAAAGCAGTCGTCTTGGGTTCATCGTCATATCTCGTCCAGGTTGAATGGCAGTTTTCGAATACGCTTATTTGTCAGGTCGAAAATGGCGTTGCATAGGGCGGGAGCCAGCGGCGGGAGGCCGGGTTCACCGACGCCGCCGGCTTTTTCGTCGTTGTCGACGATATGGACTTCAATTTCGGGGATCTCGTGGATGCGTGGCATTTGGTAGGTGTCGAAATTATGTTGCACTGCCATGCCATCTTTGAATTGGATGTCGTGTTTTGTCGCGGCGCCGAGGGCCATGACGATACTGCCTTCTACCTGCTGGCGGATGATGTCGGGGTTGACGTACCAGCCGCAGTCCATCAGGGCGATGACCTTGTCGACCTTTATCTTCCCATCGGGTTTCCTGGAGACCTTTACTACTTCGCCGACGATGCTGCTGAAGCATTCGGTAATGGCCACTCCCCAGCCCTGGTTCTTTCCGCGGTTCTTCCAATCCGTTAGGGTGATCAGCTGGTCGATGAGCGCCTGGTAGCGATCGTTGTCCAGGTGTTGGCGCCGGAATTCCAGCGGGTCCTTGCCGGCGGCATGGGCCATCTCGTCGATAAAGGATTCGTAGGCGAAGCCGTTCGTGGAGGCGTATACCGAGCGCCACCACATGACGGGGATGGGAGACACGGTGGGGATATCGGAGAAGCTATAGTTGCTGAAGGAATCGTAGTAGGGTTTGCAGAAGCCGTCGAGGGTGTCGCCGTTGTAAGTGTGGAGGTCGGCCCCGGGATTTTGCAGGCCCATGTTCTGGGTGGCCGTTTTTGTCTGGAAGGCTTCTACATGGCCTTCCTTGCTGAGGCCGCCTTTGCAGGCGTAGACGGCGCCGGGGCGGAAGGGGCCCTGGGTGATGTCGTCCTCGCGGGTCCAAACCACTTTGACGGGGGCTTTTATGGCTTTCGAGATGACAGCTGCTTCATGGGGATAGTCCAGGAAGGCTTTGCGTCCGAAGCCGCCGCCGAGGAAGGTCATATTGACGGTGACCTTGTCGATGGGCATATTCATGCGCTGGCTCAGGTCGGACTGGATCCAATCGGGGCCCTGGATCGGTCCCCATATTGTGATGGAATCGTCTTTTACGTCGGCGATACAGTTAAGGGGCTCCATGCAGGCGTGGGCCTCGTAGGGGGCTTCGTATACGGCTTCGACCTTTGTGGCCGCATGCTGGAAGGCTCTTTCGAAGTCGCCGCCGGTGCGGTCGTTGAGGCCGGGCTTTTTCAGGTCTTCGTGCATGCGGGCGAAGAGCTGGTCGGTGCTGACGTGTTCGAAGCCGGTGTCATCCCATTGGACCTTGAGGAGCTTGCGGCCTTCCATGGCGGCCCAGAGGTTGTCGGCGACGACGGCGACCCCTTCGAACATGTTGTCGAAGACGGTGCGTTTTACGGCGATGACGTGCCGGACGCCGGGGATGGTCTTTGTCTGTGTGTCGTCGAAGCTTTTGACCTTGCCGCGGATACGGGGGCTGCGTTCGACGACGGCATAGAGCATTCCGGGGATCTTTTTATCGATGCCGAAGACGGCTTCGCCGTTTGTCTTTAACGGGATATCGCGGCGGGGGAGGGGCTTGCCGACGAGCTTATAGTTCTTTCTTGCTTTTAGCGTTACTTCCGTTGGCGGCTGCAGCTTTGCAGCATCTTCGACGAGGTCGCCGTAGGTGAAACTTTTGCCGGAGGGTTTGTGGAAGACCTTGCCGTTTTCGGCATAGCAGTCTGACTGTTGTGCGCTCCATTTTTTTGCGGCGGCTTCGATGAGCATTTCGCGGGCGGAGGCGCCGATGCGGAGAAGATGTTTATAGGAGCCGCGGACGGTGGAGCTTCCCCCGGTGATCTGGCTGCCGTATTTCTTTTGGTTGCCGGGGGCGAAGACGATGTTGATCTGGTCCATGGTGACCTCCAGCTCTTCGGCGATCATTTGCGGGACCACCTGCCAGGCGCCCTGACCCATTTCGGAGCGGTGGTTGAGGATGGTGATCTTGCCGGCTTTGTCGATGGATATCCAGGTCATCAGTTCGATGGCCTGCGGGAGGACGCCTGAGGCGGCGTTGATGACCTTTTGATCGGCGCCCGGGTGGCAACCCGGAAGGTAGGCGCCAAGTACGAGTGCGAGACCGGAGAGGCCGGTGTCCTTTATGAATTGACGGCGGGACCGTGAAATAGTCGATTGCATGGCTGTTTAGTTGAGTGTTGAGGCGGGTTTGGCTGCAGTAGCGGCCGTTTTTATCGCTTTGCGGATGCGGGGATAGCAACCGCAGCGGCAGATGTTGCCGGACATTGCCGCGTCGATATCCTGGTCGTTGGGATGCGGGTTCTTGCTGAGGAGGGCAGCGGCGGCGAGGATCTGGCCGCTCTGGCAGTAGCCGCATTGGGGTACCTGTTCGGCGATCCATGCTTTTTGTACGGGGTGGGAGTTGTCGGTGGAGAGTCCTTCGATGGTGGTGATGGGCTGACCGGCGACGGCGGATGCGGGGATGGAGCAGGAGCGGATCGGGTTGCCGTTCAGCAGGACGGTGCAGGCGCCGCATTGGGCGATCCCGCAGCCAAATTTTGTGCCGGTGAGGCCGATGACGTCGCGGATGACCCAGAGAAGCGGCATTTTTTCGTCCGCTTCGACGGTGGTGGACTTGCCGTTTATGTTAAGCGTGTATTTGGGCATGGCAATGGTGGTTTTGGTGGATTTGAAATGGCGGGATTTCCGCTTGGAGGAAGTTACCGAAATTATCGAAGGTGGGGAAATATTTTACGGGAATGGTAGTTCCGGAATGGGTTGACCTCGGTGCTTTTATGCTCGGGAGGAGGGTGACGGACGGACAGGAAATGACAAACGGGCAGGAAGAAAAGGCAGCATGGGAGTGGCCGGAAGGACCCGCGCGGGCAATCGAGACGAATGTGACCGATGGCCTCGCGGGCAAGTCGGGCCTTTAACAATTCTTTACGTTATTTATTGGTTATAGGCGACTTAGGTGATTAATCCTTGTACCATTTTTGCCTTCTTATAGAAGATTCAAGAACGAAAAAATAAAAACTATGAAACGGATACTTGTAATACTGTTCTCGCTTGGCCTGGCCTATGGTGCTTCGGCCCAGCGTGGTCATTTTGGAGGGGGCGGATTTTATCATGGCGGCGGTCATGTCGTGGTTGTGCCCCGCAGCTATGTAGGTGTTGGATTCGGCTTTGGATATCCCTGGGGTTATCCTTATGGATGGTATGGTCCCTGGGGTGCGCCCTATCCGCCCTACTATTACGGATATGGCGCAATGCCTTCGCAGCTGGAGTTGCAGGTGCGGGACATTCGCCAGGATTATGATCAGCAGATCAAGGATGTAAAGCATGACAAGTCGCTTACCAAGCAGGAAAGAAGGGCTAAGGTCGACCAGCTGAAAAAGGAAAAGGAGGATGCTATCGTTCAGGCCCGGCATGATTATTTCGACCGGAGCAGGAGGAACTATAATCCTCAGCCGAACAATAGTCAGCCGAATAATAACGCGGCGCCGAAGAATGGTTCTTCGTCCAGTGATGGACCGGAATATCAGAGCGGTGATACCGGCTCAAAGTAATACTTAGGTTTGTTGATAAAATGTAGGGCCACCTTGCGGTGGCCTTATTATTTTTATTATATGAAAGTCATTTGGATCACCGGCGCTTCCTCGGGGATCGGGGAGGCGCTTGCTTATGCTTTTTCGGCGTCAGGAGATAAGGTGCTGATATCGGCAAGGAGAACGGAAGAACTGGAACGGGTAAAGGCTGGTTGCGCCAATCCGGGTATGGTGAGAGTGTTGCCGATGGACCTGCTGGACACGGCGTCGTTGGGCGAACGGGTGCGGGAGGCGATCGGGGCCTTTGGTCAGGTAGATATCCTGGTGCACAATGGTGGGATCACGCAACGCGGATATGTGTTGGATACCGAGCTGGCGGTGCAGCGGCAGGTAATGGAGCTGGACTATTTCAGCTATGTCGCGTTGACCAAAGAGATGCTCCCACATTTTATCGAGCGGAAGTCGGGGCATTTTGTGGTGATGAGCAGCGTGATGGGGAAGATCGGGACGCCAATGCGGAGCGCCTATGCGGCGGCCAAACATGCGCTGCATGGATTCTTTGACTGTCTGCGGGCGGAGGTTGGGGCGATGGGTATCCGGGTGACGGTGCTGACGCCGGGTTATGTCCAGACGAATATCTCGCAACATGCGTTGACTAAAGATGGAACTGCGCTTGGAAAGGCTTCGGAGAATATCGAGAAGGGGCTGCCCGCGAAGCGGGCAGCGGAGAAGATCATGCGGGCTATCCGTAAGGGGAAATATGAGGCATATATCGGGAAGCGCAGTATGGAATGGGTTGCGCTTGTGTTGAACCGGCTGGCGCCGGGTTTGGTGATGAAGCTGGCTCCTAAATTCGTGCCCAAGTGATCTTAGATTTTGTTTAATGCATACATGATGATGTTGACGCCGAATTTTGTATTGTCCTCGGCGAGGAAGCGTTTGTTGCGGAAATCGTAGTCCCACTCACAACCATAGTCTTTGTTGCTGTAGAGTACGCCTATACGGTCGTTGATCGTAATCGCCTTGAGATAGTCATGTACGAGGTCGTCGCCCCATCCATTGAGTTCGAAGCCGGTATTTGGGGGTCCTTTTTCGAAATGAAAAAAGGAGTTGTAGATGGCGTGGTTGTTGGGGATCTTTTTCAGGCTCCCGGCGCCGAAGAGGGTGGACATCTGGGTCTCGAAGCTACGGGCGAACAAGCCATCGATGTCGTGATTGCAATCGTCGGCGAATACGAAGCCCCCATTCTCCACGTATTTCCTGAAGTTGGCGCTTTCCTGGGCGTCGAACTGGACGAGTTTGTGCCCGCTGAGATATGCGAACGGATAGTGAAAGATCCCGGGGCTGTCGAGGGAGACAATCTTTTCCTGCAAATTGACCGGGACCGTCGTGTATTCGATGAGCGAATTCAGCAGGTTGGCGGGCATTCGCTGGTCGGTGTCCCAATCGCCGGACCGGTACCGCAGTCGCATGAAGGTAAATGGATTCAACCGTTCCTGTAATTTTTTTAAAGTTGATGATTTTATGGGTAATTTCCTTGTATATGTTTAAAAGCTATATAAAGACTGCCTGGCGGAGCTTGTTGCGGTACCCGGGGGCGAGTTTTGTAAAGCTCGCGGGGCTCGCCATTGGTATGAGCTGTTGCATGCTCATCCTCGTCTATATCCAGGATGAATTGAGCTATAATCGGGATTTTGTGGGTTTTGATGACATCTATCGGGTGAATTTTGTAAAGCATGGCGATGGGGAGGAGCGGGTGATGGCGGGTGTGGCGAATTCCGCGGGACCGGCCATTGCGAAAGATGTGTCGCAGGTGGAGGCGGCGGGGCGGTTGTATAACCGGAGTGGGATATTGGAGGTTAAGGAATCGGCGAAGAGGTTCCAGGAGCAGCGGGTGTTTTTTGCTGACCAGGGGATCTTTGATGTGTTTGGGATCAAGGGTGGGGATTTGCGAGCTATGAACTCTGTTGTGCTGACGAAGGCGATGGCGAGGAAATATTTTGGGAGTGGAAACGTGATCGGGCGATCCATGGTGTATGAGAATGGGACGGTGTTGCGGGTGACGGGCGTTATCGACGATCTGCCGGCCAATTCCGATATCCGGTGTGATGCGCTGATCTCTTTTGAGACTTTGTATACGGTGGAGCCGAAAGGTATTGCGGACTTTTTACGGAGTAACTGGCTTTATGGGCCTTCGGACACCTATGTGCGGCTGAAGCCGGGCGCCTCGCGGGCCGCGGCGGAGGCGATGATCGAGGGGCTGACAAAGAAGTACGGGGATGAGCGGGTGGCGAAGAACTATTTCTTTTCGCTGCAGCCGTTGAGGGATGTTCACCTGCATGCCTCGAATGTAGAGGGGAACCCGAGCACGAATAGTATTGCCTATATCTGGGTATTCTCGGCGATCGCGGTATTGATCCTGGGGATCGCGAACATCAATTTTATCAATCTGTCGAATGCGCAGTCGTTGACCCGGATCGCGGAGATCGGGGTCAGGCGGGTGTCTGGGGCGGATGCGAGGCAGTTGTTGCTGCAGTGGCTTGGCGAAGGACTTTTGCTGAGTGCGTTTGCTTTTCTGGTGGCGTTGGCCTTGACCGTGCCGGGGCTGGGCCTGTTGAATGCGGTAACGGGCAAGGTGCTACGGCCGGATGTGTTATTCCGGGGGAGTGTGCTGCTGGTGTTTGTGGCCTTGTTCCTGGGGAGCGGGTTGCTGGCGGGGCTTTACCCGGCGGTGTTCATCACGCGGTTGAAGCTGACGGCCTTGCTGAAGGGAAGGCCGGGCGAGGGCCGGGCCAGTGGGAAACGGGTGCGGCAGTCGCTGATCGTGACGCAATTCGTGATCGCGATCGGGCTGGTCATCGGGGCGTTGGTGATCCAACGGCAGCTAACCTTTTTGCGCAATAAACCCCTGGGTTTCGATAAGGAGCAGGTCGTGGTGGTGCCGTTGTTCGGCCGCAATCCATCGCCGATCAACAGCGGGGTCGATGGGCCGTTACGGGCAAGGATGAACGCTTTTGAGAACGATCTGCGGGCCAGTTCGGAGATCCGGGGAGTGACGCTTTCGTCGGTGCTGCCGGGGGATTTTTTTGTCAGCGGGCTGGTGATCCCGGAGGGGCATGTGGAGACCGACAATATCTTTGTACCCTGGGCATCGGTGGACTACGACTTTGTGTCTACCATCGGTGCGCCGCTGGTGGCTGGAAGGGATTTTTCGAAGGCAGCGGGAACGGATCATCTACAGGCGTTCATTATCAACGAATCGGCGGTGCGAACCTTTGGATGGAAGAGTGCGGCGGATGCCATTGGGAAGACGATGGTGCGGGGGGACTCGAAGGATGGGAAGAAGGGGCATGTGATCGGGGTGATCAAAGATTTTAATTTTGGGCGACTGGACCGGCCGCAGGAACCGTTGATCCTGGATGTGAATGTGCCGCGTTTTACGACGTTTGCCATTCGTGTTCGGCCGGATCGGTTGCCGGGCACGATTGCGGCGATCCACGGACTGTGGGATAAGTATTTCCCGGAACGCATCTTTGACTACAGTTTCCTGGATGAGAATATTTCGGCGTTGTATAATGCGCAGGAAAATCTGAGCCGGCTGGTGCGTTATTTCGCCCTGATCGCTATATTCGTTTCGTGTACGGGTCTGTTTGCGTTGGCCGCTTTTATGGCGGCGCAGCGAACCCGGGAGATGGGTATCCGGAAAGTCCTTGGGGCGTCGGTCGTGAGCCTGGTCTTGTTGTTGTTCCGGGATTTTTTCCGGTTGGTGGTCCTTGCCATATTGATCTCTATTCCCCTTGCCTGGTGGGTGATGAACCGATGGCTGCATGATTTTGCGTACCGCATCCCGCTTGCCTGGTGGATCTTCGCGCTTGCGGGTCTGCTGGCGATCGGGATCGCATTTTTGACTGTTGGAATGCAGGGGCTGCGGGCTTCGCGCGTGGGCCCCGTTAAAAGTTTAAGGAATGAATAAAGAGCTTATCGAGAACCAGGTGGAGACCCTGCTGGGAAAGTTGTCGCAATTGAAGAAAGAGATGGGGAAGGTGATCGTGGGACAGGAGGCCATCGTGGAAGAGATGCTGGTGGCGATGCTGGCGGGCGGACATTGCCTGCTGGAGGGTGTGCCGGGGCTGGCGAAGACCTTGATGGTGCGCACGCTGGCGCAGGCGCTGGACCTGGATTTCCGGCGGATCCAGTTCACGCCGGACCTGATGCCGACCGATATTGTGGGGACCGAGGTGTTGGAGGAAGATCATGGAACGGGACGGCGCATCTTCAAATTCGTGAAAGGGCCGTTGTTTGCCAATATCGTGCTGGCGGATGAGATCAACCGGACGCCGCCGAAGACCCAGTCGGCGCTGCTGGAGGCGATGCAGGAGTTTTCTATTACCTATGGCGGGATGACGTATCCGCTGGAGCGACCTTTCTTTATTTTGGCGACTCAGAATCCCATCGAGCAGGCGGGAACGTATCCGTTGCCGGAGGCGCAGCTGGATCGATTTCTTTTGTATATACGGATCGGGTATCCTTCGGCGGAAGAGGAGACGCGTATTCTTGCCGCTACGACGGGGGTGCGGCAGCCGGTGGTGGGTGCGGTGTTGGGAGGGGCGGAGATCAGGCAGCTGCAGGGGCTTGTGCGGGAGGTGAGTATTTCCGATGAACTTGTCGGGTATGTGGCGGCGTTGGTGCGGGCTACGAGACCCGGGGATGGCGGGGATGCTTATGTGCGGGAGTGGGTGCGATGGGGCGCGGGTCCACGGGCGGGTCAGGCGTTGATATTGACGGCGAAGGCCAGGGCGCTGTCGCATGGCCGGTATGCCGTGGTGATGGAGGACTTGCATGCGATGGCTTTGCCGGTGTTGCGGCATCGGGTGTTGGTGAATTTTAAAGCCGAGGCCGAGAATATCGGTTCGGATGATGTCACGCGGCATTTGATCAAAGTGGTATCCCGGCCGGGAGGGAGGTTGTAATGGTAAGACCGGAGGAAATATTGGCCATTAAGGACCTGTCGCTGGCTGCGCGCCGGACGATCGATGGGTTTATGGCGGGCATCAATAAGAGTCTTGTGAAGGGAGTGGGGCTGGAATTCAGCCAGTATCGGAGCTATCAGCCCGGGGACGATCTGCGGTGGCTGGACTGGAAGCGGGTGGCACGGACGGACCGGTATTATATTCGCGAGTCGGAGCTGGAGACGAGCATTTCGGTGCGGCTGCTGGTCGACGCGAGTAAGAGCATGGATCATCGTGACGGTTCTTTTTCCAAACTGGATCATGCGCGGCATTTGGCGGCGGCGCTGGCGTGGCTGGCGCATTCGCAAGGCGATGCCGTTGGGCTTTATACTTTTCGGGACGGGCAGGTGTTTGCGGCGCCGGCGCGGCGCGATCCGCAGCATTTGGCGCGGATGTTCCATCAGCTGGAGCATTTGACGGCGGGGGGAGTGGTTGGGGATGCGGTGTCCTACCGGCATATCTTTTTGGGGGAGCAGAAGCGGGAGTTGCTGGTATTTATCACGGATTTTTATGAGCATTCCGGCGAGATCGGGCGGATGTTGGAATTGTTAGCCGCGTTGCGGCATGAGATCATCGTGTTCCATGTGGTTGGAGGGAATGAGTTTTCGCTGGATTATAGCGGATATGGCCAGGTGGAAGATCTTGAGACGGGGCAGCGGGTGGTTGTTCCTTCGGGCAGTGCTTTGCAGGGTGCTTATGGGGAGCGACTGGCGGCGTGGTTGTCGGGTGTCCGGATGCGATGTCTTGATCTGCAGATCGACTATCAATTATTAAGGATGGATGAGCCGATGGATGCTGCGTTGCGGAAATATCTGAAGGGCCGGATGGGGGCCGGCAGGGTTTGATCCAATTTTTACAACCTATGGGCTTGTGGGCGATGGCCGGGATTGTGATCCCGGTGATCGTGCATTTGTGGAAGGACAGGAGGGGCAAGGTTTTGCGTATCGGGAGTGTTGCCTTATTGACGGGGGCTTCGCGGCGGGCGGCGTGGAGTCCGCGGCTGACGGAGCTTTTGTTGTTGTTGTTTCGTTGTTTGCTGGTCATTGCGCTTGCGGGGTTGTTGGCGGGGCCGTATTTTTTCCGGCCGGCTTCGCGGAGAAAATGGGTGCTTGTGGCGGGGCATAACGCTGTTGCGGATTCGATGGTAAAGGCGGGATTTGAGCGGCACGTACTGGATACCGGGGTGAATTATTGGGATGCCTTTCGGCGGATGGATAGCATTTCGCCGGAGGGGGTTGCATTTTTTGTTTTTACGCCGGACTTGTTGAGCGGGTTTGCGGGTAACCGGCCGGTGACGACGCGGGAGGTGCATTGGGAGGTTTATCCGGCGGGCGATTCGGTGGAGCGATGGGTAGAAGGGGTTTACCGGGTTTCTGCGGATAGTGTTTTGGTGACGCGGGGGGTGAGCCGGCCTACGGGGACTAGTTTTTCACGGGAGCGGGTGGCATTGCGGGCGGATCGGTTCGAGGGTGTTGCGGTGGATACGGCGGCGGTGGCGGTGATGGTGGATGATGGGGGTGATGTCCGCAGGGGCAGGCAAATTCGGGCGGCGTTGAAGGCGCTTGAGGAATATACGGGAAGGAGGATCCGGGTGGGGGCCTCGGGTACTGTGGTTCGTTGGCGGCCGGAATGGGACGAGGCGGCGTGGGATGGGAGGTTGCCGGTTGTGTTGGGAGAATTGATCTTTCCCCGTGGGGTGAGTGATAAGGACCGGCGGGTGATCGATCCGGATCAGGCGGAGCCGGTGCAGGTTGCTGGTCCGGCGGGTGGAGTTACGGAGCGGGTCGATCTGCGACCACTGTTGTGGGTCATTGTGCTTGTATTGTTTGTTTTGGAACGGATAAAAGCATTTCGTAATGGGCGTCAAAAGACTTAGAACGGTCTGGCTGCGCTGGCGGGCGGGCGGGATCGTCTTCTGCCTCCTTGTTGCGCTGGCCGCCACTGTTGCTGTGGTGGAGGTGGGGTGGTCCGATTTCGAATGGCCTATGTGGGCACTGTTGCCGGTGTTTGCCGGAAGTTTTGGAGGAGCCTTATTGCTGTTCCCAACCTGGCGGATACGATTGGCGGATGTGGTGAGCTACCTGGACCGGCGATTACCTGAACTGGAAGACAGCTGCGGGTTGTTGTTGCGACGGCCCGAAGATCTTGGGAGGCTGGAGCGGTTACAGGCGGCGCGGGTGGAGGAGCGGCTTTTGTCGGCGAAGCTTCCGAGGCCGATGCTGCGGAGGTTGTTATTTGGGATTGGACTGGTTGGCATGGGAATATGTGCGGGTATGGCTTTTCTTGTGGTCGGGGATCATTTCGGATTTGGCAAGATCCGTGATCGTTGGCCGCTACCTGAAGTGCCGGCGGTTGGGGTTCGGTCGGTGCAGGTGCGGATCATGCCGCCGGCGTATACGGGGAAGGCGGTGAGAAGCGAGGGTAATTTTTCTGTGGAGGCGGAGCAGGGGGCCCAAGTGAATTGGGAGGTGGTGACGAAGGGCGTGGCGGATACGGTGGCGTTTGTTTTCAATGATACGGCGGTGAAGGTATTGAAACGGGAGGATAGCGTGCGGTGGACCTTCTCCGAGGCTGCGCAGCACTCGGGTTTTTACCAGGTTCGGGTGGGCGGACAATTGTCGTCGTTATATCGGTTCGAGGTGGTGAAGGATGAACCGCCGAAGGTGCGGGTCGTTCGGCCGAAGTCGTATACGATGATCGATTATGGTTTCCCCACGCGTATTCCTTTGCAGGTGGAGTTGACGGATGATTATGGGATCACGGGATCGGCCGTCTTTGCGACCGTATCGAGTGGCAAGGGGGAGGCGGTGAAGTTCAGGGAGCAGGAGCTGCATTGGGACCGGGGCTTTTCGGGGGGCACGAATTATTTGTTGAACCGGGTGCTTGATCTGCCGGCGCTGGGATTGAAGCCGGGAGACGAGCTTTATTTCTACTGCAAGGTGCGGGACAATCATGGCCAGGAGGCGCGGTCGGATATGTATATTATTGCGCTGGCCGATACTGCGCAGCTGATGAGTCTCGAGGGGATGACGATACCGACGGATGTCAAGCCGGAGTTCTTCCGGAGCGAGCGGCAGATCATTATCGAGACGGAGCAGCTGTTGAAGGCGAAGGATACGATCGCGTTGCAGACGTTCAAGGATAAGAGTAATGACCTGGGGATCGATCAAAAGCTGTTGCGGTTGCGATATGGGAAATTTCTGGGTGAGGAAGCGGAGGAGGGTGGGCCTTTGAGCGATACCACTGATTTTGGGGCCTTTGGCGACGCGGCGAGGATACTCGATGTGTATTCGGACAAGCATGATAATGCGGAGGATGCGACGTTTTTAGAACCGGCGGTGAAGGCGCAATTGAGGGCCACCTTATCGGAGATGTGGAAGGCGGAGCTGCAGTTCCGGGTGAATAAGCCGCGGGAGGCGTTGCCGTTTTGTTACAAGGCGTTGCGGCTGTTGAAGGAGCTGCAGCAGCAGTCGAGAGTGTATGTTGCGAAGACGGGAGTTAGGATGACGCCGTTGAACCCGGATAAGAGACTGACGGGAGAGTTAGGGGCGATCGAGGCGCCGGTGCAGCGGCTTGCGCGGGTGGATGAAATGCCGGAGGAGGAGGTATTGCGGATGGGACTGGCGGTGCTGGAGGGAATGCGGGTTGGGATGTCGTTGGGTGAGGGAGATCGGCGGGTTTTGGAGCAGGTTGAGCGGCGATTGGGGAAGGAGGCGGCGGCGAAGCCGGGAAGGTTTTTGGCGGGATATGAGGGGGTGAAACGGCTGAATAATGAGGACGATATCGTGGCGGCGGAGAAGGCGATCGGGTTGTTATTGCCCGTGGCGGAGCAGCGGCCGGGTGTGCGGATTTCAGCGGCGGATGGCGGTTTGGGACGACTTTATTTTCGCTTTATTAAATGAGTATTTGGAATTATATCGTATTGGGGCTTTGCCTGGTGTTGTTAGGGGGATTGTTGTGGGCCGAGTGGCGGCGAGCGAACCGGGCGAGGTTGTTTTGGCGCTGCGCTGCTACTATGGTCGCCGTGGCGGCTTTGTTGTGTTTGGGATTGCCCTTTTACTATTGGCGGGAGGTGGTCAGGCCATCTATGCTTTTGACTGAAGCGGCGAAAGGCGTGGTGGAAATCGACTGGCAGCGGATGTTGAACCGGGGGGAGCGGTTGCAGGTGCAGGGAAGCTGGGCCGGCAGGCCGGCGAAGTTGTTGTTGATGGGGATGGGAGAGGTTGTGGATTCGACGAAGGCGGGGGCTGGGGGGCGTTTTTCGCTTGGCGTTGTGCCGGCGCAGGTTGGGAGGGCGGTGTATCGATTGGTGGGTGTTGTTGGGAAGGATACGGTGGAGCGGGAGGAGTTGCCGGTGGAGGTGGCGACCGGGGGGGCATTGCGGGTCTTATTGCTGGCGGCCTCGCCGGATTTTGAGAATAGATTTTTGGTGAAATGGCTTTCGGGTGATGGGCATGTCATTGCGAGCCGGACGATGGTGAGCAGGGGGAAGGCGGCGGAGGCCTTTGTGAACCGGGATCGGTTGGCGCTGGCGCCGTTGACGCCGGCATTGCTTGGGAATTTTGACCTGGTGGTCGCGGATGCTGCGGCATTGCCGGCGCGCGGAACGGTGGAGCGGAGTGTGCTTCAGCGGGAAATAGCGGAAAGGGGGTTGGGGTTGGTAGTGAAGGTGGATAGTATGGGCTTGGACTCGATGGTGCGCGTTATGGGGGGACGGATTTCGCGGGTGCTTGACCGGGATCCGGCCGGAAAGATCGTTGCGGGTGCTTTTTTTGAAGGGAGCGGGAAGGTGGTATTTACGGCATTGGATACGAGCTATAGCCGGTTGCTGGCGGGAGATCACGTGGGGTATGCGAGGTATTGGTCGGAGCTGTTGCGGGAAGGGAGGAGGAAGGTTGGGGCCAAGAGGGGTGGAGGGGCAGGACGGCCCAGAGTGGGGGAGGAGACGGTGGTAGAGTTGCCCACTGCAGATGATTGGCCGCAGGGAATTGCGGGGGAAAGGGCGGTGTATTTGGCGCAGGATGCGCGGCTGAGTTTTTTATGGAGAGGCAAATATTGGCCAGAGCGGGCGGGTTGGCAGGCAATAAGCCGGCCGATGGGGGATACTGTGTGGTGGTATGTGTGGCCTGCGGTACGCAATGCGGCTACCGGTGAGCATGTCGGGCGGGAGCAAGTGGAGTTCCCAAAGATCTGGTTCTGGGGGTTGTTCCTGTTGGGGGCGGTCTTTTTATGGGTTGAGAGAAAGATGGGCGGGATGAGCGGATAGATGGATCGTCGTTTTTTCGATAGCTTAGGTCATGAAAAGAAAAGAATTCCTACACATGGCGGGAATGGGGCTGGGAGCCCTTGCCCTGCCAAAGCTTCCCTTTGGCTCGCGATATATCGACGAGGCCGAGGCGCTGCAGGGCGGGATGGACGTGGCTACCAAGAGGAGCCTCGCCGATGTTGCTCTGAATGCCGCCAAATCGGGGGGCGCTACCTATGCCGATGTTCGCATCGGGAGATACCTGAACCAATTTGTTATCACGCGGGAGAACCGGGTGCAGGCGATCGCCAATACGGAGTCGTTTGGCGTCGGCATACGGGTGATCGCCAACGGCAGTTGGGGCTTTGCAGCCACCAACGACGTTACACCTGACGGCGTGGCCAAAACGGCGGCCAAGGCGGTAGCGGTAGCCAAGGCGAACGCGAAGATCATTACCGAGCCGGTCCAGCTTGCGCCACAGAAAGGGTATGGGGAGGTTTCCTGGAAGACTCCCATCGTCAAGAACGTCTTTGAGGTACCGTTGAAGGAGAAGATCGATCTGCTTTTGCAGGTGAACGGGGCAGCGATGGGGGGAGGCGCCAGTTTTGTGAATTCCGCGTTGCTGGCCATCAACGAACAAAAATACTTTGCATCGACCGATGGGTCCTATATCGACCAGGATATCCACCGGTTGTATCCGAATTTCAATGTTACGAAGATAGATAAGGCGTCGGGTAAGTTCCAGACGCGCCGGAGTTTGAGCAGCCCGGTGGGGATGGGGTATGAATACCTGACGCCGACACCGGAGGGCAAAGTGGCGGGGATCGTGACGCGGTATAAGGACCGGTATGACATCCTGGAGGACGTGAAGAATGCGACGGCAGATGTGGCGCAGAAGATAACCGCGAAGAGTGTCGAGCCGGGTAAGTATGACCTGGTGCTCGATCCGTCACATCTCTGGCTGACCATTCATGAATCAGTGGCGCATCCCACCGAACTGGACCGGGTGCTCGGTTATGAGGCCAACTATGCGGGGACCAGCTTTTTGACCCTCGACAAATGGAAGTCGGGGAATTTCCATTTCGGGAGCAAGCTGATGAATATTGTCGCCGATAAGCTGCAGGCGGGATCGCTGGGGGCTGTGGGGTATGATGATGAGGGCGTGAGGTGCGGCAAATGGGACCTTGTGAAGGATGGGGTGTTGGTGAACTACCAGGCCATCCGTGACCAGGCGCATATTATTGGTCTGAAGGCTTCGCAGGGCTGTTGTTATGCGCAGAGCTGGGCCGACGTGCAGTTCCAGCGGATGCCGAACGTTTCGTTACAGCCGGGTAAGGAGCGGCTTAGCGTAGACGACATCATCAAGAACGTCCAGAAGGGCATTTATATCATCGGGGACGGCAGCTTTTCGATCGATCAGCAGCGATATAATTTCCAGTTCGGTGGTCAGACCTTCTATGAAATCAAGGATGGGAAGATCGTGGGGATGCTGAAGGATGTAGCCTACCAGGCGACGAACCAGGAGTTCTGGAATTCGCTGGTCGCGGTTGCCGACGAGCGGGATTACCGGCTTGGCGGCGCCTTTAACGATGGGAAGGGGCAGCCGGGTCAGTCGAATGCCGTTTCGCACGGAAGCGCCACCTCCCGGTTCAATGGGGTCAATGTCATTAACACTGCAAGAAAAATCGGTTAAAAAAATATTTGTATGTCCATTTTTAGCAAAGAAGAAGCACAGAAGCTGTTAAAGAAAGCGCTGAGCTATTCCAGGGCGGAGGAATGCGAGGTCGCGTTGAACGGATCGGAGTCCGGGAATATCCGGTATGCCCGCAATGCGGTGTCGACGGCGGGGGAGATCAGCCGGCTGAGCCTGGTGGTGAGCTCCAGTTTTGGCAAGAAGACGGGTACGGCCAGTATCGATGAGTTTGATGATGCCTCGCTTGAGAAGGTAGTGCGACGCAGTGAGGAGCTGGCGCAGCTGGCGCCGGAGAATCCTGAGCATATGCCGTTGCTGGGGCCGCAGGAGTTTCCCGAGTCTATCACGTTTGTGCCGGCGACGGCGTCGATCACGCCGGATACAAGGGCCGAGGCGGTGGCCAAGAGCATCCAGGTGTCGAAGGATGCGAAGCTGCAGGCGGCGGGTTACCTGGAGAACAGCACCAATTGTGTGGCGATCATGAATTCGAAGGGGCTGTTTGCCTATAATAAGGATACGGATGTGGTATTCTCGATCACGACGCGCAATGAGGAGGGAACGGGTAGCGGCTATGCTGCGCGTGGGTTCAACGATGTGTCGAAGCTGGATACGTTCTCGGCGACGAAGGTTGCTACGACCAAGGCCAATGGTAGTGTGGGGGCGCGGGCGATCGAGCCGGGGAAGTATACCGTTATACTGGAGCCGGTGGCGGTGGCGTATATGCTGGAGAATATGTTCTTTGGGCTGGATGCGCGGAATGCGGACGAGGGCCGGAGCTTCATGAGTAAGCCCGGCGGCGGGAACCGGCTTGGGGAGCAACTGATGGATCAAAAGGTGACGATCTATTCCGATCCCTTTCATCCCGAATTGCCTTCCTCGACCTGGAATCGTGAAGGGCAGTTGCTGACGAAGCGGAACTGGATCGAGAAGGGGGTGGTGAAAAACCTTTCCTATTCGCGATATTGGGCTTCCAAGAAGGGAGTGGACCCGGTGCCGGGGCCCGGAAATATCATCATGGAGGGTGGGACGGAGAGTATCGAGGAGATGATCAAGAGTACGGAGAAGGGAGTTCTTGTTTCCCGGTTGTGGTATATCCGGATGGTGGATCCGCAGACTTTATTGTTGACGGGTTTGACGAGGGAT
>Ga0157372_10003328_pt1 | contig 17364 bp, 14 predicted proteins | sample C55metaG_FD_115307 | JGI IMG/M metagenome (GOLD analysis project Ga0157372, IMG submission 115307) | Corn rhizosphere microbial communities from Kellogg Biological Station, Michigan, USA - C5-5 metaG | ecosystem: Host-associated > Plants > Roots > Rhizosphere > Soil | place: USA: Michigan... | reverse complement strand
TTGACGGCGTGTTCGAGCGACACGGCCGCTCTGTATTCGAAAGGATGTGTCACGGCCAAAAAGAAAGCGGGACCCATGAGGTCCCGCCATTGCCGCTTTCTTGGTTCCGGCCCCGCGGCCCGCCCGACCACTGCCTACTGTCCACCCTCCGGCGGGGCCAGATCCCCGGACCCTTTGCCATGCCACGTCGGATCCGTTGGATGACGGTAGGTCTGCTTATGGACGTACGTCGCCGTGACCACGCAAGCGAGCGCGAGTGCGATGATGAACGCGGCGATGCCCTTGCCGCCGTTGGTCACGGCCGGAACGTATCGATCGACGTGGGGTGCCATGGGAGCTGAATGTAACCGGCCGATTCGGACGGCGAAACCGCGACGCCGCGGGCGACTACCCAGCGCGAAAAAGGGCGATTTCTGGTTCGAGTTCGGTAAGAACCGCCGATTTCCGCAACCTTTGGCCGTGCACCGGGTGTCTTACGTGTTGAGCGGGGCGTAACTTGGGACGCCTCGCAGTCCCGGCGATACGACGTGACCGTTCTTAGAGACGAGCTCCAGCGCACTTTAGGCACCTCCTACACCCTCGAGCGGGAGCTCGGCGGCGGCGGCATGTCGAGCGTGTTCGTCGCCCGCGACAATGCGCTCGGGCGCGCGGTCGTCGTGAAGGTCTTGCCGTATGAACTGGCGGCGGCCGTCTCCGTGGATCGCTTCAAGCGCGAGATCATGCTGTCGGCCGCGCTTCAGCATCCGCATATCGTGCCGGTGCTCACCGCGGGCGAGATCCCGGCAGACGCGTCCGTCTCGCCACCGACGCCGCTGCCGTACTTCATCATGCCGTTCGTCGAGGGCGAGTCGTTGAGGACCCGCCTCGAGCGCGGACCGCTCTCGGTTCGGGAGACGGTGACCATCCTCAAGGACGTCGCGCGCGCTCTCGCCTACGCGCATGGGCGCGGCGTCATTCACCGCGACATCAAGCCGGACAACATCCTGCTCACGACGGGGTCGGCGACGGTGACCGACTTCGGCGTCGCGAAGGCGCTCACCGCGTCGCGCGAAACGCGCCGTCCGCTGCCGCAGGGAAATCGGAGCGGCACGATCACGATCGTCGGCACGTCGATCGGGACGCCGGCATACATGGCGCCCGAGCAAGCGGCCGGCGATCCGTCGATGGACCACCGCGCGGATCTCTACGCGCTCGGCATCGTCGGCTACGAGATGCTCGTGGGAACCCCACCCTTCCACGGGCGTCCGCCTCAGCAGTTGCTCGCCGCGCATCTGACCGAGAAGCCGTCGCCGATCGGGTCGCGACGCTACGACGTTCCTGCCGCGCTCAACACGCTGCTCATGCAGCTGCTCGAGAAAGAGCCGAACAAGCGTCCCAAGGCCGCGGCCGAAGTCGTTCGTTCGCTCGAGGACCCTGCCGTCGTGAGCGGGACGTTCACTCCGCCCGCGCTGCCGAGCGCAAAGCGTCCGAAGCGAGTGCTCTGGGCGCTCGCCGGCGCCGGGATTCTCGCGTCGGTCGCCGCCGGCGGCGCGTGGTTCACGAATCGCAAATCATCGAACGCGACGGACACGCCGAGTCCCGCGTTGACGACTCCCGCGCCGGCGGGGAAATCGATCGCCGTGATTCCGCTCGTCAACATCAGCCGAGACACGAGCGACGCGTACTTCGCCGCGGGAATGTCGTCGGATCTGTCGAACGCGATCAGCCGGATTCCCGGCGTGCGCGTCGCGGGTTCGCAGAGCATTTCGCACGACGCGTCGGCTAGCCCCATCGAGTTGGGCAAATCGCTGGGCGTGAACATGGTGCTCACCGGCACCGTGCAGCGCGACAAATCGCGTCTCCGAGTGACGGCGCGCCTCGTGAACACGTCGGACGGGTTCACCGTCTGGTCCGACATGTTCGAACGCGACTCGAAGGATCTGTTCAAGGTCCAGGACGAGATCTCGGGCGCGATCGTCGCGGCCATCTCACCGGAATTGTCGGGCGCCGGCGCCGGGCAAGCAGCGACACCGGCTCCGGCCGCGAGCAGCTCGCCGACGCCGGCGTCGGCGTCCTCGGCACCGCACGGCACGTCGGACCTGCTGGCGTACGATCTCTATCTCCGCGGACGCTACTTCTTCGACAAGCGCGGCGAGGTGGGACTGCGCCGAGCGCTGGATTACTTCCAGCAGGCGACGCAACGCGATTCGAACTTCGCTCGCGCATACGCCGGCATCGCCAACGCGTACGCGCTGCTCCCGCTCTATGCGAACGTGCGCGTCGATTCGCTCATGCCGCTCGCGATGTCGGCGATCGACCGCGCGATCCGCCTCGACAGCACGCTGGCCGAATCCTTCGCCTCGCGCGCGACGCTGCTGCAAGCGGCTTGGCGCTGGTCCGAAGCCGAGCGGGATTACAAGCGCGCGCTGACGCTCGACCCGAACGCGCCGTCGACACATCAGTGGTACGGCGAGCTCCTGCTCGTCCTCGGCCGCACGCCTGAGGCGAAGGCCCAGCTCGCGCGGGCCGCGCAGCTCGATCCGCTCGCACCGGTGACGCTCGGTTCGTACGCCTTCGTTCTCACGATCGCGCGGCAGCCGGATTCGGCGATCGCCGCGGCGAAGCGCGCCGTGGAGCTCGACTCGACCCTCGTCGTCACGCGCTTCATACTCGGCACGGTGTACCTGCAGGCCGGGCGTCTGCCTGACGCCGTGCGCGAGCTCGAAGCCTCGGTCAAGCTCGACTCGTCATCGACTCGCGCGCTCGGCTTGTTGGGATACGCTTATGCAAAATCCGGCAAGACGAGGCAGGCGAACGACCTCGCGAAGTCGCTGGAGAACCAAGTCGGCCGCAGCGCCGGCGCGGCCACGGCCGCGGCGCGAGTGTACCTAGGTCTGGGCGATCGTGGTCGGGCCCTGACGCTCCTCGAACGCGCGGCGACGGATCGGGACTCGTTCTACTCGAGCGAGTCGCTGGCGGAGAACTTCTTCGATCCGATCAGAGCGGATCCGAGGTTCGCGGCGATCGTCAGTCGAGTCGGGGTGGGTGCGGGGCTCGCCAAGTAGATCGCGGCCAGCTCTAGGCGTGACGAGGCGAAGGTCGCGTAACGCGAGCGTGCGTCGCTGAACCCGACTTCTAGCGCCGGCGGCAAATCGACTAGGCGATCGACCTCAGACTAGGCCGATCACGCGCCGTTTACACCATCCGTCGGGTTACCAACTCGACTCTTTTCTCCTCGCCCCCTCTTCGCACCACGAGCGCGATTCGCGCGCCCGGCTTTCTGAGCCGGTCGCGCAGTTCCCCGAGCAGCTTCTGACTTCCGGGCACTCCGTCCACCGATACGACTTCATCGCCCGGTCGTACGCCTGCCTCCGACGCCGGCGAGCCTTCGGCGACCGTCTCGACGATGATCGTCGTCAGTGAATCGTTGAGCCGTAGGAGCATCCCGCTCATGTCCGCCTCGAACGCGTCGTGCAGCGTCGCGTTCGGCTCGAAGATCATTCGCTTGCCCTGGTAATCGAGGAAGACGGTGAATCGCCGCAGAATCGCGCCGCCGATGTTTCCTTCCCACGAGCTCGAAACCGACAGTGAGCCGGCGGAATCGCCGAAGAGATTCACCAGCGGACGCGAGAGCTCGATCCCGCCGATGCTCAGCGACGCGAGGCGTCCGATGTCGGACGTTGTCGCGCCGCCGACGCCGCCGCCTCCGGTTCGCCGAATCGTCGGACCGACGCGCTGCCGTAGCCGGTTCTTGTCGACGAACGCCTTGGTCAGCGACAGCGAGCCGTTCGAGCCGACGTCGATCACCATGCGTCCGCGAATCGTCGCGCCGTCGGCGAGACCGACCTCGGCGTCGATGTGTGGAAAGCGGTTGATGAGCGTAACCGGGACGGAAACGCCCGGACCATCGTACTGAAAGGCGGGCCGGTCATAGATCCGCAGCTCGTGCCGCGCGTAGTCGATGGCGACGACATAGCGCGAGATGAAGTCGTAGCCGAGGATGCCGTCGATCGGATGGCCCTCGAGGCGGGGCAAACGCGATAGGTCGATCGCGCTTACGACGGCTTGCGTGATCGACGAGCCCTCGACGGCGACGCTGGCGTCGTCCACCCGCGCGCCCGCGACTCGCGACGGACCCGCTCCACCGACGCTGAAGCCCGGGCCGAGCTTGACGCCGAGTTGCTTGGCGGTGTTGAGGTCGAGCGAGGTGTTGCCGGCGCCGGTGTCGAGAATGAAGTCGAGCTCGCGTCCTTCGACACAAGCCTTGAGGAAGATGTGATTCCCCCAGAGATCGATGGGGATCGTGGCCGGCAGCGTCGACTGCGCCGGCGCGGTCGCGCACGCGGCCACCACAGCCCGCTCGACGAAGGCCATGGGACGCGGGCGCACGGCCGGCGCCAAGCTCAACACACCGCTCGCAAGCAGAGTCAGCATCGGGATTCGACTCCTCGGGTTTCCACCAAGTTCACCTCGCGAAGCGGACGCGGCCACTACGCTCGGCGGCGGCCCACGTTTCACGGGGGAATTGTAAAGATGGGCATGCACGTTGCCCTTAGGGCCAATAGGCGCCGTTTCCCCCCACCATTGCGGCCGCTCCATACCTCAAACGGCCGCGGCCGGGAGACCCAATGCGTCGTTTTCACATCGTCCACATAGTCACCGCGACACTGGTGGCGACGACGGCTTACGCCGGAATCGCGCAAGCGCAAGGCGATCAGGGTCGTGGACGGGGACGCGGTCACGAGCAGTCGGACGATCGCGACAAGCGAATCAAAGACGAGCAGCGTCGGATGGATGACTACCGCCATCATCTCGACGATCAGGCGCGCGTGACGCAGCAGCAAGCGGCGCAGTTGCAGCAGGCGCGTCGGGCCGCTCAGTATCGCGCGCAGCAGGAATACGCCGCGCAGCTGCAAAGACAGCGCGAGCAGCTCCAGGCCGAGCGTCGGTACGACAACGAGCCATACGTGGTGGCCGCCCCGACCTATCGCTACCAGTTGAACGGGACGTACCACGAAACGAACCAGTACGGCGTGGACATGCTCCGTCAGGCCGTGAACAACGGATACCGACAGGGCTACCAGGCAGGCGTGGCGGACCGCCAAGACCACTGGCGCTTCGACTATAGAAATTCGCCGGCATATCGAGAAGCGACGCTCGGATACTCGGGCAGCTACGTCGACCTCGACGACTATAGCTACTACTTCCGCCAGGGATTCCAGCGCGGATACGAGGATGGCTACTACAGCCGGACTCGGTATGGAAGCGGGTCGAACGGGACGGTCTCGATTTTGGCCAACGTGTTGTCGGGGATACTCGGTCTCAAACCAATTCGCTAACGCGGTTCGCGGCCATTCCGGCGTCCGTCGTCGCCGGGTTGGTTCGGTCGTGCGTTGGAAATCGGACGTCTGACATCAGGCCAAGAGTACGCGGTGACTCACCATGACCCCACCGCGTAACGCGTGGTCTTGTGTCAGACGTCGTATGTCCAGTCTCCGACTTCGAGCGCAACAGCCGGCGGATGGGCAGGAGCGGACGATCGCGCCTCGAGACTAGCCGAATCGACTCGGAGTGGCGGGCCCGCCCCCTTCCGTCATCTCACCGACAGCAACAAAACCAAACTTCCTCATGAAGGGATCTTAGCGGCACGGGAGCGTGAGAAGCCGAGCACATGGGGTATCTTGAGCCACACATGACGACCCTGAGTGCCATCACGGAGCTCGCCTCCAAACAGTTCGGCCGCGACGCCGCGGAGATCGACGTCGACGCGCCTTTCGACAAGTTGGGCGCCGATTCCCTCGGCATGCTCGAGTTCTTATTCGAGCTCGAGGATCACTTCAGCATCTCCATTCCGCAGGACGAGGCGGTCAAGGCGAACACGATTCGCTCGCTGGCCTCGCTCGTGGATCAGCTGCTGGCGGCCGCGCCGGTCCCTCCGCTCGGCTAGCTCGCCGTGACGCGCGTCCTCGTCACGGGGATCGGCGTCGTCGCGCCGTGTGGCCGCACCGCGGACGAGCTCTTTCACAACCTCGTCGAAGCGCGCTCCGCGGTCTCGCTTGTTCCGAACGGCGCACAGAACGCCTCGTCATCGCTGGTCGCGGCACAGATCTGTTTCGAATCGTCCGTTCACTGGCCCGCGAACGAATCGGCACAGTACGACCGCGTCGCGCAGTTCGCGCTCGTCGCGTCGTCCCAAGCGATGTCCGACGCCGTGCTTTCGCTCGGCGAAGACGAGTTGCCCGACGCGGGCGTCTACTGGGGCAGCGGTTTGGGCGGCGCGGCGACGATCGAAGATTCGTACAAGCGGTACTTCGAGTCGGCGGGCAAGCGCGTGCGTCCGACCGCGGTCGTCCTCGGGATGAACAACGCCGCCGCCGCGCACGTCTCGATGGCGCACGGATTCCGAGGACCGATGCTCAACATCTCGACGGCGTGCTCGTCGTCGGCCGCGAGCATCGGCGAGGCGTATCGGCTGATCCGGAGCGGAGACGCGCAGGTCATGCTTGCCGGCGGTTCGGAGGCGCTCATTACGCCGGGCAATCTGGCCGCATGGGACGCGATGCGCGCGCTCGCGCACGCCGATCCCATCGATCCGGCGAGAAGCTGCAAGCCGTTCTCGGCCGATCGAACGGGACTGGTGCTCGGTGAAGGAGCGGCGGCTCTCGTGCTCGAGTCCGACGAGCACGCGGCGCGGCGCGGTGCGCGTGTCTACGCCGAGCTCGCCGGCTACGGCAACGCCTCCGACGCGTCGAACATCTCGAGGCCCGACCCCGGCGGCCAAGTTCGCGCGATGAAGCGCGCGCTCGCCGACGCGAAGCTCGACGTGGGCGACGTCGGATACCTGAACGCGCACGGGACCGCGACACAGGTCGGCGACGTCGTCGAAACGGACGCGGTCAAGCAAACGTTCGGTTGCCACGCGCGAACGCTCAGCGTTTCGTCGACGAAGGCGTTGCACGGACATCTTCTCGGCGCCGCCGGCGCGCTCGAGATGGTGGTCGCGATCATGGCCCTCGCGCGAAACGTCGTTCCGCCGACGGCGCATCTCGACCGGCGCGATCCTGCCTGCGATCTCGACTACGTCCCGAACGAAGCGCGCGACAAGCAACTCGACGCAGTGATGTCGAATTCATTCGGCTTCGGCGGCATGAACTCGGTGTTGGTCGCGCGGCGCTACTGATGCGCGACCTCCGCGAGCTTGCCGCGTGGTTCGACGCGCGGCCCAACGCACACGACCCGCTCGTCCCGTCGTCGCTGCCCGACCCGTCGTTCGAGGCGAACGGCCGCACCATCATCTCGTTCAGCACGAACAACTATCTCGCGCTCGCCACCAGTTCGAGGATGAAATCGGCCGCTCGGCGCGCGCTGGACCGCTACGGGGTCGGGAACTGCGAGTCGCGGCTTCTCGGGGGCAATCTCGATCTGTACGACCGGCTCGAGGCGCGTCTGGCGCGACTCAAGCGCAAGGAAGCGTCGATGCTGTTCGCGACGGGATTCCTCACGAACCTCGGCGTGCTGCCGATGCTGACGCGCTCCACGAATCTCGCGCGCGCGATCGGCTACGTGCCGAGCACGAACTGGAAACACGCGTTCTTCACCGACGAGTTCAATCATCTCAGCCTGCGCGAAGGAATCCGCGCGTCGGGCGCGCCGTCGATCGCGTACAAGCACCTCGACATGGACGACCTCGAGCGCAAGCTCGTGTCGTCGTCGGCGAACGTCAGGATCATCGTCACCGACGGCGTTTTCAGCCAGCATGGCGACGTCGTTCCGCTGCCGGACATGATGGCACTCGCCGAACGCTACGACGCGGTCGTCTACATCGACGACGCGCACGGCACGGGCGTGCTCGGGCCGACGGGAGCCGGGACGACGGAGCACTTCGGGATCGACAGCCCGCGCATCATCACCATGGGCACGCTGAGCAAGGCCTACGGTTGCATCGGCGGTTTCATCGCGACCGAGTCGCACGTGCGAACGCTGCTTCACGCCGGCTGCGCCGCCTACGGCTTCACGTCCACGTTGCCGCCCGATCAAGCGGCCGCGGTGCTCGAGGCGATCGACATGGTGGAGGATGAGCCGGAGCGCCGCGAGAGTCTGTGGCATAACCAGCGGTACTTCGTTTCGCGCATGCTCGGCGCCGGGTTCGACTTGCCGGCCGTCACGACGGCGATCGTCCCGCTCGTCCTCGGCGATGAGCTCGAGTGCACGCGCGTCGCGCGCGACTTGCGCGAGGCCGGGTTTCACGTGGACGCGGTGCTCTATCCCGCCGTGGGTTTCGGTCAGGCTCGGCTCCGATTCATCATGAACGCCCGTCACACGTTCGAGGACATCGACCGGCTCGTCGCCGCGCTCTGTGAGTCGGTCCGTCCGGCGACGCGTGCGTGAGCTTTCGTCGCGTATAAGATGACGAGAAACAACACGGCGAACACACCATTCGAGAGCGCGTCGACGGCGAGCATGCCGTGGACGCCGAATCGCGCGTGCCCCCAGCCGTCGAGCCGCAGCATGTACACGACGGGAACGTTCACCGCCGCCATGAAGAGCGTGAAGCGCGTTCCGCTCGCCGCGGAGCTCGTGCCGACAAGTTGAAACGCCAGCGCCATGAACGCGGCGTAGCAGAACCCGACAGAGAGAGCGTACGCAGCCGCACCCGCGAGAAACGCCGCCGGGGATAACGGGGCGAACGCCATGACGCCGGCGCTGACCGCGGCAGCGAGTCCGGTGATCGGGTACACCAACCAGCGGTCGAAGCGATCGCAGACAACGCCACCGATCAGCGCCCCCAGCGGTGTAAGGGCCCCGCCGAGCACGACCGTCCAAATCACCACGTCGGCTGAGGCGCGAAAGTCGGACGCGATGCCGGAGAACAAATCCATCAACGCGCCGGCGCCGATCGGGCTCAAAAAGAACAGGAGGCCCAGCCACACGTCCCGCCTCGCCAGCGTGCCACGCACGTCCCCGAGCATGTCGCTGAAATGACGACGCCAGCTCTCGATCTGTGGCTGTGGTTCGTCGATCGTGAGCGCGACGAAGCTCGGCGCGGCGATGAGCGCCGCGGCGACGATCGCGACCGACGTGGCCGATACGCGATCGCTGAGCCACACCGTTGTGGCGCCCGTGACGACGCCGCCGAGGAAAATTCCGGCTTGCGACCAGCCCGCGGTGCGTCCGCGATGCTCATTCGGCACGACGGTAGCTACGAGGCCGCCCATCGCGCTCGACACCGGCTGGCAGAAGACGGACGCAAGCACGAGGAGCGTCGTCAATGCTCCGCGTGATCCGTCAGCCGCGCCGAGCGCCGCGGCGGCGCACAGAGCCGACGCCACGCTCAACACGACGATCCACGTCCTCCGCCGGAACCCGAGATCTACGACCGGCCCCCACAGGAAGAACCAGATCGACGGCGCCTGCACGAACGCCTCGACGATCGCGATGCGTTCGACTGGAATACCGCGTTGGCGCAGGATGAAGGGCAAACCGACAGCCACGAGTCCATTGAAGGCGCCGTACGGCGCCGACGCCAACGCGAAACGCCGGACCGTTACTCCTGTCGGCGCACCCACGTCTGCGAGCGGCCGAACATCGGAATGCCGACGTAGCCTCTCACGATCAGCTTCTTGCCGTCGTCGGTGAGCTTCATCGTCGCGCGATACGTCTGCCCGTTCTCTGGATCGAGGATCTCGCCGCCGCTCCATTCGTCGCCGCGCTGCCGCATGTGGCGAAGGATCTCCATTCCGACGATCGGCTGACCTTTTCGGTCGTCGGTGCATTTGTCACACACGCTGTCCTCGGGACCGGCATCGACGAGAATTCCGCGGACAACGCCGACGAGCTCTCCGTTCACTTCGCGGATTTCCACGACCCCGGTGGGCTTCCCGTCTCGGTCGCTGACCGTGCTCCACAGGCCGGCGGGGCTCTCTTGCGCGACGGCGACGCGACCGTTGACGAGAACCAGACATGCTGTCGCAAAGAACAGACTTCTGTGTGTCATGCGATCACGCCGCCGTGCGCGCTAAGGAACTTGAAGTGAGTCCATAGCGGTTACTATCAAGGAGCTTGCCGGGTTGGCGGGCTCGACCTACCCCCAACACCACACGGCTCGACTATGAGAGTTTTTGTGACCGGCGGGAACGGCTTCATCGGATCGGCGGTCGTGCGCGAACTGGTCGCGCGAGGCCACACGCCCGTGTGCCTTCTTCGCAAAACGAGCGACACAAAACGCATCGACGCGCTGTCGTTCGAGCGCGCCGAGGGCGATGTTCGCGATCTCGCGTCGGTGCGGGCGGGCATGGCCCGCTGCGACGGAACGGCACACCTCGCGGCCCCGGGCGGTTGGCACGCGGACGACGCCGCGGGCCTCGAGGACGTGATCGTGAACGGCGCTCGCAACGTGTTGGAGTCGGCGGCGGAGATCCCGGGCCACCGCGTCCTGCTCGTTTCGAGCACGGCGGCGATCAACGCGTCGGACGGGCCCACGGTCTTCGACGAGCGCGCCGAATTCGCGGTGAAGGATCCGCAGTTGCACTACGCGCACGCCAAGCACAAAGCCGAATTGGTCGCGCGCGAAGCGTTCAATCGCGGTGTCGCCGTGGTCATCGTGAATCCGGCGGAGGTATACGGACCGGGCGACACCGCGCTCGGGACGTCGGCGAACCTGATCGACTTCGCCAAGGCGATTCCGGTGTTGGTGTGCGACGGCGGCACGAGCGTGGTTCACGTCGACGACGTGGCGACGGGCATCGTCGCGGCGCTCGAGCGCGGGCGTCCCGGTGAGCGCTACATCCTCGGCGGCGAGAACATCACCGTTCGCCGAATGGCCGAATTGACGCTCGAGTCCACGGGGCGCCACGTGCCGATCGTTCCGGTGCCGAACGGGATCTCGAGATTCGTCGCCAGCGCGGCGATTCGGTTGCACGTGCCGGTGCCGTTCAATCCCCACGTCGTGCCCTACGCAACGCTCTATTGGTTCGTGGACAGCAGCAAGGCGCGGCGCGAGCTCGGCGTGACCTTTCGCGACGCACGCGCGACGATCGCGTCGACGATCGACTGGCTGCGGGGGGCCGGAATGCTGAATTGATGGTGGATGGGACGGGAAACGTCCGACTAGGTTTCCCCCGCCAAAATTTCGGCGACTTCGCGCGCGAGCACGTCGATGCGTTCGAGCTCTACGGGTTCCGGTTTATGGCAATGACGCCAGTGCGTCGATAGCATGCCCAGCAGACGCTGATCGCCGGCGACGAGCGGAGTGGTTTGCACGGCGCGAATTCCGGCGTCGCGAAAAATGCGCAGATCGATGGTGTCGCGAATGAACGACGCCTCTTCGACGTCCGGGACGACGACGCGCTGCTTTCGCTCCAGCGCCTTTCCGCACGCCGTGCCCGATCCCGCGCCGACGCGATCCCAGAACGCGGCGGCGTCGGCCTGAAAGCCGCGGTGCGCGACCAGCAGCAGTTCTTCACGATTCGCGTCGAGTAGCTGAAGGCTGGCGACGTCGGAGCCCGTCAGCCGAACGGCGGCATCGAGCATTTTCTGATGACGCGATGCCTCCGGCGCGGCGTGCATGCTTTCCACGGCGATCGCGAACAGGCCGTCGATACTGCCGCGATCGCCCCGAATCGCGTTGCAGTAGAAGTCGACGTGGGCGGCCGACGCGCCGTCGTTCGGCTCGACCGGTATGCCGCGCGCGGCGGCTGCATTGCCCGAGAGGAGAACGTGCTCGACGACCGGGCTGATGATCGGCCAGGCGTCGGCCCAGGACTCGCGGGCTGGCGCGCCCGGCGACGAGAAGAGTCGTGCGCGGACCATGGGCGCCCCGGCCCCGTTGTAGAGCTGAGACAACTCCGGTCCCCACCAGATGAACGTCGGTACGCTGGACTGGAGGCAGACGTCGAAGGCGCTTCGAAGCTGCTCCGGCCACGCGTCGCTCGGGCCGAGGGACGTCCCAGAAAAAACGTCGCTCGGGTCGGACCGAGCGGCGTCGGTTGAATCAGCCACGGCTGTGATCCGAAGACAGAAGTAGGAGCCGTTACGTCAGCCTCATCGCTGTCGGCGGGCGCGACACGCAAATGAGCCTCGGAACCACGGCTGTGCAGTCAGGGTCCACCGTGTTACACCGGCTGGGACGTCGGGTTGCTACGGGAAAGCCCGGTGACCAGTCACCGGTCACCCGGTTCTAGTGCTTGATCGCGAACAGCCACGCGCCGATCTGCGGACCGCGCGGGCCGCGACCACGACCGGTCGGCGGCGGCGAGCCCGGCGCTGGCGCGGGAGCCGGCCCGTATTCCGGCGTGAAGACGTACGCGGTGTGGGTCTTCGGGTCGACGGTGATCGTGCGCGCGCCTCTCATCGTCGTCACGGTGCCGACGGTCGTGTACTTGTCCGGCGAATCCTCGTGCACGATGGTCACGTTGCCGTCGGCGCCGCTCGGGATGTAGAGAAGCTTCTGCGATTGGTCCCAAGCGATCCCGTCCACGCCGTCGCCATTTGTGATCTGCGCCACGATCTTGCCGCTCGCGGCGTCCACGACCAACGAGGTCTTGCCGCAGCCGACGAAGATACGATTGGCCGCGCGATCCATCGCGATGCCGGTCGGGCCGTCGCACGGCGAGACCGGCCACGTCGCGGTCACCTTCCATGTCTTCGTGTCGATCACGTCGATCGCGTTCTTGTCTTCGAGATTGATGAAGACGCGACCCTTGCCGTCGCTCACGCCGCCCTCGGGAGCGGAGCCGGTGGTCGTCGACGTCGTGACGACGTCGCCGCTCTGGGGGTCGATCACCACGATCGTGCCCGGTGTGGGCGGATTCTCCGGGCTGTGGTTGATCGTGATCACCTTCTTGGTCGCGTCCTCGTACATGAAGCCATCGAGGCCGCTCTTGCCGGCGTGGATCTGTTTGAGCACGCCGAGCGTGGTGACGTCGAACATCGTCGAGGTGGAGTCCGCGCGATTTGTAGTGAATCCATGATTTGTGGAATTCACGATCAGCGCGCCGTGCGTGCCCGGCGTGTTCGGAATCTCACCGAGGTTCTTGCCCGTCGCTCCGTCGACGACCTGGATACGGTTGCCGCGAGAAACGAACACGCGTCCCGTCGCGCTGTCGGCCGTGAGATAGTCGAAGTTGCCCGTGCCGCCGATGTCGAATTTGGTCGCGGTGAACTTCTGCGCGCTCGCCAACGCGGGAACGGCGAGCAGTGCGACGGCGAACGAGGCACGCGAAAGAATGCGCTGCATGGAGGTCGTCTCGATGAGAGTGATGTGCATCACAGCCGGGCTCCGGTGCTCCGGAGCCGCGCCTATCTATTGTATGTGCGGTAGCTGACGCCAGCATGACACAAGAGCACGCGCAACCCTAGCCCAAGATCGACGGAACGAATCCGACGAGCATCGCTTCGCCGAACTTCTGCGCCCACAGAAGCCACGCGGCGAGGAACGCGGTCGACACATCCGTGAACAACTTCAGCGGATGGATCTGGTGGCACAATACGCGCTCGGCGAGTGTCATACCGATCGGGCTGGCCGCAACGCACGGGTCAACTTCGAGTGAGGCCCGGCCAGATGGGACGCGCGAGACCGCCGGCGTCTTCATAAAAGCGAACCGCGCCCGGCGCGTGCATCTTCGCTACGAGAATGATCTGGTAGGTGTGGCCGGCAAAGTGTTCGACGACGTGATACACGGCTTCCATCACGTTCACGTCGCGCCCTTGAATCCTGCGCACGCCGGCCAGATCCGTCGCGGTGAGCCTGGAAAGAACTCGGTCGGCTTCGTCCAGCACGGCGTCGAGCGCCGACAGCAGCGCGGCCGCATCGTCGCCGTCGCGCGCGCCGAATTCCCCGGCACGATCGCGCACGTCCGGTGCGCCGCCGACGCCGCTCACGATCCACTGCCGAACGTTGCCGGTGAGGTGCGCCAACAAGTTGCCGACACTATTCGATTCGGCATTCGGCCGACTCCATAGCGCGCCTTTGGGTAGCGACTCGACCGCCGCGCGGATCTTGATCCGGTATTCGGTGGCCAAGTAATAGCGCGAACGCTCGAGAAAGGTGGCGACAAAATCCATTGCAGAGCCCCGGAAAAAATGGACTGCGATATCTCGTAACTCGTTGTAATTCGTTGCCCTGGAACCCAAAGCAGGTTCCGCCCGCTGCGCAATGTCGGGAGGCCCTCCAAAACCGCGTGGTGAAAAACAAGCCCCTGTGTGCGGGTCCAACCGTCCACCCGTCCACCGGTCCACCGGTCCACCCGCCCATCGAGGCCTCTGACCATCACCGCCGCACCCTCACTGCTCCCGCTCGCCGACACTGATCCGGCCTTCCCTTCACAGGAAACGGCGATTCCCGGGCGCCTTGCCCTCGGCACCGTCGTCAACGGACGCTACGAGATCGAGTCCGTGCTCGGTTCGGGCGGCATGGGCATCGTCTACCGCGTGCGCGACCGGCAGAATCCCGATCGTCTCGTCGCCCTCAAGACCGTTCGCGGATCGTGGATGAGCGCCAACGCGCTCAACCTGTTCAAGGCCGAGTTCAAGACGATGAGCGGTCTGCGCCATCCGAACGTCGGATCGGTGTACGACTTCGAGCCGATCGCCGGCGGCGGCGACTACCTGTTCACGATGGAGCTCGTCGAAGGGAAAACGGTCCTCGAGGCCACGTCCGAAGGCGACTACGCACACATCGTCGAGCTCGTGGTGCAGATCTGCCGCGCGCTCTCGTACATGCACAGCCGCGGCGTCATCCATTTCGATTTGAAGCCGGCCAACATTCTGGTCGGTCGCGACGGACGCGTGCGTGTGTTGGATTTTGGTGTCGCCGGCGCGAAGCCCGACGTGAAATCCGTCGGCCCGATGGGAAGTCCCGCGTACATGGCGCCGGAGCTCACCGGCGGAACCGGGGTCGACCACCGCGTCGACTTCTACAGCCTCGGCGTCACGCTCTTCGAGTTGCTCTGTCGAAGAATTCCGTTCGAGGCGAGCTCGCCGATCTCGCTCGTGCTCAAGCACGCGCGGGACCCGATCGCGTTCAACGCCGAAGAGCGTCAGCGGATTCCCGCGTGGCTGCGCGCGCTCGTCGAGCGCCTGTGCGCGAAGGATCCGTCGGCGCGATACCGGTCGGGCAGCGCGGTCATCGACGCGATCAACGCCGGCGGCGGGCTGTCGTTCGCCGTCGACACGTCCGAGACGCGCGAGAGCTACTTCTTCTCCGGAAAGTTCGTCGGCCGCGAGGCGGAACAACGTCGGCTCACCGATTTCGTGAGGCGCCGTCTCGGCGGCGACGGACCGCCGGGTCCTCCGATGTTCGCGGTCAGCGGGCCTGCGGGCGCCGGCAAGTCGCGACTGATGCTCGAGCTGAGACGTTGGGCGCAGCTCTCGCGGTTCACGTTCATCGAGGCGAACTGCTACGAGGGCTCGTTGTCCGAATACGGGCCAATCGCCGACGCGATCGGCTACGTCATTCGTCTCGCCGACGCGGCGTCGGCTTCGGATCTCGTCGATCGGTTCGCGCCGGAATTGGCCCGCCTCTATCCCGAGCTCGCGCACGAGCGGAGCATCGTCGCCGCTCAGGCGGGAGTGAGCGCGCAGGACGACCGCGTCGGCCTCATCGACCGCGTCTGCGAGTTCCTCCTCGCCGTCGCCGAGCGCGCGCCGTTCGTCCTCTACGTGAACGACGTACACTGGGCGCGCTCCGGAACGATGGACCTCGTGAGCTACGTGCTGCGGTCGATCGCGATTCGCGAACGCAACGGCGATCGCGTGGGCCTTGCCGTCATCGTCAGCTACCGAGACGACGAGACCGAGAATCGTCCCGTCGAAAAGTCGCTCGAGCAGTGGGCGGCGCGGAGCGAGTTCGAGCACGTCGCGCTCGGTCCGCTCGCCGGCCGCGATCTCTCCGAGCTCGTGGCGTCGATGCTCGGCCTCGAGTCGCTGCCCAACGCTTTTGTCACGCGTGTCGCGCGCGAGACCGCTGGTAACCCGTTCTTTGTCGGCGAGGTGATTCGCTCGCTCGTCGAGAACGACGCGATCTATCTGCAGCACGGACAATGGGCCGCCGACCGGCCGATCGACGCGCTCGAGATCCCGTCCACCGTGCGCCAGACGCTCGAGCGCCGGCTCGAGAATCTCGACGACGACGAGCGCGCCGTGTTGCACGTTCTGGCCGTCCACGGCCGGCCGATAACAACCTCGATGTTGGCGGCGGTGTCGGGCGTCGCTCAAGCGCCGCTGCACGCCGTGCTTCGCACACTCTGCGACCGGCACCTCGCCGCACCTTTTCCCGACGCCGAATCGACCTACCGCACGAGCCACGACCGGCTGCGCGAGCTGCTCAGCGCGAGCTTGTCCGACGCCGCTCGGCGGGCGCTCCACCGCCGCATCGCCGAGACGATCGAGGTCGTGTACGCGGGCGCGATCGACCAGCACATCGAGGCGCTCGCCGAGCACTACTCGCTCGCCGACGTACCCGATAAAGCGCTCCACTACTGCATCATCGGCGGGCGACGCGCCAAGCAGGTGCACGCCATCGAAGTCGGGAGCCGCCTGTTCGCCAAGACGCTGGAGTTGCTGCCGGCGACGGAGACCGCGCAGCGATTGCAGGTGAGCGAGGATCTCGCCGACATGCAGGGCCTGTCGGGTGCGTTCGACGCGGCTCTCGCGAGATACGACGGAATTCTCGCGACGCTCGACCGGGACTTCGACAAGGCGCGCATCCTTCGGAAGAAGAGCGTCGTGCAGTACGCGAGGGCCGCCGTCGCGCAGGCCATCGACCTGGCTTGGCAGAGCCTTTCGCTGCTCGGCGACTCGAAGCCGCGTTCACGCATGGCGCTCGCCGCGGCGACGCTGCGCCAGGCGGCGGTGCATCTCTATCGGCGCACGTTTCCGCGAAGCGTCCGCGTCGAGCATGATCGGGCGCGCCGCGCGCTGATCGCCGAGCGCGCCGACACGTATCTCGCGCTGATCGAAATGGAATTCGCCATCGAGCCGGCCCTCATGCCCTTCTGCTGGCTCCGCGCGATGAATCTCGCCGAGCAGCTCGGGCCCTCGCGCCAGCTCAGCGCGGCGAACGCGCTGATCGGACTCGGCTACGCCTGGTTGCTCGGCGATTTCAAGCGCGCCGACGAGTACACCGGCAGAGGCGAGAGCATGGGGCGCGCGCTCGGCTCGCCCTGGCACGTGGCGCACGCCGTGGGGCGGCGGTCGATGGTCCGCATGCTCGAGGGCGACTGGAAGCGCGGCATCGAAGAGGCGCGCGTCGCCCGCAACGCGTTTCAGATCCACGGCGACATGCACCTGCTGGGCGTGCAGCACTGCCTGCTCGTCATCATGCACCACTCGAACGGCAACCTCGACGAAGCGCGGCGCGAGGCGGAGCGGGGGCTCGAGGCGTTGGAG
>Ga0157372_10003326_pt1 | contig 17373 bp, 16 predicted proteins | sample C55metaG_FD_115307 | JGI IMG/M metagenome (GOLD analysis project Ga0157372, IMG submission 115307) | Corn rhizosphere microbial communities from Kellogg Biological Station, Michigan, USA - C5-5 metaG | ecosystem: Host-associated > Plants > Roots > Rhizosphere > Soil | place: USA: Michigan... | reverse complement strand
GCAAGCGAGATTCATCGAAGAGCTCGAAGCAGGATGTGTCTTCATTAACGGGATGGTGGCGTCAGATCCGAGGTTGCCGTTCGGCGGTGTGAAACATTCCGGCTACGGTCGCGAACTCGCAGAATTTGGCATCCGCGAGTTCGTGAACATCAAGACCGTTTGGATCGGCCGCAAGCCACTCACAGATTACACAGAATAATCTGTTAACTTCAGTTCACTTGGAGTTGGTTCAATTAAATCAGTGTCGAGACCGGCCAGATTAGCTATTTGTTTTGCATATTCAATTTCTACTATATTCCGCTTACTAGTATAAATTACGTATGATTCTTGTTGTGCAGAGGGAGTATAGTTTACGGTTAAGACGTTAGCTCCTGCCATAAGCCCGAGAAATTGACCGGAATCTTCATACCCTTCAACTTTGGCGAGTAGATTCAATGCACTCACTGAGGGAATCCACAATTTCGGGTTCCTGATCCTTAGTTGCGCAATACAATCGAGAACTTGATCTAACAAGGGCATGGTTGTCGTTGCTAAAGGAGATTGGTCGTTAGGGATATAGGGACTAACGCTCGCTGCAAAAACGGGCAAATTAGAAGTCAGTTCCAAATCTTTCTCTACATCGTCCCGTGTGGTTCCAGGTAGCCCTAAAATGAATCCGGAACTCATCTGATAACCAATATTCGCTAAAGCAGTTATCAATTCCAATCGTTTCTCTAACCAACTGTGGGGCCTCATCTGGCGATATATTCGCCGGTTACTCGTCTCAAATTTGATAATTGCCTGTGTCGCACCTGCCGCAAACAGCGCCTCGTAATCTTTAATATCTCGATCACCCAGGCATAGTAGAATCGTTTGCGCAGACCGTTCACGAATCGTGCTTACAACATGACAGAGTTGGGAGATGTCGTACTCTAGATGATCACCGCCCTGAATCATTAAAGTCTTGATGCCGTTAACTGCGGTCCTATCTGCTAATTCATTGATTTTGTCCTTATCAAGAACGTATCTGTTCAAGGTCTTATTAGCTACACGCATTCCACAGTACAAGCAGTTGTGATGACAAATGTTTGTAAACTCAATCACGCCGCGAAAATGCGCAACTCTCCCGGCCTTAGAGTCTCTATGCTCTCGTGCCAGTGCCCGTTGAGTATCAGAAGTTATAAAGGATTTAACTGTTTGCATCTAGGCCTTCTTGGGCTACATCGCTCCCGTTTACTGCAGCCGGATGTTGGGATGCCGCCTCTGGTTGAGAGGTAGCCTCCACGGCTGGTGTTGGTGGCGGCTGTAGCCGAATGGTATTGGAGAGTGGGCTGCACAAATCATTGTGCAACGCCCCCTTGACCAGGCGAACTTTTGCGAACTGGAAAGTAGGCGAAGAAATTTCATATTCACAACCCTTAACCAGCTTCTGGTCATCAACTGTAAGTGCAGTGTATGTTTCCCGAGGCAGCTTCTCATAGTCATCAGGGTTGCAGCCGATATTCTGGAATCGAGAAAAGTGTTCCTCCTTCTCAGCGAAAAACACATCTATACGGCAAATATTATCCTGACCCACGTTGAAGCAAGGATTTTGTTTGCCGGCTTCGTAAGCCGGAGTAATCGCCTCGCTCAAGTAATCAAGAGCTGTGCGTCTAAGAAACTCAATTCTGTTAACGTCGTAAGTTGTCTCACCCATCAATTGATTCTTACTCCCATCTTGTTCAGGAATGACTATATATTGAAGCCCTTCATTGGCTGAGACCACATAGTGCTCGCTGTGAATCTTTTTTGAGCGCCAGACGGCCAGGTATTGTCTATCAATTTGCTCGTAAGTTTTTTCGACGTCGTTCATGAGTTTGTCTAGCAATTCTTTATCTTCGTGTCCCTGCCGCCGGAGCAATGATTCGTAAATTTTCTCTAACTCCTCGTCAGGCAGGACGAGCAAATGAGTTTTGCAACTGGTACGGCTACGGAATTGCCCGATCGTGGCAGCAATCAGTTTGGCAGTTTCATTGTCGCTTACATGACCGATGTTTGCGGAATAATCAATGATATAGACTTCTTCCTTTCCCTTTTCGTCGTCGCGGCTTCGTACATCTTCAAGGATACGCTTTAATTCTCGATGGAATTGGACGAAACGGACAAAGCCTGATCTTTGCCTGGTTGAGATGACCAGCGTATTGCCTAAACTCCAGAAGGTAGCCAGTGAAACAAAGACTATGTAGATAACCCCGGGGGACGCGAAAAAGTTAATGCCTTGCTGGTCTAACGCGTAGATAAGAGGCCATGAAAATATAATTACAACGCAGGCGGTAAACGATGCGGCAAGAAATAAGCTGGTAGGTAGTTGTTGGCGTTTGGCAATTATTGGAGGCCAAAACCAGAACAATTTATGCGTCCTGTGAACTTCGCCAGCCGCTTTATACCCTTTTCTGTAAATAAGAACTGCAGCCACAATCAGCACAAACACGACTCCTATTAAGACCACCGGATAACGAGCCATTCCACTCTTACGATTGAGTGCTTCGTTCTGCGCTTTTAGTAACTCCCCTTTTTTGGCCTCAATAGATGTTTTCGCCTCTTGAGAGATAGGCGCAATAGTAGTCCGGTATTGGAAAGTCAGCATGTCAAGAAGCCTGATAGCTTCTTCATTGTTACCGCTCTCAATAGCCTCAGCCGCTCTCTGAATATCGAGTCCCGATTGCGCGGCATTGACAATAGGCTCAATATCCTTGCAGTGTCGTGCGATATCCTTAAGCAGATCTATGGCTGCGCCTTTTTCATTATTTCTAATAGCATCACAGGCCTGCTGTAAAAGCACTTCGCGGTCTTTGCACTTGGCATATGGTGTTGGCTGCGGAAAAACCTGTAATGGATCTACAGTTATCAGAAACAATATGGTGAGAAATACTAGAGGTCTGCGAGGCATGTGCTGTAGTTCTCCTAGGCGGCGTAACTTGTTGATAGTTTAGCCCAAGCCAGATAGCGGCGATCGAGTGCGGAAAACACTGCGTTTAGACATAACCCAATCACTCCTAAACTAACTATCCCTGCATACATTTCGGCATATTTAAAGCTTCTTTCATAGTCTAGAATTAGAAATCCCAGACCTGAACTACCAGCAATCATTTCTACGGTGATCGACAGGATCAGGGAAATCGCCAGACTAATCCGAAGACCGGTGATAATGCTAGGCGACGATGCAGGAAGGATGATCTTCAGGAGCAGTTGACGTTTGCTGAGGTTTAAGGTGCGTCCTGTTTCCAGAAGCATGGGATCTATGACCTGAACTCCTTGAATTGTATTCAATAGAATCGGCCACAGCGAACCAAACACAATAACAGCAATCTTCATCTCGTTATCTATTCCAAGGAATAGGATCGCGATTGGGATAATGGCCGCAGAGGGGATTGGGCGTAACGATTCTACTAGTGGCTCGAATAAAAAAAAGACCCGTGTCGACTTTCCCATTAAGACACCGAGCGGAATGCCGATGACAGCGGCAAGCGAATATCCAGTGGCGCATCTTCCTAAAGTTATGCCTGTGGCAGAGAGCAGTTCTTTAGAGACAACAAGCTTCCAGAGGCTGGTTGCAACCGTCGTCAACGGGGGCAGGAATATTGAATTGACAATATTCAACCTGGAAAGCGTTTCCCATGAAGCGGCTAAAATTAAAAGGAGAATAAATCCCATCGCACGAGAGCGATAGATTTGATTTCGTGGCTTTTGTTGTCTCCTTCGCACTAATATCCTCTTAAAGCACGAAGAAGTTTGGTGCGGAGCTTAAGAAAGTCTGCGGAGTTCTTGGTTGTTAATTGATCGCGCGGATAACTGAACGGCACGTGCTCGATACCTTGAATCATTGCCGGACGCGACGTGAGCACCACCAACCTTTCACCAAGATAAATTGCCTCCTCGATGTCATGCGTAACCAGCGCAATCGATAATTTAAGCTCCATCCATATCTTTAGCAATTGATCTTCCAGGTCAGCTTTTGTCCGCGCGTCGATGGAGCCAAAAGGCTCATCCATGAGCAGGACTTTGGGGGAACAGGCCAAAGCACGTGCAAGAGCCACGCGCTGCTGCATCCCGCCTGAAAGCTGCCACGGATAGTGACGCTCAAATCCTTTCAGCCCGACCATGTCAAGGAAACGTTGAGCAATTGAGTTTTGCTCCTCGCGCTCAATTCCTTTCGCCTCGAGCCCTAGTTTGATGTTGTCGAGAACTCGTCTCCAGGGCAGAAGCGAGCGGCTGTATTCCTGAAACACAAGAACCGCATCTTTGCTTGTTTGTTCGACGGGCTTGCCACTGAGTAAAACTGTTCCTGAAGAGACCGGTAGTAGCCCGGACATCATGCGAAGGACTGTTGTTTTCCCGCACCCACTAGGGCCTAAGATACATAGAAACTCTCCCACGCGTAAGGAAAGTGAAAGATCGGATACAGCCTTTAATTCATCAGTGTCGGAAAATATCTTGGATACATTGTGCAACTCCAGAATATTTGACGATGAATCATTTTGTGAAGTCATTTGGCTGAATTTTTAATGTCCTGAGCCGGAAAGGTATTCTTGATCCAGCCCATCTCGTGTACCCTCTTAATCATTTCATTGAGCCTTTCATCTGATAGTGATTCATTGTATGAGGGAAGGATCACATCTTTAATCTGGTTCTCATCCAGGCGGGTATATCGAGTCAGAATTCTTTTCACCTCTGCCTGGTTAGCTTGAGCAAACACCGTTGCCTTTCGTAACGCACGTTGAAATGCTCCGGCAAGTTCGGGATTGCCATTTACCCAGTTTTTGTTAGCAACATAAGTGGAGATCTCAGTTACAGGTTGTATCTCCAGATAGTTGTACGTTAACACCTTGTTTTTTTGATCCTTTAATCCGAAAGTGACAAAAGGCTCTATCGCTGCAACTGCCTGCACGTCGCCGCTCTCAAGTACATTCAACATACGTGGAAAAGGAACTTCAACGAAAGTCACCGAAGAGGGATTGATATTGTGTTTCTTGAATAGAAGGGTAAGCATCAACTCATCAATATTTTTTCGACTATTCAGCGCAATTCTTTTGCCGGATAAATCCGTAACCTGTTGGACTGGGCCATCTCGTCTAACGAGAATGGCATGCTCTTTATGCGCTTCATCTTCTGCCGGCCCCCCAGTTAAAGCGACAAATTGAAGTCCTGAATCACGCGCTAAAATCAACGAAACAATATTAGAGAATCCAATATCGATGCTATTGGCTCCCAAGGCCTCCAGAATCTGCGCTCCTCCAGGCAGACTCACAGTCTCTACTTCAATTCCCTCTTCGTTGAAAAAGCCCTTATCAATTGCGACAAAAAGTTGACCTGCATCAGCTATAGGGATAAAACCAACTCGAAGTTTAGTAGGCTTGCGCTCACGTCTCGCAATATAAACGCCAATTATCAGCGCCAAAATAATCAGGGCTGCTAATACAATCCAACGCCTTTTCATTTTAGTCTCCTAATCAGACATCCACCTGAGGTTTGGTAATTTGAAGTGAAATTTCCAGAATGTTTCCAACCGTTGCGCGAGGTATTTCCGATCCAATAGTTAGGCACGTTGCTCAATAATACAGGGATATGCTCTTCCTGGTAAATACCCTTTGTAATGAGCTCCTCCCAATTTCGCTACCAGCCTATAAGGGGAATTGGTCCATAGTGAGCTTGGGCCACCTCGTACTTCTCCTTCAGAAGTTCAGAGGAGCTGAACGGGGGCAAATGAGCAACAGTCCTTCGGGGGTTTCACTTGAATGCAACGCTCCCGATTCGGCCCAGTGAAAAATCGTACGGGAGTTCACTCGAGCAAAAATCGCGGCTTCATCAACATTCAACATCTCGACTTGACGTGAACAGGCGGGACACCAGGCACTTTTTCTGAAGCGGCTGACAACCACCCACTTGTCCGTCTCGACAACTATTTCAGTTCGGGTTTTCATGACGTTCCTTTTATTCGCGTGCTTCGGCGTGCGACAAAACCTGCGCCCTGATTTGTTTCCGCATCGGACGCTCTGAATAACGCCACCTGGGTTTCGGCATTTGGGCCAACACTCGAAACAGCACTCGCGGGCGAAACAGCGCAGACGGCGGAATCAACATGTTGAACGCCCGAAGCAGGACATCGCGCACCACAACTGAGCGAGTCGAAAGTTCAATCACCTGGTCCATGTAGCGGTGCATAAATCGCGTCATGAAACCGGGCGATCCACCGACGGTTTCGCCGTAGCGATAGTCTTCACTCGTGGCGAGCATCCACGGCGTTTCGTTTACTTTTGCAAGACGCTTTTGGAACCGCCGTGAAAGACCCTTGAAGCTCCCGTTTTGCTCGAGCAAACACTTCCTCAGCGCCAACGCACCAAGCGCGGCAGTCGTCATGCCCTGTCCGTAAACTGGATTGAAAGCACAAACCGCGTCGCCCAGGAGCACGAAGTTTTCCGGCAACTGGTTTAACCGTTCGTACTGTCGCAGACGATTCTGCGTCGAACGATGCGTTTTGATCGGCGTAAGCGGTTCAGCTTTACTAATCGCATCGTGAATGATGGAGACTGGCAGACTGCGTGCGAAGTCGAGAAATCCAGCCTCATCACTCGGCGGATGATTGCCACCACCGCCAATAAGAGTCACGAGCCAGCGGTTATCTTCAACCTTGAAAAGAATCGCGCCGCGTTTTCGTTCAGGCGGCGCCGACTGCACGTAAGCGAAATGCCAGTCGCCGTCGAAGTTTTCGGAGATGCGATAGATCCTGCTCGCGTAACCTAGGTTCGCATCGATGACGATCTCTTGCGGTGACTCGTATCCGAGATCGCTGAGCCAGCGCGGTGCGCGTGACGCACGGCCCGTTGCGTCAACAACCAAATCCGCACGCAACTCTTTTGCAACTCTGCGATCCGACTCCGAAGCGCGTGGGCAGATGAGAACGCCTGCGACATGATTGACTTTTGAATCGGCGATGAGACGCACCACGTCCGTATTGTCGAGTATTTCAATTCGCGGGTTGCTGGCGTTGCGGCGTCGAACATGCAAGTCGAGCAACGGCCGCGTGAAAGCAAGCACCTTCAGGTCAGACGGGAATCTGATTCCCCAACCAGCCCTGGTGAACCAGGCGATTTCATTCGCCATGTCCACCCGGGGTGCGCCCGCCGCAATCAGTTCGTCTTGCAGACCGGGAAAAAGATCTTCGAGAATCTGACATCCACGCGCGAGCAAACCGTGCACATGATTCGCCTGTGGTTGTCCTTTGCGGGTTTCGGTGGTTTCTTTGTAAGCGTCGCGCTCGATCAGCGTCACATGGTCAAACTGCTCCGCCAAAATACGCGCTGCCAGGAGTCCGGCAAGACTTCCTCCAAGCACCACGGCATGACGACTGGGAGTTGAGGCAGGGGTCGCTGCCTCGTTTTTAGCTCTTGTATTCATTCCAATATCTCCTGAATAATCTGGTTCAAAGTGGTGTCGGGTGCGATGTGAGTGCACAGGAAAATACGGGAGCAGGTGTGTTTTCGTATTTAGGAAATTCTGAATGGATCGTGAGATTGTTCTCAAAAACTTCTGAAAGCCGATGATGAGTCGACCGGCAAAGCGCATTTATCTATTTGATACGTTTAGAGTTGACGCGGCTGAACGCATTCTCTTCAAAGAGAATCGTGAGGTGCCGCTGACGCCAAAAGTGTTCGACACGCTGCTGGTGCTGCTGGACAACTCGAACCACGTGTTGACGAAAAAAGAGTTGATGCGACAGGTTTGGCCCGACAGTTTTGTCGAAGAGAACAACCTCGCGCAAAACATTTCGATCCTTCGTAAGGCGCTGGGCGAAGGTAAAAAAGGCAAGGAAGGTGAACAGTACATTCAGACCGTGCCCGGGCGTGGGTATCGTTTCGTTGGCGATGTCAGGGCGACCGGCGGAGACGAAGAAACGATGGTGATTCACGAACGGACAAGAGCGCGGATCGTCGTCGAACGCACGGATGAAGACCAAATGCTTCCAGACACTCGTGTGATCGATGTCTCCCCCCGCATCTCATCTGCCATTTCACCTGTCGGCCCGGCATTGCCCGTGCCGCGTCCACCGGAAACGATGTACGCGCGCAGTGGCGATGTGAACATTGCTTACCAGGTAATCGGCGACGCACCACTCGATCTTGTCTTCGTGATGGGTTGGGTTTCGCACATGGAATATTTCTGGCGCGAACCGAGCTTCGCGCGATTCCTGTTGCGCCTCGCGTCATTCTCGCGTCTGATTCTTTTTGATAAACGAGGCACAGGGCTTTCAGATCGCGTGCCGATCAATCAACTGCCGACGCTCGAGCAACGCATGGACGACGTGCGAGCAGTCATGGATGCTGTCGGATCCGAGCGGGCTGCGCTGTGCGGTGTGTCTGAAGGTGGTCCAATGTGTAGTCTGTTTGCTGCGACATATCCGGAGAAGACGTTGGCGCTGGTTATGATCGGTACCTACGCCAAACGAATTCGTGACGCAGATTATCCCTGGGGACCGACAGCAGAACAGCGCGAACAGTTTTTCGAAATCATGAGCAAGCAATGGGGTGGACCAGTCGGTATCGACGAACGCGCGCCGAGTGTTGCCGGCGATCCGGTGTTCCGCGACTGGTGGGCCACGTACCTGCGGATGGGAGCGAGCCCGGGTGCGGCTGTTGCGCTGACGCAGATGAACGCCGAGATTGACGTGCGCAACGTGTTGCCGTCGATTCGTGTGCCGTCGCTGGTGATTCACCGCCGCGAAGATCAGTGTTTGAAAGTTGAAGAAGGACGGTTTGTGGCAGAGCGAATCCCGGGTGCGAAGTTTGTTGAGTTGCCGGGAAACGATCATCTTCCGTTTGTCGGCGATCAGGATGCGATTCTCGATGAGATGGAGGAGTTTTTGACGGGCGTGCGTCACCGCGCCGAGCCTGATACGGTGCTGGCGACGGTGTTGGTGGGACGAATCATCGGAATCAAACAGCATTTACAGAGGCTTGGAGAGGATCGTTGGCTGGACCTGCTGCGACGGCTGCACGCGCACATTACCAAAGAGATCGAATGGTTCCGTGGCCGTGAGGTCGACATCGTCGAGAATCGTATACTGGCGATCTTTGATGGACCGGCGCGCGCGATTCGCTGTGCTTCGGCGATCACGGAGTATGCGGCGCGGTTAGGTGTTGATATATGCAATGGTCTTCATACCGGCGAGTGTGAGATCGTCGACGGGCAGGTGTCAGGTGCGGCGGCTCAGATGTGCGTGTGCGTTGCAAACGAGGCAGAGGCAGGCGAGGTGCTCGTGTCGAGCACTGTGAAAGATCTGGTTGCGGGATCGGGACTGGATTTTGACGATCGCGGAATTCATGATTTGTTAGGCTGTGGCGAGTGGCGACTTTTTGCGGTTAAAAGATAGTTGATCTCTGCGCTCTCTGCGTATCTCTGCGTCCTCTGCGTTAAATCTTTTCACGACTGGAATAACGCAGAGGACGCAGAGATACGCAGAGAGCGCAGAGAGCGCAGAGAAAGCAGAACATATATGACCTTGGAATACCCATTTGCAGATCTCGAGTTGGCGCGTCGTTTGGAACGCACTGAGGCACGAGCCAATGTTCAGTTTGTTGAAGCTCGCGCCGAAGCTTTTCCGGAAGTCGGCGCGACGTGGACCGCAGTCGCCGAAACTTACGCGATGTTCGATGGCGTCGGCTCACCTGTGACACAGACATTTGGTCTGGGTGTCTTCCAGCCAATTACTGAAGAGGATATGGACCAGCTCGAGGAGTTTTTTAAGTCGAAGGGTGCGGGCGTTTTTCATGAAGTATGTCCACTCGCGGACCCCTCGACGTTCACTTTACTCAGCGAGCGTGGTTACAAACCAATCGAGGTTTCGAACGTGCTTTACCGGCCCATCAGCCCGGACTTGCGATTAAACGCCGCTCGGAATGAGGAAGTTAAAATCAGAGTTATTGAAAAAAGTGAAGGAGAACTCTGGGCGCAAACAGCCTACGAGGGGTGGCGTGAGTTTTCCGAAGTTGCAGATTTGATACGTGAGCTGGGCCTGGTCACCGTACGCTCGAAAGCGTCGTCATTCCTCGCTGAATTGCAAGGAGACCCGATCGCCACGGGCGCTTTAATCATGGCTGGTGACGTGGCGCTGTTGGCTGGCGCCAGCACCGTTCCCAAAGCTCGCCGGCAAGGCGCTCAGCTTGCGTTGCTCGAAGAACGTTTGCGCTACGCCGCAACGCAAGGTTGCACAATCGCGATGATGGTGGCGCAGCCGGGCAGCGGGTCGCAACGAAACGCGGAGCGACACGGTTTTCGGATCGCTTACACTCGAACAAAATGGGGACAGGATTGACAGGATTTTCATAATTTACATGATTCGCTTAATCATGTAGATCAAGAAAATCTTGTAAATCCTGTACAAAGGTTCTGCAATCATGAATGAATTTGAGAAACTTGGTGTCTTTTACCTGGGACGGCCGGCGAACAAAGACGGTCTGCTGCTCTACGATTCAAAAGATCTTGTCACGCACGCGGTATGCGTTGGCATGACGGGTAGCGGCAAGACCGGCCTTTGCATCACGCTGCTTGAAGAAGCGGCGATCGATGGTATACCCGCGATCATCATCGATCCGAAGGGTGATCTTTGTAACTTGCTTCTGACGTTTCCGAATCTCTCGCCGCAAGAGTTTGCGCCGTGGGTGGAGGAAGGTGTCGACGCGACGCAGCAGGCGAACCTTTGGAAGGAAGGTCTTGCGAAGTGGGGCCAGGACGGTGAACGCATCAAACGACTGCGCGAAGCTGCCGACTTCCGCATCTACACGCCCGGCAGCAACGCGGGCTTGTCTGTGTCGATCATTAAATCTTTCGCTTCACCTCCGGAGACAATCAGACAGGACAGTGAGGCACTCGCGGAACGAATTAACACTACCGTGACGAGTTTGCTCGGTCTGATTGGCATCGATGCCGATCCGATCCGGAGTCGCGAACACATTCTGCTTTCAAACATTCTCAATCAGGAATGGTCTGCCGGAGGAGATCTGGATATTGCCGCACTCATTCAAAAGGTGCAGACGCCGCCGATCACGAAGGTCGGCGTGATGGATCTCGATTCATTCTATCCTGCGAACGATCGGTTCCAACTTGCGATGGCGTTGAACAACCTGCTCGCGTCGCCGGGTTTTGCGAGTTGGATGGAAGGCGAGCCACTCGACATCCAAAAGCTCCTTTACACTGAAACCGGAAAGCCGCGTCTGGCAATATTCTCGATTGCACATCTCGCGGATGCAGAGCGAATGTTCTTCGTGTCGCTGCTGCTGAATCAGGTGCTCGGTTGGATGAGAACTCAATCGGGGACCACGAGCCTGCGCGCGATCCTCTACATGGATGAGATCTTCGGTTACTTCCCGCCGGTAGCGAACCCGCCATCGAAGTTGCCGCTGTTGACGTTGTTGAAACAAGGCCGTGCGTTTGGTCTAGGCGTCGTGCTTGCGACGCAGAATCCTGTCGATCTCGATTACAAAGGACTCGCGAACACCGGCACGTGGTTCATCGGTCGCCTGCAAACAGAACGCGACAAAGCTCGCGTGTTGGAAGGACTGGAAGGCATCGCCGCGGGAACGGGACAAAAGTTTGATAAGCAGCAAATGGAACAACTGCTCGCCGGGCTTAGCAAACGGATGTTTCTGCTGAACAACGTGCACGACGATGCGCCGGAAGTGTTTGAGACGCGTTGGGCGCTGTCGTACTTGCGTGGTCCATTGACGCGGGCGCAGATCAAATCGCTGATGGACCCTTTGAAGACAAGCATCACCCCTGCCGCTGCGCGGGCCGTCTCAGCCGCGCCAAGTGTCAGTAGTGCACCCGAGCCGCAAAGTGAGAAGCCGGTGCTTCCGCCTGAAGTGACGCAGTACTACATTCCGGTCCGTTCACCTGGCGGTGCGAATGCAAGCCTGTCGTATCATCCAATGCTCCTCGGGTCTGCGGAGGTTTGTTACAGTAATTCGAAGACAGTCGATGTGACACAGCGGGTGACGTTGCTGGCGCCCGTCGCGGATGGGCCAGTCGACGTAGACTGGAGTCAGGCTGTTTCTTTGGACCTTCCGATCGAGGATCTCGAATCGCAGTCGGAACCGGATGCTCAGTTTGTTGAGGTGCCGTCGCAGGCAACAAAAGCAAAAAGTTACACCACGTGGCGTAAAGACTTCACGAGTTGGATCTATCGAAACCAGCGGCTCGAGCGGCTCGAGAGTCCGAGCCTGGACATCGTGTCCAATCCCGGCGAGTCAGAACGCGATTTCCGAGTTCGCCTGCAACAGATGGCGCGTGAGAAACGCGACGAAGCCGTTGAAAAACTGCGTCGGAAGTACGCTCCAAGGTTCGAGCAACTGGAGGATCGAAAGCGTCGCGCTGAACAAGCCGTCGAACGTGAGCGCGAACAAGCAAAGGGTCAAAAGGTTCAGACTGCGATCTCATTCGGCGCGACTTTGTTGTCGTCTTTCATGGGCCGAAAGCGTGTGAGCATGTCGACGCTCGGCAGAGCCACGACGGCTGTGCGTGGTGCGGGTCGTTCGTGGAAAGAAGCGGAAGACGTCGATCGCGCTGAAGACAATGTCGCGGCAATGGCCCAGAAGCTGACGGATCTCGATGCGGAGTTCAAAGCCGAAACCGCAACTCTCGAACGCTCTCTGGATCCACAAACCGAACAACTCGAAACCGTAAGCTTAAAACCAACGAAAGCAAACATCGCAGTTAAACTATTGACTCTCGCATGGGCACCCTACTGGCACGACTCTCAAGGCGGAATCAAACCTGCCTGGGAGTGATGCCCGTTTTGTGCCTCTTCGTGGCTATATGAAAATACCACTCAAATACGGATTGATGATCGCTGCCGGATTGCTCGCGTGGGTGCTGATCGCGCGTTCGGTCGTCACGAACCCCGCGTCGCTCGTTCACTCGCTCGGAGGTCCCATCTTCTTCAACATCCTCCATTTCGTAATGATCTATTTAGGACTCAAGGAGCTGGAGCGCCAGAAAGGCGACAGACCAACCTTTAAAGAAGGCTTGAAGACCGGTGTCGCAATCTCTTTCGTCTACGCGCTCACAGCTTCGCTGTTTTTCATGGGTGTCCTTGCGGTGATCGGAACAAGGTGGTTGGAGAGTGAGCCGGGTGCGGCGTCCGGTGCGCCGACGTCGCGCATTGCGATTCAGGCGTTTGCGGGGTTGTTCCTGGGTGGCATGCTCCTCGGACTGATCTACTCGACTGTGATCTCGTTTTTTCTTGCCAAAAGACAGTCCACAAATTACACAGATTGATCGTATGCGACTAAAAACATCCTTGACGTTGCTCATCGTCCTTTGTGTCGCCAGTTCTACTTGTCAACGAAACCCACAGCCAGTCAAAAAACAACTGACGCTCGCCGTCGTTTCCGGCGTTGAAGGCGACGCCCTCAAACAAGCCGCCGCTGCTTATCAATCGCAAACCGGCACGGCAATGAATATCGCCGAGTTTCCTTATTCAAATCTTTTTGAGAAAGAATTGATAGATCTCAAAGCGCGAACGGGCGCCTACGACATCATCATGCTGGACGATCCGTGGTTTCCACGTTTCGCGTACGAGCAACTCATGACGGACCTCACTCCGCTGCTGCAAAAACGCGGTCAATCCGGCCCAGATGCAGATTTTGTCGACACCTCGATCGCGCTCTGCCGGCATCCGTACCAGACTGGTTCGCTCTATGCCCTGCCCTACGTCGGCAACTCGCAATTATTTTTTTATCGCAAAGATCTTTTTGAGAAATATTCTTTGAAACCACCCGCGACGTGGTCCGACGTGCTCACAGCCGCGAAAACAATCCACGAGAAAGAAACTGAAGGCGCGAACGGCGGCAAAGTTTACGGGTACGTCATGCGTGCGGCGCAGGGCAATGCGGCCGTCGCCGACTTCATGCCGATCTTCTGGGCCTTCGGCGGTGATATGTTTGACGGGTCCGGTAAACCAACAGTGAATAGCCCCGAAGGAATTGCAGCACTCGAGTTCATGCTCGAGCTGGGCAAGTACTCGCCTCCGGGTTATGCGAATTTTAATGCTGATGACGTTGGTGCACATTTGTTGCAAGGAACGGCGGCGATGTCGATCAACTGGCCCGCGTGGATCAGTTCGTTTAGTGATGCGTCCAAGTCGAAGGTGATCGGAAAGATGGAGTTCACAACGCTGCCGAGCGCGCAGAAATCGGGTCAGGCAGAGATTGGTAACTGGCTGATCGCGATTCCACGCACTTCGCTCAACGCGGCAGAGGCGTTGGAGTTTTTAGTTTGGGCCACCAGCGCTGAACGAATGCGAGTGTCGGCGCTGCGCGGCAATCCACCGACGCGCAAATCACTGTTTCACGATGCGGAGTTAGTCGCAAAGTATCCAGCCTATCCGGCTCAGTTGCGCTCGCTCGAAAACTCCAGGCCACGCCCCCGCACGCCTTACTGGAACGAGATTGAAAACGCTTTTGGCATCTTTCTTTCAAAAGCCAACAGCGGCGAACTGCCTCCCGCGGAAGCGATGAACCAGGCGAATGCCGAAATCGAGAAGATTCTTCAGCGGGCACGCTAAACGACCGTTGCTGCTGCCAGTTCTTTTTATCGCGCCAGCAATGGCGGTGCTCCTCGCGCTTTCGATTTATCCACTCATTTATTCAATAACGATCAGTCTCCAGGAGGAAACCTCTGCCGGCATCGAATGGGGTTTCGGACATTTCGCGCGACTCGCTTCCGACAACTTTTTTTGGACGGCAATGGCCCACACGTTTGTCTATGCCGTTGCCGCACTGACTTGCGAATTTCTGCTGGGATTAGGATTGGCGTTGTTGCTCAACAGACAGATCCGCGGGCGCGGACTGTTTCGCGCAAGCCTGTTGGTACCGATGATGTTGCCGACAGTCGTGGTCGGCGTCGTCTGGCGTCTGATGCTCAATCCGAATTTCGGCGCGATTAATGGAACACTGAAACAGTTTGGAATCGACACCGAGAGTTTGACCTGGACGGCGTCGCCACGACTGGCGATGCTGTCTGTTATCGCAGTGGACGTTTGGCAATGGACGCCGTTTGTGTTCCTCGTTCTGCTGGCAGGATTGCAGGCGATCCCGCAAGAGCCTTACGAAGCAGCACTAATAGACGGATCGAGCCGATGGCAAACGTTTCGACACGTGACGCTGCCGTTATTGAAGCCGGCGATTCTGATCGTGCTGCTTTTACGCACGATGGATCTGTTGCGTGTGTTCGATCAGATCTTCATTCTCACGGAAGGTGGACCAGGCTTCGCGACCGAGACGATAAGTCTCTACATCTATCGCACTGCCTTTCGCTTTTTAGATTTCGGGTACGCGGCCGCGATGTCGTTCGTGTTGCTGGCGCTGACGAACGTCATTAGCGTCGTGTATATCCGGTTCCTTAGCCACAGATGACACGGATAAAGAACAGATTTACCTTTTTGCGCATTTTGTGCCTTTTTGTGGCACTCCTTTTTGCGCTGGCGCCCGTCTACTGGATGCTGACGATCTCTCTCAAGACGGAAGTGGACCAGTTCGCGAGTCCGCCGCCGTGGTTCATCTTTACACCCACACTCGAACACTACTACGACGCATTTGTCACACGTGGTTTCGGACAATACCTGCTTACGAGCGCGATCGTCGCCGTCACGTCGACTGCAGGCGCGCTAGTCATCGGCACACTCGCCGCTTACGCTCTCGCGCGCTTTCAACTTCCCTGGCAGCTCGATAAACGTCTCTCTTTGTGGATTCTTTCGACGCGAATGTTTCCGGCGATCGTCACGGCTGTGCCTTTGTTTCTCATGATGCGCGACCTGAGACTGCTCAACACACAAGCGTCCTTGATCATCGTGTACACGGCATTCAACCTCCCCTTCGTCATCTGGATGATGCGCGGTTTCTTCGCTGATCTGCCGCGCGATCTAGAGGAAGCGGCGCTCGTAGATGGCGATTCGCGCATTGGCGCGCTCGTGCGCGTGGTGTTGCCGCTGGTCGCGCCGGGGCTGGCGGCGACTGCCGTGTTCTGTTTGATTGTTTCGTGGAATGAATTTTTGTTTGCTTTGGTGCTGACGCAGACTGATGCTTCTATGACGCTTCCGGTCGGGATTGCCGGACGTGTCACGCAGTACGAAATCAAGTGGGCGTGATGAGCGCCGCGGCATCAGTCGCGATTATTCCGATCCTGGTGTTCGCACTCGCGTTGCAGCGATATCTGGTGCGAGGTCTGTCGATGGGCGCCGTCAAAGGTTAGCCACAAAAAGGCACAAAAATAAACTTGAGTATTGAGTTCAAAAACGTAACGAAACATTTTGGCGGAACGTGCGTCGTGGACGATCTGTCGCTGGAGATCCGCGACGGTGAATTCGTCGTGCTGCTTGGTCCATCCGGGTGTGGTAAGACGACGACGCTGCGAATGCTGGCCGGACTTGAAAATGTTACTTCCGGCGATATCTATATCGGCGGCGAACGCGTGAACGATGTTCCAACTCAACATCGCGACCTCGCGATGGTGTTTCAGAGTTATGCGCTGTATCCACACATGACGATCGCCGAAAACATCGGCTACCCGTTGCGCGTGCGAAAGATCGAAAAGAATGAGCGCGCTGAACGCGTGAACCGAGTCGCCGCGATGCTCGAGATCGAATCGCTGCTCGAGCGCAAGCCGCGCCAGTTGTCGGGCGGCGAACGACAGCGAGTCGCACTTGCGCGCGCGATCGTGCGCGAACCACGCGCATACTTGATGGATGAGCCGCTTTCAAATCTCGACGCTCGTCTTCGCGTGCAGATGCGTGGTGAGCTGAAACGTCTTCAGCATCAGCTCGGAACGACGACGATCTACGTGACACACGATCAGGCAGAAGCGATGACGCTCGCTTCTCGTGTTGCAGTGATGAGAAAGGGGCGCCTGCAACAGTTCGACACGCCGATGAATATTTACAACCAACCTGCGAACCGGTTTGTCGCGGAGTTTGTCGGTAGTCCGAGTATGAATTTCGTGGAAGGCCGCGTTGATCAGGCGACGTTCGTTAGTGACTCGCTGCGAATTCCGTTGAGCGCTTCGCAGTTAGGCCGGTTGTCGGGACAGTCCCGGTTAACGATCGGCATCCGGCCGGAACACATCCAGGTCCTGGCCGAGCCGCACGATGGAGCGATAGCTGCGAGTGTCTACGTTACTGAGTTGATGGGGAATGAGACGTTTGTTTTTCTTTCAGTGGGAGATAACAGGCTAATCGCGCGCGCTCCCGCGGACTTTCGCGCTGAGTTAGAGAGCAAGGTGTGGTTGCGGCTCGCGACTGACAAGGTAGCTTTCTTTGATTCGACTACCGATAAAAGCCTTTGACAGAATTTACAAGATGTCTATCCT
>Ga0157372_10003320_pt1 | contig 17386 bp, 13 predicted proteins | sample C55metaG_FD_115307 | JGI IMG/M metagenome (GOLD analysis project Ga0157372, IMG submission 115307) | Corn rhizosphere microbial communities from Kellogg Biological Station, Michigan, USA - C5-5 metaG | ecosystem: Host-associated > Plants > Roots > Rhizosphere > Soil | place: USA: Michigan... | reverse complement strand
ACAGATTAATTGCATTTCGGGTATCGGGTTTGGGATTTGGGATTTTTCGTCCCCTCAGGGTCTCTCGCAGAGGACCTTTAACTGGTCGAAGTTTAGCGATAGCGTAACTTCGTCCCAAAACAAAGCAAGCATCCTGCTTGCGGGAGCGGAAAAGTAGATTGATAGTACAGTTAAGCTGAAAGCTTAACACATTTTAGGGCGAACTTACGCTATCGCTAAACTTCGACCAGGGAAGGGTAGATTCTCAGGGATATCTGAGAGAGACCTGATGGAACGGAAAAGCAAAAATAAAAAATTCGAAATCGAAACTCCGAGATCCGAAATCAGGACAGCGCAGCCTTGATCCTGTTCTCGGCTTCAAGTACAAGGTCGCCAATCGGGGTTTTACCGGGCTCAATGGGTTCAAGCACCGTCCAGGTCATGGATATAAAAGTATTAAGCGGATAAAAGCCATATTGTACAACTTTCCAGCTATTTTTTATGGCGATAGGCACCAGCAATGCCTCAGGGCATTTTTTCAGCAGCATGGCAACACCTCCCGGCTGAAAAGACCGTACTACGCCATCTTTGGAGCGGGTGCCTTCCGGAAAGATCACTGCCGACCAGTTATTGGCTTTCATCCGCTCACCTAAACTTGTCATTTCGGTCATGGACTGACGGGAGTCTTTCCTGTCGATATTAGCACCGCCGCCGTGTTTCAGATTATAACTGATAGAGGGAATCCCTTTGGTAAGCTCTATTTTAGAAACAAACTTAGCGTGATATTTGCGCAGGTAATAAATCAAGGGCGGGATATCAAGCAAACTTTGATGATTGGCCACAAATATAATTGGCCTGCCCATCGGCAAATTTTGTTTATTGATGAAAGTCACCGTATCGCCAATGACATAAAAAGTGCGAAACAGGCATAAGTTCAGGATATCAACCGAACGTTTGTGCGCGGCATAGCCAAAAAAACGAAAGCAGATCCACTGGATGGGCTGAAAAATAACCAGGGCTAAAAAAAATGCAATTATGGCAAAGGGCGACAGGATATAGCCTAATAACTTCTTCATCAATGGGCAAAGTTATATTTTTTTTAGTAAAGCGGTAATTTACAAACGGTTTTCTGTTAGTAACAACTGTACTTTAAGCACCGCGGCAACAGTCATGGCATCAGTAATTTCGCCATTACAAACCATGCGGTACATTTCAGCAAAAGGCACTTTTTTGATGATCAGCTGCTCGGTCTCTTCGGGCTCGGACTCAAACTGCTCAAGGCCTCGGGCCAGGTACAATATGCTCAACTCATCGCTTACCGAATTACTGAGGTGCAAGCGCTGGATCTCCTTCCATTGAGAGGCTTTTAACCCGGTTTCTTCAAGCAATTCACGTTTGGCCGAATCAAGCGGATCCGTTCCCTCAGGGCCGCCGCCTTCGGGCATCTCCCAACTGTACTGATTTAACGGGAAGCGGTATTGGCCCACGAGGTAGGTATTTAGTTCTTCATCTAAAGGTAAAACACCTATGGCCAGGTTTTTATAGTGTACTTTGCCATAAATACCGGGATTACCGGCTGGGTTAATCACCTGGTATTCGGTAACGTTGATCCAGGGGTTATCGTAAATGTCTTTTTGAGATGTTATTTTCCAGGGATTATCTTCAGGGTGATGCATGGCCTAAAAATAGACATCTTTTATTAAAAAAAATGTCATTTCGACTGAGCAGCGCAGGTTGTGAGTAATGGCGCGAAAGAGAAATCTTCTGTATCAGGCTTTACAACTAAACCTGTAAAAGTCCGGGGCGTAGAAGATTTCTGCTCTCCCCTGACACACAAAACCCATCTCGGGTTCATTAATTTTTTATCTACTCCGCTACATACTCCAGTTTCACCTGCACGTTCAGGTCTTCATGCATCCGGGCAAACTGGCGCGGATTGCGGGTAAAGTCGGGATCAGTGTCCATATAAATGTTGGTGATCTTAACCATTTCGGGGTGTTTATCAGTACCTATATTATAGGTAAGCCCCTCGCCGCTTTCTAAACTTTGTTTAAGCTCAAGGTATTGCTTACCGGTTACAATGATCATTTTTTCGGCAGTCATGGATACTATTTATATAAATGGATAAACTACTCAAAACCGTGAGTTGATTTGCCCAGTAACATACCGGCGATACAAAATTATCGCTTACCGGGTTCCGTAACGGTTTATTATATTTACCTCAAATATAACTCATATATATCCGCATAAATGATCAGTATTAAAAAATTATTGCCTTTTGCTTTATTATTGAGCGGTACTGCAGCATTGGCCCAGCAAAGCCTCCCCATAGCTGTAAACCTGCAAAAAACCTATACCAAAGGCACACGTACCACAACCGGAGCACCCGGTAAAAACTACTGGCAAAACACGGCCGACTATAAGATCATAGTAAATTTCGACCCTAAAACCCGCCTGGTAAGCGGTACTGTTGGTATTGATTATGTTAACAATAGTCCCGATACTTTAAAAAGGGTGCAATTTAAGCTCTATCCCAACTTGTATAAAAAAGGTGTGGCACGTCAAATGCAGGTTTCGGCAGATGACCTTACCGATGGAGTGGCGATCAAAAGCCTTACAATTGATAACAGGACACCCGGCAGCACTGAACCCCGCCGGATGAGCGGCACGAACATGACACAAAAGGTATCTCCCATTGCTCCAAAACAAAAGGTACATTTTGACATCAGCTATGCTTACACTTTAAACAAGGGCTCGCATATCCGTACCGGCCAGGTTGATACGGGCGCATTCTTTATTGCCTATTTCTTTCCACGAGTAGCTGTTTATGATGATATTGATGGCTGGAACGATTATCCTTATGTGGGCGCACAGGAATTTTATAATGATTTTTGCCATTTCAGTGCCGAGATCACAGTACCCGGCGATTATAAGGTTTGGGCAACCGGCGATCTGAAAAACGCTGATGATGTTTACGATAGCCGCATTGTTAAACGTATTGCTGATGCAGGCGCGAGTGATAAAGTAACTGATATTATTACCGAAGATGATATTAAAGCAGGCAACATCACCAAAAACAACCCAACCAACACCTGGAAGTTTGAGGCCGATAGCGTTACTGATTTTGTATTTGCTGCCAGCAATCATTATTTGTGGAAAGCATCGAGCCTGGTGGTTGATCCGAAAACCGGCAGGCGCACCCGTGTTGATGCAGTGTTTAACGAAAAACATAAAGATTACTATGCAGTAGTTGATTACGCCCGTAAAACGGTGGAAGTGATGAGCTACAAATTCCCGAAATGGCCGTATCCATACCAGCATGAAACCGTTTTTGATGGTTTAGACCAAATGGAGTACCCGATGATGGTGAATGATAATCCGCTGGAAGATAAGGCCGATGCCATTGAGCTTACCGATCATGAAATTTTCCATACTATGTTTCCGTTTTACATGGGCATTAACGAAACCAAATACGGCTGGATGGATGAAGGCTGGGCAACCATCGGCGAATGGCTGGTAAGTCCGGAGATTGATCCCTCCATAGTGGATCCATATGGTGTTGCCGCTGTTGAACAAAGCGCCGGCCACGAGGTTGATGTGCCGGTAATGACCCTTACACCAATGCTCACAGGCCCTGCCGGTTTTACCGACAGCTATCCCAAACCAGGCCTGGGCTATTTATACGTAAAAGATATGCTTGGCGATGAGGTGTTTACCAAGGCACTGCATTACTACATTGCACAATGGCACGGCAAACACCCTATGCCGTACGACTTTTTTAATTGTATGAACACCGGCTCGGGCATAAACCTTAACTGGTTTTGGAAAGCCTGGTTCTTTGATAATGGCGTAACCGATCTGGCTATCAGCAAAGTGACCAATGCCGGGCAAAATTATAGTGCCATGATCACCAGGGTTGGCAGCAAACCCATTCCCGTAAATTTAACGGTTTATTATACCGATGGCACTACCGAACTGGTGCATAAAAGTATTGCTGTTTGGGCGGCCGGTAACAAAACAACTACAGTTAATTTCGCCGCCAAAAAAGCAGTAAAAAAATTAGTATTGGGCACCACTTATGATCCAGACAGCAATAAAAAGGATAATGTGTGGGTAAGCAGCAAATTAATTGAAAGCTAAAAACGGAATGCACAAAGCCGAAAGCTAATAATGTGATAAATAAAAAAAGCGTCATTGCGAGGTACGAAGCAATCCCCAATAAGCAGAGCAGCTATGCAGATTTGCCCTGTAAAGTCGGGGATTGCTTCGTACCTTGCAATGACGACCTTCTTACCGTCCCATCAGGGTCTCTCGCAGAGGACCCTGATGTATGCGCCATGCAGATTTACTATATCCCCTGCTTTTGATACGCCCTCAGCAGTTCATCCACATCAATCCCATTAATTTTCATACCGTTCAAATCGCAATCGGTAATATCAACACCACTTAAGTTGCAATCAGTTATTGTGCTGCCCTGCAAGTCGCAGTTCTCAAATTTAAGGGGGCGCTGCTTCACAGCAGGATCATAAGCCGGATGACCTTCGGGCGGCATACCTATATCATGGATATAAGCACCGCCAAGCTGGGCGTATTTTATTTCCAGGTCACTTAAATTGGCATCTTCAATTTTAAGCCCGGTTATACAAACATCCTTAAGGTTTGCATTGTTCATCATCGTTTGCTCAAAGCTTGAACCATTAAGCAGAGCGCATTTAACATCAAGTACCTTTTGAGTTTCTTTTATAACAATGATTTCGGGGTTGTTATTTGCTGAGTTTTCCATGATTCATTATTGATTTATTCAAAGATGCTGAAAATGAACGCCAAAGCAAGGTTATACACGCGACAAATGACGGGTGTATTTGCGACAAATGAATACTCACTATCTCGTTTAAAATTTAGGCTAAAGCCAGCTCGGTTCACTAAATACCCGTTGGTTAAAACCAACGGCAATGAATCAAAACAGACATAAAATATCATTACAACTTCATTGCCGTCACTTTTAAGTGACGGAGAATTAAAATGAAGCTTCGGCTTTAGCCGAACCCGTCACTCAGGCGTTGGATTTCCTCCTTTCAATTTGTAACTTCAATTACTTATTTACCACTCATGACCCTGCTCCACCAATTCAAATTGCAGTTACTTATTGTATTATGCATTAATTCTGCTCATAGCATTTTTGGCCAGCAAAAAAACCAGCCTATCACGCATGCTAAATGGTTGATCGGCAGCTGGAAAAATCAATCGGCAAAAACAGTGGATATTGAAACATGGAAAAAGCTTAACGACAGTACCTTTATCGGCAGAAGCTATTCGTTGACTGGTGCTGACACGGTATCATCCGAACGGATCTGCCTACAGCAACGGCGAGGTAAATTATATTACATTCCGATAGTAAGAAATCAAAATGGCGGCAAAGCGGTAACTTTTACGCTTACCTCATCTAACAACAAACACCTCGTTTTTGAAAATCCGGAGCATGATTTCCCGCAAAAAATAACCTATACCCTAATCACTAACGACTCGTTGGTGGCCGAAATATCGGGGACAAAGAAAGGCAGACAAAAGGCAATACAATTCCCGATGAAAAGGGTCAGGTAAGAGGGTAGCGACTTAATATCTATTGCAAAAATTCGGCTATATCACGACCATAAAATTCTTTAAACAGTTTCCGGAAATAGGCCGGTGTTTCAAACCCTGCTATATAAGATATTTCGGCCACGGTACGGTATTTACCACTATTGATTGCCTCCATCGACATCAGTAAACGGATTCGCCGGATATAATTATTTGGCGTAATACCCGTGGTGTTTTTTATGCGCCGGTGCAGTTGCCTTTCACTTAAACCCATTTCATTACTTAACAATACAATGATCAAATCAACTTTTCCAATATATTTTCTTACCAGCGTTTCAAGCTCATAAAGCCAAAGCTGATCGGCAATAGAAAGTTCACTGATTGGCTTTAGATTATGTGTACTTAACTCCGCCCCTCTTTCAATTTCGTTATTTTTTACCGATACGAGTGATACTTTGCTAAACTCTTCCAGTTTCTTTTTGTCGGTAATATTCCTGGCAATAGCAAAAACCAGCTGCTGTTTTTGTACTGGCATCGAGATCCATGAAAGCCATACTATTTCTCCGCTTTTGGTCACATACCTGTTTTCAAAATTATACAGCGGATTGTTTTTCTTTATACTCTCACGTTTACTGGCGGTGATACTTCTGTCTTCGGGATAAACAAATGAATCGATAGGCCTTGCAAACAGTTCGCTTTCGGTATAACCTAAAGTTTTGGAAACAGCCGGGTTAATTTTTTTAAAGTAACCATCAAACCCGGCAACACATAACCAATCGGGCGACAAGCGAAAGAAGTATTCCAGATCAAAAATCTCATTGAAGTTTTCCATATAAATTTCAGTTCCCCTTGTAAGGGACCGCAACACATTTGGTAATTAAAAGCAATATAGCCACAGGTTGTAAAAAGCCAAATTCAAAAGAAACCATTTTTTATGATACCCATAAATATTTAACATAAACTGGCAGGATTCTTTAGTAAAATGTCAGTAATGTTAACTTTTCCAAACCGGATTTTATCTGCTTAAAGTGAAATAGCCAACCGCTATATCCCATTATGCAAAACCTTGGTTATTCATAAACCGGCAGCAATAGTACAATTGAGTGTTTTTTCATATTATTACGGGTAATATGAAAACCCTATACCAAAACACAATTAAATTCATCCTCTTCCCTTTACTGGCCATATCGTTGCAAAGCTGCATTAAACAGCCGGGTGCCTGGCGGAACGACCAGATCCCCGGCGGCAAACGCGATGATTTCCACAAATTAAATGAACAGTTGCTTCATGACCTCCGTACCGGCAACGCCGATGACATCAGCAACATGGAATCGCGGGAGATGCTGGACGACAAGTCAAATCTCAGGCAAATAGAGTTAGTAGGCAACGCAGTTAAAACTGCCGACTATGATATTTACGATGAATATTACATTGTAAATAAACATCGCAGTACAGATACCGTAGGTAATCCGTCGGCAGGCATTAACAGCTATAAAATGATCTATAACGGCATTACCCATGAAATGTACATGGTGCTTTTTTTGCCAAAGGATAAAAACCTGCCTAACCAGGAAATGATCACGGCGTTGTATGCCAAATACGATTATGGCTGGAAACTAACCTCGGTAAATGTAAATACTTATAAGATTAACGGTAAAACAGCCCCGGAGCTTTATGAGCTGGGAAAAAAGAAATACAATAAACAGCATTTTGCCGACGCTCGTTTAACCCTTGAGCTTGCTTTACAATGTACCGCCCCTAACGACTACTGGCAATACGAACACGATACCGATGCCGGCAAATTATTCCAGGATGCTGCCGAGGCAACAGTAAAACAATACCGTTTCCCGGTAGTAATTGATGGTGTTGCAGGCGAGCCGAGAGTATTCCGGATAGGCAATCAAAAAAACAGCCATGGCTGGTTCCCGGTAATTTATTATACAACCAAAGTAAACATTGCCGATACCAACGCGGTAAAAAGCGAGAACATGCAGATCGGGAAGGTCATTAACAAACTGCTACCAGGTATTACTGAGGATAAGGATTATATTTTTTACTCTGCCTGCAGCAAACTGCCGCTGGGTGCCGGAACACGTGTTGAGCATTTTGATATGACAGATAAGTTGCGGTAATAATACAAAAGCGTCATTGCGAGGAACGAAGCAATCCCAAACTATACAAGGCCGACCTGTTACTCGGGGATTGCTTCGTTCCTCGCAATGACGCTTCTTTTAACTAATAACATTACTGGTCGAAGTTTAGCGGCAGCGTAACTTCGTCCTAAAACAATGGAAGCATCCTGCTTCCGAAACCGCGACTATTAGTTACTTATCAAGTTAAGCTGAAAGCTTAACCCATTTTAGGTCGAAGTTACGCTACCGGGAAACATCAACCAGTTCATAAAACGAGAAAGGGAGCGGCAAGCCGTTCCCTTTCTCGTTTTTATAAGTATCTTATCAAATCGCTTCCAACTGCAGCACCACACTGGTGTGATAAGCGCTGTTTCCGGGATTAATACCAACATTCATCAGGAAATCGCCGGTAAAAGTTAAATCCTCTTTGCCTAAAACCGAACCGGTGCCCGGATAAAGGTTAATCTCTTTAACGCGGTATTTTTTGTTGGGGTCGAGGCCTTTGAGGCGTACGGGTACTTTGCTGCCCGAGCCATAACGGTTATTTACCAAATAGTTAAACATTACTGCTTTTGATTTATCAGTATTTACATACATGATTGATGCCGCGTCGTTATCCCATGGCGAAGCTAAGCGGTACTGATCGCCGTGCCAGATCACATCTTTTAATGCATCATAGTTTCTCAATGCCGACTGACAGAAACTCAAATCGTTTTCGCTCAGTTTGCCAATAACAATATCAAAGCCCATTTTACCCATCATGGCTACATCCACACGGAATTTGATGGATTGTTTGCCCCAATCGGTAACGTGGTTTGAGCTGGTGATTGCCGGGTAGAAGAATGAGTATTCCCACTGGATAAACACACGCTCCAATGGATCTGTATTGTCACTTGGCCAAAACTCGGTAAAATATTGCAGTGCACCATAATCAACCCTGCCGCCGCCGCCTGAGCAAAGCATCAAGGGCACTTTAGGGTATTTAGCACGAACACGTTTTAATATATTGTATAAACCGTTCACATAGTCAACGTAAATGTGCGACTGATCTTTTTTCAGGTATGCTGAATACGCGTTATAGATTACCGCATTACAATCCCATTTGATATAAGCCAGGTCGGGATTTTTGGTGAACAGGTTATCAACCACGCCAAATACAAAATCCTGTACTTTAGGGTTGGCCAGATCAAGCACCAATTGGTTACGGAAATATTTCTCCGGGCGGTTTGGCTGTTTGATCACCCAATCAGGATGCGCTTTGTACAGGTCACTGGCCGGGTTAACCATTTCCGGCTCAATCCAAATCCCGAATTTTACACCATTGGCCTGCGCTTCTTTCACGAGCGAGCTGATGCCATTTGGCAGTTTTTGCTTGTTTTCCTGCCAATCGCCCAATCCTGCATTATCGCCGTTACGCGGGTGGCTGTTACCAAACCAGCCGTCATCCAATAAAAACAGGTCGACACCCAGCTTTTTGGTATCTTTTAATAAGCCTGCAAGTTTACTCTCATTAAAATCAAAATAGGTCGATTCCCAGTTGTTCAACAGCGTAAGCCTTGAGCCGTTACCGTCAACAATTTTGTATTTGCGGGCCCAGCTTTGCAGCTTGCGGCTGGCATCGCCTTTACCATGGTCAGAATAGGTGTACAGAAATGCAGGGGTAGTAAATTCAACACCCGGTTTTAAATGATACTCGGACGCCGCATTGTTAATCCCTGCAATAATTTTCAGGTTATTGGCCACATCCAGCTCAAAATCAACCCTGAAATTACCCGACCATTCCATAGCGCCATAAAGCACTTTGCCTTCGTCCTCAGTAGCAGGTTTATCCATCGATATGGCAAACATCGAATGCTCATACAGGTTGGCACGGGTACCCAGTTTGCTATCGATAGTTTTGATCCCGTGAGTTAAGCGGGCTTCTTCGGGCTGCATTTCCATAGCCCAGTTGCCGTGATATTGTTTTAACCAGAAACCGCCGGTAGTATTACCCTTCAGGTTTAAATTGGCCGACGCATATTTATCAAGCGTTACTATCCCCTTTTCGTTATGTTTTATCACCGACCATTGCTCGGTAACATCTTCTTTAAAATAGGTTTTGTAGTATAGCTTTACTTCAAAATCATAAGCAGGATCTTTCATGGTAACCACCAGTAATGAAATATCATCACTTACCTTGTTCACCATATGGCTTACATAGGTCAGGTTCAATGATTTATTGCCATCGGCATGGGTAACTGTAATAGCCGGTTCGCCGAGACTGGCCGATCCTGATGGCGTGTAAGCGTCATTCTGTACACCCGAATCATCGGCCTGTTTGTACATTTTCTGGATACGGGCATACTCGGCACTGTTGGCAAGCTTTGCCCCCAGGTATACCATGTTCAGGTGCTTTTCGGCATCGGTTTGTAATACAATAGCGTTGTGCTGTGTTTCAACAGGGATGGTTACATCCTGTGCTGCTGCCCTGCCGGCAAACAGCATTGAGCCTGCGAAAAGCAGGCCCAGTGGTAAAGTTTTTCTTTGAGTAGTTCTCACGTGTGATTTTTGGTTTAACCGGCTACTTCGGTAATTTGGTTTATCATGTTTTGATGTATCCTCGCCCCAAAGTGCCCGGCATCAAGTTTCAGAACCTCGGTAAAGGCCTTTTGTGCCTGCTCAAAATCACGTAAACCGAGGTATCCCAGTCCCTGTAAAAAGTAGCAATGCACGCGGTTCCTTACCTGCAGATCATCTTCAAAAATGAGCAAATTTGGCAGCGAGACGGCAAAGTAATCAATTTTTACGTTATCATCCATGTGCCCGATACCATAATTAAGCAGTTTTTTAAAGATTCGTTCGGCCGATGTACTGTCACCCAGACATTTTTTTGCCAAACCCTGATAAAAGATCTTATCCGGCTGCTGATCGTTATAAAAAACAGCCGCTGTCGGATCTTCCAAACCTACGGCCGCTTTCTCAAAATAAGCCTTAGATTCTTCGGTTTGTTGCAGGTTTTCGTAAGCCTTGCCCAACCAATAAAAGATGTCATTTTCCTGCGTACCGAACAATTTGCCCTCGCCTAAATTATGTGGGTAGGTTTGTGCCTGGGTTAACTGTTCAATGGCTTTTTGATATTTACCATCGCGGATGTTTTGCTTGGCCATTTCAACCAGGGCGGCAACATATTGCCCCGAAGCCTTGCCTTCACCTCCCTCCCATGGGTGGAATGTTCTTTGCATCACCTGTTCAAACGCGGTTTGGTGCTCGCCTAAAAAGTTATACAGCGTTGCACGCTCTAAATAAACATCATCACGAAGTTTGGCAGTCTCCAGGTTAGCTTCAACAAATTTCAGTCGTGCTTCTGCAGAATAGTTCAGTTTTTTGTAAAGCTGGTCAAGCTCCATCAGGATCCTGGCGTCGGCAGTATCTAACGCAAAAGCTTTTTCAAAGCAAGCTAAAGCTTTTGTAGGGTCGTTACGTTTGTTATAATAAGCGATACCTAAATTTCTGAATACTGTTGGGAAAGTATCATCAAGCTCTGCCGATGTTTCCCAGGCGGTAATGGCATCGTCATATTGCAGCTTATCATAAAACAGGTTGCCTAAGTAATATGGCGCCCTTGCATCGGTTGGTACAAGCTCAGCGGCCAGTTTCAGTACGCTGATATCTTCAAGCCTGTCGGGGAAGCACAGGTACGAATCGGCAGCTGAGGCCTGTTTAAAATATGCAGAAGCCTGTTCATTATTGCCTAACCTGTACGCAAAGTAGCCCAGGTAATAATACACCATCGGACTGGTAGCATTACCGTTCACCGCATAATTCAACAAATCTGCAGCTTCCTGGTACAGGCCGGCATTGGCGTAATCAAGTGCATATTCAATGTAATTTTGGTAATAGCCGCGCGATAGTTTAATAGGTTCATTAAGGGTGACAGTGCCTTTTTCTTCATCACCCAAAGCTTTGTAAGCATAAACCAGCTCAAACAGAGCGCCCAGGTTAAACGCATCCCTTTTTATTGCCGCTGTAGCTACCTCGACAGCATCTTCAAAACGCCCGAGCTTACGGAAAGCCGCCGAGCGCAAAACATAGGCTTTACTGTTATTGGCATTTCTATCCAAAGAAGATAAGGAATGATCAAGCGCCAGTTCGTAATCGCCGTTCTCCAGGTCGATCTGTGCTACCGAAAAATAGCCGCTATCTTTCCAGGCATTGCTCCAGGTAGCTTTATAAAATGCTTTGTATGCATCCTCTTTTTTGCCAAGGAATTTCAACGCCAAACCTAAATTGTAATAACACTCGCTATCATAAGGATTAGGGTTACGCTGGGTGATGGTTTCAACCGCCTTGCGGAAATATGGCTCACTTTTAGCAAACTGGCCACGGCGCAAATACCATAAACCTAAAGCATTGTTGTTGCGGATGTCTTTGGGGTCGCGGCGCAGGGCCTCTTCATAATAAGGTACCGGACTATAAGTAGCATGGCGGTACTGTTCCAGGTGCTGGCCTGTTAAAAACAACTGCTCGTTATTTTCCACATCGGCAGGCAGCAGGGCCGGTTTAGCAGCTTCAGGAATGTTGTTAAGCTTATTGCTTGATGCATCGTATTTGATCAATTCTTTGCCTGCTTCAGAATGTACAGTAAGCAGTAAAAGATTTTCGTTGATATCTTTAACAGTTATCTCGCGGGCATAAACCTGTTCTGGTACAATGCAAACTTTTTCGCTCAACAATACCTTGCCATCATGCTGCAGTTTGATGTTCAGGTTGTTCTGCTCGCCGGTTACGTAAACTTTCAATAGTAGTTTGCCCTCTTTATAATCAAGTGCCAGCAGGATATCTTTGGTAGCATTTTTTACTACGCCAAGCTCGCGGTATGGCATAAAGTATTGGGTAAAATGTTTTTCCTCGTGCGGCATCAACCAGGTAAAATCGGGTTGGTTATCGGTATACATACCCGTCATCAATTCAATGTATGGGCCATCCTCGTCGGTCAGGTTCCTGTCCCAAGCCAGGCCGAAATCGCTGTGGCCCCAGGTCCACTGTTTTTTGCCGGGCGATACATGATGGTTGGCTACGTGGAGCAAACCGGCTTGCGAGTCATGCTCATAACCGCCTACAAAATCGTAATTGGAGTTGATAGCCATGTACGATGTTGGTACCGGGATATTTTTATACCTTGAGATATCTGTACCCGGCGAATAATCAACTTTATAGTAAGTACCCGTAGCTATCGGGAATGTTGATACGTCGCGCTTACCATGGTCAAACACCGCGTTCACATCAGGCGGAAAAACCGACTGGTAATCGTCATTAACTTTCACCGCCGGGTTTGCCCACCATAAAAAAGTTTGCGGCAGGGCCGAGCGGTTATATAGCTTCGCTTTTATTTCGATGTAAGCCTTATCCGGGTGCAGCGTAAAACCGGCCATACCTTTGGTATGGAACATGCGCTCAACCTCGTTAACCCAAACAGTTTTGCTGCCATCGGCATTTTCTTCAATCTTATAGTCAACCGGCTCAAAAGTACTTGGGCGATGGTGTTGCGGCCAGTTAAACTCAATACCACCCGAAATCCAGGGGCCGGTTAACCCTACCAGTGCCGGCTTAATCACCTGGTTATAATAGATGAAATGACGGTCCCTGATCTTGTCATAAGCCATCTGGATACGGCCGCCAAGCTCGGGCAGGATGAGTACTTTGAGGTATTTATTCTCGATGTAAAGGCCTGCGTATTCTTTATCTTCTTTTTGGTCGTAAATTTTTTCGATAACCGGGTTAGGGTACACCTTGCCGCTGCTACCCTGGTAAACGCGTTTTTCAAAAAACATGGGGTTTTTATCGGGCTTCCCTATACCGTAGGTTGGGATAACCACCTTCTCTTCCCAAACATTTACATACAAATTATTCATGTGGCTTATGATATTAATGTCTTATTAAATTTTCTTCTAACTCTTCAAGGGTTTGGCCTTTGGTTTCTTTCACTTTTTTAAGCACAAACAAAAAGCCTAAAAAGCAGATCACCGCGTACATATAAAAGGGCCCGTAAGTGCCCAGCACCTTAGCCAGTATAGGAAAGGTGAACACCAATATAAAATAGGCAGCCCATAACGATACAATGGCCACTGTTGATGCCGCGCCGCGGATCTTGTTAGGGAAGATCTCTGAAATAAGCACCCAGGTTATCGGCGCAAGCGAAAGCGCGTAAGTGCTGATGGCCAGCAACACAAATATGGATACCAGCCCGGCCGCCAGGTGATTTTGCAGCAGGTAAGCCAATACAATATAAAATATGGATAAGCCTAATGAGCCAATGAGCATCAATGGCTTACGGCCAAGCTTATCAACCTGCCACATAGCCAGCAGGGTAAACACCAGGTTAACAATACCGATAGAAACGGTTTCAAACAATTGCTGATTTAAACTTGAACCTACGGAAGCAAATATGGTTGAAGTATAATTGAATACCACATTGATGCCGCAAAACTGCTGAAACACCGCCAGCGTAATGCCTATCAATACGGCAGGGCGTACGCTTTTTTCAAATACGGCGCGGTACGATTGCTTTTTTGCGCCGGTAAGCGATTTTTCAATAGCCTGCTGTGTTGAAGTCACAAACTCTTCGGAGCCTATTTTGTAAAGTACCTTTTCGGCATCAGCGTGCCGACCGGCCTTGATCAGCCACCGGGGGCTTTCGGGCAGGGCTATAACCCCTAATAAAAATATCGCGGCAGGTACCGTGCCCAAACCAAACATCCAGCGCCAGGCATTATCGCCGCTGTCGGCCAAAAAATAGTTGCACAGGTTGGTGATCAGGATGCCCAATACTACGGTAAGCTGGTTGATAGCGACATTACGCCCCCGAACCTGTGCCGGGGAAATTTCGGCAATGTACATGGGGCAAAGCATAGATGCCATCCCTACCCCTATGCCCGCTGCAAAACGCAGAATGATAAAATAAGTGAGCCCGGTTGAAAAGGCAATACCCAGTGACGATACCGCGAAAATAAACGCCGCAACCATGAGACCGGGTTTACGGCCGTATTTTTCGGCAATGCGGCCGGCTATGATACAGCCCACGATACAGCCCAGCGCCAGGGAACCGGTAAGGAAACCTTCCCAAACAGGATCAAGCGCAAACTCCTTGCGGAGGAACGGCAACGCACCCGATATAACGGCGAAATCAAAACCGAACAGGTAGCCGCCCAGCGCCGATATAAAGGAGATCCCTATAATATAGCCGCTGTTAAATTTAACTTCTTTTTTTAAATCAGTGATCATTTGATATTGGTTAGTTTCTTCTCTCTGTATAAATTTACTTTAATTAACTTCCGTTATTAATTTCACAGGTGTATTACCCCACCTTAAAATCTCCGCTTCAGCTTGCAGCCTTTTGCTTTTAGCTTCATATGGTGCCAAACTTGTATAAAATACTTTGATCGTATACATCGCCTGCCCGCAATACAGCCTGCGGAAAATCAGGATGATTGATGCTATCCGGATAATGCTGACACTCCAGGCACAACGCATCAAAAGGTTTCGCCCCCTGGCCAGTATGTATAGGCATAGTGCTGCTTAAATAATCACCGGTGTACAGGAACACGCCGGGATAATCCGTATAAACTTTAAGGGCACGGCCCGATGCTTCGTCGGTTAAAAGAGCGGCATAAGTTAAGCCGTTCTCCCCGGCTCCAGTGTTGATAATGTAATACAGGTTAAGGCCCTCAACATGGTTTTCATCTATGTTAAATTTATCGCCCAGCTTGTTATTATTGAAAGCCTTTTGCCCTACTGGTATAATTGCACCGCTCGGCGTATAATCTTCGTGCAAATCCACAATACTATCCGATAGCAGGGTAAGCTTGTGGTTATAGATCTTACTTTTAAATGCCGATAAATTAAAGTAAGCGTGATTGGTAAAATTAGCTATCGTGGCTTTGTTGGCAGTAGCTTTATAATGGATCAGCAACTCATTATCATCGCTCCAGGTATAGATAACCATAAACTCTAACTTACCGGGAAAACCTCCATCGCCATCCGGGCTGGTCAGGGTCATCACTACACCATTATCAAAAACTTCGGCAGTAAAAACCCTATAGTTAAAACCGCTTTTACCGGCATGGTTGGAATTTTTTCCATCATTAGCATCCAAATAATAGATCCTGTCATCCAACTTAAACCGGGCATTGCTGATGCGGTTACCGTACCGGCCTATGGTTGAGCCAATGTAGCAGGTATCATTCAAATATCCTTCCAGATTAGGGAAGCCAACCACCACGTTTTCAAAGTGCTGCAGCCTGTCGGGCACCACAACTGATACGATGGCCGCACCGTAATTGGTAAGTTCAACATAGGCCCCACTCTCGTTTTCAATTTTGAAAAGATAAACGTTATGACCGTTATGCTGCCCCCATAAACGGGTTGTGGTGTTAACAGCCATCGTTCAGATATTTAAATTGTTTGTTCATAAGTTATCAGCTTCATTAAACAGCCAGATAATTTGCCTGACTTGTTTTAGCCCTAATTGGTTTTGGTAAACCTACTATGAAACAGGTGTTAAAAAAATGGATATTCTTTAAAAAGTGATGGATAATACTATCATTTGCCGGCAGGTATTAAAATCTTGCCGGGATAAAAAAAATAAATACCTTTAATCGCCAGTTATACAGCAGCGTTATGAATGTGATAGCCGAACCTAAAAAACGGATCAAAGAAGGCTTTATCGGTCAAAAAATGATCGTATTGCCACCAAACATAAAAAAAGCCATCACCAGCAATGCTTTGATCAAAGGCTTTTACCTTACCGCTATAGGCTATTACCCAAAGGCGGCCTTTCATGACCGGGAACGCCGTACAGGCAGCAACGAATATATTTTTCTTTATTGCGTTGATGGAGAAGGCTATGTTTATTTAGGGGGCCAGACCTACACCCTTAAACCCAATACTTTTTTCATTATCCCCCGTAACGTGGCACATCGTTATATAAGCTCGGAAACAAATCCCTGGAGCATTTACTGGGTGCACTTCAGCGGGCTAAATTCGCACCTGATCTATGAGCGCTCGCTCGAAAACGGGCAGCCTGTGGTACAATCTGTTCCGTACGACAGCAGCCGGATCAAGCTTTACGAACAGATCTACGCCGTGCTTGAACACAGCTATCATGAAAAAGAAATGGAGATCGTTAACATCAACCTGCTCAATTTTATCTCCTCGATGGTGTATTATAAGCAAACAAACCCGGTTGATTATGATAACGATTTTGTGAGCAACTCCATCGCCTATATGAAAAAACATATTAGTCAAAAGTTTGAAGTGATGCATTTGGCGAAACAGCAGGGAATTTCGTCATCACATTATTTGCGGCTGTTTAAACAAAAAACAGGCTCATCACCTATTAACTATTTTAACCTGCTCAAGATTCAAACCTCCTGCCAGTACCTGTACTTTACCGACAGGAGCATTAAGGAAATTTGCTCAGAACTGGGCTTTGACGACCCTTATTATTTTTCAAGGCTATTTACCAAGCTGATTGGCATGTCGCCGTCAAAGTACAGAAAAACACATAAGCGATAGGCCGACGCAGGTTCGGGTTAAAGCCGTCGGCGAGGAATGCAGCGAATAAAACAGATGACTTAGTTACTCCTCATCCTTTCACTCTCCTCTTTTGAACCGCTTTCCGGTTTCCCCCGGTTTGCCGGTCTTGTACTACCAAACGACTT
>Ga0157372_10003315_pt1 | contig 17395 bp, 16 predicted proteins | sample C55metaG_FD_115307 | JGI IMG/M metagenome (GOLD analysis project Ga0157372, IMG submission 115307) | Corn rhizosphere microbial communities from Kellogg Biological Station, Michigan, USA - C5-5 metaG | ecosystem: Host-associated > Plants > Roots > Rhizosphere > Soil | place: USA: Michigan... | reverse complement strand
ATCTCATCAACCTCCGCGACTACTCCACCCAAAAGCAGAAGAGCGTGGACGATTATGCTTTCGGCGGAGGTGCGGGAATGGTGATGAGCATAGAGCCGATCGCCAATTGCATCAATGCGCTGAAAGCGGAACGGGAGTACGATGAGATCATTTACACCTCGCCCGACGGGGAAACGCTGAACCAGCGGACCAGCAACCGCTTATCCACTTTAAAGAACATTATTATTCTCTGCGGGCATTACAAGGGTGTAGACCAGCGCGTGCGCGATCATTTTATTACAAAAGAGATCTCCATCGGCGATTATGTGCTTTCCGGCGGGGAGCTGGCTGCAGCGGTGATCTGCGACAGTGTGATCCGGATCATTCCCGGAGCCATTTCGGATGAAACCTCCGCCCTTACCGATTCATTCCAGGATAACCTGCTTGCGCCGCCCGTGTATACGCGTCCGGCCGAGTTCAACGGATGGAAAGTGCCTGAGATCCTGCTTTCGGGCCATGCGGAAAAGATCGAGAACTGGAGGCATGAGCAAAGCATTGAGCGTACGAGGCAGCGCCGTCCGGATCTGCTGGATTAACCTAAAAAAGCTTCCCCTTTGCTGCAGAAAAGCGTTTAAATTGTCCATTTAGATGCATTAAGGGCAAAAACAGATAAAAAATTTCAGGAGAAATGTTTTCGATCTTGAAAAAAATCTTATATTTGCAATCCTTTTCAGACAAAGAAGAGATTAACACATTATAAAACAAAGAGTTATGAGCAATTTAATTCAATTCGTAGAAGAGCAGTTCGGAACAAAGGCAAAACATTCACCTTTCAAGGCAGGTGATACTGTTACCGTTCACTATAAGATCAAAGAAGGTGAAAAAGAGCGTGTTCAGCAATACCAGGGCGTTGTGATCCAGCGCAAAGGTGCAGGATTCACAGAATCTTTCACAGTTCGTAAAATGAGCAACGGCGTTGGCGTGGAGCGTGTGTTCCCGGTTAACTCTCCATACATTGATAAAGTTGAAGTAAACAAAGTAGGTGTTGTTCGCAGGGCCCGCTTGTTCTACTTACGCGGCCTTACCGGCAAAGCGGCACGTATCGCAGAAAAGAAGCAATAATTCATTCAGCATATTCCAAAACCCTTTCTGTAAACAACGGAAAGGGTTTTTTATTTACATGAACCTTTGCCCTTTCGGGAAAGCATTGAACTATGACCATACAGGAAGAAATTAAAAGACGCAGAAGTTTCGGCATCATCGCACACCCCGATGCCGGAAAAACCACCCTCACCGAAAAGCTGCTGCTGTTCGGAGGGGCTATCCAGACTGCAGGCGCCGTTAAATCCAACAAGATCAAGAAGCATACAACTTCCGATTTTATGGAGATCGAACGCCAGCGCGGGATCTCTGTTGCCACTTCCGTGATGGGATTCGAATACAAAGGGTTAAAGATCAACCTGCTCGATACGCCCGGCCACGAGGATTTCGCGGAGGATACGTACCGTACGCTTACCGCTGTCGACAGCGTGATCATGCTCATCGACTGCGCAAAAGGCGTGGAGCCGCAAACACGCAAGCTCCTCGAAGTATGCCGCATGCGCAGCACGCCCGTGATCGTGTTCATCAACAAGCTCGACCGCGAAGGAAAAGACCCGTTCGACCTGCTGGAAGAAATTGAAAAAGAGCTCCGCATCGACCTCCGCCCGCTCAGCTGGCCGATCAGCATGGGAAAAACATTCAAAGGCGTTTACAACCTCTACGAAAAAAGCCTCACCGTTTTTAATCCCGGTGAAAAGCAGACACTCGAAAACTCCATCCAGATCAAGGACCTGAACGACGGCACACTCGATAAGCTCATCGGCGAAGATTACGCCAACACGCTGAGAAGCGATGTGGAGCTGCTCGAAGCCGGCTACCCGGTGTTCGACGAGGAAGAATACCTCGAAGCGATGGTATCGCCCGTGTTTTTCGGAAGCGCGGTGAATAACTTCGGCGTGCGCGAATTGCTGGATGCCTTTATCAGGATCGCCCCTTCCCCGAAAGGAAGGATCACCGATGCGAAAGAAGTGAAGCCCGAAGACAAGAATTTCAGCGGCTTTATTTTCAAGATCCACGCCAACCTCGACCCGAAGCACCGCGACCGTATTGCCTTTTTAAGGATCGTATCCGGGAAGTTCGAGCGGAACAAGAATTATTACCATGTGCGTGAAGGAAGGAACATGAAATTTTCCAACCCTACCGCTTGTATGGCGCAGGATAAAAGCGTGGTGGATGAAGCCTATCCCGGCGACATCATCGGCCTTTACGACTCCGGCAACTTTAAGATCGCAGATACGCTCACCGAGGGCGAAAAGCTCAGTTTCAAAGGCATTCCGCAGTTCTCCCCCGAGCTGTTCAAATACGTGGTGAACACCGACCCGATGAAGACCAAGCAGCTGAACAAAGGACTTGAGCAGCTCACGGATGAAGGCGTTGCACAGCTGTTCACAAAGCGCACCGATAACCGCAAGATCCTCGGAACCGTTGGAGCGCTCCAGTTCGAAGTGATCCAGCACAGGCTGAAAAGCGAATATTCGGCTTCCTGCAGCTACGAGATGATCTCCCTGTACAAAGCCTGCTGGATCAGCTGTCCGGATAAAAAGAAGCTGGAAAATTTCATCTTTGAGAAGGCGCATCACATGGCAAACGATAAGGAAGGCCGCCCGGTATTCCTTGCCGAATCAGCCTGGGCGCTACAAATGGCGGAAGAGAAAAACCCGGACATCAAGTTCCATTTTATATCCGAGTTCAAAGAAGATTAATAATTATCGCTTCGGCAAAAACATTCCCTCAAAAAGCATCAAAAAAAAATCCCCGCTCCGGAAACGAAGCGGGGATCTTTATTTATGAGCGGTTATATTACTTCACGATCATTTTAACAGTGCTGCGGCTTGATCCGGTTTGTACACTTACAGTGTAGAACCCGTTTGCCATTGCCTCTGTGTTGATAGCGGAGAAGTGACGGCCCGCAGCCTGAACACCTTTGTTATCAGAGCTGATCAGTTTTCCAGTCACATCGTAAATGCTGATGGTCACATTTGTAGACTCGGTAAGGTTGTAATTAACCTGTGCCTGGTCAGCAGATGGATTTGGGAATACATTCAGTCCAAGCGCATCTGTGCTTTCAGTGATCCCTGCAGGAACTGCAGATCCGCGCACCATGAAATCGTCGATAGAGATCAGGTTGTCGTCAAATGACTCATGCAGGAACGCGATGAATACGGTCTGCCCTGCGTATGCGTTCAAAGGAACGAAGAAAGGGCGCAGCTGGCCATTGTGCAGGATCGGAGCTGTTGTGGTAGCTACGTCGATGTACGTACCATCCTGTCCGTGAACAAATCCAGAAGAGAATCCGTACGTGCTGAACGTTGTGTCGGAACCAAGGCTGGTCATTTCAGCCGCAGTGAACAACAATGCACCTCCCGAACCGAGGAAAGAAAGGTTATCATTGGTTGTAGTTGAAATGTACACTTTGTAGCCGTCAAGGTAACGCGGTGTCTGGCTTGGCGCAGATTTCCAGAAAAGGGTATCGCTCGACCTCAGGCTCAGCGCCGGGGAGATCAGCCAGTTTTTTGACAATGCCGGTGCAGAGAACCATGAGTTTGCAGCAATCGCTACGTTGTTTGTAGTGTCAACATCGGAAAAAGGCTGAACTGCAAACCATCCGCCCGGGCGTGTACCGGCAGCAGAACCATCGGCGAAGCCATCCTCATCGTAGCTGTACCACAATGGATCGTTAGGGTCGGCTCCCGGAGGCGGTACCACGTCGTCTACCAGGTTGTCGTAAAAAGACTGAAAGTTAAAGCTTTCATAGATCAGTGTGTCCTGCGCTTTTGCTTTAAAAGCAGACATAGCAACAAAGCCTATGGCTAATAAGTAAATTTTTTTCATCTGTATAAATTTAAGGGTTTTAATGAGAACAAATTTAGCCCAAAAATCTCAATTACCGAAAAATTATTTACAAGCGGTTTTTATCCGGTTTTAGTGACAGGATTTAAGGTTTAATGCTATTTTTGAACGCTCATTTGATATGAAACACAGGATCTCAGCTCTTCTTATCGCGATTTTATTTAACCTGCACACTGCAGAGGCACAGCTCCCCAACCAGGACCTTGTTGTGACCATTCATGAAAATGTGCTCAACAAAATGGTCAAGGCCATCGGCGAGATCAAAGGCACCTCCGCTTATTCGTTTATGTTCATGGAAGGAACGTACGACTGGACGCTGATCAATCCGCAGTTCAGGATCCATCCCGGGCGCATCGATTTTGTGACCGATGTGCGCGTAACGGTGGGTAAGTATAATTATGTGATGCATGTTACCGGCAACGCGGAAACCTGCTATGAGCCCATCAGCAACCTGATCTTCGTGGAGATCACGGATGCGAAATTTCCGCTTAACATTATGTTCTTCGGCAAGCTCAGGCACCTGTGGGACGTTGACCTCGCCCAGTATTTTGAAACACCCTTTACCTTCGAGGGCCCGCTCACCATCGGCAGCGAATTCGTGTTCCCGATGCCCGATAACACCACCAAAACGGTTTACGCCCATCCTTTAAATTGTGGCGTAAAAATTGCGGAAAAACAGATCATCGTTTCCGCAGAAATGGAATTCATTAACAGGAACGCGGTACAACCCACTCCAGTCAAAAAAAATTAACAGAACTAAAAAGAAGATCGATTCTATGAAACATCTCTTTACCCAGGCTCTTGCGCTCATTTTTATTTCTGCTTCTGCCTTCGCCGGCGACCCGGAAGGCTATAACATCAAAATCACTGCAAAAGGCTTAAAGCCCGAAAGCATGTGCCAGCTGGCCAGGTATTACGGCGACAAGCAATACATCATGGACTCCGCCAGGGTGAATGAAAAGGGCGAAGTTATTTTCAAAGGAACGGAGAAATGGCCGCAGGGCGTTTATCTTTTTGTGCCTCCCGGCAAAAGCCGCTACTTCGATTTTATCATGGATGCCGGGCAGAATTTCTCTATAGAAACCGATACCGCGGATTTTGTGAAATCCATGAAGGTGAAAGGCTCGGAAGAGAATAAGTTCTTTTACGATTACCAGAATTTCATGTCGGGCAAGCAGAAGCTCATTGAGCCGCTGAGGGCTTCTTACACACGCCTGAAGGACAAGAATAAGGATTCTGCGAAGATCATCCAGGATAAGATGGCCGGCATCGATAAAGAGGTGAAAGAGTACAAGGAGAATTTCGTTAAGAACAATCCCGGCACCTTCGTAGCGAAGCTCTTCAAAGCCATGGACGAGCCCGTGATCCCGGAAGCGCCGATCCTCGCAAACGGAAAAAAGGACACCACCTTCGCCTACCACTATTACAAAACCCACTACTTCGACAATTTCGACCTTACCGACGACAGGCTGCTGAGAAGCCCGATCTTCCATAACAAGATCAAGCAGTACATGGAAAAGCTCACGCCGCAGATCCCAGACTCCATCAGCGTTTCTGCCGACTACCTCGTGGAAAAGGCAAGGCCGAGCCAGGAAGTGTTCAAATACCTTGTTTACTGGCTTACCTACACTTACGAAAGCTCCAAGATCATGGGAATGGATGCCGTATTTGTGCACATGGTGGATAAATACTATGTGACCAAGCAGGCATTCTGGGTAGATTCCACACAGCAATACAAGATCACCAAGCGCGCATACGAGCTCAAGCCGTTGCTCATCGGTAAAAAAGCGCCGGCGATCAACATGCCGGATTCCACAGGCAAATACATTTCACTGTACGATGTTAAATCGAAATACACAGTGGTCGTTTTCTGGGACCACGGCTGCGGGCACTGTAAAAAGGAGATCCCGAAGCTGCTCGAAGCGTACAACAAATCGCTGAAAGCGAAAGGCGTGCAGGTATATGCCGTTGAAACGGAAGACAAGCCGGAAGACTGGAAAAAGTTCATTAAGGATTACAAGCTCAACTGGATCAACGTGCAGGAGCTGGATGATTACAAGCGCGCCGTCACCAAAAAGATCTACGACATTTACAGCACACCGGTGATCTATCTCCTCGATGAGAACAAGATCATCAGGGCAAAGCGCATTGAAAGCGAACAGCTCGAAAACCTGATCGACATCCTAGATAAGGAAAAAGCGAAGGAAAAGAAGTAATCTTCGAATCTACGAATTACGAATAATCGGAGCGTCATTGCGAGGAGAAGTGGGGTGGTCACTCTGAGCTTGTCGAAGAGTGTGCGAAGGCCGGCGCAGATGTTTCGACAGGCTCAACATGACAACGCGCAAAATGCCGCTTCGATGCGCCTTATCTTGTTCGCGTCACAACAATTGTATTTCCCCTCGAGTAATCGAATTTCCAGTCGTTCTCGAAGATCCTCGGTAAATAACGCTTGTAGAGATTGATGCGGGATGTTAATTTATCTTCCGGCTCATTATCCTTGGCAAGGCCGGTAAATTCATACGCGATCATTTTGGGATGCTCCGCCATAAACATTTTCACTACACGCACAATGGTGGTCATTACGCGGTAAAGTTCGCCTTTATTGGTCACAGTGTACTCCTCCCCTTCATACTCGTCGTTGGTAACGCCGAATACAATGGTGGCATGCAGGATGTTGTCCTGCCGGCGTCCGAAGCGCACCTCGTAATTCACGCCGCTATCTGTTGTAAAATAATACACGCCGGCTGTGCTGATAGCCGGGCAGACTATTTTATATTCATCAACAAATCCTCCTGCCATAAAAGCCTGTAGTTAATTTTCGAATGTTAAAATTAGGGATTTTTTCAATTAAAACACTATTTTTCACTATAAAGCTTTCGCCCTTGCTGTCCTACTATTTCGTATTTTTGCAATCCAAAACCGCATCTATGAAAATCCAGTTCAGGATCAACGCTCCCTTAAAAACAGAAGACGTTATTGAAGTGATCAAAAGCTCCGGGCTCAACAGGCCTGTGGATGATGTGCCGCGCATTGAAGCCATGCTGAAGAACTCCAACCTCGTGGTTTCCGCCTGGGACGGCATCGAGCTTATCGGCATTGCACGTTCGGTGACGGATTACCATTACTGCTGCTACCTTTCCGACCTCGCCGTTAAAAAAGAGCACCAGAAAGCGGGCATCGGCAAGGCCCTGATCGATTTCACACAGCAAACCATCGGCGAGCAAACCATGCTGCTGCTGCTCTCGGCCGCCACGGCCATGGAATATTACCCGAAGCTTGGCTTTGAAAAAGTGGAGAACGGATTTACCATCAAGCGCAAATCGTAATGAAAAGACTCCTGCTTTTCTTTTTTCTTGCTTCGGCAAACCTGCTCTTTTCACAGAAAGTGAGCGTGATCAAGATCACCGACCTGGAGAAGCGCATCAGCAACACTTCCGACACTACGTACATCGTGAACTTCTGGGCCACCTGGTGTGGGCCCTGCGTAAAGGAGCTGCCGGATTTCGACAGCATCAGCAAAGCGTATGGTTCTGAAAAAGTAAAAGTGCTGCTGGTAAGCATGGATTTTAAGGAAGACCTTGACTCGAAAGTGATGCCTTTCTGTAAAAAGAAGCAGCTGCATTCCGAAGTGTTTGTGCTGGACGAGCTGAACGGAAATTATTTCATCCCGCGGATCTCCGATAAGTGGACCGGCGCGATCCCCGCAACGCTGATCCTGAACAATGCGAAGCATCACCGCGAGTTTTACGAGAAGAAACTGAATTACCTTTTCCTCGAAGAGGAGATCAAAAAAATAAAAGGAAGCTGATTCGCGCCATAGATGGTAACGATGTCGGTTCAAGCGAAGTCGGGAACGTGCGCAGCCAGCCCACATGTTTCGACGGGCTCAACATGACAACACACAAATTATAATTATAGAATATGTTAACTACAGAAACAAATTCCGGCAATAAGACCAAACTGTTCAGCATTTTCGCAATACTGCTTGCAGCAGGAATACTGGCGTATGCCTTTTTTATCCACGATAACAGGAAGCCCGCCCGCTACCTTGCGATCTTCGGGCCGAAGGAATATGAAGCGAAGAACGGCAAAACGGATACGGTGTACCATACCGTCCGCGATTTCCATTTTACGGACCAGGACGGAAAAGCCATCAGCCAAAAGGATCTCGAGGGAAGCGTATATGTGACCGATTTCTTTTTTACGACCTGCCACAGCATCTGCCCGATCATGAGCAGCCAGATGGAGCGTATTTACACAACATACAAGGGAAATCCCGAAGTAAAATTCCTGTCGCATACGGTTGACCCGGAAATCGACACCGTTCAGCAGCTGAAGGCGTATGCCCTGAAGCACAATGCCGACAGCAGGCAATGGATGTTTGTCACCGGCGATAAAAAAGCGTTGTATGATGTGGCGCGCACCGATTATTTCCTCGATGCGCAGCAGGGCGATGGCGGCCCGGATGATTTCATCCACACGCAGAACTTTGCGCTCATCGATAAGGACAAGCGCATTCGCGGCTATTACGACGGCACCGATTCAACGGATATCAACCAGCTTATAAAGGATATTGATCTTTTACTGAAAGAGTATCATTATAAGGAAGGGAAGTAATTTTTAATGTCATCCTGAGCGAAACGCAGTGAAGTCGAAGGATCTTCTCACCCTTACGAAATTTTGCTAAGTCAAAGAGATGCTTCCTGCGTCAGCATGACAAAATCGGATAAGTCAAATAATAAAAAAAGAGAAGGCCGGACTGAATCAGTCCGGCCTTCTCTTTTTTATTATTCTCTGTGAATTATTCTTCGATGCGTTTGATGCTGCAGCCTACGGATTTCGTAGAGTTGGTCTTCACGCCTTTTCCTGTGGCGATGGCCACTACCGCATCTTTCAGGTAATGCTCTTTTGCGTCGTTCGGCTCTTTGATGTTATCGTCGATAGCGCCGCGGTAAACAAGCTTGCCGGTTTTATCGAACAGGAAGCAATGTGGTGTGCGGGTTGCGCCGAATGCATTTGCAAGGTTGGAATTTTTATCCACCACGTAGCTCCAGGCATATCCCTGCGCTTTCGCGTAGCTCTTCATCGCCTCGTATGAATCTTCCTCCGAGCGCTGTGCTTCGTTGGAATTGATCACGATCATTCCCACTTTATTCTGTTTTGTAACCGTACCCATTTCCTTGATGCGGCTTTCACTCAGCTTCACATACGGACAAGTGTTGCAGGAGAAGATCACGAGCAGTCCGTTCTCGCCTTTCGCATCGTTAAGGGAAACTTCCTTTCCGCTCACATCCATCATTTTCAGCTCCGCATTCGGCATTGGCGTACCGATCTCCAGCTCCGGATTAACAGTTAATTTGAAGCCGGTGGCAATAAGTCCGATCACCACCGCAGCAGAAGAAAACAACATTACTTTTTTCATTGTCGATCTTTTTAAGATTTGTACCATAAACTTACAAAAATCAAACCATACTACCTTCAATTTCTTATCAATTCTTTGTAAATAAATTGCTCCTGTAGCGACTCGAAAGGGCGGTACACATAATACACATAGTCGTTTTTCACCCTGATATGCTCCACGTACTGGTTGAGCAGCTTAAAGGAGCCGATCACCTTCCCGCTCCTGCGGTCGATCTGCTTAAGGTAATAAAAGCCGTTCTTCTGGTACAGCGCATATACTTTCTGGTTGTCCTTGTCTACGATGATCTCGTGCTTCCACTCCCTCCAGCTTTTGGGATGATGATAATCAATGCTCACCGAATCGATCTGCTCGTATTTTTTATTGTACGACAGAATCGCGTTGTTGTAATGATCGAACACCACCACCGTATCGTGGATGATGAACAGCGGGGCATACAGTGGCGTATAAAAAATGCTGCTTGTAAGTCCGCTCATCACCGCCGCCACGCGATGCTTGTCAACATGATATTCCGCTGCCACCTTGCGCGCATACAGGCGTTCCTTGGGCTTCAGAAAATAGTACTCCATGTTGTATTCCTTCAGCTGTTCCTGGTCAGTGACCGTTTTAAAAGGATGCAGTGAGCTGTCGGCCATATTAAAAGCATAGTACGTGAACTCCGGATAATCTTTGCTGTAATTCGAGAAATAAATATCTTTTTCAATGGTGTCGATGCAGGGAATGATCTTCGCGTTGAACTCATCCGCCGGCAGTGCGGCCAGGCTGATGCGGTCATTATCGATCTGCACCCTGAACACGTGGTCCTCCCCGATCACGTTGATGTAGCCGAGGTAATCGCGGTACAGCTTCTGCGCGGGATACGGCAGCTCGAATGCGGAGAGCACTTTCTGAGCGGCATCCACCAGCATCACGGATGGCTTTGAAAGGCTTTTGGTGAAGGTGAGCAGCACGAGCTTGTCCTCGTAGAATTCATAGTCGGCAACGCTGAATTTCCAGGTACCGAAAACGGTATCGGCTTTTCTTTCAGCGGTAATGTTGACCTCGTGCAGGTTGTAATTTGGCTGAGCCTGCAGGAGAACGGTGCAGAGCAGGACTAAAGCGGCAGTGATCAGTAGCGGACATTTCATTTTTACCTCCTTTTAACAGATAGACGTTTTTTTAAAAAAAATTCCATAAATTTGTTTTAGAGGCTATTCTCGGAGATCTTGCACACATATATTTTCTCGCAGAGACGCAGAGCTCGCAGAGTTTTATTCACAAACCGCCAATAGTATTTGTACGACTATTACAAAATATTAGAGATCTCCCGGAACGCAAGCGCCGAGGATATTAAAAAAGCTTACCGCAACAAGGCGAAGCTGGTGCATCCCGACGTGAACAATTCTCCCAAGGCCAACGAGGTATTTGCAGTGGTCAACCAGGCTTACGCGGTACTTACCGATGACCAGAAGCGCTACCTGCATGATGTGCAGCTGGGGCATATCGACGATGTGAAAACAGAGGCCACGCGCAAAAAGCATTATTACGGCTCATCGAAAAAGAATGATTCCTATACCAATTTCAATTACGACTGGAATGGCTTTAAAGCAGCTTACAGGGAAAAGACGGATGAGGATTATTACAAGCAATCCCCATTCTTTTACAACCTGTTCTTCACCAGCGGAATGGTGATCGGGGTGATCATAATTATCATTACCGTTACCGGAACGTTCAACCATTTCTGGCCCTCGCCTTTCATCCTGATGAGCGTATGCGGCTTTATTCTTGTTCGCGAAGGCTGGAGAGGCATTATGCGGAAAAGGAGCATTCTCAACGGCGTGCTGAGAATGTTCAGAAAATAAGCCTACCCGCTTTCTCGATACGCTCCACTTCGTTCCGCACTCGAAATGACAGCCCGCACCATTACGAACCAAGTTGCATTAACTAAAAACGCTCCCATTTACGGGAGCGTTTTCATTCAGTATTATTTTATCGTTATCCAACCTTGTACATCCAGTTGTGCTTGTCTTCGGATTTTCCTTTACGGATATTCTCCAGCTCCTGTGATACACGGTTCGAGAAGATGCGTCCGCTAACCGGCGGTAACACGTAATCTTTCCCTTCAAAGCCGATTGTGGAGATGTGTGCGATGGTTGCCGCAGTGCCTGTTCCGAACGCTTCTTCAAGCGTTCCGCGCTTGTGTGCGTCGAACACCTCGTCGATGCTGATCTTGCGCGCCTGCACTTTCATTTTCCAGTCGCGGGCAAGCGTCAACACGCTGTCGCGGGTGATCCCGGCAAGGATCGTATCACCGATCGGCGGTGTGATGAGCACATCATCAATCACGATCATCAGGTTCATTGTTCCTGACTCTTCGAGGTAACGGTGATTGCGTGCATCGGTCCAGATGATCTGCTGGTATCCGCGCTGCTGTGCAAGCTTGGTAGGGAACAAAGAGCGTCCGTAGTTACCGGAAGCTTTTACGTAACCTACACCGCCTTCTACGGCACGGATGTAATTGGTTTCCACCAATACTTTCACCGGCTCGTTGTAATATTTTCCGGCAGGGGAAGTGATGATGTAAAAACGGTAATTATCAGAAGGCTTTACGCCGATGAACTCATCCGTTCCAACAATGAACGGACGGATGTACAACGAAGCGCCATCGGTATCGGGCACCCAGTCTTTATCGAGCGCCACCAATTGCTTGAGGCCTTCCATGAATACTTCTTCCGGGATGGTAGGCATTGCCATACGCTCCGCGGAGATGTTAATGCGTTTGTGATTATCGAGCGGACGGAAAAGAGAAACCTCTCCCTTATCGTTCTTATAGGCTTTCATCCCTTCGAAGATGGCCTGCCCGTAATGCAGCGCCGATGTTGCCGGGCTCATCAGGATCGGGCCGTAAGGCAGGATCTGTGCATCGCCCCATGCGCCATTGGCATAATCAGCCAGGAACATGTGATCGGAAAATAATTTTCCGAAGGTGATGTGTTTGTAATCAAGCTCTTTGATACGGGATGCTGCCGTTTTTTGAACTTTAATGGAAATGGTGTCGGTTGTTACCATAGCTGTAATTTGTGTATTTCATAAAATTAAGGAATTAATTCTATCATTCATAATTTTGGGTGCTTAAATTTAGACGAACCGAGCCAGCGGCAAGACCAACAGGCAAATAGCCATCCGCAGGTCAGGGTTCAGTGCAGATAAACACGTTGCGGTATTCATCCGGCCCTGCGTTCTCATACGCGCAAAAAGCCTGCTTATCCATTCGGCGCATATCACCGCTTTTTGCGATCATAAAAACACTGAAATTCCTTTCGCTAAAAAGATCAAAGAGCTGTTCAACGGAAGCTCCCGAAGCCCTGATGCCAAAGGGGAAAAATTCTGCGAGGATCTTCACATGCGGATTTTTGCGCAGCAGCTCCCGCATCCCGAGGAATGCAAAATATTCAAATCCCTGTATATCGATCTTGATAAAATCAACCTGTCCCCGGCATACCTCGTCAATGGCAACAGCCCCGGTTTCAATGATCCCGGTGTAATTATCCGCAGGATACGTGCGGTGATCCACATTGAGCATGGCGGAGCGGTACAGCTTTAGGCTGCCTGTAACATCGCCCGCCGCTTTACTGTACAGCGTTACGTTGGAAAGTTGTTGTGTGTTCTTCTGCAGATAGTGGAAATTCAGCGGGTCCGGCTCGAAAGCATGTATGCGCCCTGTGTTTCCCGCCTGCGCGGAAAGCAATTTCGTATAAAAGCCGATGTTAGCACCGATGTCGAGCACGATGCTTCCCGGCTTCACATATTTTTTGATGAGGGAGATCTCCGATTTGTCCTGCCGCTTTTTAAAAACAGGGTACAGCAAATTATAAAGGGGGAATGCCTGTTTATACAGCAGATCGCCTGCCTTTAAGGAGAGACGCAGTGAAAGGCGCATCAGATGAATTTAATTTTTCGCGCTGCAAATACGCACATCCTAAACAGCACGAGCCCGTGGCGGAACCGTGAAATATTGGTGGTGCCGTAGAGCCGCCGCCGGTAATGGATCGGAAGCTCCACAATGCAGAGGTTAAGCTTGTGCGCCCCGAACAGCAGATCGAAATCGCCGAAGGGGTCAAAATCGCCGAAGAATTTCCGGTTAGCGGCCAGCCTTTCATAATCCTTCCGGAAGATCACCTTGGTGCCGCAGAGCGTATCCTTGAACCGCTGATCGAGCAGAAATGTGAAGGCCATGCTGAAGAATTTATTTCCGAAAAGATTGATCGTGCGCATGGCGTGCTTGTCCATACGATACACGAGACGTGATCCATTTACAAAATCGGCCTTCCCGGAAGCGATCACATCGTAAAATTTCGGGAGGTCTTCCGGCGCCACGGTAAGGTCGGCATCGAGGATCATGAGGATGTCGCCGGTAGCCATGTCGAAGCCTTTGCGCACAGCATTGTTCTTTCCGCGCTGCTGCACCTGTGCTACTTTTATATCGTGTGTTGCCGCGTATTTTTTTTGCACATCGAGGATCTGCGTCCAGGTATCGTCGGTTGAATTTCCTTCAATGAAAATGATCTCGGTATGCTTTCCCATAGCAGGGATGCGCTTTACCGCATTCTCGATGTTCCCGCTTTCATTGCGTGCAGGGATCACAACCGACACCGAATAATTCCCGGCCGCTTCTTCGCCTCGCACTGCGGCGGGTCGCGCAAAAGTAAAATTGTTGATGCAGAGCATCCTGATCAGCGGAAGCTTTGCAAGGATGTTATTGAACAGCTCCGACAGCAGGGGAATGTAAACAGGGAAGATCATCCTGCGCGTGTTGCGGTACACGCTGAAGCCGGCCAGCTCGAGCAGCGCGGCAATCTCTTCAAGGCTCAGCCAGTTCTGCGGCGGTGTTTTTGTTTTATAGCCGATCATCTCCCCGAATTTTAAAACGGGCTCCCAGAGAAAGTTGTAATAGGTGATGATGATCTTGGTTTGCGAATGACAAACTTTGTGCAGCTGCTTCAACACCTGCTGGATGTCGTCGAGGTAGCCGATGAGGTTGGAGAGAATTACAAGATCGAATTTCTCATCGAAGCGCAGTTCTTCCGCCTTCATTACATGCAATTCCAGCCCTGGGAACTGCTGCCTCGCTTCGCGGATCATGCCCTCGCTGAAATCGATCCCCACCTTACGCCGGGCGTTTATATCGTTCAGCAGCTCTCCGGTGCCGCAGCCGATCTCCAGCACCGAACTATCCTCCTGGATAAAATATGCGCAATGTTTGGTGATATCATCCCAATAATATCTTTTAGCCCTGCGCTGCCTGGCGCGGCGTGGGGCGATATGATCGAAGTATGAGGTTTTTGTATCCAAGCTATTGGTTAATCGGTGTGTTTTCCAGTACAAACAAACGGAAAATTTCCTTTTGTGAAGCCGTTCCGGCAGCCGCAAGCAGCATATTCGGAAATTCGGGACTTACCATAACATATTTTCCTGTGCCTATTGAACGTAGGGAGATCCTGTTATCGCCATCTTCGAGGTAGCTGATCTCAAACTGTTCCATCGGTCCGGGCGAAAGTGCATTCGCCATGAGCACATTATCGTATTGCGGGGTCACTGACAAAAACCGCCCGTTGGCTGCAACAAGAGCCACTGTACCGGAGCTGAGGCGCTTTACCCTGAACAGGGAATAGCCGGTGGATGATTTTGCGTACGCAGCAACGGCATTCTGGGCTTTGGGATTGATCGCAGCATATTGCAGGTTAAAGCCTCTTAATTCAACGGGATATTTTTCGAAGCTGCTCTCAAAATATTCTTTTGAATAGTCCACCTGCGGCAGGCCTTTGATCCTTCGCTCCCAATCGTAAGGCTTGAGAAGATCCATCCATTCGGCACTTCGCTTCGTCTGGAAGAAGCCTTTGAAATATGCTTCGCGGGTCATATCATCGTAATGAATAAGCCCGTTCTTATATTGCCAGGTCTGGAACAGGTTGAGCGCGATCAGCAGAAAAAGAACAGCAGCTGTGATCACTTTTATCAAGCGCCCTTTTTCCATAAAGAATGAAAGTCCGGCCGCCATCGGGATCGCCAGCAGGGAATAATAATCGACCATCGGCCGGATGCCCCAGCTGATGCCGTAGCTCCAGGCCCACCATGACGACAGGATAAAAACGGTGAGCAGCATTACGCTCAACGTTGCTACAACTATTCCGCGCTGACGCCTGTAAAGCGCCACGAGGCCAACGACGGCAAAGACAAGCACCGGTGTGTAGATAAAAATCCCTTTGCGGAAGCTGAAGAGAAATAAAAAGATCGCCGGACTGCTGAAAATAAAATGCTCATCGATGTACACGTCGTAGTACCAGTGGCCGGTTATGTATTTCCAGTAAAGCGGCTGGATGCAGAGGAAAGGTAAAAACACAACAATGGCGATTGCGACGTTTTTCAGCTGAGCGCGCAGGAAGCGAAGAAAGACGCGAAAGCCTCCTTTTGAATAAATGCCTACGATCAGGAAATACAGCAGTATAGTAATGGCCAGCGGCCTGATGAGCACCAGTATTCCGAACAAGGCAGAAAACACAAGTAAAGGCCTCAAATGGCCTTCGCGGAGCCAGCGGTCGAACAGGTACATGCAGATGCATAAGAGCGAGAAGGAGATGCCGTGCGACATGAATCCCTCGAAGGTGGAATACCACAGGAGATTGGTGCCCAATACAAGCGTGATGATCGTCAGCGCGCTTATGCCTTCCGAAAAATGCGCCAGCAGCAGCTTGCGCAGGTAGAGCAATCCGATGAACAGGTACAGCAGCACACCGAGGCTCATCGCATTCTGATAAGGCATTGTATAACCGGTCTGCGGAATGTCCATCCAGCCGGCGATAAGATGTCCGGCCATAAAGAACGGAAGCAATGCAAGGCTCACTCCTGCCGGACATTTGATCAGCTTGTTGCCGTTTTCTATTTTATAATACCAGATCTTGTCCTTGTAAAAGTCGCGGTCCCGGTCGATGAAATTCATCTTCAGGTCGTGATGGATAAAAACAGCGGGAAGGTAAGCGTAATAACTCGGGGCATCCACGATGATCCTGTTCTTCTTCCACACCTGGAAATAGAAAAATGTGCTTACGATAAAAGCGAAGATGAAGACGATGGACCAGAGGCTGTATTGCTTGCTTTTCATTCCCGCGGAGGTATAATTCTTCTTTAATAAGCTCCGTTTCTTTTCCGCATGAACCATTCGGCGCTGATGAGGGCAAGGATCACAAAAAAGATCCATTTCAGGTTCACAAGGTCGTTCAGCTTTTTTTCGGAATAGGAAACAGATTTAATGTCTTCACGGGCATTCAGCTTCTCAGCGAGCTGTTCCATTGCTGCCGGGTAGATCATTTCACCGCCGTGCTTTTGCGCGAGGCTGTACAGCATCTGGTGATCGGCCACAGTGTTGGTGAACTCCACCTGCAGCGCGCTTACGCTGAACTCTCCTTTCTGCGAATACAGCTTATCCCCTACTTTGGTTTTCGCTTCGTATTTGTATTCGCCGGGAGGGAACATTCCTGCATTCAGGCGATAGGCATTGCTGGTCTTGCCGAATGTAAAATTGAATTTCTTATTGTCCGCATTGCTGATCACCATGCTTACTTCCGGCTCGTTGATGAGCTCGTAGCTTTGGTTGTACACTTCGGCTTCCATTTCCACGGGCTCGTTCTCCATGAAATTATTTTTTCCGATGATCCGGAAAAAGCTTTTGTCGACCTTCACCGAGAGGTACTGCACCGTTTTTGTGACAAGCTCATTGAAGAGCGTGTGATTGCCATGCGCTGCAAAATCCTGCAAGCGCCATTTCCAGATGCCTTCCCCTGTGAAAACCGCCACTTTATTGTCGCCTTCGGTGCTGAAATGCAGCATCGGAGTTTTTGTATCCACCACCCCGATGCGCTGGTAAAGAAGCACATCGCTGTTGTTTTCGGCCTGGTAGGTCCCGAACGGACAAACCACCGCAGGGAAATCTTTGATGGCGCTGCGCAGCTCATCGCTGATGGTGAACAAAGGAAAATTATCATCCATCACCGGCTCGCATTCATTTGT
>Ga0157372_10003313_pt1 | contig 17400 bp, 13 predicted proteins | sample C55metaG_FD_115307 | JGI IMG/M metagenome (GOLD analysis project Ga0157372, IMG submission 115307) | Corn rhizosphere microbial communities from Kellogg Biological Station, Michigan, USA - C5-5 metaG | ecosystem: Host-associated > Plants > Roots > Rhizosphere > Soil | place: USA: Michigan... | reverse complement strand
TTGCCGTAGAACTGGACCTCGCCCCCGCCCGGCACCAAGAACGTGGCGCCGGCGTCCGGCTTGAGCTGAATGAGCGGCGCTGCAGACGGCGCCGGCGCAGCGGCCGCATGCGCCTTCTCCTGCTGCAGTTGGTCGAGCTGGCCCTTGACGGCATTGAGCTGCTTCTGCAGCGCTTCCATTTGCGCCTTCAGGTCGCTCACGTCGTCGCCCCATGCCACCGCAGGCGTAAAGCAGGACGCCACTGCCGCCGATATCAGGATCGTGCGAAAACGCATTGCCCCTCCTTGGACGTTCTTGGCGGGAAGCGCAAAGCGCGCCGCCCTGTCTCAAAGGTGACGCGCGAGCGACGCGACGGCAACGGGCGCGAAGGCCTTGCCGTTCACGTCGTCAGGCTCGAATGCGGCCGCGCAACACAAATGCGCGCAATCTTTCACGCCGCTGACAAATGGCTGACGAAATGCTGACAATGCGGTGCGAGTCGCGATGCTCGATGACGCCGCCCGGCTGTCTGCCAAACCGCGATCGGTGTCAGCGAATCGACAGTGTTCTGTCAGCGCGCAGCAAGACTAGGGCGATGCAGTGTTGCGTCGGCGCATGGCCGATGCACGATGGCACGCCTCGTTCGCGCGCCGCCGTTGCTGCATCCCGCAATCCGCGTCACCGTTGGCACTCGACGCCCTGTTCGCACACTTTCGAGGAACGGCCATGAGCACGCAACCCATCGCGTCAACCGCCATCGCGCGACCCGCTTCGTACCGCTGGCTGCAGCTCTTTCTCGGCATCGTCTGCATGGCGATGATCGCGAACCTGCAATACGGGTGGACGCTTTTCGTCAACCCGATCGACTCGAAATTCCATTGGGGTCGCGCCGCGATCCAGGTCGCGTTCTCGATCTTCGTGCTCTTCGAAACGTGGCTCGTGCCGATCGAAGGCTATCTCGTCGATCGCTTCGGACCGCGGCCGGTCGTGATGGTGGGCGGCCTACTCTGCGGCATCGCGTGGGTCATGAACTCGTTCGCAAGCTCGCTCGCGATGCTTTATGTCGCCGCCGCGATCGGCGGCATCGGCGCGGGCGCCGTCTACGGCACCTGCGTTGGAAACGCGCTCAAGTGGTTCTCCGATCGCCGGGGGTTGGCGGCAGGCCTCACGGCGGCCGGCTTCGGCGCGGGCTCCGCGCTGACGATCATCCCGATTCAGGCGATCATCAAGTCGAGCGGATACGAGACCGCGTTCCTGTACTTCGGCATTGCGCAAGGTCTCGTCGTGATTCTCGTGTCGATCGGCTTGACCGATCCGCGTCGTACACAGAGCCCGGCGCTCGCGAAAAAAGTCGCCGAGCGCCCGCGCGCGCCCGAAATCCTCCAGACAACGCGCAACTACCGTCCGCTCGAGATGCTTCGCGAGCCGGTTTTCTGGGTCATGTACGTGATGTTCGTGCTCGTCGGCGCGGGCGGACTGATGGCGACCGCGCAACTGGCGCTCATCGCGAAAGACTTCAAGCTGGCCGACGTTCCGGTGAGCCTGATCGGCATAACGCTTCCCGCGCTCACGTTCGCGCTCGCGCTCGATCGGATACTGAACGGATTCACGCGGCCATTCTTCGGCTGGGTGTCGGACCGGATCGGCCGCGAGAAAACGATGCTGATCGCGTTCGGTCTCGAGGCGATCGGCATCCTGGCGCTATGGCAACTCGGACGCGAACCGGTGCTCTTCGTCATCCTGACCGGCGTCGTCTTTTTCGCGTGGGGCGAGATCTACAGCCTCTTTCCGTCGACCTGCACGGACACGTTCGGCACGCAGTTCGCCACCGCGAACGCGGGCGCCCTGTACACGGCGAAGGGCACGGCATCGCTCCTCGTCCCATTGTCGAGCGTGCTTGCGGCCGCCACCGGCGGGTGGCACGGCGTGTTCATCGTGGCGGCCGTGATGAACGCAATCGCGGCGCTCATGGCGTGGTTCGTGTTGCGCCCGATGCGTCGCGCGCACCACGAAAGCGAAGCGCACGCAATGCCGGCGGGAACGGCGGGGGCCGGTGCCGGATAGGCGACTGTCAGTCCGGTACGTCCCCGCAGGGGGCTTGCAAGGCCGCCGACATCAGTCAACGTGCCGCCAACGTTACGCGCGCGCTTGCGGTTCATGAACTGACCGTTTGGCGCGACCTGGCTGCGCGAGCGCTACGTGTGCTCGAGAACCCGCACGCAACGCCGCATTTTGTATACTTTTGTATATGCAGCAACTGCTCGAGCTGTCCGGCCAGGACTTCCAGCGTCTCCTGCCTTATCTTCCGTTCGGGCTGATGCTTCCCGCGCACGCCGACCCGATCGCCCGGGTGCAGGGCGAATTCAAGCGAATGGTGCTCGCGCAGCGGCTGCATCCGGGTCAGAAGGTTCCGCTCGACACGCTCGCATCGAACGTCGGCGTGAGCCGTACGCCGGTGCGGGAGGCCCTTCGCCTCCTGGAAACGGAGGGGCTCGTCGCCGCATTGCCAAACCGCGGATTCATCGTCCGGGCGATCGACGCCAACGAGGCCCGCCAGCTCTACGAAGCCCGGGTCTGCATCGAGGCGCAGGTCGTGCCGCGCGCACTCGAGCGATCCGACGATGCGTTCGTTCGCGACGTCGTTCGTCTCAACGAGACGTATCGGCGGTCGCTCGGCGACTCCCCGAGTCGTCGGCGTCTCGGCATGCTTGCCGACAAGGCATTTCATTTACGGATCGCCGGACAAGCCGGAAACGGCCTCCTCGTCGCAATGCTCGCGAACGTGTTCGATCGCCTCATGTTCACGCGGCCTCTCGAAGGATTTCCCGCGGAACGGATGCGCGACGCGATGCGCGAGCATCAGGCGATCGTCGCCGGACTGCGCGAGTGGAAAAGTGCCGGCAAGGGCACGAGCCGTGTCGTGGCCGCTTTGACTGCGAATATCCATAACGGAGGCGATGCCGTCGTTCAGTACATGCGTGAGCGGGAAGCGCTTTCGGTTGCGATCTGAGACTTGGTTGGAGGAAGGTGAGGATGAGAAAGTCATTTGCCACGCTCGCCGGGTTGTTGACGCTCGGATTCGGGCTTTCGACGGGCACTGCCGTGGCGGAAGTCGGCGAGATCCGCATCGCGCAACAGTATGGAATCAACTATCTCCCGCTGATGGTGATGGAGGATCGACACCTGATCGAGGTGCAGGCCAGGCGATTGGGACTTGGCGATCTCAAAGTGACGTGGTCGAAGATGTCGAGTGGCGCAGCCATGAACGATGCGCTGCTGTCCGGCAGCTTGGATATCGCCTCCGGCGGCGTGGGACCGATCGTGACGCTGTGGGCGAAAACGTCCGCACTGCCGCCCGGCCAGCAAGTGAAAGGCATTGCCGCGCTGGACTCGATGCCCGTCGTCCTCAACACGCGGAACCCGCGAGTCAAGACCGTCAAGGACTTCACGGACGAGGACAAGATCGCGCTGCCCGCTGTCAAGGTATCGATTCAGGCGGTAACGCTGCAGATGGCCGCCGCGAAGGCCTTCGGCGAGCAGAACTACGCGAAACTGGACCCGATCACCGTCAGCATGTCGCATCCGGACGGGATGATCGCGCTTCTCAACTCACGCTCCGAAGTCGATTCGCACTTCACCGGACCTCCGTTCAGTGAGCTCGAGACCCGTCATCCGGGCATCCATACCGTCGTTCATTCGTACAAGCTGATGGAAGGAATGACGACATCGACACTCGCGTGGACGACGGGGCGATTCCATGATGAGAACCCGAAGGTCTACCAGGCATTCGTGGCTGCTCTCAAGGATGCCGTTACCATCATCGACAAGGACAAGCGGGCCGCCGCGGACCTCTACCTGCGCATGACCAAGGGCAAGGAGAGCGTCGAGACGATGGAATCGATCCTGTCGGATCCCGACATCCAGTACACGCTCACGCCGATGAAGGTGCTCGACTACGCGACGTTCATGCACAAGGTGGGGTCGATCAAGGTGCAGCCGAGCTCGTGGGCGGACATGTTCTTCCCCGAGATCCACGACCTTAAGGGAAGCTGAACAACGTAATCACGCGGCGAATAGACCGCGCGCGTTCGACACGCCGATTGCGAATCAGCCGGCCTTGCCGTAGATGCCGTGACGGCGCTGCATGATCGCGCGGTGGTATTCCACCGCTTCGCGGTCGAAATCGCGTTCCGGTGCGCGCTCGAGCTCGAAGTGGCCGTACAGGTCGCGACCGCGGACGAGCGTCGCCGAATCTCCTTGCACCTCGAGCTGACAAATCCGTGTCGGGATGTAGCGGATGGCAAAGCCGATCCGGCGATCCCCCGAGCGATTCGGTTCGGAACCGTGGAACGTGCGGATATGGTGCAGCGACATCTCTCCTGGCCGTAGCTGCATCGCGACCGCCTGGCGTTCGTCCACTTCGACTGCGATCTCCTGCCCGCGCGTCAGCATGTTCTTCGCCGCGCGGGTCTCGACGTGCGCCACCTGGTCGACCATGTGAGTACCGGGGATCACCCGCACGCAACCGCTTTCCAGCGTGCTGGGTGACAGCGCCACCCACGCGGTGACGACCTCCGGTTCGCTGAGTCCCCAATAGGTGGAGTCCTGGTGCCATGAGACGAATCCTTCGTCGTGCGGCTCCTTGATGAAGAGCGTGGTCTGCCAGACGAGGATGTGGGGGCCGACGATGGCCTCGACGACGTCAAGAATTCGCGGATCCCGGACAAGATCGGCGAGCCAGGTGAAAAGAAGATGCGTCTTCTGGCGATACTCGGACTTGAGCGGCCCGCCATGCGAGGCCTCGAAGGCTTCCAACCGCGTTCGAAGCGATGCGGCCTCTTCGGCGCTGACGGCAGGAAGAGGGAAGTAGTACCCATTCGCACGATAGGCGTCGACGAACGAGTCGAGCCTCGCTGTCGCCTCGGCTGCTCCGTTCGACATTCGGCAAATCCTCGTATGGTGCCGGGTCAGATTGCATACGATTTTATATATAAAAACACGATAGCGCCAGCACAATGCGTGGACCGTCGGAGAGGCGCGTCAGGCGCACTCGGGCGACTGGAAGCGCTTCCAGGGCCCTGATCCGGTATAGATCGCGATCGAACGCGACATTGACGAAACAAACGCGACGCGGATCCGGTCTCACTGGTTAGCAACGCTCCACCGCCTCGCAACGCAGCCCGCCGACCGTAGTCGTCAAGCGCGCACGATCCAACCGCCAGCCGGCGCGCGCGCAAGGTCGATTGCGGCCGATTCCGTCATCCATCGGGAGCGACCGCGGCTGCGGCGCCGGTGGATACGCAATCGGACACCTCGCTGAGTACGCATGGCAACCCGAAACCAGCTCCGTTCGTCTCGCCACGGCACCGCACGCCGCCCGCGAACCATCACCGTGCATCGCGTCGATCGGCAGATCGAGCATGCCGCACCGCGGGCAGCGGCGACGCAGGCGCCGACTCCGTCGACGCTGATCGAATCGTTCGAGCGCGACACGCAGTCGTCCAATGCCTTGGCGGACATTCAGGACCGCACCCTGCATGCGGTCATGGCGAAGTTCACCGCAGGCTTGTCGCCCCTGACGCTGATCGGCGCGTACGTGGACTGGGCCTCGCACCTGGCCTTGTCGCCCGGCAAGCAGCGGCAACTCGCGGCCAAGGGCGTGCGCAAGGCGTGGCGGCTAGCCGACCACGCGCTGCGCCGAACGATGCAGATCGACGCGGAGCCGTGCATCGCACCACTGCCCCAGGATCGCCGCTTCGTCGATCCGGCGTGGCAGGTGCCGCCGTTCTCCCTTTTCTACCAGTCGTTCCTGCTGGTCCAGCAGTGGTGGCACAACGCGGCCGTCGGCGTGCGCGGCGTACGCGCGCAGGACGAGGACATCGTCGCGTTCGCGACGCGCCAATGGCTTGATGTCGTCGCGCCTTCCAATTTCGTCGCGACCAATCCGGTGGTGCTCGGCCGCACTTTGCGCGAGGGCGGGCTGAACTTCGTACGGGGCTGGCAAAACTTCGTCGAGGACTGCGACGCCGCTGCCGGTGGCCGTCCACCGCCGGGCGCCGATCGCTTCCAGGTCGGACGGGACCTCGCGGTCACGCCCGGCAAGGTCGTCTATCGGAATCGACTGATCGAGCTCATCCAGTACGCACCCGCGACGGCGTCGGTGCGACCCGAGCCGGTCCTGGTCGTGCCGGCATGGATCATGAAGTACTACATCCTCGACCTGAGTCCGCACGACTCGCTGGTGCGCTACCTGGTCGGACAAGGCTTCACGGTATTCATGATCTCGTGGAAGAACCCCGGCCCCGACGACCGGGATCTCTCGCTCGAGGATTACCGGACGCTGGGCATCATGGCCGCGCTCGATGCCGTGCGCGCAATCGTCCCGGACGCGAACGTCCATGCAGCGGGCTACTGCCTCGGGGGCACGCTGCTCGCCATCGCGGCGTCAGCCATGGCACGCGAAGGCGATCATCGTCTCGCGACGACCACGTACTTCGCGGCGCAGATCGACTTCACCGAGGCCGGCGAGCTGATGCTGTTCATCAACGAGAGCCAGATCGCGTTCCTCGAGGACGTGATGTGGGAGCAGGGCTTCCTCGATACGACGCAGATGGCCGGTGCCTTCCAGCTGTTGCGCTCGAACGACCTCATCTGGTCGCGGATGATCACGAGCTATCTGATGGGCGAGCGCGCGCCCATGATCGATCTGATGGCGTGGAACGCCGACGCGACGCGAATGCCCTATCGCATGCATTCCGAATATCTGCGGCAACTGTTTCTCGCCAACGCGCTGGCCGAAGGCAAGTACAAGGTCGATGGCCGCGTGATCGCGCTGTCGGAGCTGCAGCTGCCGGCGTTCGTCGTGGCAACGGACCGGGATCACGTGGCACCGTGGCGATCGGTATACAAGTTCAACCTGCTGAGCGACGCCGAAGTCACGTTCGTGCTCACGAGCGGCGGCCACAACGCGGGCGTGGTATCCGAACCGGGCCATGCAGGCCGCTCGTATCGAATCTCCACCAAGGCGCAGCACGCGAGCTACGTCGGGCCCGACCGATGGATCGCCGGCTCCTCTGCAAAGCAAGGATCGTGGTGGCCCGAATGGACTGCGTGGTTGTCGGCGCGCTCCGGACCGCCGGTGAAACCGCCCGGGCTCGGGATCGCGGGTGGCAAATATGCGCCGATCGCCGACGCGCCCGGTGAGTACGTGCTGGAGCGATGACGACCGGCGCCTCGCGAGATACCCATGACCATGAACGCCACGCACAAGCTGATTGGCAGTCACCTCGTTGCCGGCAGGATGAACATCGGCGAAGAGATCGCCCTGCGCATCGAGCAGACGCTGACCCAGGATGCGACCGGCACGATGGTGATGCTGGAGCTGGAGGCGATGGACCTGCCTCGCGTGAGGACCGAGTTGTCGGCGCAATACGTCGATCACAATCTGCTCGAGACGGACTTCAGGAATCCGGACGATCACGTGTATCTGCAAAGCGCGTGCAGGAAATTCGGCGTCTGGTACAGCCGGCCCGGAAACGGCGTCAGCCATCCGGTGCACATGCAGCGATTCGGCATTCCCGGCAAGACGCTGCTGGGTTCCGACAGTCATACGTGCGGCGCGGGCGCGCTCGGAATGCTCGCGATCGGCGCGGGTGGACTGGAGGTTGCGCTCGCGATGGCCGGCGAGCCGTTCCACCTTCGGATGCCGAAGGTTCTGGGCGTCAGGCTCGTCGGTCGTCTTCCGGATTGGGTGAGTGCGAAGGACGTGATACTGGAGATGTTGCGTCGGCACGGCGTGGACGGCGGGCTCGGCAAGGTGATCGAATACTACGGTCCGGGACTCGAGCACCTGACGGCCATGGATCGCCATGTCATCGCGAACATGGGTGCCGAGCTCGGTGCGACCACGACGGTGTTTCCCGCCGACGAGGCCGTCCGCCGCTTCCTGCAGTCGCAGGAACGCGCGCGCGATTGGGTGCAGATCGTCGCCGACAAGGATGCGACGTACGACGAGCACGACGAGATCGACCTTTCTGCGCTCGAGCCGTTGATTGCGTGCCCGAGCAGCCCGGGTAACGTGGTTGCCGTGCGCGAAGCGCAGGGTCGCGAGATCTACCAGGCGATGATCGGATCCTCGGCGAATCCCGGCTTTCGCGATTTCGCGGTGGCAGCGATGATCGTCAACGGCAAGCACGTGCACGACCGAGTTTCGTTCGACATCAATCCGACGTCGCGCCAACTGCTCGTCGACCTGACGCGCACCGGACACCTCGCGAGCCTGATCCGCGCCGGTGCTCGCATCCACCAGGCCGGTTGCAACGGCTGTATCGGAATGGGCCAGGCACCCGCGACCGGACGCATCAGCCTCCGTACCGTCCCGCGCAATTTTCCGGGCCGCTCAGGCACCAAGGACGATCAAGTCTATTTGTGCAGCCCTGAAACTGCGGCCGCTTCGGCGATCCATGGCGCGATCACCGATCCGCGAACGCTGGACATGCCGTATCCGCGGGTCACTGCGTGCGACAAGCCGACCATCGATCTCCTCATGTTCACGCAGCCTGGCGCTGCGAGCGAGCACGTGAAGCTCGAGAAAGGACCCAACATCCAGCCGCTTCCCGCGTTCGACCCCATCCCCGAAAGCATCGAGGCACCGGTCCTGCTCAAGCTCGGAGACGACGTCTCGACCGACGAGATCATGCCGGCCGGTGAGCAGGTGCTCCCCTATCGCAGCAACGTGCCGGAGATCAGCAAGTTCGTGTTCGCTCACATCGATCCGGGCTTTCACGAACGGGCACTGCAGGCAGGCGCGAGCGGTTGCCTCGTCGTCGCAGGCGCGAACTACGGGCAGGGTTCGAGCCGGGAACACGCGGCGATCGCGCCGCGATATCTCGGGGTCAAGGCAGTGATTGCGAAGGGATTCGCACGCATCCACGAAGCGAATCTCGTGAATTTCGGAATCCTTCCCCTGCGGTTCGACGATTGCGCTGATTGGGCCCGGATCGACCAGGGCGACATCCTTGCGCTTCCGGACATTCGCAATGCCATTCGGCAAGGACCGCAGGTCAAGCTCGTCAACACGACGAAGCATCTGACATGCAGGCTGCGGCACGCGCTCACGGCGCGGCAAGTCGACATGATCCTCGCGGGCAGCCTGCTCAACCTCATGCGGACGGGACGCGAGAAAGTGGAGGCGAAATGAATCTGCAGGGCAAGGTGATCGCCGTCACCGGCGCAGCGCAGGGACTGGGCCGGAAGATGGCGGAAGTCATCGCGGACCAGGGCGCGAAGCTCGCCATCGTCGACATCGACAGCGACGCTTTGCGCGCAACTGCGAAGGCAAACGCGGAGCGCGGCTGCGTCATGCGCGACTACCCGACCGACGTGACGGACGAAACGCAGGTCGAAGCGCTGTTCAGGCGCCTTCGCGACGACCTGGGTGCCGTCGACGGTCTCATCAACAATGCAGGCGTCAACAGCGACGCGCTGCTCGTGAAGGCAGTCGACGGCGCGGTCCAGGACAAGATGTCGCTCGCGCAATTCGACCGCGTGCTCGCGGTCGATCTGCGGGGCGTGTTCCTGTGCGGGCGCGAAGCCGCCGTCCACATGATCGAAAGCCGGCGCGCCGGAGTGATCATCAACATCTCGAGCATCTCGCGTGCCGGCAACATCGGCCAGACCAACTATGCCGCAGCGAAAGCCGGCGTCGCGGCCATGACCGTCACGTGGGCCAAGGAGCTCGCGCGCCATCGCATTCGTGTCGCGGGCATCGCCCCCGGTTTTTCGGATACCCGGATGGTGGCGCGGATGAGTCCGAAGATCCGCGAGAAGATGGTGGCGACGATCCCGCTCAAGCGTCTCGCGGCACCCGAAGAGATCGCGCGTGGCGCGCTCTTCGTGCTGCAGAACGACTACTACAACGGGCGCATTCTCGAGATCGACGGCGGGCTGCGCATCTGACGGCTCGTGCTGCAATTGGCGGTGACCCGCTTATAACAGCCCGCGCGCCGCGATCCGCACGGCCGGCCGGGACAGCCGGTAGACGGCGCGGTCAAGCCAATAATGCAGAAATCCGGTCGTGAAGCCCAAGGCCAGTAAAGCCGGCACCCATTCCGACTCGCGTAACGCGACGGCAAACGTACCGAAGATGCGGTCGCCATAGTACGTGCCATCGGATGCGATCGCCTCGACCTCCATCACCGGGAGCAGCGCGACGGACAGCACGCCGAGCACGAGAACCAATGCCCATGGTCGCCTGTTGACTGCGTGCAACAGCTGCCGGACGTGCGAGTACGGCGCCGCTGGCTCTGCGCACGCGACGCGCGTGGCTAGGGCGGTTGCGGCCAGCCAGTGTTGAGCACTCCAGACCGCCACGAACAGCATCGGCCGATCGGTATGAAGTCCGACGCTGACCATCACGGCTACGCCCGCGACGTACAGAACGCGCGGGAGCGAGATGCTGGAAGCCCGTGCTTCTGCCGCAAGCAAACCGAGCGTCAGTGCGACGACCATCGTCGTGGCAACGGCCCGCAGGAGGCCGGACCAATCATCCATCCACGCCGGGTCGATCCACGGCCCGGCCCACACGTCCTGGAACAACGTGGTTTGCAGAACCGCTTCGACGAGCACGACGAGCGCACCTCCTGCACCGAATGCAAAGATGCGATCGAGGCGCCGCGTCCACACGTCGGCGCTTCTTCCGCTGCGAATCCGGTACAGACTCAGCACGCCGAAGTGCTGCGCAGCGAAGTGATACGTGACGAGCACGAAGTCGAGCGTCGCAAGTGCCAACACGCGCTGCGACCGGGTGAGCGGCAACGCGTCGTCCCCAGGGAGCAGGATGGCGAAGCAAGCGGCCGCGATCACGATCGGAATGACGACGAAGCGCGCGCGCTCGGCACGCAAAAGCGGCCGGTAAGCTGTCGTCGCGTACGCCAACCACGTCGAGCCCAACCGGTGGCTAATCCAGAACACGGCCGTGAGGCCAAAGACCAGCCAATCGAGCGGGCTCTCGCCAGGATCGTCGTAGCCATCCGCAAGCAGCAGGGCGAGTGGCGCCAGCCACAGCGCCGACTGGAGCCAGAAGGCATCCCATGCGGGACCACGGACCCAGGAACCGTGCGTCTTGCCCGAACATGCGGCTGGTGTGGCGGCGAGCGGCGAACCGGAGTCGTTCCGCGAGCCGGGCCGTTTGCCTCGTGGCGATCTTCGTGCGATCTTCGTGGCCGCTAACGAGTGCACCGGGTATCGCCTTGCACGTCGCCAGCGGGATTCGAGCCTAATTTGCAATGCGCAGCCATCGCGACACGAACCTCGGCGCCCAAGGACAGGACGCTCGCCTCGAGCTTGTCGAGCGGCTTTTCAGCGGCACGGGGACTTCGTACGATTCGATGGTGCACTGGGCGACACTGGGTTTCGACGCGCGCTGGAAGAAACGGATGCTCGAGCACATACCGGCGGGCAACGGTCCGGTGCTGGATCTCGCGTGCGGCACTGGAATCTCGACGCTGTCGATCGCGCGACGCTTTCCGGGCCGGCTGGTGGTTGGCGTCGAACTGCGCGACGAATACTTGCACATCGCGCGGCAGAAGGCGGCACGCGAACCGGCGGCGAACGTGCAATTCGCGTTGTGCCGCGCCGAGGACTATGAGAGTCCACTGCGCTTCGAGTGCGTGACATCATCGTATCTCGCGAAATACGCCGACCTGCCACGAGTGGTCGCACGGTCACGCGACATGTTGCGATCGCGCGGGGTATTCATGATGCACGACTTCACGCTGCCGCCGATGCGGACTTTGCTCGCGCTTTGGCGCCTGTACTTCGTGGTGATGCGCAACACCGTCGCACGCGCCTTTCCTCAGTGGTCGGAAATCTATGACGGCTTGCCGACGCTGATCGAGAGGACGCGCTGGGTGCCCGACTTGCAGAGCGAGCTCACGCGAAACGGGTTCACGAACGTGAAAGTGGATCACCTGACGCTTTACGGCTCCGCGATCGTGACAGGAATCAAGGGTTAGCATCGGTGCTGACCCCGGCAACCGCTCGCTTCGGGTCGCCCCGCATGTTGACCATCGCAGCGGTCGTATCGGGCTGCCGGGGCGTTGCGTAACGATGAAGTGCCAGCGACGGGAGGCACGCCGCAAAGTCGCCATGGAATCCGCCCGGTACGCGAAAGAATTGTTGGCCAGCCAGAACCTAGGTTCTAGCCGTTCCATCGCCATATCGCAAGGCCGGCCGCGAGCAAGAGTACGCCGGCGCTGATGCATCTCAGGATACCTTCAAGGGTCGATAGGATCGCGCGGCCCGCTTCGTTTGCCGAGCGTGCCAGCTCCTTGTAACGACGCGACGCCTTGATCTCCACGAGGCTGAACATCGCCGCAGCGCCCGCGGCTACGGTAGCCGACAGCGCGAGTTCGTTCGTTTGCAACACGTAACCCGCCATCACCGGGAGCGCGCCCCACGAAAAGGCGAACCAGCGATCTGTATGGAACCGTCCGCCGAACCACTCGAGGTTGTAGACAAGCACGAAGAAGCCTTCAGCGACCGCGATAGGCCAAAGCCACGGCGTGAAGAGGACCATGTAGTAGATGCCGATTGCGTACGCAACCACCAGCGCACAGACGGCGAGCACCAACAGTTCCCGCGACGAGAAATACGCACCCCACGGCTTCACCTTGGGGCTTCCGAGCGCATCGAGCGCGTGCGCTGCGATCCCGAGCGCCAGGAAGTAGATTAGCAGCAATGCGCCGACGCGATCCCAGTGAATGCGCGATGCAAGCATCGCGCCGATTACCGTGTATGCGAGGACCATGCCGGTGTACGGCAGGAACAAGAGTCCGACGAACACGCGGAACTTCGGCGGACCAAACTTTGGCACGAACCATTCCGCCGTACGGCCTACGGGAGGCGGTTCGTCTTGTGTGGAAGGTTCGTGCACGGAGCGAGTCGTTGTGGCCTTTACCGCGTGCGCGCCTTCGGCATCCGCGGCTCGATCGTTCGCGGCGGCACGTGCGGATCGGATCGGGGCGGCCGCGGCGGGCTGCGCGGACCGGGTTCTCTCGGCCGTCGCGCTTGCGGCGCCTTCTTTGCCGCAGATAGCGGCAGTGCATCGGACATGGGACGCATCGAGTCGACCTCGCGTGGGCGGCTCTATTCATGGGAACCGCGTCGCCATCATGATAGACGCGGCGCCTCGCGATTAAGGCGCAAGGATCGTTCTATCGGAGTCGGCGCCGCGCCGGGATACCAGCCTACTGCGCGAGCCGCAAAGACGAGGGGCCCAGCGGTTGCTCACCAAGCCCTTGAAGTCGTTGGTGGCGTGAGCCCGCTCTTGGCTCGACGGTGTCAGATGTCCAGCACTGAACTTTACCGGCAGGCGAGGTGCGCATCGCCGACTGCAGCTAGTGGTCATTGCTCCGCGTGATCTGAGCGGCGAAAGGCAGCTACCCGATTGAAGCGGCGTTATCGCCGTGCGGACGTTACTACACGTTAGTCGGTTCCCCAGGGGGCTCGGCGCCGAACATCAGTTGTTTTGCATGCGTCTTTCGCGACTATGTCTATTCTTGCGTCTCGCTCTATCGCCGACTGAGCGATCGGGACGAGTTCCTTTCACCGTCCACGAGACCAAGCACTTCTCGATCGCTACGCCGGGAAGCGCGCGCGACCGCGCGCCTGCCGCGCGCGATTGATCGCACGCGCCGCAGTGCGGCGATGAAGGCGGCGAGCTCGACGCGGGCGCCGAGCCCTGAGGCGCGCGCCCGTCGTACCCGCCGTCCGGCCGCCCCGAGGCAGGCGTGGGCGAGCATCCGCAGATCGCCGACGTCCTTCCACACGAACGTGTAGGCGTTGCGCACGGCGATCGCATGTAGCAGTTCGTCGTACCGGGGCGAGCCGTCGTGACGCTCATCGTGGCTCACGCGACTCGCTGGCGCCATCAAGCAGCACCATCCGGCCTTCCAGGCGCGGTGCGAGATATCGACGTCGTCGAAGTAAAACGGATCGAACAGCGGATCGAAGCCGCCAAGCCAGCGATACTTGCGGCGATCGATGGCGATCGCACCGCGATGCAACCAGGAGACCGGACATGCGTCGCGCGCCTCGTCACCAGGCTGCACAGGCTCGTGGAGCCAGACGATGTCCCTTCCCGTATCGCGAATGCGCGTCACGCCGGTCTCGACCGCGGCGCAGGATCGATTCACAACGCGGCTCGCGACGCCAAACACCTCAGGGTCGTGGCGCAAAGGCGTCAACAGTGACGCAAGGAAATTCAGGTCGACAAACGTGTCGTGGTTGATGAGCACGACGACGTCGTGCGCCGCACGCTCGATAGCAAACCGCGTAGCCGCCGCGTAGTCGAGCTCGTGCGCGGGCTCGAGAAACGTCACACCGGGCGCCTCCGCCTGGCACAGCGCGCCTGGTACGCTCGCTACGCGCTGATCGCGTACGAGGAGTATCTCGTGGCGGCCCGGGTACTCGGCGAGCGCATCGCGCAGTGCCGCTAGCGCATGTCGTAGCGTCCCTTCGCCATGCCAGCCGACGACAACCACACTGCAATTCTCAGTGCATGGTTCGAACAGTGGCGGCCGCAATGGCGCACGCCGTGCCCGCAAACGCCCGACCAGCTCGGAAGCCGCGAGCACGCACAGCACCGCCCAATCGATCGGTGCGAGCAGCACGAGCGCAACGCGCGCGAGCGCCTCGCGCAACGCTGGCGGCCGTAGTCGATCAGGGAATGCCGAGGTTTGCGTAACGAACGAATTGCACCGGATGGTTCGACGTGAGGATGAGCGCTGCGGCGGCGCGCTGACGGGCACCGCATCGCAGCCGAAGTTCCTTTAAGCGACGTCCGTGATCCGCGATTGTGGCGAGCTGATGCGAGACCCTCTCTGTCGCCGTATCAAAGAGCGCGAGATCCAGCCGATTGAGCTCGACAAGATGGTTGTACAACCCGGTTCCACAGGCGGTGCGCATAAGATGGAGTTGCGCATCGAGGCTTCGCGGCCGGCAGCTGACGTTCTGCGCCACGTAACTGAATTCGATGCCGCGAAAGTGCGGCGACAGCACGTGCTCGGCGGCGACGGCGGACTCGTCGAACCGCTCCACGGTGCCGGCGATCGTCGCCTCCTGGACGATGCGAACGGCCCGCGCGAGGTCGTCTGCGCGAGGCAGCCACGCGCCGGCGTTCGCGATCAGGTTGACCTGCACGTTCGAGACGTAGCGTGGATGATCGTCGATCAGCCAGTCGAAAAATGCTTGCAGTCCGCGCAACTTCGCCGCCGCAGCGAGCGGATCGGTATTGGGCGCCGCGCGCCGATAGAATGCGTACGCCGACGCGAGTCGCGCAAGCGGATGACGGATGAAAACGATGTCGTGGAATGCGAACCGCGGATCGGCAGGCTTTGGCGGACGCAAATGGTGGCTTGTCACCGCGGCCAGCGCGGGATGGCGCTCGAGAAAAGCGATCAGTGCGTCATTGCAGACATTGGAGTCATGCCGATCGCCATCGAGACGCGCGAAACGGTCGCCGAAATTGGCCTCCAGGATCGAGTCGAGCGTCGACCCGGCGTTCTTGAAGACATGGTAGTGAACGAGGACTTGTCGCCGGGGATCTGGTTCTGGTCGAACGGTCCGGAACATATTTTTGCCTCCTCCACACGCCGGCACGCCGCCGCTGGCTCCCGCGATGCTACTGGCTACGCCGAACCAAACTAGCGGTTGGCGCACATTGACGGAGATCTTCGGGTGGATGGCCGGATAGGATAAATCGTTTCCGAGTACCTATTCGCGGGATTACCGAGATAGAGGCAAGGGGTCGCCGGCCATGAAGGCAAGCAATTCGGCGAAGAACAGATCATCGGCGTGCTGAAGGAGGCCGAGGCCGGCCCCAAGACGAAGAGTTGTGTCGTCGGCACCGTATCTCCGAGGCGACCTTCTATAACTGGAAGGCGAAGGACGCCGGCATGACGGTATCCGAGGCGCGGCGTCCCGAAACACACGTAGGACAAGACTGTTTCGAGGCGTGCGCGCGTTCCTCCGGCCGCTTGACACGTGCCGCGACCGTCGTCAGGATTTCCCGCGCCGCCTTACGGCGTTGCCCGAAAATCTGCGCTGCTTGCCGAGCGGCAAACGCCAAGCAGCCGGTCGACGTCCTCGTCGGCCGTCGCCCACGACGTCACGAACCGATGGTGACGTGGATGCAGCCGCCAATCGCGTTGGAATTTGCATCCCGCCGCCGCAAGCGCATTAACCATGGTGTCGGGCATCGCGACGAATACCTCGTTGCCCTCGGTCGGATGCACCAGCGTGACCCCATGGACCTGCGCAAGACCTTCGGACATTCGCCGTGCTGCGCGGTTGGCGTGCCGCGCGTTCGCGAGCCATAAGCCATCTTGCACGTAGGTCTCAATCTGTGCACCCAAGAAGCGGCTTTTCGGCACGAAGTGTCCGCCGCGCTTGCGCAGGAACGCGAGCGCCGTGTTGTACTTCGACGTGAACGCGACGATCGTTTCGGCGCCGAACGAGCCGCTCTTTGTCGTGCCCAGCGTTATGACGTCGACGCCGCACTTCCACGACAATTGCGCCGGTGACACATCGAGGAATGCGGCGGCATTGGCAAAACGCGCTCCATCCAGATGCGTTGCCAGGCCGGCTTCGTGCGCGACACGGGTAAGCGCCGCGATCTCGTCCGGCGTATACGCCGTTCCGGCCTCGGTGAGGTTCGTGAGGCTCAGGACGGACGGCTGCACCGCGTGCACGACGCCGAAGCGCGCCTCGCGCACCTGACTCGACAAGGCCTCGGGCGAAATGCGACCATGCTCGCCCGCCAGCGGGATCTGCCGCGCGCCGAAGCTGTACATCTCGGGTGCGCCGCACTCGTCCGTCGCGATGTGCGCATCCCAATGACAAAGGATCGCACCATACGGCGGCGTCATCGCACCCAAGGCGATCGCATTCGCTGCCGTGCCCGTCGACACTGTAAATGCGCAAAGCTCGTTCGTCCCGAAGAACTCGCGCAACGCATCCAACGCCCGCTCCGTCCATTGCTCGGCCTCGAAATTCGTTGCATATCCGTCGTTCGCGGCCACGATCGCCTGCGCGAACGCGGGGTGGACCGGCGACGTGTTCTCAGAACCGAAATCCATGTTCACGCGCATTTCGTCTATCCCGTGTCGGCGAGGCGAAACACGAGCATCCGGCGACTCGGCCCGTGAGGCACAAAATCGGCCGTCACCGCTCGCCCGATTAGCGACTCGCCGTCGATCGGCGCGCCGGGCAGTTGCGCGTAGACGAGCACGCCTTCGGCGAGCTCGACGGCGGCGAATACGTACGGCGCCTCGTCGTTGAATCCGTCGTGATGCGTGCGATGGATCGTCGAATGCGAGATCACGTGTCCGATTCCCGTGGCATCTCTCCATTCCAATTCCG
>Ga0157372_10003312_pt1 | contig 17402 bp, 14 predicted proteins | sample C55metaG_FD_115307 | JGI IMG/M metagenome (GOLD analysis project Ga0157372, IMG submission 115307) | Corn rhizosphere microbial communities from Kellogg Biological Station, Michigan, USA - C5-5 metaG | ecosystem: Host-associated > Plants > Roots > Rhizosphere > Soil | place: USA: Michigan... | reverse complement strand
TCGAAGATGTGGCCGAGAATCGAGTTCGCGACCAGCGGATCAAAAATAATCGGGACGTGTTGGGTCTTGACCTTTCGCGCACCTAATCGCCGAAGGGTGCGCTGGGCAGCGATTTTGCCGACATGCTCGGGAGACTCAAGGCGTTCCAGATTACGCGCCACTGAGAACCAGTAATCGCGCTGCATGCCGCCCTTTTCGTCTTGCGCAATCGGAATGGCCGCAACGGAGCAATATGATCGACGGAACTCGCCGACGAAACCGTGCGAATTCGCGAGAATTTTGTGTCCGGTGGCGGCATCGAATGATCCGCCTTCAGAATTTTTGATGCGCGCATCGAAATCGAGGGCGGCTTTTTCGGCGCGCCGCGCGTAGCTGATGCGTTCCTCGCCGGGAAGCGAATAGACATCAGCAGAGTAAAGGTCAAGATCGACGGGAAGAGTGCCAAGCTGTGATGCTTCGGGAATGCCGGAGAAAGGATCTTCAGAAGTAATCTTCGCCAGCTCAATTGCTGACTTCAACATGCGGTCGAGGCCAGACGGCGTAAAGTCGCTCGAATGGGTGCTGGCAGCGCGCTTGCCATTGAACACCCGAACACCTATCGACTTCGATCCGGACTCTTTTAGCGTCTCGACCTCACCGAGGCGGACGAGCGTAGAGAATTCGTCTCCCTCGCGGATCACGCATTCAGCGGCTGTCGCACCGCTTCGCATCGCGCGCTGGACGATATCTTGCGCGAGTTCTTTCAAGCCGGTTTCGGTTTGGGCGATGTTATTTTCTAATTGGGTGGAAGACATGGATTAAGAACCAAGATCATGAACCACGAAGGACACGAAGGTCCACGAAGTAAACCCTTTCGTTACGTGATTTTTCTTACCTTAGAACTCCTTCGCGGTTGATGGATTTCCTTCGTGAACCTTCGTGTCCTTCGTGGTTCATGCTTCTACTGCATGAATCCGCCGGCTTCTTTCCTCGCGGTACCGCCCACGGTCAGCCGATCGAGCTTCGTAGTCGGCATACCGACGCCGACCGGCACGGCTTGTCCATCTTTGCCGCAGGTACCAATGCCCTCATCGAGCTTTAAATCATTTCCGACCATTGAGACTCTCGTGAGAGCGTCCGGACCATTACCGATCAAGGTTGCACCACGGATGGGCGCGGTGACGTGGCCATCTTCGATCATGTAAGCCTCGGAGGCCGAGAACACGAACTTTCCATTAGTAATGTCCACTTGGCCGCCGCCAAAGTTCACGGCATAAATTCCCCGCTTCACCGAGCGAATGATATCTTCCGGGTCGTCTTCGCCGGCCAGCAAATAAGTATTGGTCATGCGCGGCATGGGAATATGCTCGTAACTTTCGCGGCGACCGTTGCCGGTATCAGCCATGCCCATTAACCGGGCAGAAAGCTTGTCGCTCAAATAACCTTTGAGAATTCCCTTTTCGATCAGTACGGTTTCCTGCGTGGCATGACCCTCGTCATCGACGTTCAAGGAGCCGCGCCGCCAAGGCATTACGCCGTTATCGACCACGGTGCACTTTTCGCTGGCTACTTTCTTGCCGATAAGTCCCGCAAAGGCTGATGTCTGCTTGCGATTAAAATCGGCTTCGAGCCCGTGACCGACTGCTTCGTGAATCAGCACTCCCGGCCAGCCAGGGCCAAGCACAACTTCCATGTCACCGGCAGGAGCTTCGCGCGCATCGAGTTGCAGAATCGATTGGCGCGCGGCTTCTTTCGCAAAATATTCTGGCGTTTTTTCTCCGAAGAAAAAATCCAGGGCAACGCGCCCGCCGCCGCCGGAACTGCCGCGTGCGGAATTGGCTTCAGTCTTGGCGATACAAGAAACATTGATCCGTGCCAGCGGCTGCGAATCCTCAGCGAATGTGCCGTCAGAGCCTACCACCAGAATGGTGCGCAGCTCATCGGCGTAGTTGGCGCGGACTTCCTTAATTCGCGGATCGAAGCTCCGAGCCGCAGCGTCCGCCCGCATCACCAGTTCGACCTTGGCGGTGATCTCTGCGTCCACCGAAGGCAGACTCACCGGATACAGACTGCGGGCCGCCTTCTGCTGAAATCCTGCGCTGGGGGTTTTAGCAGGGCCCTTCGCGATTAACGCCGCGGTTCGCGCCGCATGCAAAATTCGCGACGAAGACAAATCATCGGTGTAGGCATAGCCAGTCCGCTCGCCGGAGATGACGCGAATGCCGCATCCCGCGGAAATCCCCTGGGACGCCGACTTAACCATCGACTCATCTACGCTCAACGAGGTCGAGGAAAGATATTCAAAGTACAGGTCGGCGTAGTCGCCGCCGGCCGACAGTGCCGCCGCCAGATAATGCTCCAAATCACGATCGCTCAATCCGTAGTGCTGAAAAAAGAAATGATTATTGTCCACGTTTATTGGATGACCTCGCGCCAGGAAGGGACTCCGAATGCAGGAAACCCGTTGAATTGATTATCCCACAGTGGCCTGGGAAGAATCTTGAGAATCCTTCCTCATCAAATGTATTGGAAAGCATGTTCATTCGTCACAGACGCGGTTCTGATCTTCTGTCAGACTTCCGGCATGACATCTCAGACACTGGCCGCCACTCTCGAAGGCTTCCTTTCCGGCAGCAACAATGCAGTTGTAATCGAAGACGGGGCTGTCACCTTTGATCTTGGACAGGCCAAGTACTCGGTTTCCGGAGAGACCAATAAATGCCTCCTGCACCTGTGGTCGCAAGAGAGAAATGTTGTCCGCCGGGTGCTGGACGTCGAGACCAAGGGAGAGACGCTGCGAGTCACGGTGCAACGAATGGGCCAAGCACGTCCGACCAGGCTCGAGATATGCCGCGAGCGCGACGCTCGAACCAGTTCTGCGAAACGCGCCTCCCGCGTGTCTTATCAGCGCGTGCTCGACAGAGTGCTGCGCCAAGAGTTTCCTCAACTGACGATCACGCAGCTCAGCACGTCAATGGATTTAGAAAAGTCTTTTGGACCTGTATATACGCGCGGGTTATTGCGGCGCGGATTGACCGGGTTCGCGGTACTCGGGGTCAACCGGCAGGAGCTGCAATCGTCGATTGACGCAGCATTGACATTCGGGATTCTGTGGCTCGACGTTTGCCGAGTGGCCCATGCAGGGAAATTGGTCATCGAGGGCCTCAAGCTGCTTGTGCCCGATGGATGTTCAGCGCTGGTGCGTGAGCGCATGGCACACCTGAATTTCAATGCAGCCAAGTGGCAACTTTACGAATTGGAGGAGCGCGCCGACGAACTCAAGCGAGTCGAACTCTCGGATCGCGGCAACATCTCGACCCGTCTGGTCCGTTGTCCGGAGGAAACTGAGATCGTCGCGCGCTTCGCGGCGCCGGTGGCACTAGTCAAAGGGCTGATGCCTGAAGCGGAAGTTGGAATGGTTTCTACAGCGGAAGTTTCATTCCGTTGTCATGGGCTGGAATTTGCGAGGGCGAGATTTTCGGCGAAACCAGGGAGTTTTCGCAGCGAGCCGGAAATCGTGTTCGGGGCCGGTCCGGGGGAACGAGTTCTAGATGGCGACAACTTTGCCCATTTTGAGCGCTTAATCCGCTGCATTGGCGAAGTGCGTCATGCTGAAGGCCCCAGCGAAAGCAAGTGGTGGCGATTGCATCCGGAGCGCTGGCTGGAATCGCTGGTGGTGAAAAATATCTGCGGCTTGGATGACCAACTGGATCCTCGATGGTGTTATTCGCAGGTGCCCGCATTTTCTGCATCCGACCGAGCAATGATTGACGTGCTGGTTGTCACTCGCGAGGGCAGGCTGGCGGTCATCGAATTAAAAGCCGACGAGGACATTCATCTGCCGCTGCAGGGCATCGATTATTGGTCGCGGGTGGCATGGCATCATGCGCGCGGGGAATTTCAAAAATTCGGATACTTTGAGGGACGCGAGCTTTCGTCGCAACCGCCGCTGCTCATGATGGTGGCGCCGGCGTTGCGGGTGCATCCCGCGACCGATACTCTGTTGCGTTATGTATCTCCAGAAATCGACTGGGTGTTATTGGGTATAGATGAGCGCTGGAGGAAAGACCTGCGCGTCTTATTTCGGAAGCGACCGGAAAGAAATGTGCTAAAAATGGCGGGATAATTGGACCATGGTGGCATTGTCTTTTTTCCTTCGTGTTTACGAACTGAGGAAAATCATTAGCCTTGAAGGACACGAAGTTTCACGCAGGAAGCGCGAACCCGAGGTTACTTCCAAATTCCCAATAACCTGCGCACATCGATCAACTGCCCAAGATGATGCGCAGTGTGATCGGCAACCAGCATCGCCTCGCGCAAGATGGTCTGGCCTTCTCCCCATTCAATTTGCGCGAATAGATCGACCTTCGGATCGTTGACTAGTTTCTTCATTGCCTCCAGATCTTCGCGGAATGACTTGATGCTCGCATCCCACGCGGTTGGGCTTGGCGGCGCAGGCTTCTTCGGCCAATATGCGTCTGGCCACTTCATTGCTTTGTAATTAGGATTGCGGCTGAAATCGAGGATGTCTTGTTGGGTAATGCGCATGTGTTCGATCAGCATCCACGAGGAGTGCGGCAACCCTTTGGGGACTTCCCCGTAGAATTTCGCTGGGAAATCGGCGACAACATCATCAAATGCCGCGTGGGCGTGGCCACCATCGAGAAGTTCAATAAGATGCTTGCGTAGAGATTGGTCGGTGTTCATAAATGACTGTGTTTATCAGAAAAATCTTCGTCTAAGATGGTGGAAGTAGCGGCTGCGTCGCAGAAAATATCGGTGATTCCTGAGGTTTTTCTCCGCTGTATATTCTCCCAATGCCCCGCACGATGCGCCGCAAAGGCCACGTTCCTCTGCGGTCTGCGAAGAATATCTCTCCGATGCGATGCGATCGGTAATACCAGCGCTTCAGAATGGCAAGATGCTCGGTGATCTCGGTCGTCGATTGCGCATACTCGTCAGATATGTTCTGGATTACCTCTTGCACCCGGGATTCCATTGGAATGTGCTTGGGTAATGCGGCAGAAACCCTGTCTCCGTTAGCTCCATCAGCGGAATTTGTTGTCATGAGCGATCGCGCAACCTCGAACGCCGCCGGCCCATGCAGAATTCCACTTGAAAAGCAAAACAGAGACACGGTTCCTACCTCAGCGCTCGGCTGCACAATGATCGCTTGCAGTCTGTCGAGGGGCTGCACAATTTCCGAGAGTTGCGAAATCAAGTGCTTGAGTTTGTCGATCTTGGCGTGGATCGCAGCGGCGTCTTCAAATGCGAGCCGTGACGATGCCTGCTCACGCTGTTCTATTAATTCGCGCATAAGCGACTCGCCGCCAGTATCGAAAAACGCCTGCACGCGCGAGACTTCGGTATGATATTCCTCGTCGGTGCAGCCCTTGTAACATGGCGCAATACACATCTTCATTTCTGAATAGACACAGCCGGGAAACGAAGGATCGGGGCGCAGATCGTCCACGCAGCGCCGCATCTTGAAAAAATCCAACGCGTCGCTGGCGAATTTTTCCGCAGCCAGCCGCGACGAAAATGGCCCGTAATACAAATTTGGACCACGTGGGGACAGTTGCCCCCGGCTGTCCTGGGATGGCACTGTCGATTCGCTTATGAGATGGTCAGATTGTCGAGCTTCGCTCGAGAGGACAGCCGAGGGCGGCTGTCCCCACGTAGTCTTGCCCAGGCGAGTCGTCACTGATGCTCGTGGATATTCATTCTCTAAATGCAGTTTGATCAAGGGCGCAGGACGCAACCTTAAGCGAGCCGCATAAGTTTTCGGAAAGTTAGTTCGCAGTAATTTATAGAGAAGAAATTGCGATTCAAAATCCGAACCAGTCGGGGTGAACTGAATCTCTCGAACTCGCTGGCGAAGATTTAACCGTTTGCTTTGCTCCGCCGGCTTGCCCAGCATGCGCTGCAGGCGCCGCCGGAGGTTCGCGGTCTTGCTGACGTAAGGTTCGCCATCGCCACGCAGCAGGAACACCGCTGGCGCCGCCGGAATCTCCGCGAAAAAGTGGTCGTCGCATTCCGCCGAGAATGTTAGTACGTGCGCCAGCACACAGTTATTGTAGTTTCCGCGGGCGGTGCACGAGGTGGGTATCAGGGCACATTCCCGGTCTTTTTGGCGGCGCGTTCTTTTCGCAGCTCTTCCAGTCGGCTCTTCAGATATTTCTTATATTCCTCGCGCAATTTCGGATCGGCGGGCGTGCTGTAAATTTCGCTTGATTTGTATTTGCCCTCTGCGAACTTTTTCTTGGTCCACTCGTCGTGAATGTGAGTTTCATCGGCGCGGTCCAACACCTCCTGCACGAATTGGGGAGGAACAAAGTACACGCCTTCGCGATCGCCAACCACCAAGTCGCCCGGCATTACGGTCGCGCTGCCGATGCGAATAGGAACGTTAATCCCAGTCATCATTACATTGTCGATTGGGGTGGGATCGACGGAGCGAAAATACGCAGGCATATCGATCTGCGCAATCCCTTCGAGGTCGCGGATACTCCCGTCTACCACCAAACCTCCGCCGTGCGTGGCCTGCATCACGTAATAAAAAAGATTGTCGCCCACGATGGTGCCGTCAACTTTTTTGCCGAAGAGGTCAACCACCAGCACGTCTCCCGGTTGCAGCATATCGATGGCGGTCTGATTTTCCAGACGGCCAATGCCATGTTCTTTCGCTTTGGATTCTGCGACTCCATCTACATCGTCACGCATGGGCATGAACTGTACGGTAAAGGCACGTCCGACCATGGTTTTGCCGGGATGCAGCACCTGAAAGCCGTCCGCGTACTGATTGTTGAAGTGCTTGCTTTGCAGGACTTCCCAAACTTCTTCCGAGGACAATCCTTTGGCGCGCTCGATCAAATCATCCGGCACTTTTGGGCGGCCATTGGGAAGTCGACCGAAAGGATTTTGCGCGGTGTAGTCAGTTAGATCCTGCTTTGAAAAGGTGATCAGTTGGGCAGAGGCGGCGGGAACCATCGCAAAGCAGGCCCATACACAGATGCTAATGACGATCAGGATACGAAAGTTCAGAGTTTTCAATTTTTTAGTCTCCAGGGATCGCGGTGAGGTTTCAGCTTACATTCTTTTTCTTAAATTTCGCGAGCGGACTGAGGAATCACTGGAGTTCGGTGGACGGGCGTGGACGCCGTCCTTACATGGTCAGCAATGCTTTGATTCGAGCTTCGCTCGACGGACAGCCGAGGGCGGCTGTCCCCACGTGGTTGCGATGGCTCTAAGTTACGCTGTGGCGGGTTGAGGTTCTTTAACTGCGGCATCGAGGTGCTGCAGAGTCTGTTGGACGGTGAGAGAGTACATCTCGCGGCCGACGCCCTCGCCCGATTCGAGTGCGTTCTTTAAAAAATGTCCCGCGATGGCGATGGCTAGTGGATCAGTGATGATTTTTGCGTGGCTCTTCTGATATTCATTCCACGCCGCCAGAGGCAGTGCGACCCACACCGGACGCCCGTCGACCAGAAACTTAATATCCACAGCATCAGCGTGGCGGGTAGCGACAGCGACAATCAGCGCCTGATAAATACAGTGGACCTGCTTCTTGGTCCAACGATCGAAGGCATGAAAGTCACGGTACATGGAAGTAAAACTATACCAATCGACGGCGGAGAACCGCAATTCGCTGGTCACGGCGTGACCTGCTTAAAACTTTACTTGACCGATTCGAGAGCGAACTGGCGGGCGGCACGTAATTCGGCGACCGGATCACCGGTGGGCAGAAACTCCATGGCGGCGATGCGGTTGTACTTAAGCTCGGCCAGCTTTCGAAAGATGTTTTTGTAGTTGATTTCGCCTGTGCCAGGCTGGTGACGACCAGGAACGTCGGCTATGTGGACCAGGCCGACATGCTGAATGTTTTTCTCAAGCTTCTCGATCAGATTTCCTTCCGCGATCTGATCGTGAAAAAAGTCATACAGAAACTGTACCTGCGGGTGGTTGACCGCTTTCACGATTTCAAATCCCATGGCCACCGAAGTTAAGAAATATTTGGGATTTTCTTCCGGATCGATATTTTCGAGCAACAGTCGAATTGGTTCGCCGTTGATCTTCTCGCCGTCGACCAACTTGGCCGCGGCCTTCAGGCCATCAACGCAGCTCTGCTGTTGGGCTTCGACCGACATGCCGGGAACGGTGTTGCCGGAAAGGAAGATCATCGCTGGACAATCCAACTTTCGCATGATTGGAAGCGTCTGGCGAAATTCCGCCACCAATGAGTCGCGTTCGGCTGGATTGCACAAGCTGTGCTTCAGCCCGGCGGTGCAATCAAACGTGATGCCGAGTTGTTTGCGTTTGGCATTGGCGCGTTCAAAGTCTCCTTCGTTCCATTTCTCGTACTCGCCGACCAATTCGACGTTTTTATACCCGGCCGCAGCAACTTTATCGAGACGCTGCTCAAACGGCAGGTCGCGAAAAACTGTCCATAGCATCACCGAGAGGTCGAACGGCGCTTGCGTCATACTACCGCCCGCGACCGGCACGGCGGAATCTTCTGCAAAAACACGCCGAGCGGGGAGCATTGAAGTCGCCAGAACCCCTCCCGCCGCGCGCGTAAACGTTCGCCGGTTCATTTCTTCGCCGCCATTTCTGATTTCGTCTGGATATCGATTTGCGCGGGCGCGAGACCATCCCCGGTCGCGACCACGTGAATTTTCCCTGGCTCGACATGTGAACGCAGGATCAGCAGCGCCATCCCACTGAATGCTTTGCGGTGATCGGCATGGAATGCCTCAGTAGTCGCGGCGTTGCCGTTATCCACGCCTGCGATTTCGCCGGCGCCGCTTACGGCAAAATGAATGAGATTGTCTGCGAGGGGGCACAAGTTTCCATTTTTGTCCTGCACTCGGACCGTTATGTAGGAGAGATCATCACCATCGGCATGGATCAGGCTGCGATCGGCATCCAACTTTATGCGCGCGGGCGAGCCTGCAGTGCGAATTTCCTGCTCCGCTACTTGCTTTCCACCGGAGTACGCGATCGCCTTCAAAAAGCCCGGCTGATACGGTACCTGCCAGATTCGTCGGTACTTGCTGACGAATTTTCCTGTGTCGCTGACGTTATGACCGACTGGCATTTCCCATTCATCGCTGAACCGTTTCTTTCTGCCCAGGGATTTTCCGTTTAGAAATAATTCCACTTCCTCCGCATTGCTATAGGCCATTACAGGGATCGTCTGCCCTTCCTGGCCTTCCCAATTCCAATGCGGCAAAAGGTGAATCATGGGTTGCGTCGTCCACTCGCTTTGATAAAGGTAAAAATTGTCCTTGGGAAAACCAGCAAGATCGACAAAGCCGAAATATGAACTGCGCGCCGGCCAGTCATTCTTGGTGTCGCCACCGCCATCCCAGTAGGGTGTGGGCTCTCCTAGGTAATCAAAGCCGGTCCAAACAAATTCGCCCAGCACGTTCGGTAATTTGTCCTGATAGGTGAACTCAACATCTGGACAATACGCCCAGAAGGGAGCAACCGTGTCGTAGCTGCTGATCTGGTGTGATGGCGGCTTCTCATATGCCACGATCGGAAGGTGATAAACGCCGCGAGAACTCACGCAAGATTCGGTTTCTGAACCATAAACCACCCAATCGGGGTGATCGTGCATGATCTGTTCGTAGTGCATGGGCTGGTAGTTGAAGCCCTTGATGTCAACGTTGTCAGCGAAATGGTTGCGAATGGCGGCGGCCCAGTCATTCATCGCAGAAGTGGTGGGACGAGTAGGATCTTCTTCGTGAAAAAAGTCGGTGAGGCGCTTGGCTTCCTTCCAGCCATCCGGCGAGTTCTGCTCAGGAATTTCGTTGCCAATGCTCCAGAGAATAATGCTGGGATGATTGCGATCTCGCCGGACCATGTCGCGCAGGTCGCGCTCCGACCACTGATCAAAATATTTGCTGTAACCGTTAGGCACCTTCGCGATGTGCCACATGTCGAATGACTCGTCCATGACCACCAGGCCCATGCGGTCGGCCAACTCGAGCAATTCGGGTGAAGGCGGGTTGTGGCTGGTACGGACTGCATTCACGCCCGCCGCCTTCATGATCTGCAACTCGCGTTCGGTCGCGCGGCGATTTACCGCAGCGCCCAGCGCACCCAAGTCATGATGCAGGCAGACTCCGTGGAGCTTGCGCGTCTTTCCGTTCAAAAGAAAACCCTTCTTGCGATCAAAGGCAACGGTGCGGATTCCAAACGAGGTCGAATATTTGTCGATCACTCGTTCGCCGTCGACGACTTCGGTTATCAGGGTATAGAGGTAAGGATGGTCCATGTCCCAGCGCTGCGGATTTGCCACCGTGAGACTGACGGGAATACTGCGCGTGGCATCGGCCGAAACTGGCAATTTATTCGAGCTACCCTTGCCCACCGGCTTTCCGGATGAGTCGAGAACGGTTTGACGAATCTCAATGCTGGCTTCGTTGCCTGATTGGTTCCTGATTTCCGTCTTTACCGATACCGTAGCCTTGTCATCGGTGACTTGTGGCGTAGTAACGTATGTCCCCCACTCCGCGACGTGCACGGGCGCGGTGACGTCCATCCAGACATTGCGGTAGATTCCGGCACCCGGATACCACCGGGAAGAATCGGGTTCAGGCGCGAGGCGGACAGCGAGAACGTTCGCCTCTGAACCGAAATGCAGGTGCGGAGTCAGATCAAAAAAGAAACTCGAATAGCCGTAGGGGCGGCCACCCAGTTCTTCGCCATTCAGCCAGACTGTCGAATTCGCCATCGCGCCATCGAAAACAATGGTAAAGACGCGGCCTTGCGCGTTTTGCGGCAGAAGAAATGACTTGCGGTACCAGCCGATACCAGCTACCGGCAAGCCACCTGTCTCAGGGTTTAGCTTTTCGTCGAATGGACCTTCAATCGCCCAGTCGTGTGGTAGTCGGAGCAGCTTCCAGCTGGAATCATCGAACTCTGGCTGTTCCGCGCCCTCAGCAGCGCCTTTATGGAACCGCCAGTTTGCGTCGAAGTTGACCCGGCGCTCTCCCGAAATTCGCACTGGCGCCAGTTGCGGCGTGGTTGCGGCGATCACGGATGTTGTGAGTGCAGACAAGGTGACCACCGACATCGCCATGACTTCGATTCGCCGCAGAACCTTCCCGATCATGTTGTCTCCAGTATTCACTCTCGCATGCAAAATGATTGATCACGAATTGGACGGGACTCATTTCTGACACTGGGACTATACAAGAAAAAGGAGTTTGGTGAAAAGCGAGTTGCGCGTTAATGCCGACCGGTGCAGGCGAGAGCCGGCACATGTCCTCGCACTCGATGGCCCGTTAAGAATAATCCTGACGACTTGCGGTAGTACTAATTCAGATTCCAGGAATATTTTCCCTTGCATCTTTCACAGCGCAAGCTATTGATCTATTTCGGGACAACGGTAACAATTCGGTTTTTCCACAAGCAAAGGCCTTCGCTGGGGACAAATTAAAGTTGACACTGCTATCAGTGCCACGGATAATTTCATCCGAAGTAGTCTTCGTCTTCTTCCCCTGCGTTTGGGTTCCAAGGTATTCGGCAAATAAAGCGAGAAAGAAACTAACTGACGCCAGCATCACGGATGTGGCCGGCGGGTAAGTGTAGAACTGCGGTGTAACCCGGGGGCGAACCGCAAGGGGACACGTGTGGAAATTTTGGAGCGCTTAGGCGCCACTCCGCCCACCTACTTCCTTACAGTTCAATATCTATTTGCCTTTCACCGGCCACGCGGTGCGGTGTGTACTGTAGCGTATTTAAGAGTAGATGAATGAGTAATCAGTTGAGCGTTTTTCTGCTTTGCGAGAACCGACTGTTGCGCGAAGCCCTGCTTCGAATCTTGGGAAAGCGCAATGATTTGAGCATGGCCGGAGCCTGCGGTTACTCGGCGTCCGCGATGAGCGCAGTAATTGCCAGTCAGCCGCGCGTCGTGGTATTGGATTCTCTGCACCTCGCCCTAGGACCACCGTTACTGCTGCGCCATATCCAACAAAGTTTGCCGAATGCGCGGACAGCGATGATCGGGATGGATTCGCGGGAAGAGGATTTTCTGAACGCCGTCCGCGAGGGAGTTGCAGGATACGTCCTCCGCGAAGCATCCGCCGCAGAGGTATCGACTGCGTTGCACGCAGTAGCTCTGGGTCAATCGGTTTGCCCGCCATGTTTCCTGACGACACTATTTCAGCATGCGGGGCAGCACCTTGCCTTGCGCCAAAACCTGAAGGCGCGCAACCGTTCCCAACTGAGCCGGCGTGAACAACAACTAGTGACGCTGCTGTGTACCGGGCTGACGAACAAAGAGATTGCCAATCAGTTGCACCTTTCAGAACACACGGTGAAAAACCACGTTCACCGCATTCTCCGCAAAACTGGTACCGCTGATCGAGTTGAGCTTATCGATCTTTATCGTTCGCCCGGCGAACTGGGATCGACCAAGGACCACTCTTTTGCGCTGTCTGCAACGGCTTAAGGAGAAGCTCAAGTGTTTACGTGGTCGCCGCTTCTTTAGCCGGGATCCAATAGACTTCTTCCTTCAAGTGCTGTTTTGTAAAGCCAATTCGCTTAAGAATGCTCTTGCCGTTTTCGATCATGTCGGGATGGCCGCACAAATACGCGACTGCGTTGGTGCCGTCGAGTCCCCATAAGTCCGAGTATTTACGCATAACATCATCGACGCGCCCCATCTCTCCCTTCCACTTTTCATCCTCCCATGGACGGCTTACCGTGGGCACATATTTGAACCAGGGAACTTCCTCGGCAAACTTACACAGTTCGTCGGTATAACCAAACTCCCACGACCTGCTGGCGCCGTTCAGCAAGAAGAGTTTTTGCTCGCCTTTGAATGTGCCTTCCTTCCATCCCCGGTACAGCGTGCGCACATAACTGACAAACGGAGCGACACCAGTGACCGTGCTGACGAGAAAATGATTAGTGCGTCCGCTCTTCTGGTCCAGCGTGAACAGGCCTTTGGACGCTTTACGCATCAGAACGTCGTCTCCGACCTGAAGTTGATAAAGCTTGGGAGTAAGTTCGCCCTGCGGAACTAGTTCGAAGAAAAATTCCACTTCGCTCTCGAGTGGCGATGAGGCGATGGAGTAAGCCCGCTCGCTGCGCTTCTCTGGCGTCTGCACGCCGAGAGTGGCGTATTGTCCAGGCTTGAAGGTGAAGGGACCGCCAGGGTCAACCCGAATCATCCATAGATCAGAAGCGAAATCAGCGCGCTTCGTTATCTTGGCCCGATAAAATTTGTCATCCAGCGTATCCATTGAACCTCCGCAATCACGCCACTCAGTTTACAGGAATTCGCCGTGGCTTCCTGTGACGCTGATCACTCCGTGCCCACAGGAATTGGCTGGTTTTGAACCGGAGGCGGCTGCCAGCTCTTTAGTCGCTCAAGCGCTAGTGTGGTCTTTTTCCACGATTTGTGGTTCCGTTTATCGTGATAGGGTGCGTTCAGGTTGGAATAGAACTCTAAAATGTTGCTACGCAACTCAGGTGTCATCAGCTTAAAATTTTTTTTACTTTGATCCTGCAGCAACTGCGCATAGGTAACATCGGCGAGCGGATATTCTGCGGCAGCGGTTTTTCGCCCGGTGTCGAAGTCGGTGTCAGCAAATTTCGGACTGTCATCCCGCACCTGATGCAGCAGCGAAAAGTAGTTATCGGTGGTGCGATTCACGCTCTTGATATATATGTCCTCGGTCTTGGCGGTGGGAACTTTGAAATCCAAAGCGCTCGCGGGACCAACTTTCGGAATTTTTCGCAAAATAAATGCCAAAATACGCGATCCTAGACCGGGTCGGCGATAACCCTTGCCCCATTGTTTTTCATAGTTCGTGCGCGACAATCGGTACAAAAATTTCTTCTCGTCGAAATTTGGGGTATCGCGCACAAGGTCAGCACGCCGGTTCAACAACGCCACTCGCGTCATTTCAGGGATAATCTTACTTACAGCGCGTCGAAAGCTACCGATAGAGAGATCTTCGTTTCCTAGCACGTCACTGAGATCGAGTCCGTAGATCTTGACAAAGCCGCGTTCAAGCAGCGGCTTTGAAACCTCGAATCCGATGAAGTCATGGAAGGTGTCGGACGTGTAACGGTTCTTGGCCACCTGCACCATGTCAAATCCGAACTCAGTTCGAATGTGGGCCTTATGATCGTCGGCGTAGGTGACTGAGCTGCCGTATTTTTTACGGAGTTTAGGAAACTCAATGCTGACAACCTCATTGATTGCCGGGTGTCCCATGTTATCTGACGAGTAATGGGCGAGCGCTCCCAGGGCAAAAGCATACTCGTTGAGATCGGATGATTCGTCTAGTAATGCGCCAACGAAATCGCCGGTGCGCACATAGTGGACCAGGTCACTGAAATACTTTTTCCCGAATGGATAGTAGCCCATGTCCTGCACCATACTGCCGCCATATGCGTAGGCGTGAGCCTGTTTGATTTCGTCATCAGTAGCCTGGGGAAATCTTTTCTTTAGCAAGGGTCGAATCTGGTCCCTCCATGCCAAGTCGATTATTTGTTCATGGGTCAATACGGAGTAGGAGCGGCTGGGCAGAGCGCAGCCCATAAGGAAGACAAGCAACAGTATCAGGTAAAGAAATCTCATCGGCGCTTAGATGCAGAGCAGGTCAGCTATTTGCCTACGACCAGCACTTCGAAAGTATCGGGCAGAATAGACGGCCTGGGATGCGGCTGCTCCGCAGTTGCAACTGGCGGAGGTCCAAACCTGGCGGTCACGAGATAAATCTTATGCGTCGTGGGATCGAGTTCCATGGTGCGCGCGCCACGCTCGGTCTTTAAATTTTGCACCACGCTGAACTTACCCGGCGCCTCTTCTTTTACCACAGTTAGGACACCTTCGCCGCAAGAAGCAAAAGCAAGCTTCTTCTCTGGATCGAAGCGATCGGCATCAACTCCATCGCCAATGGGTAATGTGGTAATGATTTTGCCGGTATCGGCGTTGACTACCGCCATCATTTTGTTGTCGCATCCGACGAACAGACGGCGGTTCTTTTTATCAACGGCGAGGCCACTGGGCGATTCACAGGGTGCAAGCGGCCATCGCGATTTGACCTTCAACTCTTTGGGATCAATGGCGACGAGCTCGCTCTTGTCTTCGATGTTCACGAAAATCTCGCCTTTGCCAGTGCTCACGCCGAATTCGGGCTTGCCACCGAGTTCAATCTTCCCGATGATATTTCCTTTCGCAGCATCAATGGCAGTTGAGTTGTGACTTCTGCCATTAAAAGTGAAGACGCGTTTAGTGGCGGGATCGAACAAGATCGCATCAGGATTTTCGCCGACGGACTGTACCTTGCTTATCGGCTTCAAGGTCTTCAGATCGAACATGCTGACCGAACCTTCGCGTCCGTTGCTGGTAAATCCGCGTCCTAGATCATTGGCAAGCGCGATGCCGTGAACGCCAGGAGTGTCGGGGATATCGCCGACTTGTTTGCCAGTCTGGGTATCGACAACAATCACGTGCGTGGAGCGCGAGATAAACAGATGGTGCGACTCGGGATCCACTGTCAAATAATCCCATCCGCCGTCGCCGCCCAGCTTGTAGGTATTTGTGACGCGCAAATCCTGGGCAGCCGCCAATAATTGCAGGCCGAGGACGGAGTGAGCAAACAAGAAAATGAAGGCAAGCGATTTCATAATTGATTCACTTTCCGAGGGCGAAGCTAATGCCCATTGCATTCTATCTGCGGGCCGGGTTTTGTGCAGGACATTAGGCCCCTTCGGGGCTTTATTCGAACAAAAAGAATGAGGGCAGAGTTACCTGCCCTCAAATCAGATTCCAGGATTTAACGGAGAAATTTAGTGTCGATCATGATCGCGATCGTCCCAATCGTAGTTGCGGTCCCAATCACGGTCGTTACGCCATTCGTGACGATTAGGATCGTACCAGCCGTGGGCTTCGCTGTAGCAACGGTCCCACACGGCATTCAGTTTCGCTTTGGCATTCTCCGCCTGCTGGCTGTGCCGTCCGTGCTCGCGCACTTCCTGGCGATAGTGTTCGCTGGCTCGCTCTGTGCGGCTCTGGCACTTCGCATGGCTGTCGTGGTCATCGGCGTGGGCTTTGGGCGCGGCGGCAATAACCAACGCCCCACCCAGTGCGAGGGCGGCGATCGCATTTCCCATTCTCAGTTTCATCATTCTTTTGTTTCCTCCTGTCAGTAGACGTCGGGATTCAGATTGACGAGGAGAGCTTCCGGGTTGCACCGAAACTTCGCCTGAGGAAGCTGTAGGCAAGTTCAGATTAGAATCGCCTTGTGAAGACAACAACTTCCAGCGTCTTGGATCGGCAGGCTGATTTTCGTCCGCGAAAATTTCTCAGCGGGGGACACGTTCAGACTATTGCGAGTTTTCTTTTACCGCGACGAATTGGGCTTCCCAAATCCGAGGAAAGGCTAATTGAAGTTGAGCCCGGTATTCACGTGCTCTGCCATTGCCACTGGCAAAGCCATCGACACGCCGCGCTCACAGTAATCGTGGTTCACGGACTGGAAGGATCGACGGAATCGAATTACATGTTGGGGATTGCCCAAAAGGGATTGGACGCCGGCATGAACGTGGTCCGCATGAATCAGCGCACTTGCGGCGGGACCGATCATTTAGCGCCGACCCTTTATCACTCCGGACGTTCGGGCGACGTGATGGCGGTTGCGAATGCGTTGATTGAGAATGACGGTATGTCGCGATTCGCGTTGTGCGGATTTTCCATGGGCGGCAACATCGTATTGAAGACCGCCGGCGAGTGGGGAAAGACTGGCCCGCGTGAATTCTGCGCGATAGCTGCGGTTTGTCCGGCGATGGATCTAGCGGCCTCCGCCGACGCGCTTCATCACCCCACGAACCGTTTATACGAGCAGTATTTTCTGTGGAAGTTAAAAGCGCGGATGCGCAATAAGATCCGCTGCTTTCCCGGTCAATACGATGTCTCCCGATTGCATGGTCTGAAAAGCTTGCGCGACTTCGACGATAAGGTCACGGCTTATTACTCAGGCTTCGATGGAGCCAGCGATTACTATGCGCGGGCCGCGGCTGCGAATGTCGTAGATAAAATTGCCGTGCCGGCTTATATCCTCTACGCGCGGAATGATCCATTTATTCGGGTGACACCGGAGACGCGGCGAAAAGTTGAAGGCAATCCTAACATTACGTTTGTTGAAACGGAGGATGGCGGTCACTGCGCCTTCATCGGTGAACCCGAGCAATATGATGGCCATTTTGCGGAGCGGGCGGTCGTGGATTTTTTTGCGTCGGTTAGCTAACGTTGATGCGCTTAATTCCAAAAGCAACCACAGAGAGCACCGAGGTACACCGAGGAAGAACACAGAGGGATGCGAAGAGCTCAGATCAGTCCATTCCTGTAGAATCAGCGGCAATGAAACGTCCTCGCGGCGTGATGATCAGAATCG
>Ga0157372_10003310_pt1 | contig 17409 bp, 12 predicted proteins | sample C55metaG_FD_115307 | JGI IMG/M metagenome (GOLD analysis project Ga0157372, IMG submission 115307) | Corn rhizosphere microbial communities from Kellogg Biological Station, Michigan, USA - C5-5 metaG | ecosystem: Host-associated > Plants > Roots > Rhizosphere > Soil | place: USA: Michigan... | reverse complement strand
TAGATCGTACATCGCATCGCGGAATGCCACATCCGTTTCCCTTCGCAGTGTATTCCATTCTTCGGAATACAGCTTCAGTATCCAGTACCCCTGGAACGCCGCAACCCCCGCGATCGTTACGATCATCAGCAGTGCGGCCAGCCTCAATTTCCCCGACGGCTTCATCATCCAATAAAAATAAACCCAAATTCGGTGAAAACACTCGTATTAACCTTAATTAACCTTATATCCAGTTTGATTAACCCCGCGTCGGGATAAATTTGAGACAAAGCATCGAACATGAAGAAAGCCGTTCTCATCCTTCTGCTCCCCGTCGGCCTTTCGGCCCAGACCCGTCAGGGCGTTATCGTATTTGAAAGAAAGGTAGACGTCCATCGCACCATCAAGGACGAACAGATGAAAGCCATGGTCCCGCAATTCCAGACAGGGGCATATGAAGTTTTGTTCAGGGACAGTATCGCCGTCTATAAGGCCATGCCAAAAGATGAGGCTCCCGATCCCTTCGACAACAATTCCGGCGGGAATCACTTCGTCCTCCGGTTCGGCGGCGGCGGAGACGGCGTTCTGTACCGGAACTACAACAGCGGCCGGGTGCTTGAAGAGGCCACCCTCGCGGAGACGAAGTATATCATCGCCGACACTCTTCGCCAACTGCCCTGGAAACTCTCCGATGAGACGGCCACCGTCCTCGGGCATCCCTGTAAAAAGGCAACCACCACTACGACCCGCGGCGCGAAAGTGGTCGCATGGTATGCCGGCGATATCCCCATGCCCGTCGGTCCCGAACAGTTCAGCGGCCTCCCCGGCGCCATCCTCAAGCTGGACGTCGACGACGGGATCATCGTCTTCACCGCAAAAGAGATCCACGACAAAGTCGACAACCGCGACCTCAAAGCCCCCGCCGACGGCCGCCTCATCACCCGCGCCGACTACCAGAAGAAAATGGACGAAGTCCTCGGCCCCCCCGACGCCCAGGGCCGCCGGATCATCCGCAATTAGCGGCAGCCGCAACCGGGGATGCCGCCACAAACGCTCCCGCAACAAACGCTCCCGCAATAAATATCCCAAAACCCCCACCCGGCCCCAAAATTGCAGCTTAACGCAGCATGCGGCAACTCCTTACAACCCTTTCGCTGGCCGGCCTCCTGGCAATTCCCCGGCCCGCCCAGGCCCAACACGCCTTTGATGACCTCCCGATCGACGACCCTTCCAAACGCTCGATCCTCGCCAAAGGCGAAGACCCTGCAAAAAAGATCCGGGACAACATCTTCATCGTCGCAAGCATCGACCACCCCGAGTGCTACCAGGGCCAGCAGATCCGGCTTAGCTATAAGCTCTATACCGCCCTGCAAAGCACCAGCACGATAACGGCAAAACCTATCTTTAACGGTTTCGTTATAAAAGAACGTCGCCCCGACGAGACCCCACTCCCCGATAAAACCATCGATGGTCGGCGCTACCATGGTTTCACGGTCTGGGAAGCCCTTCTCACCCCGCTGCAACCCGGAGAATACACCGTCGATCCCCTGAAGACCGGCAACGACGTCAGCTATGCCACGCCCGACGGCAGCACCGCCCACTATTCCGGCGCCGTCGCCAGCCGCCGGACGACCATCCATGTCCTTCCCCTGCCCGCCATCGATCGGCCTCCGGCCTTCACCGGCCTCGTGGGGAAATGGCAGATCCAAAGCCGGCTCTCTTCCCCCCACACCGATTCCTCCGGCAACGACACCCTGCTGTTTGAGATTGCCGGCTCCGGCAGCTTTCAGAATCTAACGGCCCCTTACATGCGCTGGCCGGCCGGCTTTCGCCATATGGAACCTATTCAACGCTGGGAGATCACCGACACCACGACCCCGCAATCCGGCCGGACCATCATCGCCATCCCCTTTACCGCTTCCGTCCCCGGCCAGTACTCCCTGCCGCCCATGGAGCTCGCCTGGTTCGACCCCATCGCGGAAAGATATCGTACAAAGCGCACCGACAGCCTGATCGTGCACGTCCTATCAGCCCCGGTGCAGCCATCGTCGACTCCCGCCCCAGTGACTAAACCCAAAACTCCGGCAACCCGACAATCACGGCTGCTCAAATTCCTGATCCCCCTTATTCTGGCTGTCCTTGCCGGCGTCATTTTCGTCTTCCGCCGCCGCCGTGCGGCGCCGCCAGGAGTCTCCGCGGAAAAGACACCCGCAACAAATCCTCCCCCGGCAACCCAGCCCGTCACAAACGCCCCGATCAGCAATGCCCCGATCAGCAATGCCCCCGTCACAAACGCCTCGATCTCCAGCGCTCCAATCATAAACACACCGGAACCCAACCAACCCGCCGCAAGGGAAGAGCCCCCAACACCACTCCCCCTGCAACAAGATCTGACGAAGGAAGACCTCGCCCTCGCCGACATAAAGCAAACCCTCATCCGTTTCCTCCAGTCATACCTGCAAACCGACACCTGGGCGGAAGAAGACATTCTCAATATCCTCCAACAAAAAGACCCTTCCCTCGCGGGAAAGGCCCAGTCTCTATTAGATGAATGTAATCAATTGCTGTATTCGCCCCTTAGTCCCGAACCCAGCGTCCTCGCCAGGCTCAACCGCCGTCTGGAAGCGATCGTCGGACAAGGGCGAAGGCCGCTATAGCGGTATCGTATACTTGCCCACCTGGTTAAGATTCTCCTCCTGCACCACGAGCCGCCCGGTATAAACAGCCGAAGGATTGCTCGTGTTCGTAGCCTGGATGATATAGTTGCCCGGAGAAAGATACACCTTCATGGTCTTGCCGCTCTCGAGCACCCCATAAGGCACATTGTTGATATTGATCGAGCAAGTCGCCGGCGTAGTCAGCAACAGCACATACTTCGTCAACTCCGTTCCCCCTGAATTCGTCTCCTTGGGTTTCGCCGTCGTAGTAGTCCCCGCTGTTCCGGCCGGATTCGAACCCGTCAACCCCGCAGTCGAATCCTCGGCGCCCATCGTCCCCGCACCCGCTCCGCTCGTCTCGTCCGTCTCGGCCGCCACCCGCTCCTTCTTCTTCCGCGGCTTTTTCTCCGCGACATCGGGCCCGGTAACAACAGCGTTGCTCTTTGTCTTCGAGGAATCAACGGCAGTCGCCGCCGTATTGGGCGCCGGCGCCGCACCTGCAGGCGGAGCACCGGAAACGATAGTCGTTGAATCGGTCTTGGGCGTCGAATAACCCAACGCCGCCTTCAATCGATCTCTTTCCATAAAGGCATAAAGACCCACCGCCACCAACAGCACCGCCGCGGCAATCGCGGCAATTCGCCATCTCCTCGGCCGCTCCACCCGCGACAGCGGAACATAAGGCTCTTCCGGCTCCGCTTCCGCGACCTCTTGCTCCACCCAGGCCGGCCAAACTATCTCCGCCGACTGGTCTGTTTTTAGCTCAGGTTCCGGTACTGTTACGACAGGAGCAACCTCCGCGGGTGCAACCTCAACAGGCGCAACAACAACGGGTATCGGCGCCGCAGGCGCCGCCACAACGACCGGCCGATGCAACAACTCGATCAACTCCTCAGCCCTTTGCACCCGCTGCCGCGCATCCTTCACCACACATCTCCGCACAATCTCCAGGAACGGCTGCGGCAACTCATTGATCTTCTCCGGCAACTCCGGCGCCATGATATTCGTCATTATCTGCTCGCTCGTCTCACTCTCACTATTCTTGAACAGCACCTTCCCCGTAATGATCTCGTAGATCGTCACCCCCAGCGACCACAGGTCGAGATTATACCCGATCTTCTCATCAACCCCATATCTTTTGACATTCAGTTGCTCCGGCGCCATATAAGGAATCGACACCACCAGCGCCGACGAGCTATGATGATTGATCGAATCCGACAGCTTGCTGATCCCAAAGTCCGTGATCTTCGCCACCGGTCCGTCATAAGCCTCCTTGATCAGGATATTCGCCGGCTTGATATCCCGGTGAATGATCCCGTTCTTATGCAGGTATTCCAAGCCCTTCAACACATCCGTCAGCAGTTTCTTCAAAACCTCGTCCGTCGGATGCGCCGCATAATATTCGTGCAGGTTACCCCCATCCAACAGCTCCATCACACAGGTCTGCATCACTTCCTTCTCCCCAAACGCATTCTCTTTCTCCATCTCCTCGATATCCAGGTAGCGGCAGATATTGGGATGGTCCAGGTTGATCACCCGGCGGATCTCCGCAAAGGGACTATACCGGTCCGTGGCGTCGCCGCTCTTATACAGCTTCAGCGCCACCCACCGGTCCAGCTTCCGGTCCAGCGCCTTATAGACCCTCGAAAATCCACCCTTCCCGATAAATCCGGTCCGGGGATTATATTCATACCGGTTGAACAGCACATGAGGCTCGTCCAACCGGTTCGTCGTAGCCACATCGCTCCCGCCCGCCACGGCCACAGGCGCCGCCGGCAAAGGACCCGCCGCAGCCCCAGGTGCCGCAGGCGCCGCATTCAACCTCGCCGCTGCAAACGTCTCCGCCGGCGACTTCGCCTTCGCCCCCGCCTCCTTCATCGCCGCCAACGCCGCCGCCGCAGAGGCCTCCGACGCAAGGCCCGCCACCTGCTCCCCCTTCACCACCCTCGCCACCATCGCCCTCACCACCGACTCGGTATACTCCGCCGCCTCCCGCTCCTCCTCCGCCGCCTCCCTCGCCATCGCCGGCAACACCACCGTCTCATAGACATCATCCTGTGTCGTTATCGGTTGCGACAACAACTCCAGCAACTCCCGCGTATTCTGCACCCGGTCATCCGCATGTTTCGCCAGGCAGCGCGCCACCACCCGGTCGAACGGCGGTGCCAACCGCTTTATCTTCTCCGGTAGTGTCGGCGCCAATATATTCTGGATCACCTGCTCCCGGCTGTCATCCGGAGTATTTTTGAAAAGAATATCGTTATTCGTCAGCGCCTCGTAGATAGCAAGCCCCATCGCCCAGAAATCTATCTGGTAGCTCACCTTCCCATTCACCCCATATTTCCGCGGATTGAACTGCTCAGGCGCCATATGGGTCACCTCCACAACGACCGACGAAAGCCGCGCATCACGCAACGCCGCCTTACCCGACCCCAATCCAAAATCCGTGATCTTCACCACCGGTCCCTGCGTCGTCTCCCCGACAAGCAGGTTCGACGGCTTCAGCCGCCGGTGAACGATCCCCTTCGAATGCAGGTAGGACAGACCCCGCAGGATATCCGTCACCATCCGCCGCAATAGCTCCACGTCCTTCCGCTCCCGGTAATAAGTGCCGAAATCCCCGTCCGGCACAAGCTCCATAACACAGACCTGCGTCCGCTCCTTCTCGCCCAGCGGCCCGTCCTTTTCGACGTCTTCGATATGCAGATAACGGCAGATATTGGGATGATCCATGGCGATGAACTTCTTCACGTTCACCAGGCCGACCTTGTCCAGTGGATCGCTACCCCGGTAAATCTTCAGCGCCACCGGCAGATAGATCTGCTTATCGAGCGCCTTGTATACCCGCGTAAGCTCCCCCCTGCCGATAAGATCGGTGGAAGGTTGATACTGGTACCGGTTGAATAATAACATGACTATTGTTTTAAGGCTGGTTTTAAGGTGTTAAAGTATCTTTGGCCGACCCCGCGGTAGGGACGACCGTCTGAATGTTCGCCGTATCCAATTGCACCCTGGAAGGCGCCCGCCGCCCCAAATCCTTCTTCGCAAAAATATCCCCCCGGATCACAAACGCCGCCGCGGCGATCAGCATCACCATCAGCAACAACACCCAACTCGCTCTGCTCGGACCCCGCCCCACAGATCCCGAAGCAGGTGCCGCCGAAACAGGCGCAGGCGCGGGAGAAACCCTCACCAGGTACATCGAATAATTGTCCCTCGTCTTATTATAACAGTAAGTCCTAAAGGCCTTCGCCAGGTACATCTCCCGATGCTCACTCTGCTGCAGCAGGAACAACACATCCGCATCCGAGATATTCTCCAGCAACCCGTCGGTACAAAGCAGGAAATAATCCCCCTCCCGGATATCCTCCACCCAATGCCCCTCCGCCTCCGGCCCCGGCTCATCGGCGCGGATCGCCTTCAGCAACAAATTCCTTTGCGGGTGATCTCTCGCATCTTCCTCCGACAGCTCCCCCGTCCGCACCAAACTATGCACCAGCGAATGATCCGTCGTCCGGAAAAGCACCCGGTCCCCCCGAAGATGATACACCCGGCTATCCCCACACCAGGCAATATATGCCCGGTCCTCCATCAGGTACAAAAGCGTAAAGGTCGTCGCCATATCCTTGCCAAGTCCCTTCAGCAACGCATGCTCGACAAGCTGCGACCGCGCACCCTCCAGTAAGGAATTGATCAGCGGAAGCCCCACCTCCGAGTCCTGCGCATTCTGCAGTCCCTGCGCCACCCCCTCGGCGATATACTGGCTCGCCACTTCCCCGCTCTCCGAACCACCGACCCCATCGCACACGATAAAGATCCGGTCCTTCTCGGATGCGGTACCCGGCAAAGGAAAGAGGAAATCTTCCTGGTTTCGCTTGGCGCCGGTCTCGTGGAGATAGTCGATTTGAGTAACCCGCATGATCAAAAATATTTTTTTAGCAATTCCTTGAATTTCTTATTGTTCCGGATATCCCCAAGCAGCCGGTCCCGTTTGATCTGATCATAGCTCGGGGTCTTCTTCCGGAAACTTCGCTCGAACCACACGATCGACTCTTCCGCCTTACCCTGCAAGGCAAGCGAAGATCCGATCCCATACGAGGCCCAGCCATTCGTGCTGTCCCGTTGGTATGCTTTATGAAGGAAAAAATACGCGGAATCATACTTTCCCGTATTCAGGTACACCTCCCCGATCTCCACCGGGAAAGAATGCACAGTGTCCAAATGTAAGGCGAGACTGCGGGAATAATACGGCAGGGCCGCAGTATAATTCTGAAGCATATAGTTGCAATATCCCCCGAGATAGATCGCATCCGGCTTCACCAACTCCTTGTCTTTCTGTACATAATCGCCAAAAGCCGTCGCCGCGCCCGCATACTCCTTCTTGTCCAGGTAGACCCTGCCTAAGATATAATGCCATTCCGGATGCTTGTCCAGCAGGGAGATCGCCTTGGTCATATCCTCGATGGCGTCGGCCAGCCGCCCCTGACGGTAATAAGCATACCCCCGGTTGAAATAGGCGTCGGCAAAATTCCGGTCTTCCGCGATCGCCCGCTTCTCATCGCCGATCGTCTTGTCATATTGTCCCAGCTGGAAATAGCAAATGCCCAGGTCGTTATACAACTCCGACGGCAGGGTAGGGGCCACTCCGCGGGTATTCAGCGCGAGCCGCAACGCGTTCTCATAGGCTTCCGCCGCACGCGTATAGTCCTTCAACGCCCGCAAGGCATCCGCCTTCCCCTTCATCGCATACAGGTGCTGGGGACTCAGGCTCAGCGCCATATTGTAGTTGTCGATCGCTACCTTATAGTCCTTCAGCTCATACCAGGCCAGGCCCCGTTTATAGTAAGCCTGCACATAGGTGGGGTTGCTCCGCACCGCGTGATCATAGCTGATCACGGCCTTCATATTGTCGCCAAGCGCGTAGTAATACTCTCCGCGGGTAAACCGGTACAGGGCCGAGCCTGGCTCTATCGCAATAGCCGCATCGATATAATGCAGCGCCGAATCCGTGTTCTTATGCACAAAGGCGTCCGCCGCCTGGTTTGCAAAATTCACCGCATATCCCGTCACGAGCTTGAGGTTGTCCGCATCGAGTCCCTTTACCCGGGCCTGATCGAAATCTGCTGCAGCCTCCCGCACCCTGCCCAGTCGCAGGTCGCACTGCCCACGATAGAAAAAGGGCATCGCATTGCTGCTGTCCAGTTGAAGACAGAGCCCGAAATTGTCACTTGCCTTCTCCAGCGCCTGGCGCGGATCACCGGCCTGCCCGTATTGCATCAGCAACAGCCCCTTGGTCAGATAGACATGCGCGGCCTTGGGGTCCACCGTCAATGCTTCGTCCAGGTCCGCAAAGGCTTCCTTGTACAGCTTCAGCCGGACATGCATCACCGCTTTCTGTTCGTACATCCCCGTATTGGTCCGGTCCGTCGCGAGGTAGATCGTATAGTCGGTAAGCGCCTTGAAATATTCCCCGGTGGCCGCATAGAGGTCGGCCCGGTAGCGGATGGCCGCAAGATTTCCATGATCCAGCTCATAGGCCTCCGAATAGTCCTTTATCGCCAGCTCGATATTCTTCGACTCATGGTTCAGCCTCTCGTGACAGCGGGCACGACCAAGATAATAGTCCGAGTTCTTCGGGTCCTTTCGGATCGCGTCGGTATACTCGTTCAACGCTTCCTTGTATAGCCCGGCATTGTATTTCTCTTGCAGGTAGGAGAGGGTGGCGTACTTGTCCGTCAATTGCTGGATATGCGCCTGAAGACTCGTCGCCGCATCGGGCTTCTGCCGGATGGCGTTCCGGTAACTCTCGATCGCCTCCTTATATTGGCGGTTGTTCTCCTGTACCCGCGCCTTTTCGATAAATCCGGCATACAGCTGCGCCGGATCAGCCTTTGAAGCTTCAGCCTCGTTGGAGGCCACCGTAGCCCTCGCATCGATCTTTATTGGAATATTGTTGGCGACATCAGCGGCGGTGTCCCCGGGATTGAAAAAGGCAAGCCGGACGATATACAGCCGCCATTGAGTACCCTCCTTCTCCGCCTTGATCTCGGCAAGCCGGTTCGTCATGGAATAGGGCTGGTCGCTGATAGCGCTCCGGCCCTTGAAAAGGGAGTTGAAATAGACCTTCACATAGAGATTCTCGTTCTTCTTCACCGGGCTGCACCGGACATGGTCGAAGACGATACTGGCGCTGTCACTCTTCTTATAAAGGAGATCGACATCCCGGAGGTATTTCCCAAGCGCCTCTTCACCGGCCTGCCCGGAGCGGACGACCGTGGGATTGATATCGGGTTCCACCACCACCAGCGAGTCCCGGAAAATGCGATTCCTGCTCTCCGAATAGGAAGAGTGAATGCTCTCGGCCACTTCCAAAGTCTGATAGCTGTTATTCGACAGCGTGTTCAACAGGTCGTTCAACTCCGTCTTCACGATCCGTTCCGCCTTATATCTTATCTCCGCGGCGTCCCGGCTGGAAAGGGAGTCTTGTCCCACAACCCGCCCCGCCGTCCCAAAGGCGGCAATAAACAACAACAGTACGGGCGATAGGTCCTTCATGATTTCATTTTGTGTTAACGTACTATTCTCCAAGCAGCTTCTTTACATAATTATTTTGATCTTCGAAGCTCGCGGGCCGGATGCTGGTGATCAGCCAACCGGAGTTCCGCGTTGCCCGCTCAAAATTTTCGACCGTAAAGATCCAGTCATGCACCTGCAGATAGTGGTATCGTAACTTTTTCACAGCGACGAATTTGATCCGGCCCCGAAGCACCGCCTGGTAGAACGGCATGGCATAGCGGCCCTCGAAAAAGCGGGGATCGAAAAGATCGTGAAGCCGGCGCTTGTCGGCAAAATCCCGGTCCAGCTCGGCAAAATAAGTTTCGTTCGCGGCGGGCTGGATGAACCGCCGTCTTGGGTTCACACTGCTGATGGTGACGATCACCGGCAGGGGCACTTTCTTTCCCGCAGTCTTCACACCACCTCCCTCCGAACTACCGCTGCTCGCCACCACATCTCCCGGCCGGGCATCGGTCGGAATACCCTTCCCGACAGCCAGCTTAAAATGGGGTTTTACCCCCGCGATCACCCACTGTGCGCTCCCGTCCGGGTTCAACTGGATCTTAAGGATAAGGTTCGCCCGGACAAGATCCTCCTTATACACGAACTGGCACACCGCTTCGGCGTACCATTGATCCCGCATAAATCCCAGCGAATCCGGTTGGTTCGGGTCAGTCGCCCGCCGGATAAAATGATCCATTTGCAGCGAATCCCAACGTTGGGTGGAATAGTTGAAAAGGCTTCGGATCAGCTGCTCCCGGTTCTTGGTCCAGGGGCGGTGATGAGCAAGATAGTACCGGCGGATCGCGCTGCTCGTATCGTTATTGAACCGGTGGATGAACTCGTCCAGTTGCATCACCCTTGTCACAAAATTGGCCTCCCGCGTCGCGGCATCATTGCTGAACACCTGCGCAGGAACGGTTATCCGGCAAAGCAACAGGGGCAAAAAAAATAAAGCTTTCGACAGGGGCGCCTTCATAATTACAAAACATTACAAGGTTTTCGTAGCCACAACCCCGATGTCCGACAACAAGACGTCCCAGAGCTTCCGGGTCGAGCCTTCATACGTTTTATTATAGGTCTTTAGCACCACATTGGCATGCTTTAGCGTAACATCGCTGTATACCAGTTTCCCATCCCGGTACCCCCTGAACTCCTGTTCAAAGGAGACCGTTCCATAAAGATTGCCGTCCGGCCCCGGCTTCAAATCGCTCACATATTGCACATGCGTCCACTTCACCTCGATCCGGTCGTATTGAATCTGCTTTACCCGCTTCAGGTAATCCCTTATCTTCAGCCTGAGCACCGCATTGCGGTTATTGGACGAGACCTCGACCGTCGCCTCCTCGTTCACAAAAAGCGTCACGGCCTGCGATACCGCCTTGTCCAACTCCTCGTAACCCGCCGTCTTGTCACAAAGTACCTTCAGGTAATCAGTGAATTGCGCCGTCTTCTTCTCCGCCTTTTCCTCGAACTCCTTCCGGGTCACACTTCCCAGCAACGCGTTCACCCTGGCCCTCGTGGCGCTGTCCTGGGTGGACAGGCCTCCGGCGCCCGTAGTATCTATTGCCAAGTCCATACCTTCCCTCATCCCAGACCCTGGGACGTTGGAATGAATACGATCGACGGGGGAAAAAACGAGATTGTCCTGCGCACAAAGAAGGTTACACAAGAGAAGACATACCCACGCTGCTGTTATTGATTTAGAGCAGTTCATATTGCGACAATAGTTAGTGAGCAGGATACGGTTGGTAGGGCGACGAATGGCCGGGTCATGGCCTTTAACGGATTGGAACTTTCTCTGGCACAGTGGGAAAGCGAAAGTTACTAGGAAAACCCGAATTGGCGGCCAAAATGTACACAAAATTATTCTACCATATTAGTGGTATCCCCCCAAAGCGTTGTATTTCATACTCGTGGCGTTATCCTGGACCGGGAGGGCGTGCAGGACCTGGCTCATCCGATGGTTGTGGACGATAATATACACCGCGATCAGGATCAAGACAGTAGCCGCAATTATCGCAATCCGCTGACCGTCATTCCAGATCTTCCATCCGGGATGCGCCGCCGCCGGCGTCCGGGCCGGCTCATCAAGCACAGGTGCGCTCACTGCCTCCGCCCAAACCCAGCTCTTCTCCGGTACAAAAAGATCCTGCGTCACCGGTCCCGTCTCTGGGATCAGCCTCATTTCCGGCCGGAGCGCCGTCTCCTCCTTGACAGGCTCCTCATCGGGAACCACCTCTTGTGGCATGCTTTCCACGACTTGTGGAGGCGCAGCCTCTACAGGTCGATGTAATAATTCTACCAATTCACCCGCCCGCTGCACCCGCCGCCGCGCATCCTTCACCAGGCACCGCCGCACCACCTCCCGGAAGGGTGGCGGCAGCTCATCGACCCGGTCCACCAGCTCCGGCGACAGGATATTCGCCATTATCTCCTCATTGCTGCCCTGTCCGTCTTTCTTGAACAGCACCTTTCCCGTGATCACCTCGTAGATCGTCACTCCAAGCGCCCATAGATCGAGGTTAGGCGCAAGTCGTTCGTCGATGCCGTATTTTTTCAGGTTCAGCTGCTCCGGCGCCATATAGGGGATCGACACCACCAACGCCGAGGAATGCTCGGTCTTGGCCGCATCCAGTACCTTGCTGACGCCAAAGTCCGTGATCTTCGCCACCGGTCCGTCGGACGTTTCCCGGATGAGAATATTCGCCGGTTTGATATCCCGGTGAATGATCCCGTTCTTGTGCAGATAGGCCAGCCCGTTCAGCACATCCGTCAGCAGCTTCTTCAGCACTGCCTCCGTCGGATGCGCCGCATAATATTCAAGAAGGTTGCCGTCATCCAGCAGCTCCATCACACACACCTGTGTGACCTCCGGTTCGCCAAAGACATTTTCCTTCTCGATCTCTTCGATATCGAGGTACCGGCAGATATTGGGATGATCCAGGTTGATCACCCGCCGGATCTCCGCAGTCGGGCTACACCGCTCGGAAATGTCCGCCGATTTATAAAATTTTAGCGCCACCCACCGGTCGAGCTTCTTGTCCATCGCCCGGTAAACCCTCGCAAACCCGCCCTTGCCGATCAGCGCCTTACCCGGATCATACTCATACCGGCTAAAAAAAGGATGCGACTCCCGGATACTTCTCACCGGCGCCACCGCAACAGCCGCCGCCACCACCGGCGCCGCCGCGACACTCGCCGTCGCAACAGGCGCCGCAACAGCCACGGGCGCATCAACAACCCCCACCGGCGCCTCCATCTCCACAACAGGCCCCACCTCCATCTCGATCACCGGCGCCGCAGGCGTCATCTCCACCACCTTGGGCAGTATCACGGCCGGCCCCTTCTGCACGGCAATCGCCGTAACCGGCTGGCTCAGCAGCTCTATCAGCTCCCTCGTATTCTGTGGCCGCCGCTCGGCATGTTTTACAAGACACCGGGAAACAAACCGGTCAAAAGGCGGCGGCAGCCGCCGCACCTTCTCGGGCAGGGTGGGGGAAAGGATATTCCGGATCACCTGCTCCCGGCTGTCCCGCGGGCTGTTCCGGAAAAGAACATCGTTATCCGTCATCGCCTCATACACCGCCAGGCCCAGCGCCCAGAAATCCACATGATAAGAGACACTTCCCTCAACCCCATATTCTTTAGGGTTGAATTGCTCGGGCGCAATCCGTGTCACCTCCATCACCATCGAGCTAAAATGCGCATCCCTCGAAGCCGCCTTCCCCGACCCCAATCCAAAATCCGTGATCTTCACCACCGGGCCCTGCATCGTCATCCCGACAAGCAGGTTCGACGGCTTGAGCCGCCGGTGAACGATCCGCTGCGAATGCAGGTAGGTAAGACCGTGAAGGATATCCAGCACCATTTTGCGCAACAGCTCCGGTTGCCGGTTCGCCTGGTAATAGCTGGCAAAATCCCCGTCGCGCAGGAGTTCCATCACGCAGACCTGCCGCTTCTCATTCTCTCCGGAGACTGTCTCCTTGCTTATTTCCCCCATGTATAAATACCGGCAGATATTCGGATGGTCCAGGCTGGCAAACTTATTCACGTTCACAAACCCGAACTTCTCCGACGATCCCATTGCCCGGTAGACCTTTACCGCTACGGGGAGGTAGATGTGGGTATCAAGAGCCTCGAACACCAGGGAATATTCCCCCTTCCCGATACAATCGGTGGAAGGTTCATACTGGTACCTGTTAAATAATAGCATGGATAACTGGTTTTCAATTTGCATGCCAGCCACCCATGCCGTTTTCCCGCAATAATTTTTAAATTACAGCGAAATTCCCTGTAAATCTAAGCAATGAGAAAATCCCTCTGCCTCCTTACCCTCCTCGCCCTCTGCCACACGGCGCTCTTCGCCCAGCGGCCCGACAAACGCCTCGAAACCCTTCTCCATCCGCTCGTCGACACCTTCCATGGCGTCGCCGGGATCTATGTAAAGAATTTAAAGACGGGTAGGGAAGTGGCCATCAACGCCGACACCGTCTTTCCCACCGCCAGTATTATAAAGGTGCCGATCCTCGTCGGCATCTTCGACAAGATCGCCCAGGGCGCGTACACCTATGAACAGCCCCTGGTGTATCGCGACTCCGCCGCAAAAAAGGGTTCAGGATTGATGCAGTTTTTCAAGGACAGCTCCGCGACCGATCTCCGCACTGCCATAAGTCTCATGATCACCAACAGCGACAACACCACGGCCGTCTGGTGCGAACGCCTCGCCGGTGGCGGCGCCGCCATCAACGCCTGGCTCGACGCCCATGGCTTCAAGGATACCCGTCTCAACAACCGGACCCCCGGCCGCGAGGCCAATCGCCAGCTCTATGGGTGGGGCCAGACCACGCCCCGCGAGATGGCCCGGCTTGTCACCATGATCCGGAACGGCGAGGTCATCAACCCCGATGTAAGCCAGAATATGTACAGGATCATGACCCATATCTTTTATGATGACTATGCCCTCTCAGCCATTCCGCCGTATGTGCAGGCAGCGTCGAAGCAGGGGATGGTCGACGACTCGCGATCCGAGGTCGTTTTGGTCAACGCACCCCACGGCGATTATGTCTTTTATATCGCGACAAAGAATAATAAGGATCAGCGCTGGGAAAAGGACAACGAGGCCTGGCGGCTCGCCCGCAAAGTCTCGGCCCTGTTATGGCACTATTTCGAACCCCATTCCCCTTACACTGCACTGCCCCACCTGTAACCCGGCGGTGAAATGTATAAGTCTTCCCTACTTTTGTACTAACACCTCGGGATTTCGCGAGCGTAACTTTACATCCTACAAAACAAAAAGTATGAAAAAAGTTATCTTCATCACCGGTGCATCCCGCGGCTTTGGGAAGCTGTGGGCCGAAGCCTTCCTCCGGCGCGGGGACAAGGTCGCCGCCACTGCCCGCAATCTCGACACGTTGACCGATCTCAAAAAGCAATACCCCGACAGCCTGCTGCCGATCCGCCTCGACGTCACCGATCACGATGCCAGCTTCGCCGCTGTTCGACAGGCGAAAGAACATTTTGGACGTTTGGATGTTGTTATCAACAACGCCGGATATGGCCTTTTCGGCACGGTCGAAGAGACCACCGAAAAGCAAGCCAGGGATCAGATGGAGGCAAACTTCTTCGGATTATTGTGGGTGACCCAAGCGGCCCTTCCCATCATGCGGGCGCAGGGGAGCGGACACATCATCCAGTTGTCTAGCATGTTGGGTGTGGTCACCCTCCCTGTTCTCGGGATTTACAACGCGTCGAAATTTGCCGTCGAAGGCCTCAGCGAAACGCTGGCCACCGAAGTAAAAGGATTTGGTATTCACGTCACGCTCGTAGAGCCCAATGGTTTCGCCACCGATTGGAGTGGCGCCTCGGCCGTACAGACCGCCCCGATCGCCGCCTATGAACCCGTCAAGGCCGCGTTCCAGCAAGCAGCCTCCGGCGACATCTGGGGAATACCGGCAGCGACGACCGATCCGATTCTCAAGCTGGTTGATGATCCCAATCCGCCGCTACGCCTGTTCCTCGGAAAGATCGCGTATCCGCTGACAAAGCAGGTCTATACCGAAAGACTCGCCACCTGGGAGCAGTGGAATGATGTCGCCACGGCAGCGCACGGAAAATGATAAGTAACTCGGACACACATGAGACATTATAAGACCCTCCATTCACTTTTGATCGATGGTGGCTGGCCACCGCCCGAGCACCCGTTGCTCGCGGCGGTGCGCTGTCATCACACCTGTTCATCGGGCGATCGCCAGTTTACCAGCGATTGTTATATGATAGGTTTTAAGAAACTAAAGTCCGGCGTCATCCGCTATGGCCGTACGCAATATGATCATGAGAATGGGAGCTTGTCCTTCGTCCGGCCCCGGCAGATGGTCGAATTCGTGGACCTCGAATTCGAAGAGGATGCGTTTCTCATCTTCTTTCATGAAGATTACCTCATTGGGCACCCCTTGCATTCGCAGATCAAAAAATATGGGTTCTTCGATTATGAGGCAAATGAGGCCCTGCACCTCTCGCCCAGCGAGGAGAAGATCATGTGGGAGCTGTATTTCAAGATCCAGGCCGAAAGCGTCGCCAACACCGACGAATACAGCCGCGATATCATCCTCTCGCATCTCGACTCGATCCTCAAATATGCGCAGCGGTTCTACAAGCGGCAGTTCATCCATCGTGCGCCCCTGACCAGCTATACCGTTTCGAAGTTCAATGACACCCTCAGCAGCTACTTCGAAAAGGGGCTAGTCGAAACCCAGGGCCTGCCCACCGTGAACCACCTCGCTTCAACCCTGAATCTCTCGCCGCGGTATCTCAGCGATCTGTTGAAACAAGAGACCGGCAAGACCGCCATCGAGCTCATTCATATTTTCCTGATAGGGGAGGCCAAGAACCTGCTCAATGCGCCCGACCTCTCCATCTCCGAGGCCGCTTACCGGCTCGGCTTCGAGAATTTGCCGTATTTCTCGCGGCTCTTCAAAAAGGAGGTCGGTCTCAGTCCCAACCAATACCGAAAGCAGGCCCTCAACTAGCCCAAAAAATAATGGTATCTTGCCGGATCAAACGGCTCGACTTGAACATCAACAACACCCTGGATCTCCGCCAGCGCCATAGCGCGGCCATCCGTATCTGGCATTGGAGTTTCTTTATCATTCTCACCGCTTCCCTCGCCACCGTCGGCCTCGCCTCGACCCTCTTTCGCACCCGGAACAATATCGCGTCGGTCCAAACCCAGCTCCAAAAGAAAGGCGTCGCCGTCAACCCCGACCAGGCCCGCGCCGTTGCCCATGAGTTCAACGACAAATTGTGGGGGTTGCACACCTGGCTCGGATACATCCTCTGTTTTTTCGTGGTGGTCCGTATAGTCATAGAGTGCACCCAGCCCTCCGCCGAGCGCCTGAGCCGCCGCCTGAAAGCGGCCCTCACCTTCAGGCCGGCTTCCCCGCAAGAGCGGGGCCAACAGCAGCACTATTTATTGGTCAAGCGCTCCTATCTCGTTTTTTACGCCGCGATCGTGGTCATGGCCTTGACCGGCCTCGTACTCGCGTTTGAAAATATCGCCCTCTTCAAGGAATGGCGCGCGCCCGTCAAGCAATTGCATGCATTCGTGCAGTATGTTATATATGGGTATGTGTTGCTGCATTTAGCCGGCGTTATCCGCGCCGATATTGGCCAGTTCCCCGGGATCGTCTCGGGTATGATCAATGGACGTAAAAGCAACCCGCAGTGAAGTCCTTCCGCATCATAGCAACCGCGCTCCTCTTCCTCCTCCGCGCCGCCACCCCTGCGCAAGTGCAAGCCCAGGCCCGGGAAAAGGTGTCGCCCGCAGAGCACGCCCAGGCCCCCGGCAAAATCGTCGAGATCTCCGGAACCGTTTTCGACAAGACCCAGCTCTTCACCATGCCGGGTGTCAGTGTGCTAAGTAACTCCGGCGCGGGCACCATGACCGATTCTGTCGGCCACTATCGTATCCGGTTGAGAACCGATGACAGTATATATTTTTCGTACCTCGGTCGCCGCACCGGTGCCGTTGCCGTGCGGCGCCTGGCCCCCGACTATCCGCTGAACATGAGCCTCGCCGTCACGGTCGATAGTTTGCCGATTGTTGTCGTCAAGCCCAAGCCCTATCGCTACGATTCCCTCGAGAACCGCGACGAGTATCGTAAGGTCTTCGATTACGCCCCCGATTACCTCGCCGGCGGCACGGGCGGCGGCCTCGGCG
>Ga0157372_10003307_pt1 | contig 17410 bp, 15 predicted proteins | sample C55metaG_FD_115307 | JGI IMG/M metagenome (GOLD analysis project Ga0157372, IMG submission 115307) | Corn rhizosphere microbial communities from Kellogg Biological Station, Michigan, USA - C5-5 metaG | ecosystem: Host-associated > Plants > Roots > Rhizosphere > Soil | place: USA: Michigan... | reverse complement strand
GAAACCGCTACCGGTGGGTTTTCTATGATCTCTTTAAAAATTTTATCAGCGATATATTTACATGGATTTAAAGAGTAGGCTAATCGTTTTAAGTATTCATCGGTTGAAACTTCACATGCCTCTTTTATTTGCGAAGCCAGTTTTAATCCTTTACCAATTTGTAGAACTTCGCGAGGATTAATTTTCTTTAAAGGGATTTTGCTCACGAGTCTTTCAATATCTCCTGCCTGCTTGATACTTTGCGAGATTTTTGTTTTTTCTTCTGAAGATTTTATAAAATATTCAACAAGATTTTGGCGCTCTTCGATTTTGCTAATCTCTGTCAAAGGCAATAACATCCAACGTTTCAATAGTCGTGCGCCCATTGGAGATACTGTATTATCTAAAACTTTTAAAAGAGAGCTATTGCTTTCACTCCCGCCCAATAATTCAAGATTGCCAATCGTAAACCGATCCATCCACAAATAATCCCCTTTATCAATTCTTTGCAGGGAAGTAATGTGTTGAAGGTTGGGATGTTCGGTGTCTTTTAAATAATGCAGAATAGCACCTGCTGCAATAATTCCTGTTTTTAGATCTTCCACACCAAACCCTTTCAGACTCTGCGTTCCAAAGTGTTTTAATAATGTATCCCTGGCATATTGCTCTGTAAAGATCCATTCGTCAAGAGTGTACGTATAAAATTTGCTGCCGAAATAACTTTTAAAATTCTTCTGCTGATTTCTTTGAAAAATTACTTCTGCCGGATTGAGACTTTGCAATAATTTATCTGCATATTCTTTATCACCTTCGGCAATAAAGAATTCACCTGTAGAAATATCAAGAAAAGAAATACCTGCTTTTTCCTCAACGAAATGAATGCCGCACAAAAAATTATTTTGATTATACTCAAGAAGTTTGTCATTGGTTGCAACACCCGGAGTGATCAATTCTGTAACACCACGTTTTACAATTCCTTTCACCAGTTTTGGATCTTCGAGCTGATCGCAAATTGCTACTCGAAAACCGGCTTTTACCAATTTGTGCAAATAAGTATCCAATGCATGATATGGAAATCCGGCAAGTTCCGGCGCTGTCGAAGAAGCGTTATTCCTTTTGGTTAATGTAATCCCCAAAATCCTGGAAGCCGTGATGGCATCCTGTCCGAAAGTTTCATAAAAATCTCCCACACGAAACAACAAAATTGCATCAGGATACTTTGCCTTGATGGCATGATGTTGTTTCATTAAAGGAGTATCTGAAGAAGCCATGAAAAATTCTGATTTATGATTTAATGCATTTTCAAATTTGCTAATTATCAAATTTGCTAATTATCAAATTTGCTAATTGATCTATTTTTGCAAATTAATATTCTTTTGATGAGAAAACTAACAATGGAAGAATTGAACAGAAAAACTGTTGATGAATTTAAGGAATCGAAAAAAAATCCGGTTATTGCAGTTCTTGAAAATATTCGAAGTGCTTATAATGTGGGAAGTGTTTTTCGCACTGCAGACGCCTTTTTAATTGAATCAGTTTATATCACGGGGTACACGGCAAAACCTCCTCATAAAGAAATCACCAAGACCGCTCTGGGAGCACAGGATACAGTTGATTGGAGGCATTTTGAAACGGCAAAAGCGGCGATAATGGATCTCAGAAAAAATGAATATAAAATCTTTGCAGTGGAGCAGGTAAAGGATAGTATTTCCTTAGAAAAGATTCGTAATTTATCCGTTGAAAAAATTGCTTTTATATTTGGAAATGAAGTGAGCGGTGTGGATAATGAAACGATTTCTTTATGTGATGGCTGCGTTGAGATCCCTCAGTTTGGAATGAAACATTCTCTGAATATTTCTGTTGCTGCCGGAATTGTATTGTGGGAGGCGGTAAAGCCGGTACCTGAGGGGAAATAAAAAATAACTTATGAAAACAACAGAGTTTAAAACATTGGAAAGTCCAAATGCGCCTTTAGGGGTTAAGGTTATAAAAGATTATTTTTCTCTTGTAAAATTTGCCCACACAATTTTTGCAATGCCTTTTGCACTGATCGGCTTTTTCTACGGATTGAAAGTAATTAATTACCGTTTAGACCGGCCCTGGTGGCTGCTTTTCTTTCTTGTAGTTTTGTGTATGATATTGGCCAGAAGCGCAGCAATGGCTTTCAACCGCTGGCTTGATGCAGAGTATGATGCTAAAAATCCAAGAACTTTAATTCGCGAAATTCCCGGGGGAATTATTTCTAAAAAAAATGCGATGATCTTTGTCGTGTTTAATTGCATTGGGTTTATTATCTGCACTTATTTTATTAATACGCTGTGTTTTGTTTTGGCACCTGTGGCTTTGTTCGTAATTCTTTTTTATAGTTATACAAAAAGATTTACGATGTTGTGTCATTTGGTACTGGGCCTCGGCTTAAGTCTCGCACCAATTGGCGCTTACATTGCTGTCACCGGACAATTTGCGATGGTGCCCATTGTTTTTTCTTTGTCCGTTTTGTTTTGGGTAAGTGGCTTTGATATCATTTACGCATTGCAGGATGAAGAGTTTGATAAACAAAATAACCTGCATTCTATTCCTTCATGGATGGGAACAAACAAAGCTTTACGCGTAAGTGAATTTTTACATTTCTTGTCAGCAGTATCTGTTATCGCCGCGGGAATATTTGGGCATTTTTCCGGTTGGTACTGGAGTGGCGTTGCCGTATTTGGATTTTTTCTTTTTTACCAGCATACTTTAGTAAAACCAAAAGATCTTTCAAAAGTGAACAAAGCTTTTTTTAGTTCTAATGGAATTGCGTCAGTGGTTTTTTGTGTCCTCGTTTTATTGGATCTGTTTATGAAGTTGTAAATTGTTTTTCAGAAAACAAACAAATAAGATCGATTTTTTTCAAACTAAACCACCTAAGTCATCTAAACCATTCTAAAAACTCTTCTGAAAAGTATGCCCCGTATTCTCTGCATTGATTATGGAAAAAAACGTACAGGTGTTGCTGTTACTGACCCTTTGCAAATTATTGCGACAGGATTAACTACTGTTGATTCGCAAGAATTAATTTCTTTTTTAAAACAATATTTTTTGAAGGAAGAGGTTGAATTGATTGTGATTGGTGAGCCGAAAAATTTAGACGATTCGGATACCCATGCTACCCCTCTGGTAAAAGAGATCATTAAGAAATTAGAAAAGGAATTTCCCAAAATCCCAATAAAAAAAGTGGATGAAAGATTTACTTCTAAAATGGCAAAGCAGGCAATGATCGACATGGGAATGAAAAAAAAAGACCGCAGAAATAAAAGAACGGTTGATGAAATAGCTGCTACTATTATGTTACAGGAATATATGGGCAGTTGCTGATTTATTAAATAAGTGAAAAAATGTAAATTTGCATTCCAATAATCAATCAAAAAATAATATTTATGGTTCTTCCGATAGTAGCTTATGGAAACCCGGTTTTACGAAAAGTGGGCAGTGAAATTGCACCTGATTATCCTGGTTTGCAAAACCTGATCGAAGATATGTGGGAAACGATGTATAACAGTAAGGGCGTAGGGCTGGCGGCCCCGCAAGTAAATAAAGATATCCGGCTGTTTATCATGGATAGTATCCAGATTCTTGAAAATCTCGGGGAAGATGAAAAGGATGATTATCCCGGTGATGAGGGCTACAAGGGAGTTTTTATAAATGCGAAAGTAAAAGAGCTGGAGGGTGATGAATGGCCTTATAACGAAGGATGTCTCAGCATTCCAAAAATCCGTGAAGATATTTTAAGAAAAGAAAGCGTAACGATTCATTTTTTTGATGAAAAGTTTACGGAACAAACCAAAACTTTCAGTGGCATAACTGCCCGTGTTGTTCTTCATGAATATGATCACATTGATGGGAAATTATTTATTGATTATCTGAAACCGTTGAAAAAGAGCTTGCTAAAACGGAAGTTAAATGACATTTCAAAAGGGAAAATTTCTGTTGATTACAAAATGAGTTTTAATAAATAAAAAGCGATAGTTGATTTATTTGTTTCCAGGATTTCAGCGCTAATTACTAATTCCTATTTTACATTTCTCCAACATTTTTAGAACTATTTTTACTGCATGATTCAGAAGTTTTATGCGCTTTCCGTATTGCTTTTTATTTCTACATGTATTCTTGCTCAGAAGAAAGATACGAGTATAAAAGTTGAGGAAAATTATATTACACTATCTGAAATTGTTGTCAACAATAAATTAGACGTTCCCTCATTTGTTGAAAGAGTGAAAAATGATACTACATTTTATAAAGCTTTTCGTAATCTTCGCATCATTGGTTACACAGCTTTAAATGATATAAAAATGTTGGATAAAAATGGAAACATTCAAGCCTCGTTGCATAGTAAAACCAAACAAGTCAGAACCGGAAATTGCCGGAAAATGCAACTGTTGAATCAGTCTGCAACCGGTGATATATTTGACTCTAAAGGAAATTTTAATTATTACACAGCCCAGATGTATGCGGGTCTGTTTTTTACAAAAGATTCTGTTTGCGGTGAAACTAATATTGTAAAAGGGCATGAGTTTTCAACCAACGGATTGAGCGGGATGGAGAAGCACAAGGAGCAATTGAAAATGCTGTTTTTTAATCCGGGGAAAAAAATTAACGGGCTTCCTTTTATCAGCAATAAAACCGAAATTTTTGATGAATCAATGGCGGACAAATATGATATGTCAATTGATTTTAGTGAACATGATTCGGTTCCCTGTTATGTTTTTAAGATAAAAGTAAAACCAAATAAAAAAAATGATGTGGTGATTGATGAAATGACAACATGGTTCAATGAAAAAACTTTTGGGATTGTTGCAAGAAATTATTCATTGAGTTATGATGCCGGAGTTTATGATTTTGATGTTGACATGCAAGTGGAAATGACGAAAGTAGGTGATTTGCTTGTGCCTTCTGTCCTGCGTTACAACGGAAGCTGGAAAGCGATTTTTAAGAAAAGGGAACGGGGAATTTTTACAGCTACTTTATTCGATTTTGTGAGATAGTAGCAGGAATTAATGTGATTACAAATTCCGGGAAGCACCATAATTCCGCCATTTTTCAACAATAGATTTCATGTCATCAGGAAGAGGACTTTCAAATTTCATTTCTTCTTTTGTTGTTGGATGAATAAACCCTAATTGTTGTGCATGCAAGGCATGACGGGGACAAAGCGCGAAACAATTTTCTACAAATTGTTTGTATTTTGTAAACACAGTTCCTTTCACAATTTTATCGCCACCATAAGTTTCATCATTAAAAAGAGGATGGCCGATGTGCTGCATGTGAACACGGATCTGATGTGTACGACCCGTTTCAAGCCTGCATTCTAAAAGGGTTACATAATTAAATCTTTCTAAAACTTTATAATGGGTGATTGCATCCTTTCCATGCTCGCCTTCAGGATAAGCAGTGAATAATTTCCGGAATCGTTGATGGCGGCCAACATGTGCAATGACCGTTCCTTCTTCTTCTTCAAAATCTCCCCAGACCAAAGCAACATAACGGCGATAGACAGTATGGTCAAAAAATTGTTTGGCAAGATATGTCATGGCCTTTGGTGTTTTTGCCATTACCAAAAGCCCCGAAGTATTTTTATCAATGCGGTGAACCAATCCAAAACGAGATAATTCTGTTTGCTCAATATCAGGATTTTGTTGTTTCAAATACCAGGCAACTGCATTCACCAATGTTCCGCCGGGATTGCCGCTTCCCGGATGAACTACCATTCCTGGCTCTTTATCAATCACCAGGACATCTTCATCTTCATAGATAATGTTGAATGGAATATTTTCGGCAACGATTTCATTATTGTCTGGAAGATGATCCTGGTAAATGACAATCTTATCCAGCGGCCTTACTTTGTAATTTGATTTTACAGGCTGGTCATTTACCAGCACTCTTTCTGCTGCTATTGCTTGTTGGATTTTATTTCTGGTAGCTCCTTCAATACGCCCCATCAAAAATTTATCGATTCGCAAAGGCTCCTGCCCTTTGGCACAAACAACCGTTTCCCTTTCAAAAAGCTCTTCAGGCTCTTCGGGAATTTCATCTTCAGGAACATTAACATTATTTTTATTTATATCGGGCATAACCATGAACTAAAAAGTGTGAACTAAAAATTAACTCCTCTTATCTTTGCAAATTAAATTCTTTTGCATTGGAAAAACAGCAAGTCATTTTTGAGGATCGCGAAATTATCAATTACAAAACAGCATGGGATTACCAGGAAGAACTGGTTAAAAAAAATCTGGAAATAAAATCTGAAGCGAGGAGGAGGCAGGGCATTGATCAGCTAGCGTCGAACAGTTGGCAGCATGCAGGTGGCAGTCAGGCGTCTGAAAACTATGAGCTTGGAACTACCAATTATCTTCTTTTTTGTGAACATCCGCCGGTTTATACTTTAGGGAAAAGTGGCCACATGGAAAATGTTTTATTGAGTGAAGATGAAATGGAACAAAAAGAAATTGAATTTTTTAAAACCAACAGGGGCGGAGATATTACGTTTCATGGACTTCAACAAATTGTGGGCTACCCGATTCTTGATCTCGAAAATTTTTTTACTGACATTGGAAAGTATATGCGCAGTCTTGAAGAAGTAATCATTTTAACGATTAAAGAATATGGCATCAAAGGCGACAGAAGCAAAGGCGAAACTGGCGTTTGGATCGACCCTGGAATTGCTGGCAGAGAAAGAAAGATCTGTGCAATGGGAATTCGCTGCAGCCGTTGGATCACGATGCATGGATTTGCATTAAATGTAAATACTGACCTCAGTTATTTCAATAATATTATTCCCTGCGGAATTGTAAATAAACAAGTTACTTCCATCGAAAGAGAATTGGGCCATAAAGTTGATTTTCAAGAAACAAAGGAAAAGGTCAAAAGGAATTTTGAAAAAGTTTTTGATGTAAATATTGTTTGAATCTTTTGCTGTTTTGAATTTCGTGTAAGAATGTTACATCAGGCGCAGCAAAAAAACTGAGTTATTATTTTAAATCTTTCCAATAGCAATAAAAAGTTATAACTCTTCAATCCAAATGGAAATGTTGTGGGGTGCCAATTCATTGCCACCGAAATAAGGGAACAATTTATATCCCTCAGCAACCGCGGTGGTGCTTGCCCTTGGCATTGTTGTTTCAATTCCGTTCAACGTGAAAATATATTTATCGCCTGAGACCTTTATTGAACAATCGTTCTCAACTCCGATCCTTATAGTTCCTAATTCTTTAAAACTCATCACACTGTTATTGTAATCATAAGCAAAAAGCCTTAATGCATTGTCACTCCATCGCCAGCCAAATCTTGCGCTGAATTCATGATGTGCAGCATTATTATCGCTGAATCCGAATAATTTATTTATGTCAGACTGATTTTTTTTGTTGATTGTTGTATAAATCGCGGAGCTGTCAAATTTTACTTTAAAAGAAATTTCGCTGCATTTAACAGGAACGTAAATGCTTTTGTCGCAATACTGCTGGCCTTTAAAAATTGTGTATTCAGTATAGGTTTTTGCAACTATTCCAGAGGTGTCTTTTTTATCCTGTTTGTCAATACTTGTTTGTTCTGCTTTCTTGCTGCATGAAGCCAGGATAAGCATTGTAATGCCAGCAATTATTAATTTTTTTTTCATAGGGGAGGGGTAGGATTCTTCTTACTTTTCCGGGTAAAAACGCAAAATTCCGTTTAATATTATTCAATAAAAAGCAGAAATTTTATCGCAGCTCTTTTTTTGCATTTCATTAAAGTTCTTTAGAAAAATACACGACTTAAGAATCATTGCAAGCAAAAACTGCGTATGTGAAAAGCCGCAATAGGCTTGAAAAAGAAAGAAGATGAATAAAAATTTAATTCGCTTTTCACTTTTTTAACATTACAATAATGCTTACACGATATTAATTGAAATAGCCTAAAAGTAAAATCTTTAATCAAATGACGATTTAGAAAATATTTTTCCATTTATTCTGGGAATGAATTTAATTACTTTTGAAGAGTATATGGAAATTGAAAAACTATCTGAAACACATACGGTGATTTCTGCATTTTTACAAAGGGAAGTTGTTGTAGATTTTTATTTTCCGCCTGGAAAAGATAATTTGAACGGCTGTGACCTGCTGCTGATAAATGATGGACAGGATCTTATTACGATGAACTTTGAGAAAATTCTTTTTGAGTTATATTCTGAAGATAAGATCACTTCCTTGTTGTGCGTAGGGATTCATTGTGGGCCCGACAGGAGAAACGAATATGGAACTGCAAATTATTTAAATGAAAATGGATTAGGGGCGAAGGCTGAATTATACACACGTTTTATTTTTCAGGAGTTGCTTCCTTTTATTCATGACAAAGCTGAAGTTAAATCTTTTGACAACAAGTCTTTCTGTGGATTTTCTTTGGGCGGATTAAGTGCTTTGGATATCGTCTGGAATTATCCAAATGAATTTTCGAAAGTGGGTATATTCAGTGGGGCATTATGGTGGCGAAGTATTTCTCAGGAGGATAAAAATTTTAATGAAGATAAACACCGGATCATACACAATGAAATCAGAAGCGGAAATTATTCTCCCTGGTTAAAATTTTTTTTTGAAACCGGAACTCTTGATGAAACTGCGGATAGAAATCGCAATGGAATTATCGATTCTATAGATGATACTATCGCGTTGATAGAGGAACTTCTGAAGAAAGGTTATAGTAAAAGTGATATTTTTTATTTGCAATTAAATGATGGAAAGCATGATGTAAACACATGGCGACGCGCATTCCCGGCGTTTTTAAAATGGGGTTGGAATAAATAAAACCCTTTATAAGAGATCATCAACCGTTCTCTTTTTATCCAAAATAAAACCCGGCTTATAATTATTACTTTTGCCAATAATCCGGCATTATATTGTTGGCACATATTTTAAGGATAAAGAACAAAATAAAAATCATGAAAAACTTTTTAATAATTATTGCTGTAATCTTTGTGTTTTCGGGCTGTGTAGCCAAAAGATATTTAATTCAATCTCAAAAAGAAACGGCTGCTTTACGTCAGGACAGTGCTCAGCTTGCCAGTAACAATGAGTCATTACTTTCCAATATCTCATCTCTTAAGGATCAGATTGGTTCCCTGCAAAAAAATATCGATGATTTGAATGCGAAAATTACAGCGCTCACTAATCAAAATAGTCAGCTTGGACAACAAACAAGTGAGCAGCAAAATAAGCTAAGTCAAAGCCAGCTGGACTTACAGAGGCAAAAACAAAAATTGGAGCAACTGCAAACCTTATTGAATCAACAAAAAGAAGCTTCTCAGGAATTAAAAAACAAAATGTCTGAAGCTCTGAAAGGATTTAACTCAAATGAACTTACTGTTTATCAGAAAGACGGTAAAGTTTATGTTAGTCTTTCGGAAAATTTATTATTCCCTTCAGGTAGTGCGGTAGTGAATCCGAAAGGGGTTGAAGCTTTGTCTAAACTTGCTGCTGTCCTCAATTTGAACAATGATGTTTCGGTAAATATTGAAGGCCATACGGATAGTATTCCTATTCGTGGAAGATACCAGGACAACTGGGATTTAAGTACAGCAAGAGCTAATTCGATTGTAAGAATTTTGGTAAATAATTATAAGGTAGATCCGACGAGAGTTATTTCATCAGGGCATAGTTATTATGAACCTGTTGCCTCAAATTCAACTCCTGAGGGAAGAGCAAAAAATCGCCGTACTGATATTATCCTTTCTCCAAAACTGGATGAAATGTATAAACTGTTAGGTATGTAACTTTTGTTGAAGGAAACGGGGACCGGTCTTTTTATTTGATAAGCAAAGTTTAAATAAAAAGCCACTTTTTGCAGAGTAGCTTTTCATCGAATAAATCAGGAATTGTTTCATTGCTTTGAACTGTCAGCATTGTCTATCATGGGATGATTATTCGTATTGCCGTTATATATCTTTCCGTTCATTCCTATTGATTCTCCTTCCTGAAGTGTGTGTGTTTTCCCGTTTTTCCATGTTACTGTTCCAGTTGTTGTGATCGTGGTGCCATTCGGTAATGTTACATCCTTTATTACATCGTTTTTTACGTCATGACTATACATTACCAGTTTTCCATCCTGCATTTGATAATACTGATGGTTTCCTGGTTGTGAGTATCCATTTTTATTCCTGTTAGAATTTGTAGTATCGCTGGAAATTTGCGCAGATACGCTAAAGCTAATCACTAAAGCGAAACTTAGAAGGCTTAGTATTTTCATAAATTTAAAAATTTATTTGTTTAGAAACCCGCACTGACAATTTTGATAACTCTTATCAAAGCCTGTACCACTAAAGATTCCACTGAAATTGCTTTTTGTTTTACAAAAATGTGGAAATACTGTATCAAATTGATTTCAAAAGGCAAATCAAAGGCTGATTTTTTCGAATTAGTTTTTTGCAGGATGAGATATTCACACTGTGTTGATTATTTTTATTTCCCGCTGTAATATTTATAAAGTATCATCGCGCCTTGTTTAATCTAAACCCAAAAACAAAAACTTATGAAGCAATTGTTTACATGTATTTTTATCTTTTTTGCATTGGCTGGAAATGCACAACCAAAATTTTCTCTGCATAAGTCATCACCCTCAATTAAACCGGTGATTGAAAAAGTAGCTCGTGATTATTATCAGAATTTTAATAACATAAAGGGAGATACTATTACTGAAAGCAGCGGTACTATTGAGTTTAAGAGCCGTGTTGCTCCTGCGGATGCCTTGTCAACTTCGATCACAAAATATGTGGATCCGTTTTCTTATACATGGCAGGCAACAATGTTTGAATCAGAAGATTATCAGGCGGCTGTAGCAAAATATAAAGAATATTTTCGGCAGTTAAATGGATGCACTCTTACATTTTATGATAAAACTTCTTATAAGCTTTTTGGTAATTATGATACACCCGATGAAGGCAGATCTTTCGCCTCAAGTATTTTGGAATTGGATGGAAATAACCAGGATCTGCAGCTTTTTAAAGTTGAAGTGGCACTAAACTATTCTTTACCAACATGGGATGTAAAAGTTTTGGTCTACGAAAAATTAGCAGATAATAAAGTGAGACCAACAGTAAATTAGAATGATAAGCCCCGGATGAAAGCATTCTCTTCCAGGGTTTGAAAATTAATAGCCGGCTGCTCCGTCATCTCCACGACGGTCGGCAACAGCAGTAATTGTTTTCCCATCGGTCAGGATAACTTCTGTTCTTCCTATCGGAGATCTTTTTGTTACTTTATAACCTATTGCTTTTAACTCCTCTATCACACTTGGATTAAAATTTCTTTCAACAAAAATTTCATCAGGCAGCCATTGATGGTGGAACTTAGGGAAATTTACCGCATCTTCCGGTGTCATTCTAAAATCAATGATATCAACGATCGTTTGATAGACACTGGTTGGAATAGTAGTGCCGCCGGGAGTTCCAACAATTATATATGGCTGATTATTTTTTAAAACAATAGTGGGAGTCATACTGCTAAGCATTCGTTTTCCAGGAGCAATTGCATTTGCTTCTTGTCCCACAGCACCAAACATATTAGGTACACCAGGCTTCACACTAAAATCATCCATTTCATTATTTAATAAAAAACCAGCGCCTGTAACTACAATTCCACTTCCAAATCCGCCGTTTAATGTTGTCGTAACAGACACGGCATTTCCATCTTTATCTAACACATCGAAGTGGGTTGTTTCTTCGCCTTCCTGGATGTAGCCTTCTTTAATATCTTTGCTATTTCCGGCTTTTGCTGGGTCATAATCGCTCATTCTTTTTTTCAGATACATATCGCTTACTAAAGTTTTTACGGGCACTTTTACAAAGTCAGGGTCGCCTAAAAACTTAGCCCTGTCTGCAAAAGCCCGCCTTTCCACTTCCGTCATTAGTTGAACAGACGCCAGTGTTCCATATTTCATATCCTCAATATTTTCCATTGCACTCATCTTCAACATCTGTTCAAGAATAATTCCACCACTGCTTGGCAAAGGCATGGTCACAATGGTATTACCTTTATAATGAAAAACAATTGGTTCACGGTTTTTTGCCTTGTAATTTTTCAAATCCTGTTCAGTAATTATTCCGTTATCTTTTTTCATTCGCTCTGCAATTAATTTTGCAGTCTCACCTTCATAAAAACCTTTTGCCCCGTTATCCCTGATTCTTTTTAAAGTTTTTGCAAGATCTTTCTGGATTAATGTATCGCCTGTTTTCCATTGGGTGTTTTTTACAAAGACGGGAACCACTTCATTCATTTTCAGCAAATCATTTTTGATATAATTCAGGCTTGATGCTTCACCGGGAGCAAGAACAAATCCTTTTTCGGCAAGATCAATTGCGGGTTGAATTAATCTTTTGAAAGGGAGTTTTGCATATTTCATGCACTCAAATATTCCTGCAACAGAACCGGGAACGCCAACTGCCAGCGGGCTATTTTGGGACAAATTCATTTGTGGATTTCCATTTGAATCAAGATACATGTCTCTAAAAGCTTTTCCAGGAGCCATTTCCCGATAATCAATGGAAATATTTTGGCCGTTCTTTAAATGAATAACCGTGAAACCTCCGCCACCAATATTTCCGGCGCTTGGATGAACAACTGCCAATGCCAATTGTGTTGCGATGGCTGCGTCTACTGCATTACCACCTTGTTTTAAAATTGATACACCTACCTCACTTGCAATAGGGCTTGCAGAAACTACTGCGCCTCTTTTAACTTCAATATTTTTATTGGTTTTAAACTGATAAGCATTGATCTTTTGCTGATGGCTACATGAATAAATGAAGATGCCGGTGCAAAAAATTGCCGTGATTACTTTTAATTTTTTCATCATGATTTTATTTCAAATTTAAATTTTCAGATAAAAGATAGAATTGTACAATTGAGAAGATCCTTTTTATTTGCAAATAAAATAAAGATATTGTAAGAATTTGGATAAAACCTTCGTCACAAATATACATTGACTTACATTCGTAAAATAAATTTGAAAAAATGCGCAAATATTTTTTACTCTTATTTCTTTATTTTTTTTCTCAAACTGCTTTTTCTCAAACTCCCAAAGCTTATAGTTCCTCAGAGATTTTTCAACAGATAAAAAAGCTTGATGTTTTAGGCTCTGTTCTTTATGTTGCCGCTCATCCTGACGATGAAAACACACGGCTGCTGGCCTTTTTAGCGAACGATAAATTATATCGTACCGGCTATTTAAGCATGACAAGAGGTGACGGAGGACAAAATCTAATCGGCGACCAGCAAGGGATAGAATTAGGATTAATAAGAACACAAGAGCTTTTAGCGGCGAGAAGAATTGACGGTGCTGAACAATTTTTTACAAGAGCATTTGATTTTGGATTTACAAAAAGCCCGGTAGAAACTTTTCAATTTTGGGATGAGCAGAAAATATTGTCAGATGTTGTTTGGGTTATTCGTAAATTTCAACCCGATATTATCATCACCCGTTTCCCAACAACTGGTGAAGGTGGACATGGGCATCACACCGCTTCTGCAATTCTTGCCGGTGAAGCTTTTGAGGCTGCGGCTGATCCTGCAAAATTTCCGGAACAATTTAAATATGGCGTAAAACCATGGCAGGCGAAACGGCTTTTATGGAACACTTTTAATTTCGGAAGTGTAAATACAGAAAGGCCTGATCAGTTTAAAATTGATGTGGGCGGATATAATTCTTTATTAGGAAAAAGTTATGGTGAGATTGCTGCCGAAAGCCGCAGCCAGCATAAAACACAGGGCTTTGGAGTTCCTTCTTCAAGAGGAAGATCATTGGAATATTTTAAAACAATAAAAGGTTCTGAGCCTGAGAAAACATTGATGGATGGCGTAACAACTGATTGGCAAAGATTGAACGATCCAAAAATCGAAAGCGCCGTTCAAAAGTTGGCGGATGATTATTCTTTTCAACATCCTGAAAATTCGTTACCTGAACTTTTAAGTATTTATCAAATGCTGAAAAAATCGCCGCAAGGATATTGGCGCGACCAAAAACTGGAACAGGTAAAACAAATTATGAAGGAGTGTATCGGACTTTATATGGAAGCAACAACCAAAACAATGTTTGCAGTACAGGGAGATTCGCTGGAAGTAAATTTTGTTGCAGATAATCGTGTGGGCAGCGCCGTTAGTATTTCTTCTGTTACCATTCAAGATCAAAAATTTGATTTCAATGATGAACTGCCAGTTGATGAAAATATTTCGCATCATTTAACTGTTTTAATACCATCAACGGCAAAGATATCACAGCCGTATTGGCTTGCAGAGACCATGAATAAAGGATCTTACAATGTTTCCGATCAAACCTTAATTGGAAAACCAGAGAATGATCCACAGATAGCAAAGGTGAATTTAAAGATCAGCGGAGAAGATATGGAATTTGATATTCCGGTTCAATATAAATCGAATGACCCTGTAAAGGGCGAAGAATTTGAACCACTTTTTATTATCCCAAAAATGGAAATCCAGTCAAGCCCGGAGCTGGCATTATCAGTCAATAAAGATCCGGTTAAAATAGATGTAACCACTTTTAATAACGGCTCTCCGGAAAATAATTTCGCCTTAAATGAAAAATTCTCTTCTAATGTTCTTAAAATTTCCAGAGGAACTGAATCCTATTTTTCGATAAAAGATCCGGAAAAGAAAAACACAGAAATAATTAATTGGAGTGCCGGCGGGGGAAATAAGATTTATGACTCTTACAAAAAAATAATTCAGTATCCTCACATTCCGAACATCATTTACTTTCATAAGGCAGAATCAAAACTGATTGACATCAATCTGAAAATTTATGGAAAAACAATTGGATATATTCCTGGTGCAGGAGATAAAGTTCCGGCTGCTCTTCAAAAAATGGGTTATCTGGTAACAATTCTTTCAGCAAAAGATATTACACCCAATAATTTGAAAAAATTTGATGCAATCGTTACTGGTGTTCGTGCTTATAATATTCACGAATGGCTCAATGATGCTTATAATACTTTGATGAATTATGTAAAAGACGGAGGCGTTTTGCTTGTTCAATACAATACCAACAATAATATTGGCCCGGTAAAAGCTAAGATTGGTCCCTATCCATTTACGATTTCACGAAACAGGGTTACCGATGAAAATGCTGCCGTTGATTTTACCGATCCGCAAAATGTCCTGATGAACTATCCGAATAAGATCACACAAAAAGATTTTGAAAACTGGATACAGGAGCGCAGCACTTACCAGGCAGAGAACTATGAAAAAAATTATAAAACGCTTTTTTCAATGCATGATACTGGCGAGGCTCCGGCCCAAGGCAGCCTTATCTATACTGATTATGGGAAAGGAAAATTTATTTATTCGGGGTTGGTTTTCTTCAGAGAATTACCGGCTGGTGTTCCTGGTGCTTTTCGCCTGTTCGCCAATCTGATTGCAAAACCTGGAAAATAAAAAGTAAAAAGTTATGGAGAAATCAGAAAAGAAATATTGGAACAGATTATATGCAATTGTGTTTCTTTTTTTAGTGCTGCAAATTATTTCCTATTATTTTATCACTACCTATTTTCAGTAGAAAAACAGGGATTATAAAATATGAATAGATGAATTAAGAATTAAAGACATAAAAGGAAACAGGGGATAGTAAATTTGGAAATAACTGCCATTTTAATTTCTGTGTTTAATGTAAACAAATTCGGGATTCAAAAATTCGCATTCTCAAAATAAATTAAACCCTTATGAGTTTTCAGGATTGGATCGTGCTTGTTGTAACGCTTACTGCTATTATCATTTATGGGGTTTACAAAAGCAAAACCACTAAAAATCTTGATGGATATTTTTTGAGCAACCGGGATATGCCATGGTATCTTGTGCTGCTCAGCATCATGGGAACACAGGCCAGTGCCATCACTTTTATAAGTGCTCCCGGACAGGCTTACACAGATGGAATGCGTTTCGTACAATATTATTTTGGATTGCCTTTAGCCATGATCATTATCTGTATTGTGTTTGTTCCTGTATTCAATAATTTAAAAGTTTATACCGCTTATGAATTTTTGGAAAAAAGATTTGATCTGAAAACGAGAACACTTACTTCATTTCTTTTCCAGGTTTCACGAGGGCTATCAACAGGCATCAGCATTTATGCCCCATCATTAATTTTAAGTTCATTGCTTGGATGGAATATTTATTACACAAATATTATAATGGGAGGCATGCTTATTATCTATACGGTTACAGGAGGTGCAAGAGCCGTGGCTCATACCCAAAAACTTCAGCTGGTAATTGTTATTGTGGGAATGGTGATCGCGGGATATTTAGTGGTTCATTTAATGCCCAAGAATGTTGGATTTTTAGATGCTTTGCATCTTGGTGGCAAAAACGGTAAGATGAATATTATCACCTCCGGGGAAACTGCAAATGGTTTTGATTGGAAAGATAAATACAATATCTGGAGCGGAATTATTGGCGGCTTTTTTCTGGCGCTTTCTTATTTTGGAACCGATCAAAGCCAGGTGGGGCGATACTTGACAGCCAAAAACAATCGCCAGGGAAAATTAGGTTTGCTGATGAATGGAATTGTAAAAGTGCCGATGCAATTTTTAATTTTGATGTTGGGAGTTTTAGTTTTTTCCTTTTATCAATACAATAAAGCACCGGTCCATTTTAATGAAACCCAGGTTGAACGTGCCAAACAAACTTCCTATAAAGATCAATTGATAAATCTTGAAACGATTTATTCAAATATTTCACAGACAGATAACGTGGAAAAAGCAAAAATTAAAAATGAATACAGCGCTGTCTTATCCAAGGCTTTGCCAGGAGAAGATGTAAATGATACTAATTATATTTTCCTTCGTTTTGTAATTGATTATTTGCCCAAAGGCCTTGTTGGCTTGTTGATCGCTGTAATATTTCTCGCTGCATGGGGAAGCATTGCCGCTGCTTTGAATGCTCTTTCATCTTGTACAGTTGTTGATATTCATAAAAGATTTTTTAAAAAAGAACTAACTCCTAAAGAAGATTATTGGATATCGCAATTTTACACTTTGTGCTGGGGAATTTTTTGCATTTTAGTTGCGGAGTTTGCCAGCGATCTCGGTAACAGTTTGATTGAAACAGTGAATATTTTAGGTTCACTTTTTTACGGCGTGATCCTCGGAATTTTTATGGTTGCATTTTGGTTCAAACAAATTAAGGCGAATGCACTTTTTTCTGCTGCAGTCGTGTCTGAAATTTTTGTGATTATCATCTATAAATCAGACATTATCTCATTTTTATGGCTGAACGCAATCGGGGCAATTTTGGTAATTGCTATCGGATATTTATTTCAACCTTTTATAAAAACAGCAAAATAATTACAAAAAAAGGTTGCCAACTTTTTACAATTAGCAACCTTAAAAGATTTATTACTACGATTATTTCGTTTCCTTAATGAG
>Ga0157372_10003306_pt1 | contig 17412 bp, 20 predicted proteins | sample C55metaG_FD_115307 | JGI IMG/M metagenome (GOLD analysis project Ga0157372, IMG submission 115307) | Corn rhizosphere microbial communities from Kellogg Biological Station, Michigan, USA - C5-5 metaG | ecosystem: Host-associated > Plants > Roots > Rhizosphere > Soil | place: USA: Michigan... | reverse complement strand
TCGTCCGTCACTGGGCGGATTGTCAGCAGCACCATGGGCTCCCGCCTTGCCGCCACCGCCGCCACGCTCAGAGCCGGTGCTCGCCCCTTGTTGGCCATTGCTACCGTTAGCGCTACCCTGTCCTCCTGCACCGCCAGCACCGCCTGATTCGGCTTTGCCACCACCACCACCACTGCCGTTGCCGCCGTACCCGCTTTGGCCAGCATTGCCGGCCGCGCCGCCCCGCAGGTCGCCTTTGGTGTAGCCGTCTCCAGCACCACCGGCGCCCCCCCAACCGTTGCCATAGCCGAAGCCACCCGCACCGCCACCACCTCCACCTCCAGCCGCGACGAGTATGCTGTCTTCAACGGAATCCCCGTAGTAGGTGCAATCACCGGACCCGCCGACGTGGAGCTTGAATTGGCTGTTGGGAGTGAAGGGAAATGTTTCCTTCAGGTAAGCCCCAGCGCCTCCGTCACCGCCGCAACTGTTGGGTTCCCCAACGCTCTGTCCCCCATCGCCACCTGGCCCCCACATTTCAATCGTGACCTCAGAAGTGCCGTCTGGAATGGGAGCCGTGTTATCCACGACATAGCTGCCGGGCTGAACGAAGACAATGCTTCTTAGCCTGTCGGACAGTTGAGTCGCCAGCACATTCCAGCCGGTCCGGCTAAGTGCGACCTGAGCAATCAACGAGCCCTTAGTGGTCCACCATCCGTCCGTCGTGCTGTAAAGCGTATCCACTCCCGAGGCCCAGTCGGTGTCGACAAAAATCGGGAACAGCGCGGGGTCGGTAAGTGCGGTTGGCGGGGCCTTGATGCCGCTGAAGTCGTCGCTAAGTTTGGCGAGCCAGGGCCCGTTAGTGAACCACCATCCGTCACTGCACAGGTTCATGGAATCGAAGCCAGACGTAAAGTCAACGTCCTCTCGCGGCAATAGCGCCAGTCCCGGGAATATTTCCTTGAGGGAGGCGAGACGGGTTAAGACGGTTGCACCGTCAGCGCTGAGCTGTACGGCCTCGGTACCACGAACCACCCACCAGCTACCCGGCGGCCGTGGATCAAAGTAAAAAGTGTTGGGTAACCCGCTGGAGAAATCGACCAGTGAGAGCGCGGGCCACCAGTCTTCCAGCGCCACAACCGCGCTGGCGAACCCATCGACGGCGTTGGTCAACTTGACGGCCGAGAGATTCTTTGTGCACCGCCATTCACCCTGATACTGGTTAATGGAATCAAAGCCCAAGGTCCAGTTTTCTGACATTTTCTCTCCAATCAGTATTTAATGAACCAAACCAACCGAAAAACCAAAAAAGCAGTTCATAAAAAACGCGGCCAGCACCGCGAAGTCGAGACAGCTGTCCATCAGCTTGTCGTAACGGAAGTGACGCGCCGCAAATGTTGGATGTGATTGAGCATCTTCTCCCTCGCGCTCGTGCCGTACCGAGCGCTGGGAACACGATCGAAGGGTCGCGACAGTGCGTACTCGCCAGCGCGCACTCGAAATCCCGCGCCGCATTGAATTTCGCCGGGTTACCTACATCGTACGCATTCAGCAAGCGGGCGCACCACGCTCGGCTCCGAACAGAGAAAGTCGTTCGACACCGAATGCATCGCGTCCTCCGCCTTACTCATCCAACCAGGTTTCCCAAAAGAGAATTCCGCTAACAGCACCCGCGCACACGGAATCGATCCCGGCCAACACAAACAGCGATACGCCCTCTGTGCCCTCGGCTACCAGTTCGGTTCGGAGGACTTGGTACATCCGCGGGGCGGCGGACAAAAATTCCTCCGCCTTTCTGCTATGAATTGCTGTCACTATGAATTGGAGGATTCCATAGATACTCTGCGTTATCGGCTCAACGAATTCCGGCAATCTCACTTTGTCTGATTTCCATTCCAAGCCGATAAATATCCAATCAATAATAAGGCCGATAGCCCATAAAACCCATGGCACCACGTCCCAATGCGTCACGCCGTCGAAAAACCACGGAATGAGGGCGGCTGCCGCAATCGAATCCGCAAGGACGGCGAAGAACGTGAAGGGCGTCTCGAACTCATCCAATCCATCGACTTTCGGGACTATATCTACGATGGCGCAGAGTGCGCCGCTGACGATCGTCAGAGGGATCGCTACGGTACCCAAGAACTCCTGCAAGCCACCCGAAAGCGGCAGCAACTGCGCCTCTGACGTTGCGCCGTCGGCAACCTTATCGGTCTCCGAACCCAGGCCACTGGCCGCGAGCATGTTCGCCGCGCTGACGCTCTGCTCGAAATTGGCTACGGCGCCGTCATCCGGAAAGGGCGCACCCTTCTGAAGGATCTTGTAAAGCGCCGTTGTGGGAATGGCCACGATCGCAGCGACGAGGTTGAGTATCGTCAGCGGCAACCCGGGAAACAGGTGAGAGAATATTGCCGACAACACCGGAATGTTCCATTCGGCATTCAGTAGTTCTTTTGCCCAGATGAGGAGATCCCGGAGCTTCTTGAACACTAGATCAATTGCCGCCTGGACGCCCGACAGTATTGCCTTGGCGAGCGCTTTTACCGCCGTCAGCAGGGTTGCGAGGACCGAACGGAAGAGATTGTCCGCCGATTGCCCCATAGCGCTGAAGAATTGGGCGACCCCGGCAAAACCAGGATCGTCCTTGATGTCGGTGGCAATTTGCGTGAGCTGCGCAACGATGTCGTCCCAGCCCAACAGGCTCCCCGGACCTGCCGAAAGAACCAGGCTGCCGCCCTGGCGCGAGCTGGCTCGATCGATGAAGTGGTTCAGCAGGACATTGTTCGACTGCGCCAACGATACTTGAGGCGTGTCAGGTTGGTGGGAGCGTGCATAGCCGCCGGGGGTTGAATTCGGACCGATTACCTGGATCGCGGTGTCCAGCGCTGTTTCCATCTGCCCTACCAGCGCCTGAAGTGTGTCATCGCACTTCCTCTGCAAGCCGGCGGCCGCGCCTCCCATGAAATCGAGGAACTGGTTGGCCAGATACGCCACTGCGCGCGCCGTGCGTGAGATATCCCCTCGATCGAGAATGTAGCCAAGCCACTGGAACAGAGTGTTGAACGATACCTTGACCTGGCTGAAGACGGATTCGACCAGATCGAAAGCCTGCTCGACGGTTTTAACAACGGTTTCAAAAAGGTGCTGTACCCCATCGACGACGAAACTGATCGCAACATGCACTCCGTCGGACACCGTGTTGACCACAGTTTGGACGATGTCGAGCAACCCTTGTGCGGCACCAGCGATCAGGTCACCGAGATCACCGATGAAGTCCCAGAATCCGTCGTCGCCGTGAATCGTTCGCCGTAAAGCTGTCATTTCGGTGGCAGCCTGTTCTGCGGTCAGCAGCTCAAATGATGGCTGGCCGTCATCCCCTACATGGAATCGCCAGGATGGAACAGCGTCAGCCGATGTCCAGGTCAGCTTGCGCAGTGCCGGCAAGTCAGTCGACAACGCTGTTCCTAGCCCGGGGCGTGCTCGTGGGATGGTCACTGAGGCTGCCGGCGCGCAAGCTGCCACATGCGAAACGAGTTGCATCGATACGGTGACGGCCTGGGCTATCGCATCGGCCGACTTCTCGGTGCGATATTGGCTTTGAAGCACCTTGGCGCCGCCAGCTGTGGTCGCATTCAGCAATTCCTGGCCCGTGAGCACCGCCAAAGACTGCTGCACGATGGCGTCCTGTGCATTCGTGACGACTTCGTCGGGCGCCATCCGATCTGGCAGGTGCATCAGAAGCGGTGGTACGGATAGACCGGTCGTTGGCTGCTGCACGTTCAATACACCGAGGGCGTTCGTTGTGACTCGCGCCTTTCGATCGGGGCCAACCGAGTAGACAGCTCCGCCGATCTGAAGGACAGTAGGCTCTGCGGTCCAAATCGTGACACCGGTCAGCGCCAGTGGCGTACCGAGTTCGTCCTGGAAGCTTACGTCAGAGCCGTAAGAGCTGTAGGTCTCGACACCGGATTCAATAGGTACGTTCAGCGGTGTAATTTGCCAATCGCCGCTCCCCTGCTGAAAGAAGATACGAGTCACCGAGCCCGGCATGCCGGCAAACATATCGATTTGCCCGTCGCCATTTAGCGAGACGCTTAACGTGTACGCGTTCGCCCCGATTGGAAGCGGTGCAGAAAACTCGGACTGTAGACTCGGATCTTTGGCCATGTGCCAGAGGTCGGCGTTCGCTGAGATCAGCAACAGATGGGTAGTGCTCGTATTCGTCACGACTCCATAAATTCGATAAAGGCTCTGTTCCTCGGTTAATGAGGTCCAACTATATACATCATTGATAAAATCCAATCGATACACATTTCCATCATCGAGGACCGAATAGAGGTCATCGGCGACCGCAACCGCCGACTGCACAGTAAAGTTTGATTTGAATGGAAGCTGTACTTCGGTCAGGGTATCCGGTGTCAGCGTAGTAATCGAGGTATGGACGAGTGCCAATCGCAGTGTCTTACGCGTTGCACCAAACCACACGTAATTCGTTACGGGATATTTATCGCGCGACAAGTTAAAAGTCGGCTCCGCATTGCCATCTAGGCATCCAATCACCAGCCTAGAGACACCGCCGTCCATCGGAATCCGTAGCGCGATGTATATCGCTGACTCGACGAGTGTCGGATAGATTTCAGAAATACTCCCTCCGTCGGGCGGTCGCGGGTAGTTGAGCGGTTGAGGACTGGACCAGCGCTGAGCCGCGCCGGGTTGTTGCACCACCATGTGAAGTTCGAGATTGAAGGACAGAAATACCGTGATGTTTCCGTCGCTGTTCGTGATTACGCCGATGGCCTGGGCCGAACCGAGCGAAGTGGTCGAGTACCCGGTATTACTTGTTGGATCTGGAAAGTAGTTATGGACCAGCCCATCCCTACCAATAGTAAATACTTCAACATCCCCATTTCGGTTGGTTGCGGACAAAATTTCCCACCCCGGGTTGACACCGGTTCCAACTGAGAAATGCTCCATGAACCTGGTTTCCGTAGCAACCTGGACCGACATGTGTCTGCTCCTTTCAATATGAAGCCGTAGCGCTAAGGAAGCGCTGATTTATTTAAATAACTGTTCGTGGCCGGCATCAACGTGCCCAAAGAATATTCGACCCAAGAGCGCCCAGAAAACGTTTCAAAACACATTCCTATCGTGCCCTTTGAACGCGTTATCCATGGCTTCTCGCTCCTCAGGACGCAGATTGGGTGTCAGTCGACATCCCCTTTCGATACCTGCAGGTAGTCAGTGCGACGGCATTCAGCGCACGGCGGATTTGATGTCCTTCTACGGCTGGCGGCGTTGGCATCCCGGAATCTGTCTAGTTGTGGTCGCATTACGAGACAGTATGGAAAAAGTTGTATCCGAGCGCAAAACGAAGCCACATCGTCCTGCCAACCCTCGCTTCAGGGTTACATATGAATTCGATCGCTGAGCGCAACTGAACAACGACGAGGGCGACTACCGGCGAAATGGCGTGCGTGCTGCTGCGCAACTGATTTTGCGGAAGGTAGCCTTGTGAGCAACCTGTGGGCAGGCGCAGCCTGTCCATCGGGTTGTCCATCAGGCTATCCACTGCTTGATGGACTACGGTTCGCCTTTCGAGAGTCGGTCGCAATGCCCTCTCCAGCGCCTGCAGAAGCCGCACACGCAGGCGTAAGATGGAACAAAACGGCGCAACAGAGAACGGCCGCGCTGGATGCCCCTGCCTCGTATCGGCAGTCACGCGTTCGTGGCCACAAGCGCTACAAAGACCGGGAGACCACGATGAGCACTTCCGACGACGATTGGAGCGGCGTCGCATTCGCGCAGAACAATCGCACGGCGGATACGCTGGCAGCCCACCTGCCGGCCAACGGCATCCTGCCGCCCGGGCACGTCGTGGCGAACGTCCAGCTGTACTTGCGTGCCACGGCGGCGCCCAAAGGGCTGAAGGCCCCTTACCTGACTGTCACCCTGTTCGATGCGTCCGGCAGTTGCGATCCGGCGGCAGCTGACCGCGAGGCGATCCAGGGTGGCCAGGTCGTTTTCCCGATCGTGCACGTGCAGGTCGATGAGAAGGTGATCGAGATCTTCAGCGACCTGATGATCGACCTGACACCAAAGGGCTTCCACACCCCCCACCACCGCGAAGTGACGACGTTGTACAAGCGTTAGATCAGGAGGTCACTCGATGGCGCCTTTGCGGCCCGAGGCGGCCGCGGCGCCGGCGCAGTGTCCATCAGCTCGGCCGGATAGAGGCTCAGGAAGGTGCGGGCAACTTCGGGGGCACGACACTCCAGCCAGTCATCCCAGCGATCTCGCGGGACGATGACGATGCTCCGCTTCTCCTTGTTCGGCGCATGCATGCGCCGCATCAGCGGGTGTGCGTCGGCATTGACTGTGAGCATCGTAAAGCTGTAACCAGCGGGAGGCCATCAGCACGCGCCTCCCAAGCGCGCCACAGCCCTGCGATGGCAAAGTCGGGGGCGTCCTTTAGCCAGATCTTGTAGCGCGTGCTCTTCTTCGGATCGGCCTCGTAGTTGGGCTCGAATATCGCGCGAGCTGGGGCCAAGCAGAGTTGGCCAGCCTTCCAGTACTTCGCAAAGGTCGGTTTTTCGCCGACGGTCTCGGACCGCGCATTGGTCGTGTCAATGCTGACACCTGGCGGCAGCCTGCGTTTGGGCACAAAACCGAAGTTGGCGACGACGCAGTCGCGCACACCATGCTCGTTGATGCGCACGATCGGCGCCGCGTAGTCGGGGTACGACTCGGCACGGTAGTCAAAGTGCTCTGCGGCCGTACGAAACAGTTCGTTGATTCGGTCCAGCTCCGACGGCTCGTAGTTATTGCACATGCGCAGCTCGCGATCATGCGATGCCCGCCATCATAGAGCACTAGCGGTAGACTTTTTTATTACGCTTCTTCGTGCTGTTGCGATGCCGCCGCTTCTCCTTGATGTGATGCAGCGACGGCAGGTTCTCGTGCACGTAGTGCTCGTCGCGCAACACTTCCGCCAGCTCGCCCAGCACATAGTCGAACCCGCCGGGGATCAGTTGATCCTGCATCCGGTGCGCGCGCACAACCGCGCCGGCAGTCTTGATGACGATGTGCAAACAGTAGATCTCCCACACCAGGCGACGCATGGGGCGCGTCGGGCTCTCCTGGTAGAGGGCGCGAATTTCCGCTTGGGTGAGCGCGGGATAGTTCTTCCGTTCCGGATTCTTCATGGCAGGCACCGCTACACAACCACGCCGCACCCACCCCACCCTGACGAAACGGAAAATTTAGCGGACACAGCAACGGTCGGGCAGCGGCTGAGGGGTGCCGCGGCCCATCACCTCAGCCCCCGAAAACTTCGGGGTACCGCACCCCCACCCACCCCGCCGTTCAATCGCACAACTCGGCTTCGGCCAGCTCCAGAGCCTCGACCTCGATAGCGGAAAAAGCAGGGGCCAGGATTGCGTGGCGGGCCTTGGCATCCCAAAGCGACTCAAACGGACCATGGATGGTGGCGTCGCGCGACAGCATGTAGCCGGGCTGGCCCAGCACATACAGCAGGGCAATAGCCCACCCGCTCGGGTGTTCCCAACCGTAGGGCGAAACCTGCGTCCAGTGATCCATCGCCGCCTCCTTGTCGACCGTGGGCTGGCCGAGCGTGCGGCGCAATCCAACTGCGGCCGGTGCGGCTAGCGCTGGAGGTATACTACTGTATGGATGTACAGTGTCAATACTTGTGGCGACCCTGGCGGGTGGGCCTTACTACGAGTGGGATTCGCAGACGTCGCGCAACTCGGCTTCCCTGGGCGTCGCATGGATCAACTTTGCGCGATCCGCCAAATGCTGCTCAAGCGCATGCAGGTTGGCCGCAGCACGCTCGTCCTGACGCTGCAGATAGATCAGCCAGGCAATCATCGCAACGATGACGACGCAGACCAGCGCAAGCGGCACCATGCGGAGTTTCGGGTGTGAGGTCATAGCTATGCACCTCGTCGAGTGGACTGAGCAAACGGGTCGGCGTGGCTGATGAAGGTGTGTCCCTCGAATACGCCACACCGCAACGCAGGACCCAATAGCCGGCCTTCGGGTAGACCTCCACCGGCTCGCCACGGCACGAGGCAGCACGCAGTGCATCCAGATCTTCGAAACCGACCGGCCCCCACATCCCTTGCCAGAAACCGCGGGTACTGCGCGCCGTTGACCAGGTACAGACGCTCTGCGACGGTCAAGAGTCCGACCATCGCGGCCCCAAGGGGAATCGCGGCCTTCAATACGGTACGGATGGACATCGATACTCCGATGTTCGGTGTGGTCAGCTTTAGCGCCGTGCGGCCAACGCGCGCTGGATCTTCTGGTCTGTCTTGTACTGGCTCAAGGCATACACCGACCAGATCGCCGCTGGAATCCAGCCGATCAGCGTGAGCTGCAACAGCAGGCACACGATGCCGGCCAACGGGCGGCCAATGGTGAAGAACTGCAGCCACGGCAAAATCAAGGCAAGCAACAGACGCATCGGGGCCTCATAGTCACGATGGAGCCGGCGACGTGCCGGCGCGGGTGCACTTACGCGCGGAAAGCGAATTGGTTAGGCGTGCGCCGTTTGGCCGGCAGCCGCGTCGGCCGACATCCGGCCCAGCAGGATGGCTGCGCTCAGCGCCATCCCTTCGGTCACGAATCCTTCCGGCACGCCAGCGCATTGCCACTCGGTCGCCGAACCGCCATCCACGAGAACGCGGTACGCGCCCTCCCAACGATTGTCCGATCGGCGCGTGGTGCGAACCTCCACGGCACCATGCTTGGCCTTCACAATGATCGAGTTAACAGGATCCCCCAAGGATAGGTCTCCCCCCCGCGGTCCTGCTCTTACGGCAAGACGACTTCCTAAAGGTAGAAAGTGAACGCTCGGATGTCTAGTATCGAGCACCTCACTCGGGCGAAGGCGCGCCGTGGTTGCGGGTATCGCGCTATCGCCTCCACGGCTCCTACAAAAAATCGCCGGTGCGAACCCAAGGTTTTGGCCGGCCAGCACCGCCCATTGCAACAAGCTGCCGTGCGCTGGCCCTTCAAAAACTCCTGTCTATACTGATTCTTGCCCAAGCACACAAGGAGCAAGAATGAGCACTGACGCCCTTGTCCGCCAGCCCTCGTTCGGAATCGAGCGTGTCACCTCGCTCTACGCGCAGTTGCTGCTCGCCGGATTTGCGCTGATCCCCGCAGCCCTTATCGCGTACCTGTACTACTTCCAAGACCCCAAGCTCCTCTTCGAGAATCACGGCTTCCATGAGGTGGCCATTGCGGCCGCGACGCTGGAAGGGGCATTCGTAACCTACGTGTGCTGGCGCTGTTACCAGTCGTCCGGGGAACCGTTGCTGCGATGGCTGACGCTCGGCTTCCTCGGCTTCTCTGCGACCTACGCCTGGCGCGGCGCCTTCACCAGCATGGCGCATCACAACATCTGGCTGTTCCTACTGTACGAGCCGGCCACGCGCCTGGCCATGGCCATCCTCCTGTTCGTCGCGCAACTCTCCTACGACCGAAGCGCGGACGATCCAAGCTATCGAAACAATCCCCCAATGTGGACGGCATGGGTGGCGCTCTTCATCACCATCGACCTTGCCGTCGGCATCGTGGCACACACGCCGTTTGCCAGCAGCGTGTGGGGCCGTGCCTCGATGGAAGGGGGCGCCCTCATCTTCTCCACCATCAATATCATCGCGCTGATCGCACACCGCATCCGTTCGCCGCTGATGACGATCTGCGGGATCTCGGGGAGCTCGTTTGCGTTGTCATCGCTGGCGTGTCTCATTGCAAAGCCGTGGAACCACCTGTGGTGGCTCGCGCACGCCATCTTCGCAATGGGGTTCTTCCTGCTCAGCTACGGCGCGGTCCGGGCGTTCCAGACAACGCACTTGTTTTCGACCATCTACAGCCAGGAAGAACTGATGGCCCGCCTGGCGGAAGCGAAGTCCCGCACCGAAGAAGCGCTGCGCCAACTGCAATCGGCCCATCGCGAGCTGGAACACCTCGCCGCCACGGACCCGCTAACCGGCGTCGCGAACTACTCGACCGCATCGAGGCGGAGATTGCGCGAGCGAAGCGCTACGGCACACCCTTCTCGGTGTTGGCGCTGGACCTCGATCACTTCAATGTCATCAACGACACACACGGGCATCAAGCGGGGGACCGCGTCCTGCAGCGGTTCACCGAGACATGCCTGGACGCCATCCGGCCCTATGACGGGGTGGCGCGCGTCGGTGGCGAAGATTCATGGTGTTGTTGCCGGAGGTCGCCATTGAGCTGGCCCATACCATCGCCGAACGCATTCGCAATGCGGTGGCCAGCTCGCCGTTCGATGGCGGTGGTGGCCAAGCGATTCCCGTCACGGTGAGTATTGGCGTCTCGGAATTAGGCAAGGACGCTAAAGACATCGACACCATCCTGCGCGTTGCCGACGAGCGGCTCTATCGAGCGAAACACGACGGACGCAATCGGGTGGTCGACGCGTGAGCCCGTCGACAGTTTCGTCCTGTCAGTCCGAAATTGCTGCCCAGCCACTCAGGCATTGCCTGACAACGGAGAATACATATGTATGTACTGCAAAACCTCGTTGGCCGCATCAGGAGACTGTCCGCCATGCTCCACGAGGATCGGGTGTACTGGTGGGCGTTAGGTGACCGGAACGAAGTGATCGAAGGCGGAGTGCAACCGGGCTTCATGATCGCGCCGGTGCCTGTACCGCAAGCGACGGTCAACATCAAAGGTACCCCTATCGCGTTCTGCCCGGTCACGCGACCCGGGGACAAGGGCAAGCCGGCGCTCTTGCGATGCTATGTTGCTCGGACATCAGCAGGTTTCGAGGTCGGATGTTTTGCGGACGACCACATTCCGAAAACGATCCGCACGCTCTCGCCGGAAGGCGTGCTCGGTGTCGAATTGGCAGGCAGCCGCGCGGGGCTGTGCGCGTTCGTGACACACAGTTCCCCGGTGCCGCGGGTCGAGATCATCCACATGGACTGGGAACAATTCGATTCTCGTGTCCCGCTTACCTTCCTCCACCCGCCAGCGCTTCCCTCTGGCGCCTTCGGGCGCGTCCACGGCATATGCACTAGCGATAAGCCAGGGGAACTGCGATTCAAGCTGGTCATCGCCTGCAAGCTAACGCAAGACGCGGCGGGCTGGGCGGAGCTTGACGCCAACCTGATCCACGGCAGTCACGGATGGCAGCTCCGTGATAGTGCCTGGGAGACGCATGCAACCCAGGACCGGTATGTCATGGAGCCTACCTTGCTGTGGGGTGCTGACGGTGCGATGCAGATGATGTCGGCATCGGCGATACCTACTGATCACGATATCGCGCTCCGACGCTTGTCGCTCAACCACGGGTGGCAGCGGACCGATATCCTGCGTGCGGAGGAAGCACGCTCGCTGCAGCAAGCGCTCCCCGCGGTAGTCTACGTTCCTGGCGGCGAACCGGTGGTTTCCGGAATCGGTGACAACGCCGTTACCGAGGTCGACGTGCATCGCTGGACGCTATGGCCGGTCGGGCTTGGCGAAGATCCGGCCGTGGTGACCCAATTGCAGTTGGACGTCCAGCGTGTGGGCAAAGCAAAGCGGCATACGCTGGGCACTGTGGAGGGCGCCAAACAGGTGCTCGTTGGCCTCATCGAGGGACCACCCCCGGTGCCGATGGAAAACCTCAACCTGGCTGCTGGGATGGACAAGTCGTCGGCCTCCGCGGAGACGACTCTATCCGACCAGACTTCGCATACGAGCACGGTGGAGATCAGTGCTTCCGAAGCCGGAATCTTTGAGGCGAAGGGCGAGGTGGGCTGGATCTTTACGGGCAGCAGCTCTTTCACCCTTAATGTGGCTCACACATCGGGCTCGAAACACACCGTTACGACGACGCTGACGGACGCGTTCAAGAACAGCCTCAAGCAGGAGCAAAAAGACGGGCATACAGGGGTGCAGCCGCTAGGAACTGCGGTCGTTCTGGGACTCTCGTTTACGGGGTACGAGTTCCAGTTTCTCGATGCGGCGGGAAAGGCGATTGAGGATGCGCCTCAGATGCGAATGGTGATCCCACACACGCCCGCGCTGCGGGTACGCCCCTATGTCATCAACCCGCAACGCTCCCCGGTGCCGGGCGAACTGGTGAGCTATATGCTGGACGCATCAAGAATGCAGCGCCTTCAAAGCCAAGCCATGGTGTTGGCCGACGAGAGGAGAAAACTCAGCAGCTCATGGGGCCTCACGAGCACCGGCCAGGCCATCTTCCAGCGGGTAGAGCTAGATCAGTTTTCGAGAGGCTTTGCCATAGACTTGAAACTGATGCTCTCGGTCAAGGCAAACTTTCTGGGGGAGAAAGGCGAAATCGGAGGCGGCATGCAACTCAAGCTGAGCGGGACATGGACATCTTCCGACCAGAACACTCGCACCTTGTCGACATCGGTGTCCGTGCCAGGCAACCGAAGCGCCGTGGGCAGCTATTACGCCTACAGCTACGACACGTATCTACTGCAGCCGAGTCAGGCGATCGAAGCAGCGTTCCTGGAGAGTCTTGTCACCACGGACTGGCCTGCTGACAAGAACGACCGGCAGATCAACCAAGAGCTACTCGACGATCTGGCGCCGGCGGGAACCGATGCTGAAGGTCCTTGGATGATCACTTATGCGGTGACAGAGAGCCACCGGGTGCAGTTGCTGGAGGATTGGCTGAAAGCCCATGAGCAGCAACTCGATGCCGATCTTGTCTTGCGTCTGCGGGCATCTGGGGCGACCACCACCGCAGAGGTCGCAGACTTGATGGAACAAGGCCGCGTGGCAGGTGCTCAAGTGCAGCAACTGCTGTGAGCGAGTGAGCGCCTTTGTATCCTTTCAGTCCCGTGCCCGGCAGCGTCGGGCACGACAAGCGTGTGAGCGCGATCGTGCGCGACGCAATAGAGATCGATCGAATGGCAAGATTTTCCTTCTGCCGGCGAATCCGTTGTTTTTCCTATTTGACGTCCGCGTGGAGCTTGTCGTGACGGCATCGCGGGCGACCATCGAGTCCGGGCACGCTCGGGATGGCGTCAACGAGCGCCTCGAACACGATCGAGTCGTGACGATTTGCACCGGCGACCATCAGCGTCAACGGGACGCCGCGCCGGTCTACGACGAGATGGCGCTTGCTGCCGAGTTTGTCCCGGTCCGTTGGGTTCGGTCCGGTCTGTTCGCCCCCCCCGGGGCAGGCCAACGTTGCACCGTCAATGCTGGCTCGGCTCCAGTCGATCTGGTCGTGCTCGCGTAGGCGCTTGAGTAGAGCCAAATACAGCCATTCCCAAACGCCGTCAGCCTGCCAGTCACGCACACGGCGCCAGCACGTCATACCGCTTGGGTAGGTCTTCCCACGGGATACCGGTGTGCAAGACAAATAGGATTCCGTGCAAATCAACACCGCCCAATCATCCACGCGTGGACGACCGCCTTTGGTCGAAGGCTCCACAACCGGCAGCAGCGGTTGCAGCGCCTTCCACAATTCAATGCTGATCTTCTTTCCTGCCATGTCCCCTACAACGCCAAAACTGCATGGCGCGATGACTTGGTTTTGTTAGCGACTCTTAATTAGAAACCGCTCGAAATTCTTGCCCGCAATCCAGGCTGGTGCGCGCCCACGACCTGTCCATGTCGCCCCAGATTTCGGGTCCTGATATTTGGGAGCAACCGTACCTCCTTTGCGCTTCTTCGCCTTGGTTGCAAGCCCAAGGTCTTCTGCCGTCAGACCGTACTCGACGACGATTTGACGCGTCTGGGCGATGACCGTCTCGAGTTCCGCAGCATGCGCAGCGGCGAGTTGTTGCTCCAATTTTTCCTTTTGTGCGAGAAGCTCTTTGTATGTCGCCATGGTTTCCTCTAGGTTGGGTGCAAGAAGATAAGGATAGTGGAATTGCCGAACCTTGGAGGCTTATTTAACAGGATTCCAATGTTGGCACCATCTCACCGCCCAGCGTTTGGAACACTGTTTGAACCAAGTAACAAGCGAGGCAACCGATAAGGGGTGACCCAGCATTGGGCGATGAAAATGGTCGGGATGCGGTGCCTCGGCTCAAGATGGTTTGAAGTAAAGCGCTAGAATCCACAAAAGGGCACGATATCGAATTCCCGGAGCAGAGCATACGGTGCACGACAGTAAAAGCAGAAAAACGCGGGGTTGCCTATGACCTTGACCAAGCTCGCGAGCGCTTTTCTCGCGCGTCCGGTTCTATTCATCATCGCTGGAGTTGCGGCTGCGTTAACCGTTGCTGGCGTCGTAGCGTTTGCGCTGTACGAAATGCGAATAGACGCCCTGGCCCGCGCACGCGACGCCGCTGACAATCTATCTGTCATTCTGCAGAAGGACATCGAACGCAATCTCGAGATGTACGAACTCTCGATGGAGGCCGTCGTCGATGGTGTGAAGGACCCTGACACACTCCGGCTACCACCCAAAGTCCAACAGCAAATTCTCTTCGACAGGTCGAGCAACGCAAAGGATATGGGTTCGTTGTTGGTGACCAATGTGACCGGTGACGTCGTTATCGACTCCCGGTCGGTGCCGCCCAGAAAGGTCAATCTCGCTGACCGCGATTATTTCCAAATTCATCAGCAGTCTGCGCCCTACATGGGCGTGTACATCAGTAAGCCATTCTCACCCCGCGCCGCCGGCGCAGACCTGTCCATTGGACTCAGCCAACGGCTGGATGACGCACAAGGTCAATTTGCTGGCATTGTCGTGGGGACGCTCCGGCTGAACTACTTCCGTCGCTTATTCGATAGTCTCGCTCTGGGTCCGCGCGATTCCATTACGCTGCTGCGAACGGACGGAACGGTTCTCATACGGCGGCCCTATCACAGCGAAGAAGTCGGCCGAAGTATTGCGAGCGCTGCGTCCTTCAAGCCGCTCCTTCAGGCCGATGGAGGTAGCTATCTCGGCACCGCCGCACTGGATGGTACGGAGCGCCTTTACAGCTTCAAGCACATCGGAAAATATCAGTTGATAGTCGTGGTGGGACTCGCGACAGGCGACATCTATGCCGAGTGGAAAGAGCGGTCCTGGGCCATTGGTGGCGTCATGGCCGGGCTAGCCGTTCTTTTCGTCTTGATGACTATTGCGCTCGCAAAGCAGTTCCATCGTCGACGTGAGATGGAACAGCAACTCCAGCTGCTTGCAGACACCGATAGCCTGACGAGCCTCGGCACACGTCGGGCGCTGGATGCCGCCCTGGACGTGGAGTTGAGGCGTGCGAAGCGAAACAACCAAGGGCTCGCTGTGTTGATGGTGGATGTCGACAACTTCAAGGCCTTCAACGACCACTACGGCCACATTGCCGGAGACAACGCTCTCACTGTCGTTGCTCGGTGCATTATCGAAAGCGTCCGTAGGCCAGGGGATTTCATTGGGCGCTACGGTGGGGAGGAGTTCTGCGTGTTACTACCCAACACGGACCTTGCCGGAGGTGTCCGCGTGGCGGAGAAGATTCGCCAAGCGGTCATAGCAGCCAACCAACTTCACATTGGTACCCCCAGCGGACACTTGACCGTGAGCATTGGCGTTTCTGCCTTTGGTGAAGATGCGACCGTCGGCACAGCCGAGGAGCAGTTGGTTCACCAGGCAGACCAACGACTGTATGAGGCCAAGGCCGCCGGCCGCGATATGGTCATGCCGCACCTAGGTCTCCCTTGAGCTTCAGATGGGTCATCGTCGCGAACCCGGCAGGTATCACGTGTGCGCTGCTCGTTCATCCAGGCGCCTCGCGTCACGCTGACTACCGGTACGCCAAACTTCGATGCAACGGGCAACATCTTGAGCAACTCGGTCCGGCAAGGGCAAATCACCGTCAACCGCCAGGTCTGCGGAGCGCATCAACGTCGTGGCGGGCGCCAACGGCGATTGCGGGTACCGTGGCATCTGGATCAGTCCTCGTACTCGAGCGGCGTATCGGCGTAGTCGAGCACGATGGTGTGAATGAAAACCTCGCACCACTCCCGGAACATCTTGAGCGTTCGGTTGTGTGGCCATAGATCTGGGTCGACATACCAGTCCTCCAGCAACTGCTCAAAACCCCCCCTCCAGTTCCGCTGAATCCAGCGCTTACCTGGTTCATCGGTGCCATCCGTGGGAATCAGGAAGGCGGACGGCTCCTCGCGCGCATCCTCGAATGTGATGGTGGCATTGGCTGGGGTAGGATCGGCCGCATTGATCCATGCAACGAATGGCGCCTTCGGCAGGATGGTGACAACAACCCGGTTCGTAACGTAAAGCGGCTCCTGCGGCATGCCGTCGATCCTCGCGTCAGAAGTTCGAATGCTAAAGCAAGATGGCCATCAGGCCACGCTTACGCGTCGCCCCGTTCGACACCGCTACAGCAGAGGATGAATCGCCCCGGGATTCGAGGAGGCTCCCACTCTTGAGAGAATGGAGCCATGAACAACACGAACAAGTTCTCACCCGAGGGGCGCGAGCGCGCCGTACGCCTGATGCAGGAGCACCGAGGCGAGTATCCCTCGCCGGATATACTGCGACGAAGTTCCCGGGTCTGATTGGCGGCCATAGAACGCCTCTTCAACCGGAAATGGCATGTACACGCAGAGCCTCCGGCCTAACAGCGACGCTAGCGGGTGTCGTGACGATGGCTAGCAGAATTTGTGATTCTCAACAGCCACGTTCGGCCATGAACAGACAGCCTGCAGTGCGGCTACAGCGCCGCGAACAAGTCAGTCTCAGCGCGAGCTGCACCGTGCGCAGCCAAGCCGCACGCGGAACAAGCTTCCTTGGCCATACCCTGATTCCAGTTCGATGACGCCGTTGTTGAGCTCGACCGCCCACTTTGCTATGGCCAACCCAAGGCCTGCACCGCCGGTCTCTCGCGAGCGGTCTGCGTCGACACGATAAAAACGCTCGAAAACGCGGTGGTGATGCTCAACGGAAATGCCCGGGCCGTTGTCACGGATCTCAATCACCGCGCAGTCCGGCATGGCATCAACACTCGCCTCAATGCGGCCCCCATGCTGGGTGTAGCGGATCGCGTTGCTGATCAGGTTGAACAGCGCCTGCTGAAGCGTCGCCGGATCCACCATCGCTTCGACCCGCTTTGTGCTTGAGCACACGAGCGTTTGTTGCTTCTCTTCGGCCAGCACCTGCAGATGATCGGCTACACCGGCGGTCAACGCGGTGAGATCGCATAAGTTGCGCTGCAACGGCAATGCTCCGGCTTCAGCACGCGTGAGCATCAACAGCCCGTCGAGCAGGCGAACCAGGCGGTCTGTTTCTTCCAGGATGCTGCTCATGGCGTCGGCCTGTCGCGCGGCATCTTGCGGGTGCTGCAGCGCGTTCTCGCCAACACTACGAATCACCGTCAGCGGCGTGCGCAGTTCATGCGAAGCATCCGCGGTAAAGCGGCGCAAGCGCGCAAACGCATCCTCCAGACGTTCCAACGTGTCGTT
>Ga0157372_10003305_pt1 | contig 17413 bp, 19 predicted proteins | sample C55metaG_FD_115307 | JGI IMG/M metagenome (GOLD analysis project Ga0157372, IMG submission 115307) | Corn rhizosphere microbial communities from Kellogg Biological Station, Michigan, USA - C5-5 metaG | ecosystem: Host-associated > Plants > Roots > Rhizosphere > Soil | place: USA: Michigan... | reverse complement strand
CCTGCATGGCGAATGAGATAAATGCCTTTCCGTTCTCAGCGGTATAAGGATAGGGGAACTTATCGGTAAGATTCTTTGCGATGTTCGGATTGTTGGCGTGTTTCACGAGACTGTCGAGGTCGCTCATTGTCCATGGCCGCAGTGTGAAATTCGTTTTGTTCCCCGGATTGGTCATTGCTACTTTATGATCATCATTTTGCCTTGCAGCGGTATCCCGTCTTTTTCCGTTACTGTCCAGTAATAGATCCCGTTCTTCCATTCATCCGCAGGTACTGAATGTTCCCGCCCGGAAAACGAGGATGTATAAATGAGCCTTCCGCTGATGTCCGTTACCTGCAATGTTGCCTTCCGCAGCTCCTGTTCAAATGAAAATGTGAAGTGGTCGGTGGCGGGATTGGGAAATACATGTACGCTTGTGCTTGTGTGTTCCGTTATGCCGATCGTGAAGTTGAAAGTGGGCTGCACGCATTCGAACCAGGGGCCAACGGCAAGTGAGCAGCCGTTTACATTGAGTGAGCCGCCGCCGGTGATCAATCCGTATTGGGTGAAGATCGCTTGTCCGGGCGCGTAAAAATCCACATGTCCGCCGGGGATGTTCATCACATCGATCTCGATGATTCCGTACTTTTTTATTACTGATCCGCTTGCGGCGTTAATGTTATAATGTCCGCAGAGCCCGCCTGTACTGTCGATCTTCAGCAGTGCACCGCTGTTAAAAAAGAGGTCGCCCTGGAATGCCACGGCGTGCAGTATGTTAAAAGTGTCGGAGCTGGAGTAGGGCGGAATGGTATTGGCCGACCAGGTGGATGGATCGTTCCAGAAACCATCGGCGATGCTTGTCCACGTGGTGGAGAAGCCACTCTGTGCGAATAGCAGGAGCAGAAACAGGAAAAGGCTGATTTTAACGCGCTTCATTTTCATTGCATTAAATATACATTATTTCAGGGAAGACGTGAAGGAACATTGCAGGTTGCTTTATTCCTGCTTGTGCCTTTCCTTCTGATCCTTGTAAATGTTTTCCCAGGCCTTTCTTGTGATTGTTACCAGCCGGTCTGTTTTGCAATCCCAGAGACTTACATAATCTTCCGAGATCACAATGTGCTGCTTCCAGTTTGCGAACTTTTCATACAGCATGAGTGTGCAGATGTCGGTAGCCGTAATATAGTCGCCTGTTTCCGGGAGATGTGTGTGCATGCTCACCACGTCTTCCTCCTTGCCGTAAGGCAGCGCAAGAATATTTTTATGCAGGCCTTTCTTTTTGAGGAGCTTGTTGTCTTTATTGAAGGTGATAAGATAATCGTTCCCGATGATCACATAGCCGTTCTCTTCCGGTCCGGTGAACACGTATACTTTTTTCTCCTTTTCTTCGATCAGGGGAACGAGGTTAAAGTTCATGTGCTCATAGGATTTGAACATATCGTCCTTTTTGATCTCTTCAAATGCCTTTTGCCTGATCGTCCAGAGGTCCCGCTCATAAGTGCTGAATTCTCTTTCTGTGCCATCGGCAACGGCAGTATTTACATTATAGGTGCTGTCGAAGGAGATGGTGCCGATCACTTTAGGCTGTTCGCCTTTTGAAAAGAAAATGCATTTGGCGATGCTGCTGTCAGTGTAGGAAAAATAGCCGCCTATATCTGTTCTCTTATTTGTGAATTTTGCAAGAAAGATATCCGTACCATACCAGGAGGCCATCTCCGAGCGATATAACTTTTTGCCTTCTTCGAGGATGGCAGCGGTTTCCCGTTCTGTTTTGTTCTGTGCAGCCGCGCTGAATGCAGCGCAGCAGAGAAGAAGTGTGAGGAGTTTTTTCATAAGGTGAATGTTATCTCAATTGTTTTTGCCGGCATTGTTCTTCAACGCTGTCCATGTTTCGGCGCTCATCTCGAATTTGATCTCTCCTTTGCCGTGGGTGCCTGTCGCGGTCCAGCCGGCCTTCCTGTAAAAGCTTTCAGCCCTTGTGCCGGGAGCTGTCCCCAGCCAAACATGATCCATTCCCTGGCTGAAATACCAGTCGAGCATGGTGTCGTGAAGTTGTCTGCCGATGCCTTTTTTTTCAAAGTCCGGATGCAGGAATAGCGCCCAGATGTTTTTATCCTGCAGGTCGGCGATGGCAAATCCGACGATGGTTTTGTCAATCTCGCAAACCCATCCTTTTCCGCGGACGCTCATAAATTCTTCACAGTCCATGTCGCTTACAAGCGCCGGGTTAGAAAGCATATTTTCCTTTACGGAATTCCTTACGATTTGAATTTGTGGGATGTCGTGCGTTACCGCTTCCCTGAAGATCATGCGGATGTCATTCATAATCATTTGTTTTCAATGTTGATGCAGGCTCTCTGTACGACAGCCTGCAGGTAATGATAATTGCACAAAATAAAGGCAGGAAGTAAACCGCTCCCGCTAAGGGCTCATCCGTAATAACTCCTACAGTCCAGAAGCCCCAGATCACCGCGGCAATAACGCTTAGCACTTTTGCAGCTCTTCGTCCGGCAGGCGTTTGCCTGCGCTTTGTTAGAAGCAGCACCGAAATAAGCGTAAGTACAGAACATATAATTAAGAAGGCTCCTATGCCCATTAGTGCTGCTCCCGCATTGCAGGAGCCTCCCGCGTGTCGGGCAAACGCGGGTAATGCCAGGAATGAATATATGGCGGCTATAAAAAAGATGGGCTTGAGTGCTTTTCGGAGGCTCATGAATTTACGGTGCTTGCTACTCAATTTCAATATCATACTTATCGAGCAGGCCGGCAATTCCCTCTTTCGAGAATTTCGCCCTTTTTATTTTGTTGATCTCCGGGTCTATTGAATAGTTCCAGGAAGTGCGGAGATCGGCCTTTTCGAGGATCGTATTTTCAAATTTCGCTTTTGCGAGATCGCAGTTATCGAAGATAGCGCCGCCAAGGTCGGCACCGCTAAGGTCGGTTTCGTGCATGCTGCAGCGGCTGAACTTTGTTTTTTTGATCTTCATCCTGTAGAAGGAGGAAAGGTTCAGGATGCAGTTTTCAAAATAGGCTGAGAAAAGGAATTCGTTGCAGGTTTCAAAGTGAAGGCCGAGAAGCTTGCAGTCGATGAACCGGATGTCACAGAAGCCTGTTTTCAATGTTTTCGCCGTGCTCAGGTTGCAGGACCTGAACTCACATCCGGAGAAGTTTATGCCCGACAGATCGGCAGCTGAAAAATTGCAGCCGGCAAAGATGCAATTCTCATACTCGCCTTTTTCAAGCTGCTGTTCTGCAAAATTTATCTTATCGAACCTTTTTCCTTCGGTGTATGCGTTGTTCATCGCTTTGATGTTTGCTGTTATGAAGATAGAAAATAAAAGCGTTATAAGATCTGATCAGTTTCTTTCTTTAATTGCGAGATGACACCGCAAAGAAAAGCAATGCCGGTTAAGGTAGCCTATATGATTATTGATCGCCTGGAAATTATATCCGTAAGTGAGGGAGAAGAAGCCGGGACCGATGCCGATAAAGGGTTTCATGCCCAGGTTGTACTTCTCAAAGTTAGTGTATGAATTAAGGTTTACCCCGACTACCACTACGTTCAACAAGCTTGACCATGCCGTAACGGTTATGCCCGCCCTGTTTTGGAACGGATTGTATTCCGCGCTTGCCGAATAGCCCCGGAAATAGGAGCTCCAGAAGCAGCCCGGTCCGCTGTGTTGCGTGTGCGAGATACCAAGCTCAAAAAACGTGTTCCTGAACTGATGAACCCCCAGGATCAGGCCAATGTCGCTGACATCGCGTTTCAGAGGCACCCAGCTTGCAGTATCGCGTTTTTGGCCGTAAGAGCTTGCGTAAGCGCTGAGAAGGATGATCAGTATGATGGCCGGTTTTTTCATGGTTCTTACTGTCCCCGATCAGCGGACATCGGTTGGAATGCGAATCGTGATCTTACAGTGTATTGCAGTTGCGGTAGGCCGGCTTAGCTTTTTTCTTTCAATAATTCTTTCAGGTCCGAATTATCCGCTACTATTTTGTCGAAGCAATCGGCAGTATAGAACCTGTCACATTTATCGGAGTATTTCAGAAATACTGCTACGTTTTTATGCGACAGGTAGTCGCTTTTTCCGATTAAAAAGTTGTAAGTGTTATTCCCTTTTACCTGGGAAACGAGGTAATACCGTCTATAGGTTATTTCACTCGTCTTTTTGTCGTAATGGAGCAATATCAATTCTTTATCCTTGAGCGTTTTTGCTATTTCAGCAACTTTCAGATCATCTTTTTTCTTATAGGTCAGGGGTATATCCTGCCTGCATTCTGCGAGCTTGCTTTCATTCTTAAAGAGTTCTTCGGGACCTTTGGTGGTCATAGAGACCAGCCCGAATGCAATTAACAGAACGAATGCGATTTTAATTTTCATATAATTTTTGATTAGGAACATTAAATATACAAAATAATGCATGACAAAAAATTCAGCCGCTTCATCTGCATACGCCCGCACCGCCCCATGCCATCAGGGAAGCAGCAGCGCTATTTATCAGAAGTCATTTTGATTGTCTGCAGCCACCGCTCCACCAGTTTTTCCCAGTCCGCAATGGGGAGCTTTTCCCAATCGGGAACTTTTAGCGCCGAAGTGTTTAAGCCGAATGCGTGTCCGCCTTCATTGTAAATATGATATTCGGTGGCAACGCCTGCTTTTTTCAATGCAATGTAAAACACGAGAGAATTTTGGATCGTATCAACGGGATCGTTCCCTGCCTGTAGGATAAACATCGGGGGAGTTGCACTGTCTACCGGAAGCATCGGGTTAAGCTCAAAGGGCTTCGTCGTGTGAAAGGTCATATGTCCGGGGAACATAACGATGCCGAAGTCGGGCCTGCAGCTCAATTTATCAGCCTCGTCCGATACGGGATAAGCACGCTTTCTATAATTGGTGCTTACATCTGCAACCAGGTGTCCCCCGGCTGAAAATCCCATTACGCCAATTTTATCCGGGTTGATGTTCCATTCTTTTGCGCGCGATCGCACCAGGCCCATCGCCCTTTGCGCGTCTTGCAAGGCAAGCGGTTTAACAGGGTCCTTCTGGCAATCGCAGTCACTGTCATGGTGAGGCCCTGAGGCAGGCACACGATATTTCAGGAGAATGCCTGTTACTCCGATGGAAGCCAGCCATTCACATATTTCGGAGCCTTCCAGCTCAATGGCGAGCCTGTTGTATCCGCCGCCGGGGAATACGATCACAGCTGTGCCGGTATTTTTCTCTTTAGGAGAATACACGGTGATCGTAGGATGGGATACATTTTTAATTATCCCGTCGTTGTATGTTTCTGTTCCGGTGACAAGGCCCGAATCGGGAATAAACTTCGACCAGATCGGCAGCGGTTGAGGTACAGCCGGTGATGTGGAGGTTTGCGGCTGCGGCGCTGTTTCGTCCTGCGCGTTATGCTGTTTGTTTTGATTGCAGGAAAGAATACCTGCAAGGGTCAGGAAAATGAAAGCGATTGACCGGGATGCGATCGGAGCGTTTGAAAGTTTCATTGAAGAAGAATGCCTGCGCAGAACATGCCTGCGTTCGAGCATTTAAAGGTACAAAAGGGAATTGGCAAATACCAGAAATTTCCGGCGGTAATTACTTTTCTTTGCCATGCGTAAACCCTTGTTTATTTTATCCCCTTCCTCAGAAAATCAACAGTATAGTTCTCTTCATATATATTCTGGAATATTCTGCGGATTGGAATAACGCTTATTGGTCCAGAGCAGGCCTTTAAGCGAAACCTTATTTTCCCTCATTTTTTTAATGGTAAAGAAAATAGCAATGCCCAGGGTGGTAAATCTGAAAACGTTTGCAGGTGCGTTTCCCAGCGCGCCGCCTTCCTGGTTAAACATCGCCCAAGCGAGGTCCATAAACGCATGAAGAAATACAGGGATCCATAAATTTTTCCAGCATAGGTAAAATAGAACAAAGCCGGCATTGGCCAATGCCGTAAACAGGAACACACTGAGCAGCTGTACGGTGTTTTCAGCCTGGTATAAATGCCCAGAAGCAAAAATCACAGATGCGATGAGCGTAGCCGGAATAAATCCCCAGCCGGCATAAAAGAACAGAACCCCAAACAAAAATCCGCGATACATATACTCTTCAAAAAATCCGGCGCTGATCACGTTGCTGTAAACTGCGCCCAGAGTGAGGTCGGACTTGAACGCCGATAAGAGGGGGTAGCCTATAAACATAGGGAGTGAAAACAGAAAAGCACGGCTGAATCCCTCCCATAGCCCGTGGGTTAATCCCAGGGTATTAAATGCCGGCTGTCTGATCATGATCCGGCACGCAATCACAATTGCAGAGAATTGGAAAACGGAGATCAGTATACTTCTCAAAAGATCGTTCATTGTGCTCCACTGCCCGGTTCCGAACAATGCATAGGCATAGATATACTTCACGTACACGCAGGCTATAAATGTGACAATGGTTACAATAGAAATGAGGAACTTCTGTTTCATGCAGTTAATTGAATAGTGTGTGTGCTACTTTTCCCGGCATGCGCATTCATGATGCTCATTTAAATATTCAATTGTTGCCTTGCACATTTTTTCCAATACGGAAAGATCGATATCAGATAATTTTTTTACATAGATACAGGCCTTGCCGATCTTATATTTTCCGAAGCCATCCAGCAAATGCCTGTTAGCTTCTGTTGGTGAATAAACATATAATGAAAATTCAGCTTTGCGGGGCGAGAACGCGATCATAGGCATATCGCCTTCATGTCCGCTTTCGTATTTATAATGATAGCTGCCAAACCCGATGATGGTTGATCCCCACATTTTAGGCTCAAATCCCGACCAGTTGCCCATGAGCTCAATTAATCGAAAGCTGTCTGCTTTCTTCTGCTCATTTTCCACATAGGAATTAATGAACTCCGTGACGCTTTGCTGCGTCTCATTCGTTTTGTTTTTATAAGCCATTGTTCGTTTTGTTGATGATCAAAGCTACTCGTTTTTTATAAAGGATGCAAAGGCGCGTCGCTCTTTAGCGGTCTTTGTTTTCCTTTTCGGCTGCCGGATCATCCGGGCGCGCGAGATCCGGCCTTGTTTTCACAAAGCCCGGATGGATGCCTTAAAGGATTAATTTTCCTCGGTTCTCTTCACCAGGAACACATGGTCGTTTTCCAATGGAAGGTAGCCGTATTCATAACAGAAATAATAGCTTGCACCCTTTTGCGTAGTGTGTACGTGTGTATGATAGCGGAAGTTGAAGCCCCGCTGCTGCAGCTTGATCCTGGAAGCTTCGGCTGTTTCTGCGGGGGTAAGCTCCTCGAGGATCTTCCTGTTCCTTCGCAGGATGGTATTTACGTTTCGTACATAAATACTGTTGACGCTGTTGATCTTGTTGTTGTGGCTGGTCCGGCAGAGATCGGAGCAGAATTTCTTATCCACCCTTCCCCTGAGAGTGTCTCCGCATTCAAGACATGATCTGTCCATAAATGATTATGCAATTAAAAGGTTCCTAGTAATAAAAGCATTGCGGAGTACCTACTTTTACTGCGGGCTAAAATATAAAAAATCCCGGTTTTAATCATTTGTAACCGTTTAAAAACGGTTGTATCCGTTTATTATCCGAATCACCTTTGCAGGGCATTCCACTTTTGCATCGCCAAGGCAATGGAGCGCTCATTGCCCGGTTTAAACAAAATAAATTAACTTAAAAAAATCTAGGAAAAAAATGAACGCATTACGTAACAAAGTACAGTTAATTGGAAATTTAGGAATGAACCCCGAAGTGAAAACACTCGACGGCGGAAAGAAGCTTGCGAAAATGAGCATCGCAACAAATGAAACGTACAAGAATTCAAAAGGTGAAAAAGTAACCGAAACCCAGTGGCATAACCTGATCGCCTGGGGGAAAACAGCCACCGTCATTGAAAAATACCTTGTAAAAGGAAGTGAAGTGGCAGTGGAAGGGAAGCTGATCAACCGCAACTATACTGATAAGGAAGGCGTAAAGCGCTATATCACCGAGATCCAGGTGAACGACCTGCTGATGATCGGCGCCAACAAAGCGGCTAAATTGTAATTAAACAATAGCTTGAACAATTAACCTCCGCGCTTTTAGGGTGCGGAGGTTTTTTTATCATGCAGTTGTCATGCTGAGCGGAGCTTGTCATCCCGAGCCTCGGTTTTGTCATGCTGAGCGGAGCCGAAGCATCTTCCCAAAGTGAGCTCAATCTGTATTAAAAAAAACAAATCTCAAAATAACAATGAGGTTTCATAATTATTACGTTTATATAACAACGAATTCGGCCAAGGATGTCCTCTATATCGGCGTTACAAATAACCTCGAACAACGTTTAACAGAACATTACCTGAATAAAGGCAAATGGAAAACTTTCGGCGGAAGATATTTTTGTCATAACCTCTTATATTATGAAAGATATACGCAGATAAAAATAGCTTTGCAGAGAGAAAGGCAACTTAAGGGCTGGACGCGTAAAAAGAAGGAGTGGCTTATAAAGACTGAAAATCCCATGTTGTATTTTTTGAACCGGGATATCATGAAATGGCCGCCCGACGAGAATAGCTGCAGCAGGGAACCATCAGCTTAAACAATTAAGCTCGTCTTTGTTGTTGAAATGGCGTGCAAATCGAGAAGATCCTTCGGCTCCATTTCATTCCGCTCAGGATCTCACCACAAAAAAAAGCCCCGTAAAAACAGGGCTTTTCATTGAAACACGGGGATGTATTTATTTTTTATTAAGCCCCAGCAACTCCATTACGGCATTGTTGGTATTCACAAAGCCGCCGGAAATACACAGCTCGCTCAGTTTCGCCTTCGATTTTTTCTTGCCGGGAACCTTCACTTTCCTTTTGTAAGGAACAACCGTTTTCATCAGCACTTCGCGTACTTCGTTGGCCTTCAGCTCCGGGAAATATCCGCGGATCACAGCCGCAACGCCTGCCGTGGAAGGAGATGCCATGCTTGTTCCGGATTCTTCGATGTATTTATTATCGGGCACCGTTGAATAAATATCCACGCCCGGCGCGAAAAGATCCACCTTGGTCTTTCCATAGTTGGAGAAGCTTCCGATGATCGTTTTCCCTTTTTTGTAGCCGCTTGCGCCCACTTCTATCCAGTTGGGAACGGTGGTGCCGGAAGCGAGCTCACGTGCAGGATACGATTGCTCCACATCCTTGTCCTTTGATTCGTTACCTGCCGCGTGGATCAGCAGCACATCCTTTGAAAGCGCATACTGCACGGCTTCGTCCACCACCTTTTTATCAGGCGAATAATATTTTCCGAAGCTCATGTTGATCACCTTTGCGCCATTATCAACCGCGTAGCGGATGGCGTTGGCTACGTCCTTGTCGCGCTCATCGCCGTTAGGCACGGCACGCACCACCATGATCTTCACATTGCTCGCGATCCCGTTGATCCCGATGCTGTTGTTGCGGATCGCCGCAATGATCCCGGCTACGTGAGAGCCATGCAGGGCATCAGGCCCTTTCACATGGTTGTTGCCGTAATAGCGCTCATTCGGATTATTAGGGTCGTCGCCTACAATGTACTGGCGTACAGAATCCACATTCATGCGGTTATATTTTGCCATGTTGATGATCATGCCCGCCCCCTGGGTCACCTGCTCGTCGAGCTCCTTTGCGCTTACCACCGCAAGGATCAGCTTCATCCTTTTTTTGATCATTTCATCGCGCGGGTTGTCGGCCACAAACGCTTTCACCGCGCTTTTGCTGAACTCGCCGCCGCTTTGCTTTTTCACTTTGCCGATAAAATCGGAAAGCATGCCCAGCTGCTGTGCCTGCGACTCGGATTCGGCCTGCGCCTTCATGTATTCCGGCTTGATCCTTTCAAACTCCTTGTATTCCTTCGCTTCATCGCCGCTCAGCTTTGAAGGGTCAACATCCTTGAATTTTTTATTCATGCGCATGTACATCCGCGCAAGCTCGGTTGCTTCGTAATTGATATCCCCGTTCTTTCCGCCGAGGAAGCTCCAGCCGTGAATGTCGTCGATGTACCCGTTCTTGTCATCATCAATTCCGTTATCAGCGATCTCTCCCGGGTTGGTCCAGATAATGTCTTTCAGGTCCTCATGATCCACATCGGTGCCGCCGTCGATCACCGCCACGATCACCGTCTGGGCGGTTTTTCCGTTCAGTGTTTTGTAGGCCTGCTCTACGCCTGTTCCATATACCTTGTCGGCTTTAGGATCCAGCGTTTGCCAGTTGTCGGGGCCTTTTTTCTGGGCAAAGGCCCATGTTGAAATAAATAAAGATAGAAGGATGGGGATTCTTTTCATCTGCTTGGTTTTATTCCGTAATAATATCTAAAATTAACGAAAGGGAAGGGGAAAGTTCCCGGATTTTTTTTGAAAGGCGCTATGGCTGTATGAACGGATCGAAATAAAAGCGCCCACCTTGTTCAGATGGGCGCTTTCCTAAAGATCGGTTCTTAACACAGCTCCTCAAAAGCCATTTTCAGGTTGTCGGCGATCATTTGCGCGCTGCGGCCTTCAATATGATGGCGCTCTACGAAATGAACCAGTTTGCCGTCCTTGAACAGGGCGATAGCCGGGGAGGATGGAGGATACGGCGCGAAGTGCTTGCGGGCTTCCGCTACAGCTTCCGTGTCGAATCCTGCAAAAACGGTAGTGATGCGGTCAGGGCGTTTTTCTCCCGACACAGCCAGTTTCACTCCCGGGCGGGCAGCGCCTGCAGCGCAGCCGCAAACCGAATTAACCACCACCAGCACGGTTCCTTTGCTGTTGATCGCCGCGTTCACGGCATCAGGTGTTGTAAGGTCTTCAAAGCCAACGGTAACAAGCTCCTGCTTCATTGGCATTACGATACTTTCTGGATACATTTTTATAATTTTTTTAATTGTTTTTCTGTAATATTCAGGCTGCAAAGATACGAAAAATACAGCGGTGAACCGCTCATCATTTAAATCTTGTTCATGCCCGACCATTTAACTATATTTGTTTTCCTTAAATAAAAACCCATTACAATGCAAAAAAGTAACATTCTAAAAGCTGCGGCTGTCCTTTCCTTTATTTCAGCCACGGCCTTCGCCCAAACGGCTAAGCTTGTCGAAAAAGTAACCCGCAAAGGGTCCGAGCTGGTGATCCCGTACGAAAAATACGTCCTGCCAAACGGGCTTACCGTTGTGGTGCACGAAGATCATTCCGATCCCATCGTGTATGTGGATGTAACCTACCATGTGGGGTCTGCACGCGAGCAGGAAGGCCGTTCCGGCTTTGCGCACTTCTTCGAGCACATGATGTTCCAGGGTTCGGAGCATGTGGGTGATGAGCAGCATTTTAAGATCGTGACCGAAGCCGGCGGAACATTGAACGGCAGCACTACCACCGACCGTACCAATTACTGGGAGGTATTGCCTTCCAACCAGCTGGAAACGGCATTGTGGCTGGAAAGCGACAGGATGGGATTCCTGCTCGATTCGGTAACCCAGAAAAAATTTGAAGTGCAGCGCGAAACAGTGAAGAACGAGCGGGGCCAAAATTATGATAACCGCCCGTACGGAGTGGCGCAGGAACGCACCAATGCGGCGCTGTATCCTCCGAACCATCCGTACTCCTGGCTTACAATCGGCTATATCGAAGACCTTAACCGCGTGGATGTAAATGACCTGAAAAAATTCTTCCTTCGCTGGTATGGCCCTAACAATGCAACATTAACGGTATCGGGAGATGTAAAAACTGCCGATGTTCTCAAATATGCCGAAAAATATTTCGGTTCCATTCCCCGCGGTGCCGATGTGAAAGAGCAAAAGATCGCGCCGGTGGCGCTGGATAAGGACCGTTACATTTCTTACGAAGACAACATCCGCCTGCCGCAGCTTACATTCACCTATCCTACGGTTCCTTCATACCACCCGGATGAGGCGCCGCTGGATGTCCTGGCGGATATCCTTGCAGGAAATAAATCATCGGTATTCTACAAGAATTTTGTGAAGTCGCAGATGGCGCAATCCGCGCAGATCTACCATTCCGTGCCTGAGCTTGCCGGAACCTTCATCATCAACGTGCGCACCACGCAGGATAAGAACCTTGCGCAGATGGATTCGCTGGTGCGTTATTCATTAAAGGAGTTTGAAAAGCGCGGAGTTACTGATGATGACCTCCAGAAGTTCAAGGCGAGCTTCGAAGCGCAGATGATCAATTCGCTCACAAGCGTGCAGGGAAAAGGCGCGATGCTGGCTGCCAACCAAACCTTCACAGGAAACCCGAACCAGCTGGTGAAGGACATGGAGCGCTACTCAAAAGTAACGAAGGCGGATGTGATGCGCGTGTACAACCAGTATATTAAAGATAAGCATGCAGTGATCCTCAGCATTTACCCGAAAGGCAAACAATCGCTGGTGGCTAAGGCCGATAATTACACTCCGCCGGTACGCAACACCAATGCAGTGGAGGGCGCAGAATACAAAAGCCTCGTATATAATAAGGCAAAGGATAATTTCGACAGGAACAAAAAGCCGATGACATCCGGGAACCCTGTGATCATTCCGCCCGACTACTGGACGGAAAAATTTGCGAACGAGATGAAAGTGATCGGCGCGAAAACTACCGAGATCCCAAGCGTGAGCGTGCAGGTGAACATAGAGGCGGGGCACCGTTTTGAGGACATTCACAAAGCCGGCATCGCGAGCCTCATGGCAAGCCTGATGAACGAAGGCACTGCGAAATACACTGCGGAGGAAGTAGGAGAGAAGCTCGACCGTTTGGGAAGCTCGATCAGCGTTTCCGCAGGCAATGAGAACATTGTACTGTATGTTTCATCGCTCAGCAAGAACCTCGATTCCACACTGGCGATTGCAGAAGAGATCTTATTGCACCCGCGCTTCGATAAAGCCGATTTCGACAGGGTAAAAGCGCAAAGGCTGGAAGCTATTGCCAGTCAGGCAACACAGGCAACCACCATTGCAGGCAACGTGTTTGCAAAGCTGCTGTATGGTCCTGATAACAACATGGGAATCTCTTCCCTCGGAACAAAGGAAACAGTGAGCGGCATCACGCTGGAGGATGTGAAAGCATACTATGCAAACAACGTAAGTCCGCATATCTCCTCGCTTGTGGTGGTTGGCGATATCGAAAAAGATGCTGCGCTGAACAAGCTGGCATTCCTGAAAAAATGGGAAGGCAAAAAAGTGGTAAGGGCTGCAGAGCCCGCTGCGCCTGCTATCGCAAAAACGAAGCTATACCTTGTAAACAAGGAGAAAGCGCCGCAATCGGAGATCCGCATCGGGTACATGGCGCTGCCTTTTGATGCAACAGGCGATTACTACAAATCAACGCTTGCGAATTATGTATTGGGCGGTGCGTTCAACAGCCGCATCAACCTCAACCTTCGCGAGCTGCACGGCTATACATACGGTGCGCGCTCGGGTTTCTCCGGAACTAAGTTCGCAGGTCCATACACGGCAAGCGCCGGTGTAAGGGGCAATGCAACCGACAGCTCCGTGGTGGAATTCATAAAGGAGATCAAGCGTTATGCTGAAAGCGGCATCACAAAGGAAGAGCTTGAATTCACGAAGAGCTCCATCGGGCAGAGCGAGGCGCTGAAATATGAAACGCCGCAGCAAAAAGCCGGCTTCATGGCACGCATTCTTGAGTATGACCTCGGAAAAGATTTCGTGGAAAAGCAAAATGCCATCCTAAAAAATATTACTGCAGAGGAGATCAACGCGATCGCGAAAAAGCGGCTGCCGTACAATAACATGGTGATCCTTGTGGTGGGCGACAAAGCTAAGATTTACGACGGCCTGGTTAAGTTAGGCTATGAGGTGGTAGAGCTCGATACCGATGGGAACCCGCTGATCGCTGCCAACACAGACACACCGAAAGAGCAGAAGATGGATGCTCCGAAAGATGCACAGCCGGCGCCTGCCAATGGAAAGCAAAAGGCGAAGGTGCACAATGTGAACAAATCCAGATAAGAATAAATGAATTGAAAGCAGTAAACGCTGGCCAATAAAATGGTCAGCGTTTTTGCTGAAAGAAAGTTTTGATGAGTGCGCCGCATTCCTCCGCAAGCACACCCGAAGTGGTGGATGTGCGCGGATGCAGCAGGTTGTTTCCCACGAGGTGAAAGCCGCGGCGGGTATCGGCAGCGCCGTAAACGATCCTTGCCACCTGTGCCCATGCCAGCGCTCCCGCGCACATCACGCAGGGCTCGAGGGTTACATACAGGGTACATTCATTAAGGTATTTGCCGTTCAGGAAATTGGCAGCGGAAGTAATGGCCTGCATTTCGGCATGCGCCGTAACATCGTTCAGCCGTTCGGTAAGGTTGTGCGCCCGCGCGATCACCGTGTTGTTCACCACCACTACAGCGCCCACCGGCACTTCATCCGCATCGAAAGCCTTCCTTGCTTCCTTTAATGCTTCCCGCATAAAATGCTCGTCTGAAAAAACGAAAAGTTCCATAGGGCTAAAGGTAATTATTATCGGAACGCAATGTTATTGGGAAAGCAGTATTTATGTGTAGAGCAGCGGGATCACTGCTTTATAAACTTCCTGCTATAAACCTTATTCTCGTTCTTTACCCTGACGAAATACATCCCATTGGAAAGATCACTTACATTCATCTCAATTTTGTTGTTCCCTTTTATACAGGAGCCGGCTGGGATTGTTTTTACCGCTTTGCCGAAAATGTTGCAGATCTCTATACTTGTGTTTTTCGCCTCAGGCAGGGTAAATTCCAAGGTTAACAGGCTCGCTGCAGGGTTCGGATAAACGGTTAAGGCTCCCATCTGCCTGTCGATCTCCTCAATGCCGATAATGCCGGTTTCATTGAATACAATTACCCCATTGCCGCAGGTATTCCAGAGGTTGTTATAGCGGTCGACATTCAAAAAGCCGTAGCCTGTTCCCGGGTACCCCGTGCTTGAATCATAGGGTGTCCATGTAGTGCCATCGAAGCTGCATAACCCTGTAGAGAATGAAAACCAAAGTTTATTATTTTTATCTACGGTTATGCCGGACATAGTATTAGCCGGAATTGACGAGTTAGTTGTATTGTAATTTGTCCAGCTTGTTCCGTCAAACTTATATAATCCTGTTCCTGCAGATAGTTGTCCAAACCAGATTACATCGTTGGAATCAATAACCATTTTGTAAATATTAGCGGTAGGCAATGGAAATGAGGTCCAGTTAACCCCATCATATTTAGCAAGGGCAGTATTTCCCGTTACCCACACATTATCATTTTTGTCACATACAATTTTATAGGTATCCAGAAAGGGAATGTTGGAGTTGGAAGTATCCATTATAGTAAACGTGGTATCGTCGTACTTTACGACACCCATATAGGTTGCAAACCATTTGTTGTTGTGGTGATCAACGGTAATGTCCCGGACTCCATCTAACGCAGTTATTCCCGTTGCGGCGGAGTTGTAAGCGGTCCAATATCCTCCCACGCCATTTGTGAGACTAAACGGATCATTGTTACTGGATTTCTCCCACAGTACATTGTTTTTATCAAAGCAGGAGGCACGACCATAAGCAAATAGAACCGTTCCGCACTGGCTGAGCTTGCTTTGCCAGGTAGTGTCGTTGTCAAAGGAAATGGTTTGATCCCCGCTGAATCCTCCCGGCTGGTTGAAATACTTGACATTCCCGGTATCAATAGCGATCATATTATACCCGTCATGCGGAGAGTTGGAGTTGGCAGTTGTGTAGATCCGCCAGTTTTGGGCAGGACTTAACGCCATTGTGGAAAAGAAGATAAGAAGAGTAATTAATTTATGCATCGAAGTATCACTGCTTTATAAACTTCCTGCTATAAACCTTATTATCGTTCTTTACCCTGACGAAATACATCCCATTGGAAAGATCACTTACATTCATCTCAATTTTGTTATTCCCTTTTATACAGGAGCCGGCTGGGATTGTTTTTACCGCTTTGCCTAAAATGTTGCAAATCTCTATGCTTGTGCTTTTGGCCTCAGGTAGGGTAAATTCTAAGGTTAACAGACTCGCTGCAGGGTTCGGATAAACGGTTAAGGCTCCCATCTGCCTGTCGATCTCCTCAACGCCGATAATGCCGGTTTCATTGAATACAATTACGCCGTTGCCGTTGGTGTTCCAGATATTGTTGTATTTATCCACATTTAAAAATCCATTGCCTGTGCCCGGATAGCCCGTACTGGCGTCAAAATTCGTCCAGGTTGTGCCGTCAAATTTTGTCAGCCCGCCGCTATACGACATCCAGAATACATTGTTTTTATCAATGGTGATTCCATACACATTATTTGTTGGAATTGCCGAGTTGCTGGTATTGTAATTGATCCATCCAGTGCCGTCAAACTTGTATACGCCTCCTCCTAAGCCACCCTTTGTACACCAGATATTATTAGTTGAATCGATTTTAAGGTTGTATGCCTGAACGGTCGGAAAAGTTGTGGTAAAAAGGGTCCAGCTTGTTCCATCGTATTCAGCCAAGCTGTTGGTTCCACCAAGTATCCAAAGATGATCACTCTTGTCTAAAACTACCTTATGCAATGGCTCAAAAGGTATCGTATGGCTGGAAGTGTCCATTACCGTAAAAACAGTGTCATTATATTTTACAAGTCCATATGAAGAAGAAAACCACTTATTATTGCGATGATCGATTGCAATATCAGATACTCCATTCATTGCCGGAATTCCCGTGGCTGCGGCATCGTAGAAAGTCCAGTATCCGTTTGTTCCATCGGTTAAGCTATACACCCGGTTTCCCGATGTTTTCTCCCACAGCACATTGTTTTTATCAAAGCAGGAAGCGCGACCATAAGCAAATAAAATAGTACCACATTGGCTGAGCTTGCTTTGCCACGTCGTGTCGTTGTCAAACGAAATGGTTTGATCCCCGCTGAATCCGCCGGGTTGGTTGAAGTACTTCACATTCCCAGTATCAATCGCGATCATGTTATACCCGTCATGCGGGGAATTTGAATTGGCCGTTGTGTAGATCCGCCAGTTTTGGGCAGGACTATTTATCCATAGCATAAAAAAGCAGGTAAGGCAGACAAGATACTTTTTCATTCTTCGATTATTTAATGGATGATCACAAATCTACGCTCTGTTTTTTCGATCGGAGTGGCCAATTGTAAAATGTAACATCCTTTAGCTAAGTTACTGATATTTATGAATGCTTTGTAACTTCCTGCGCTGTGGGATGTAATTTGAGGGCTCAAAACTGTTCTGCCCAGCAGGTCTGTTAAGCTGATCCTCGCTTCGGAATTATACGGGACGTTATATTCAATGGTTATATTATCGCTGGCAGGAACCGGGTAAACGTTGAGGATCTCAAGGGATGGGGATGTTGGTTTTACCTCCTCTACAGCAACGGGTGCAGTAGTGTCGCAGGGATAATTGGGAACAGAAACAGCTGCGGAATCATATACATAAATACTGTAGGAGAATTTGAATTGATTCGTATCGGCCGGGTACCATTGATT
>Ga0157372_10003302_pt1 | contig 17425 bp, 9 predicted proteins | sample C55metaG_FD_115307 | JGI IMG/M metagenome (GOLD analysis project Ga0157372, IMG submission 115307) | Corn rhizosphere microbial communities from Kellogg Biological Station, Michigan, USA - C5-5 metaG | ecosystem: Host-associated > Plants > Roots > Rhizosphere > Soil | place: USA: Michigan... | reverse complement strand
GCATCAATAGCCAATTCGGCAGGGAGTGCAATCCTTTTTTTAGCGGCAGCAATACCGATGGCGCCTTCAAAACATGCTGACCAGCCTGCTGCAAATAATTGCTCGGGGTTTGTGCCTGGTTTAGGGGTTCCGGGAGTTGAATGTTTGATATCCAACTGGCCATCGGTACTAACAGATGAACCACCGTCACGACCGCCAACTGTACGAACTTTACCGGTATATAATACTTTGTCGATTTTATTAGCTGAGATAGCGTTGATAACCTTGATCTTACTGATACCTGATTCTTGAATAGTTTCCATTGTGTTATTTATTTATTAATTTTTGTTTTTTGTATGCTCAAAGATACCCTGATATCGCCCGGTGCCCTATCGCTAACTATGTGAACCGGACAAGCCACGTCGTGAACAAGACATTCTTTAAGCCGAAAGTTCAACCAGTACAAGAGCTATTGAAACTTTTAATCACAACCGGTAAAGAATAAGAAAACCAGCTACACATTACGCGTAATTATTCTAAATAAATTTGGATACTACATTTATAAACAGCAATTTTAAGCAACTCATTGTTCGTAAACCAATTGAAGAAGTTTATTGCCCTAATGCTGCTCGGTTTTCACCTGCTTAATATAGGCGGGCAACTGGCATTGCATCAGTTCATGGTTTACAAAAGCAATAAATACTTTGCCGAACAAACTGCCAAAGGCTTTTATAATGTGAAAGACCTTACCGAGGTAGTAATCCCGGTAAACATGCCTGGCATAACCGACTGGAAAAACTACGAAAATATTCATGGGCAGATCCGGTTTGGCAACAACAGCTACAATTATCAAAAAATGCGCGTAACCAGTCGCGCAATTTATTTGATGTGCATCCCAAACTACGAAACCACCCGGCTGGCCGATAAGAACATCATTAACGCAAAGGATGTAAAAGAAAACCCTGTACCGCAAAAAGAACATGTGCCTTTCGGTAAAATAATAATGCAGGACAACCTCAATTTCGCTTTTGTGCATTTTGAATTTAGTTGCCCGATAAAATACACTCAACAAACCGTTGTTCACCCCGTTCAACAGTTAATTCCTGCTCACCAGGACATTCCGGAGCAACCGCCAAAAGCTTCCTGCTAATCTTTCTCCCTGTTTTAATTCATTTTTAGGGTAGCGGCTGTGCCACTCTACCGCGGTGTTATTATTTATTTCTGTCGATAGTTTATTCGTGGCTCAAGAGTTATGAAAATAACAACATATCGATAAGATTAGTAATCTCCAGACGATACATCCGCTCCCCAACCTATAAATATTTAATTTATTAAAATGCCTTATATTACACTTGAAAGCCATTTGCCGGGCATTACCGGCCTGCTGGAGTATGCCAAAGAAGCGGCACAACCTATCCGTAACCTTACACAGTTTTTATTGCGCGGGCCATCAACCTTGTCTGAAGCCGATCGTGAGCTGATCGCCACTGTGGTATCACACAACAACCAATGCACCTTTTGCACTACCGCTCACACCGCCGCGGCCGACCTACTTGCAGGTGAAGCCGAAACAGCGCAAAAAGTAAAGGAAAACATTGAAACTGCCCCGGTTACCGAAAAAATGAAAGCTTTGCTTACCATTGCAAAGCTAACTGCCCAAAATGGCCGGAATGTAACTACCCAAGCCATCGATCGTGCCAAAGCTGCCGGAGCTACCGATATCGAGATCCATGATACCGTGCTCATAGCTGCCCTGTTTTGCTATTACAACCGCTATGTTGACGGATTGGCCACCGCCTTACCTGCTGATGCCGGCTATTACAACATACTGGCCGAGCGATTAGTAAACCATGGCTATACTCGCCTGCCACAAGGCTATGATCATTTAAAAAAACAACCCTAATCCTCATTTGAAGTAAAACCCAATCACAATGAAAAAACTTTTATTCATCATATTACTGCTCAGCTCAATAAACCTGTTTGCACAGGAAATTAAAATAACGGGCAACATTACCGATGCAGCTACAGGCAAACCTGTATCCGGCGCAAGTATCTCTGTTAAAGGAAAACTTACAGGCACTACTACTGATTCAAAGGGTAACTATACTTTAAATGCCAATAAATTGAAGCTGCCCTTTACTATCATTATATCGGCAGTAGGCTTTGAAGTGCAGGAAAGCCAGGTAACATCTGCCAATAACAATATCAGCGTCAAGCTAATACAAAAGGCAATTGTGCTTAATGAGGTGGTATCATCGGCTACCCGTATCAACCAAAGCATTTTACAATCGCCGGTAAGTATCGAAAAAATGAGCCTTAAGGCTATTAAGGAAAACCCTTCATTCACATTTTACGATGGATTACAGAGCCTGAAAGGCCTCGAAGCCGTTACCAGCAGTTTAACCTACAAACAGATCAACACCCGTGGTTTTAACAGCACAGGTAACAGCCGTTTTTTACAACTGGTTGATGGCGTGGATAATCAAACCCCCGGTTTAAACTTTTCGGTAGGTAACCTTTTTGGCGCTTCGGATATCGACATTGAAAGTGTGGAAGTTATCCCCGGCGCGGCTTCGGCATTATATGGCCCGGTTGCTTTTAACGGCTTACTTTCGCTTAAAACCAAAGACCCATTCAAATACCAGGGCTTAACCGTGCAGGTAAAAACAGGCCTTAATCACTTCGGCGAATCGGTTGTTAAACCACAGGGCTTGTATGATTTTGCAGCCCGCTATGCCAAAGCTTTCAACGATAAATTCGCGTTTAAAATCAACGCCTCATACCTTACCGGGCGCGACTGGTATGCCGATAACTATACCGACGTAAGCGCATCAACTCCAGCCGCTCAGCGTGGTCCCAATAACCCTGGCCGCGATGCACTTAACATTTATGGAGATGAGGTTACAAAAACCTTACCGGGAATTGGCCTTGTTTCCAGAACTGGTTATGAAGAAAAAGACCTGATGAACTATAACGTTTACAGCCTAAAACTTAACGGCGCATTACAATACCGTTTCAGCAATAACCTTGAGGCAATTTACCAGTACAACTATGGTCGCGGTACTGCAAGCTATACCGGCAGCAGCCGTTTCGATCTCAATAACTTTGTTTTACAGACACACCGGGTCGAATTAAAGGGAAGTAATTTCTTCATCCGAGGTTATTCGGTTGAAGAGAATTCGCACGATTCATACAACACCCGCTCACTGGCCCAATTCATTAACCGCGACTGGGTAAAAGACCTGAACGGCAACACCGTTAACCCGGATAAAGCCGATGACACCTGGTTTACACGTTATGCCGCGGCATTTAACGGCACGGTAAGTGGCGTTACACCTAATAGCAATTCCTCAGCAAGGGCCTTTGCCGATCAGGGCCGTTTTTTACCGGGCACAACTGAATTTAACAATGCCAAGAACGCATCTATCCACAATTATGGTTTGAGCGGTGCAGGCGTTTTCAGTAACAGTAAATTTTACCATGCTGAAGGCCAGTATGACTTTACCAGCGCCATAAAAGTGTTTGAGCTTTTGGCCGGAGGCAGTTTCCGCAATTACAGGATGTTCACCAATGGCAGCTTGTTTGATGATAAAGACAAACGCGTAACCATCAAAGAATACGGTTCATTTGTACAAGCGGCTAAAAAATTGTTTGATGATAACCTGAAACTAACAGCTTCTATACGTTATGATAAAAACGAGAATTTTAAAGGTAGCTTCACGCCTCGTTTTTCGGCAGTTTATACGGTTGATAAAACCTCAAACTTCAGGGCATCATACCAAACCGGTTTCAGGAACCCAACCCCTGTTGATCAGTTTATCCACCTTAACGTAGGCCCTATCACTATTTTGGGTGGTGCGCCTAATAACAGCAAGGGCTTAAACGTTTATGAAAACTCGTTCACTTCATCATCGGTAAGTGCTTTTGGTGCAGCGTTTGGCAAAGCGGTACAAAGTGGGACACCGTTCCCGCAAGCTATTGAACAAAATAAGAGCCTCCTACAAAAAGCAAGTGTAGCGTATATCAAACCAGAGCAACAGAAAGCATTTGAGCTGGGTTATAAAGGTTTGATGATGGATAAATTACTGATTGATGTAAACTACTATTACAGCAGCTACACCAACTTTATCCTGAATACCGTGGTTATCCAACCAAGCAATCCTATTCTTGGTTCTGACGGCCAGGTTACCACAGCCTCCGCAACTGATATTCCTAACGGTAAGGTTCACGCCTTCCAGTTGTATACCAACGCACCGGATAAAGTATCGGCACAGGGAGCAAGCGCCGGTTTAACTTACCTGCTTAATGGCGGTTACGCTTTGGGGGGTAATGCAACTTTATCGGTATTTAACCTTCGCAATGCTAATCCTAACAATATCGCTGCCTTTAACACACCTAAATGGAGCACTAACGCCACGTTTGGTAACAGCAACGTAATCAATGATTTTGGCTTTAACGCCGCATGGCATTGGCAAACCGCTTATGATTGGTATGGAACTTTCAACGGCACTCGTCCGGGCCGTGTAGATGCCTATTCGGTTGTCGATCTGCAGTTCAGCAAAAAATTACCAAAGATCAAATCAACCATTAAACTGGGCGGCAGCAACATTTTTAACAACCGCATTTACCAATCATATGGTTCGCCGGCAATTGGCGCCATCTATTATGTATCAATCGTATTTGATCACCTTTTAAAATAGAACAACATGAGCACTTTAGCAATTGAAGAGCAGGTTGTAAAACCTCAAACTAACCTCAGCGCCGCATACAGGGTGGCGCTGTTTGTAATCTGTTTTTTTAGCACTGCATTAGGTGGTTCCGTTTCAACGCTGATGTCGGTTTACCTGCCCGTTGTGATAAAAGACCTTCAGGGTGCCGTTCCTGCCAATGAGATCAACGCCATTAGCGGGTATATCAATGCCATTTTCATTTTTGGATGGGCGTTTGGCGGCTTTACCTGGGGTGTTATCAGCGATAAAATGGGACGTAAAAAGGCCCTGCTCCTGGCCATTGGTAGTTATGGCGTATTCACCATTTTAACCGGACTGATGCCAACCTGGTGGGGCGTGCTGCTTTGCCGCTTTTTCAGCGGTTTTGGTGTAGGCGGTGTTTTGGTAACTTCCATCACCTTAGTGAGCGAAGTTTGGCCTGCCAAAAGCAAAGCTGTAATCATCGGCATCCTTTCTATCGCATTCCCGGTAGGCATTTTTTCGGCTGGAGTAATTAACCTCATCGTATCATCGTGGCGGTCGGGCTTTTTAGTCGGTGTAATTCCTCTTACACTGGCTGTAATAGGCACATTGGTTTTGAATGAATCTGAAAACTGGCTTAACTATCGCAACGATATCGCAAACCGCGAAAACCCCTTAAGCAAACTGCTCTCCAAAAATCATCGTCGTGAACTTATTGTAGGCTCGCTAACTTTTGGCACCATGCTGATAGGTTTATGGGCCATATTTTCATGGCTGCCCACTTGGGTACAAAGCCTAATTACCGATCATGATGCCGCTAAAGAACGCGGCCTGAGCATGATGTGCCTGGGCATGGGCGGTTTAACCGGCGGGTTCTTTTCGGGCTGGCTGGTTAATCTGTTATCCATCAGACGTTCTATGGTAATCTGTTTTGCGGTTTGCGCAGGTATGTCATTCATCTTGTTTAAAACCAACGGCACGTTCAGTGCGGTGATTTATGGCGAAATAGCGGTACTGGCCTTATTCTTCGGCGCGAGCCAGGGCGTATTATCGGCCTATATACCGCAATTGTTTTCAACAGGAATCAAAGCGACGGCTACAGGCTTCTGCTTCAACATCGGTCGCATATTTACAGCCACGGCGGTACTATTTGTAGGAGTCCTGGTATCAACCCTGGGTGGCTATGGTAACGCGTTGTTCATCTTTTCGCTGGTATTTATAGTTGGCTTACTGGTGGTATTATTTGTACGGGAAGAAGCTAAAAGCTGAAGGCTTAAAGCCGAAAGCTCAGAAAAGAAAAAATTCACTAAATCACTAATTCAAAAACTCACTAAATAAATTATGGCACACATCAATGTACCCGAGGGCATTCCGGGCATCCGTTCCCTGGTAATGTTCAGGCCCGAAACCGGTCAGTATTTATATGAACTGGCCGAAGTATTATTACGCGGAGAGTCAACGCTGACTCCGGCCGACCGTGAGCTGATAGCCACTTATGTATCATACCGCAATAATTGCACGTTTTGCTACAGCAGTCATGCCGCTGCCGCCCGTTGCCTTTATGAAGATGACGCCCTTATTGTTGACGAAGTGCTGCGCGACATGACCGAAGCCCCTATCAGCGCCAAATTGAAAGCCCTGTTGAAGATCGCTGGTAAGGTTCAGATCCTCGGTAAAGAAGTAAAACAGGAAGATGTTGACGCAGCACGTGCAGAAGGAGCTACCGACCGCGAGATCCACGATGCAGTGTTAATAGCCGCCGCCTTCAGCATGTTTAACCGCTATGTTGACGGCCTTGCCAGTCTTACCCCTACCGATCCCGAAGCTTACGCCGAAATGGGTAAACGTATGGCAAAGGGTTATGTATTACCACAACCTCAACATTAATTTAACCTGACAGATATGGCACATATAGAATTAAATAACGATCTGCCCGGCATTCGTGGGTTGATGTTTTATAGTCCGGAAACAGAGGCCCCGTTGAATGCCCTTGCCGAACAACTGCTTCGCGATGACAACAACTCCTTATCACGCGGAGAACGTGAGCTGATAGCTACTTACGTATCCTACCTTAATGATTGTTTCTTTTGCCAGAATGTGCATGGCGCAGTAGCCGGGCATTATCTCGGCTGCAATATTGACGAGATAGATGCCATCAAGGCTAATTTTTCGGCGACCGATCTGTCACCAAAGATGAAAGCACTTTTAGCCATCGCAGGCAGCGTACAAAAAGGAGGTAAACATGTAACTACTGAACAAATTGAAGCGGCCCGCGCGGAAGGTGCCGATGATAAGGAGATCCACGATACGGTATTGATCGCTGCTGCATTTTGCATGTTCAACCGCTATGTTGATGGATTGGGAACCTGGGCACCGCAAGACCGTCAGATCTATATCGACCGGGCACCTGAACGTGCCGAAGTTGGCTATATATCAAGCATTTTTAAAAAAGCTTAATACCTACTGCTTTATCACGCCCACAGCCCGGAGTTTTTAACTTCGGGCTGTTTTTTTGTTATTAATCGCAGTTCTATCCTCTGACTTAGAATACATTATGAGGGTGTATCACCAATCAGAATCAGCCTCATTTTTTACTTATTCAGTTAATAAGCGATATATAGTTTAGCTTGTATTTACTAACAAAGGGGGTTAACAGAATTCAGGGTTAATACTTATATATATTTAACAATCAGACAATTAATCGTTTTTTATACAAAAAGTGTTACCCCCCTTTTGTATAAATATTATCGGCTAATTTTCAATTCATCCAACTGTTTTTTTCGCGTATCCCTTGTCATCGACCGCAGGAAGAAATTATACACTCTGCTAAGCGGACTTTGCAAAACCGCTCAGCAGAGCGTACAAGGTTTCTCTTTTGCCCCTGTACTCATTCCCCCCAAGCTCTATCGAAATGACAAAAAGCTTAAAAAAATCTCTATTTAAATACCACCCTGCTCCCCTCACTATGCGCATTAAACTCCGGCGCATACATGCATTGAATACTAGTAATACCGGTTGAAAAATTGCCAGGCTGTGCTACCCGCAATTCATATTCAAATACATAGCTGCCTTTGTTTAAATAACTAATGAAAAAGTTGGTTGCTACATCTTTAGATACCTGATAATAGGATAAACGATCCTGGTATTTATATTCCGATAAAGCCGTTACAGGCTCCGTACCTGCCGGGCGAAGATCTTTAAGCTGCACATATTCATAATCACGACCGGCTTTTAAATACACCACCACTTTGAGCAAATCTCCGGTTTTAGGCTGATGAGTTGCATCAACCGCCTGCAATACGGGGCCTGCATCTGTTTGTTTTTTGATGAAGTACTTACGCTCCAAGTGGATATCCGTTTGCGACGGGGTAATCTTATCCATCTGCTCCAGGTACTGCCAGTACATAGCACCATAGCTGATGGATTTTCCGTTATTTTTGATCTCCACCTTGCCCAATGTAGGTTTTACCTGCTCATCTACCCAACTGGTTTTGATGTAGCCAGTACCCGCATCAGCTTTAACATCCGGTTTTAATTCGGCAAGCGGTTTATTATCCAGCTTAATTTCGGATGTGGTACCGCCCTGCAGCCAGTCTTCCTGTTTTAATAGCAGAGCATATACGGCAGCAGCGGTTGCTTTGGTAGTTTTCCAGTTATTGGTTTGTTTGTTGCGCATCAGCCAGATCTTCATTTCCTCAACCGCTTTTGCGTTATTACCAGCTTCAGTGAACAACTCTATCATTAAACTTTGCGTTTCAATTGGCGACTGGTACCAGTAATACCCGACCATGTTTTTTCCCCAGTACATACCCATTTCGTCCGAAGTTTGTGCCGTTTCCATCAACGATTTAATGATGGCCTTTGTAACCAATGGTTTACCGTTACGCAGCATGGTAAGGGCTATCATCCCCTGCTCATAAATGCTTCGCGTTACCCATTGATCTTCGGCTCGTTTCAGATAATTATTGAAGATAGATTTTAACGCCGGTTCCATTTGCTTATCAGTGTAGTAACTCCGCACGTACCACGCATGGGCTTCATCGTAACCAATCTCTCTTTTTTGATAGTCTTTTTGTTTCTTCTCTTCTTTATCCTGTTTTATCATCCCGGCATCCATATACCCAAGCGCTTTGCCGGCAATCTCTTTTAATATTTTATTATCAGCTGTGGCTATCTTCAGGTGATAAAGCTGTCCTATCCCCTCCAAAACATGGCGGGTGATATAATTATCAGCATAAGTACCACCAAACCACGGGAAAGCTCCGCTTGGCAGTTGCTTTTGCTTCAGCTTATCCAAATTGGCTTTCATTTCATAGCTCATTTTATTCAGATCAAAAAGCTGGGCTATCCTTTTCTTGTGTTCCGATTCGCTGAGGGCATCTTGTAACCACGGGGTTTCTTCAAGCAAAGTTGTTTTCAGCTCCTGGTTCTTTTCCAGGTTGGAGAGCAGTTCTTTACTGTCGCCACTTTTCCACTGATCAAATACCTGCTTGATCAGCGGCATTTTACTGATCAAATCTGTCGACAAGCTATTGGCATAATAACGGCTAAACAATTGTTCCGAACACTCATACGGAAACTCCATCATGTAAGGAATGGCCTGGACTGCATTCCAGGCCGGATTTTGACTGTATTCCAGCGTGAGGATTTTACTTTTTAACGTAGTGCTGCTATTGTTAATTAGCTTATCAAAATTGAATGTTTTAGTTTGCCCGACCCTTACCATCATCGGCAAACTTTCGGTAACCAACATACGGTTTGGCAATACCGGGATAGTATTTTCTTCACCGTCGGTGTATTTACCCGCGTCAGCTGTTAAACGATAAGTAAGTGCATCAAGCCCGGGCGGGATTACCAGTTTAAAAGAAATTGATTTAGTTGCCGAAGCGCCGATCTCAAACTTTTGTTGTGCATCATCTTTATTTGTTAATAGTTCTACAGGTTGCATATTAATGCCATTGAAGAGACGTAACTCCACTTGTCCCTTTAATGGTTCTCCTTCGAGATTAGCTAACCGAGCGGAAACGACCACCGTATCACCTTCACGTAAAAAGCGGGGCATATTGGCGGTTATGCTCAATTGCTTTTGTGTAACCACTTCTGCCTCGGTATAGCCAAGCTGTAGCTGTTTATCATGTGCAAAAGCTCTGAACCTCCATTTGGTGAGTGCCTCGGGCATGGTGAACTCAATCAATACCTCTCCTTTTTCATCTGTACGGAGTTGCGGGTAAAAGAAAGCTGTTTCATTAAAGTTTTTGCGGGTGTTGATTGGTTTCGGTGTAAAACGGAGTTCATCATAATTCATAGCGACCGATTTATATTGAACCTCTTGCAATGATACGTTATGGGAATAATTCGTAAAAGATTTGGAGCTATATCCCACTTGTACTCCGCTCGCCGTGCCCCGCAACATTACAGGGATTGAACCCGTAGCTTTCAACTTGTCGGTGTTCCCTACTGACTCATCACTCACGGCGTCATCAACAAGCGCTGAATCCATTGAATTAACATCAGGGCGGGCAACACCGAAATAATCCTTTCCGCTAACCCTTATTCTTTTTCCCTTTTCAAAACTCATCCGTATATAACCGTTTACCGGGTGACTAATGTACTGCGTAGTCAAATATTTCCCGCTAAATATCAGTGTTGCGTTTCGTGGCACCTTAATTTTGTAAAAGCCCAATGAATTGGATGTGGTACTAATATCGGTGCCTCTTATCGTAACCTTAATGCCGGGCACTGGCATATTAAATTCGTTAATAACTCTACCGCTCACTATTGTACCATCTTTTATAAGTGCGGAATTTTTAAGATACCAAGCCTCAATCTGGTTGTCCTTAGCAGAGCCATTTTTGTAGTTTGACACTGATGCGATGTAATCGGCATAGCCATAATTTTGACCGCCCCAATAATTATAACCGAACCAGTTTAGCGTTTCATAGTTAAAGTTTAATATCCCAGCATCACGATAAAAAGCTTCATTAACGGATGAAGTATAAACAGCCCTTAAAAATTCACTGTAGGTTTGCCAGTTGAAATAATTTGGGTTATAGCCATAGGTTGGTAATGGCTGATCCCAGGATTGAAGCATTGCAATATCGTCGAGCGATGCATCATACATACCAGCAAGCAATTCGGACTGTTCTTGCTCTTTACCCCGCGCTGATACCTGTATTTTCCACTGCTCCTTTTCGCCGGGTTGAAGTTTATTTCTAAAAGTAAGAAAACGGATATTTAGGGCCGATGCAGGATCCTTTATTTTGATTGGTTTATAATAGCTGTAGAGCCTGTTATCATTCAACATTAAAAACTGTACAGCGAAATTGTTTTTAGAGGTTGCAGGTATTGCTATTTTTAAGCTTTGCTGATAATCGCCTTTAATGGTCATCCACTCTGACGATACCATTTTAGGTCCTTCATATTTTTCGACCAGAATGTGACTTTCCCTGCTTGTACCTATCCAAAACTCGACGGTTTCTCCGTGGGTATTTACTTCATCATTAATGGTAGTTAGCCAACTGTCCATATCGAGCGCTTTGCCCGGTTCATTATGAACCTTTATATAATAGGTTTGCGATGTGGTATCACCGTCACTATTCCGGGCATCTATAACCAGTTTATAAATACCTGTAGGTTGCTGTTTCAATGCCGACAGATCGAGCTGACTGTTTGAGGTATCGCTTATTTTGATATGATTATCAACAACTGTTTTATTTATTTGCCAAGTGTCACGATCATCGTCGTTTTTATAAGAATAGGCCGGAAAAATTTTTCTAAACTCTTCGGCGCTTATCAAAAATTGATCAGGAGCCCGCCATAACCGCTTTTTAAAAACACCATGCGGTTGCATCAACGAATACACTTTTACATCCAACACGCCGCGTTGCGGTTGGCTATTTATATTATTGAATTTTAGCGGTATTGTAGCTTTATCTTTTGTTGAAAGCTCGTCGGGTACCCTCAATTCCAGGTCAAGTGCGTTGTCACTTACTTTAACCACGGTATTTGCCGATTGCGTTTCGCCACTGCCATCTGTTGCATCGGCAGTTATATTGTAAGCATATATATCCGGCAGTTTAGCTCCCTCTGTTGAAGCTTTAAAGGTAAAATCAAATTCGCCCTTACTATTTGCCTTAATTGTATCAAATTTTACTTCGACAGCCTTCTCGTTATAATAATTGTAATTGTTTTTCCTTGTTCTGATATAATAGATCCTGCGGTCCGGAATCCTTACAATATGATAAACTATCTTAGCTCCGGAAAGGATATAGCCTGAAAACGCAGTAACCTTCCCCTTAATGTGAACCGAGTCGTTAAAATGGTAGGTTTCCGTAACCGACGGGAATGTTATCTGGAATGTAGGTCGCTTATATTCTTCAACACGCAACAATGCAGCGCCACCATTTGCGGTAATGAACATTGCACCGCCAACAATTTGCTGCGGTACAACAAACGAACCTGCAACTGTACCATATTCGTTAGTTTTTAGTTTAAGGCTATCCCGCCTTTGATTATTGCCATCATATAAATTAACAAGAATTTGTGCGTTGGGCACAATTCTGCTTTTGTTATCCAATGTACTTATCTGCAGCCCTTTAAAATAAACTGTTTGTCCCGGCCTATAGATTTGCCTGTCGGTAAACAGCATCATACGCTCAATGGGTGTATCTTTCGGCTGTGAGGTTTCAACATAGCCACCTATATAATCGCTTCGGCCCACAAATTTATCCTTGGCAGTTGATAGATCAACGCTGTAATAGATTAGGCCACGTGTAAAAGTAAATGAGCCACCGGCATCAGTTGTACCATTCGTAACAGGGATTTTTTTTACTTTACCCTCACTATAAGTATTATATACCTCAACCTTCACGCCCTTTAATGGCCTTCCGCTATCACGGTCAAGTACCCGAATCTCTTTCGAACCATCTGGTCTTAACCTTGTTACATATGCTAAACCGCTTACCCTGAAGCGGGCAAGTCCGGTTAAATCAAATTTCTTTGATGAAGTATCAGAAACCATGATCATATAATTGCCGGGGTGTAGCGGAGCTATTTTAAATTCCAGCCGGTGACTTTTGTAATCATGTGGGTCGGGTAACGCAAGGTTAACATCTTCAATTGGTTTCAGTTTACTCACAAAATCATAAACTTCTTTAGTGATCACTAACTCCTGCCCCAGGTCCTGCTTAGCATCTTTTTTAAGCTGATCTATCTGCGCATCGGTTATGCTGTATATAGAAAATTTTGTCTGCTTAAGATTGGTATATTGTAAACTTGCCAGCAAAGGCTTACCAGGTGCATAAACATCTTCCATTTCAGCTATTAAGGACTGTCGTTCTATCTCTTTAATATAAGAAGCTGCGTTTTTGCCACTAATGCTATTAGGAAACGTGCCTTTAGCTTTTTCATAGTAACCGTGTGCAATTACAAGGCTGTCAAGCTGCTGATAGTAAAAACCGGCAAGTACCAAGGCCTCGGCGCTTATAGGCTTGGCAGCAAAATCGGCTGCTATTTGTTTTAGGCCCGATAGGTATAACGAATCTGCATTAATCAAGGTAGATTTATTGTGCAAAAATTTAAGCCGCTGCAATTCAAGATCGGCAATGGCTTCGATATTATTTTCGTGCAGATGAAATGCTGTAATCTGCTGCAACAACTTAATTCCCTGATACCAGGACGAAGCGGTGTCGACACTATTGATGTTCAACTTAACAAATGAACCGGCATCTCCAAAAAAAGCAGGATCATCCACAGAGAACGCCATTTTGGGTTTGATGATTTCCGGTTCGTCAGCCAAAAAGAATTCAAAAGCCCGCTGTACCAGTAAGTCATAAAGTGTGGGCCGCAAATAACGGATGCTTTTATCGCCCTTTAAAACACCATCAAGAGTGCCGATTGGCGTGGCCTGTAACTGTTTTGTATCTGCAAGCGATAGCCGGTATTGTTTTGCTGTTTCTGAAATGATGGTTTGCAGGTCCCACTTGGTGTAATAGTCGCCGGGCGTTTCAAGGCGGCTCCGCTGGCTGTAATTGTAACGATTGTCCTTGTAATAATTCCAATACATTTCGGCCAGCATTGATTGCAGTACCGGCTTTACGGGGAACTTCGCCTTATCAATATCAGCTTTTAAGCGGGCAATAATAGGCACCAGTGCTTCTTCTTCCATGTATGATTGAAAAGTCATCCGGTAAATTACCGCGTGTACCTGCTGCGGCGCATTACTTTCATCGTGGGCCAGCTTGTCGAGTTTATCAACCTCCTTCAATGCTGATTTAGGCAAGCCTACTGCGGCCAATGAATCGATCCGGAAATTGAGCACGTCATATTTAGTTTGTGCCGATATCGGGTTAACCGAAATAATTAAGCTTAGGATAAGCAAGCAGGCAAGGGTTTTGGCAAGTTGTGGTAACATGCTGGATAATGGTTTTGGTTGATGTTTAAACGACGTACCAAGATATAAAATATCCATAGGTTAAAATTTAACGTTTTTTAACGGTTGATCAATCACTCTACCTTTAAGATGCAATTACAAATCTTTTTCCATAAATAGTTTTCAGACCTCATATCCAGCCGATTGAAACAGCAATATTACTTTGTAAATTAATTTAAAAAGTTAATTTTAGTTATGCTTACCACCAATCATAAACCAATTAAAACCCTGCTGCTCACAGCATTTATTGCCTTGCAAGGCTTGCAAAGCAACGCCCAAACCAAACCGGGCACAACCGAAATAACCAAATGGCAATACGGCAAAACCGGGGCCGTTTCCCTTACTTACGATGACGGCTCGATGAACCAGTTCAGAAAAGCCCTGCCTGTGATGGAACGCCTGAAAATGCCGGCAACGTTTTTCATCATTACGGGATCTATACCGGGATCCAAATACCATGGCAAGTTTATTGGCCGACCGGTAAAGGAGATCATTAAAGAATCGGCAACAGTACCTACCAACGATCAGAACTTTTTTGAGCGGTGCTCTGCTGCCGGATATTTGGGATATATGGGTACCATCGCCTCGCATACGCAGGCCGGAAGCTTGTATGATAGCGGCAAAAAAGAAAAAGCTTTTAAGGTACTTGATGATATCTATGCCAAAGCCCGCAATGGCGAGTTGAAACCGGGTTACGAACCTAATGACGAGTTTAAACAATCCATCGGTTCAACCTGGGATGATTTCCGGAAGGATGCCGCCAAAGGTTACGAGTTTGCCAGTCATTCTATAACCCACCCCAGTATGCCCGGACTTGATGAGCCAAACCTGCTTTGGGAACTGGAAAAGAGTAAAGCCGATATCCTGGCCCAGCTTGGCTCTAAACATACCTTTTCGGCCGAGTGCCCCTACGGGTTTGAAAACGACCGGGTGATGAGCTACGCGCTTAAAATTTACCCGGCACTGCGTAATCGCATGCCCGAACCATGGTTAAAGGAAATTGATCGCGCCAGCAAACAAACGCCCGGTTCAACAGATAAAGATTATATTCAATGGCAACGCGGCGCTACCACCAAAACACCACTGCCTATGATGAAACTTTGGGTTGATACCACGCTTAACCATACCAATACCTGGCTGGTGCTGGTTTTCCATGGGATTGATGGTATGGGTTACGAAGCCCTTCCCAGCACCCTGCTCGACGAGTATTTTCAATACATCAAAAGTAAAAACAATAAGCTTTGGATAGCCTCTTTTGGCGATGTAACCCGTTATATACGCGAGCGTGAACATGGCAAAGCCGATGCTTCAATTGTACGGAACACTATCCAAATTAAGGTAACTCACAACCTTGATAGCAAAATGTATTATTTGCCTGTAACTCTCAAAACCTATGTATCATCCAACTGGACAAGCGTAATGGTTACCCAGGGCAAAAAAAGCAAAAAGATCAATACTGCTAAAGATGACCAAGGCACTTACGTGTTATACCAGGCTCAGCCAAATGAAGCGGTAGTAACGTTAAAGAAAGGATAATGATATTGGATAGTTAGTTCGTGCTGAAATAGTCAATGTATAAGACAATTTTATTTCAGCACGAATAACCACAACATTTAGAGGCTGTTAAAAAAACAATAGTTTTTGAATGTAGAGAGGCATAATATGCGTCTCCCGCTTGCAATTTACGATGCCTGATAAGCTTTTGAAATTGCTTGTCCTCCTCGAGACGCAATTATGCGTCTCTACAAAATATTTCCTTTTATTTTTAAACAGTGTTTTAATTCAGCTGTAAAGTTTGCGGCCCAAACTCTTCAAAATGGATCAACTGTTTATCGATCCCTTTTTTAACCAGTTCGCGGTAATGCAGTTCAATAAAGCCCGCCGGGCCGCAAATGTAATATTCAGTATTTGGCTCAAATATCTCATCACCCAGTTGGTTCAGGTCAACCCAACCTTCGTAAAAATTATCAGGTGTTCCTTCCTCAATCTCGTTATAAAAAATGTGCTTTTTAACGTCTTCATTTTTACCTTCCCAATGTTCAATAACTTCTTTAAAGGCATGCACATTTTTATCACGGCAGCCGTGAACCCATGTTTTTGGTCGTTTACTGCCGCTTTTAATCAAGCTTTCCATCATGCTCATTAATGGTGTTTGGCCAACGCCGCCGCTAATGAAAACTATTGGGTGGTCACCATCACCATTTAGTACAAAGCCACCTGCCGGTGCCGATACCTCGATGATATCACCTTCATTAACAAAATTATGCAGGCGATTGCTGATCATGCCATCGGCAAGCAATTCAGTTCCGGCTTCGCGTTTTACTGAGATACGGTAATATTCGCCGTTAGGTGCACTTGAGATGCTGTACTGACGGGGCTGCAAAAGGTTAAGCTCAGGCAAAAACAAACGAACGCTTAAAAACTGCCCGGGCGTAAAATCAGGTACCGCACCACCGTTCGCGGGATAAAGGTAAAAGGAAATGATCTCTGCCGATTCTTTTACTTTCTGTTTTACCACAAAGGGTCGCCAGCCGGTCCAGCCACCTTTTTTTGCCACTTGTTTACTATAAAGGTTTTGCTCATGGCCAGTCATAATAGCGGCCAGCTGATTGTAAGCGACGGTCCAGGCTTCCAGCAGTTCGGGTGTAGCGGCATCGCCTAATACTTCGCTAATTGACGTAATCAGGTGACCGCCAACAATAGCATAATGCTCAGGCCTAATATCAAGACTTGTATGTTTTTGACCAATGCCATCAAGTACGGGCATTAACACGCCCGGATTTTCTATATGCTCGGCATAAGCCAGTACAGCCATGGCAAGGGCCGTTTGTTGTTTACTGTTTTGCTGGTTACCCATGTTAAACACATTTTTTAGCTCGGGGTTATGAGTAAACATCCGGTTGTAAAAATGAGTTGTTAACAGTACTCCATGCTCCTTCAATACAGGCACCGTGGCCTTAATCAACTCTTTTTGTTCTTTAGTGATCATCATTTTAACAGTATATATTTATAATTAATTATGCGGCTGCAGGGATTACACAATAGTCCTGCCCGTCCTACCTTTCATATTAGCCAGCTTACTCTGAAACATTACCGCCATCAAGCCTGCCCTGTTCTTGGCATCATCAGCCATTGGCCCGGCAAAGTGCGTATCAACCGTTTGGGTAAACAGCTCCAGCCAACGGTTGAAATGCTCATCATTAATAGGCAACGGCGCATGTTTGGCAAAGGGATTGCCTCTGAAACCAGCAACGCCAAACAATGCAGCATTCCAGAAAGCGTACATTTTATCAAGGTGCGGCTGCCAGTCGTCTTTTATAACTTC
>Ga0157372_10003301_pt1 | contig 17426 bp, 10 predicted proteins | sample C55metaG_FD_115307 | JGI IMG/M metagenome (GOLD analysis project Ga0157372, IMG submission 115307) | Corn rhizosphere microbial communities from Kellogg Biological Station, Michigan, USA - C5-5 metaG | ecosystem: Host-associated > Plants > Roots > Rhizosphere > Soil | place: USA: Michigan... | reverse complement strand
TGATGGAGCGCCAGCGCTCGGCGAGCCGGATGTTCGGTCTGGCGCTGGGGCTGGCCGGGCTGATCATGGTGGTTTATCAGGGTATCGGACTGGCGGGGATGTCCTGGGCAGGGATGCTGTTCGGTCTGTTGGCGCTGGCGAGCATGACGGTGGGCTCGATCATGCAGAAACGCATCACCGACAATCCCCTCGGCACATTGCCGGTGCAGTATCTGGCCGGGCTGTTGTTGTGCGGGATATTTGTGCCATTTCAGCCGTTCCATTTTGAACAGAGCACGGGTTTCATCGTGCCGGTGTTGTGGATGGGACTGGTGGTGTCGGTGTTGGCGACACTGTTGCTCTATCGCCTGATCGCCCGGGGCAATCTGGTGAATGTCACCAGTCTGTTCTATCTGGTGCCGGCGGTGACGGCGGTGATGGACTACGTGATTTTCGGCAATCGTCTGGCGGCGTTGAGTGTGCTGGGGATGCTGTTGATCATCGTCGGGCTGGCGTTTGTGTTCCGTAAAACTGCTTGAAAACCTTCAGGCCGACCCGGGCATTTTCAGTGTCTGGGCCGGCCTCTTCGCGAGCAAGCCCGCTCCCACAATTGGAATGCATTCCTCCTGTGGGAGCGGGCTTCCTCGCGAAGACTGACTTATCAGCGCCGCAACATCAGCGGGCTGTTGCTACAGCCGGCTTCAACACCAGCCACAACGCCAGCGCAATCAACACCCCGCCATACAGGTGCGCCATCGACAGCGGTTCATCCAGCAACAATGCGCCCCACAACACGCCGAACGCCGGAATCATGAAGGTCACGGTCATCGATTTGACCGGGCCGATGGAGCTGAGCAGGCGGAAATAGATGATGTAGGCGAACGCCGTGCAGCCCAGACCCAGGCCCAGCAGCGACAGCCAGACATTCCACCCACCCCAGCTTGCCGGAGGGGCGGTGATCACGCTGTAGCCGAACAGTGGCAACAGAAACAGCGAGGCGCCGAGCATGCTGCCCACGGCCGAGAGACGACTGTCGAGCCCGCCGCTGTGATCCAGCCAGCGCCGCGTGAGGAACCCGGCGAAGCCGTAGCAAGTGGTAGCGAGCAGGCAGGCGAGGGCGCCCATCAGCAATTGCAGATCGAACGCGACCGGACCTGCGCGCGTCAGCACACCGACACCGAACAAGCCGAGAAACACCCCGGTCAGTTTCGCGACAGTGAGTTTTTCGCTGAAAAACAGCCCGCCAATCAACACGCCCATCAACGGCGTGGTGGCGTTGAAGATCGCCGAGTAACCGGCCGGCAACACTTGCGCCGCCACCGAATACAACGTCGCCGGAATCCCCGAGTTGATAACGCCCAGCAACATCACCGTTTTCAGTTTGCCCTTGAAATCCCAGCTGATGCGCATCAGCCCGAGAATCACCAGCAGACCGACGGCAGCAATCGACACCCGAAAGAACGCGGTCGGAATGGTGCCGATCACCGGCGCAATAATGCGCATGAACAGGAAGCTCGCGCCCCAGATGGCTGCCAGCGACAGCATGCGGAAAATATCGACAGCGCTCACGATGGCACTCCTTCCTTGATCGGGACGAGAGTGTTGCCGAGCGCCCTGTCGATGGCAACCGTCAATCGGGCATTTAATTTTTCATTCAGAGCACGAAGCGCGTCACCAAGCCGTTGAGGTCGATCGCCAGGCGCGACAGTTCCTGACTGGCAGCGGAGGTCTGGGTAGCGCCGGCGGCGGTCTGGGTCGAGAGATCGCGGATGGTCACCAGATTCTGATCAACCTCGCGCGCGACCAGCGCTTGCTGCTCGGCCGCGCTGGCGATCACCAGGTTGCGCTGGTTGATCTGCGAGATCGACGCGGTGATTTTCTCCAGTGCCTGACCGGCACTGTTCGCCCGGCGCAACGTGTGGCTGGCCTGCTCGGCACTGCTTTGCAAGGCGCCGACGGTGGCGCCGGTGCCTTGCTGGATGCTGCTGATCATCAGCTCGATTTCTTCGGTGGAGTTCTGCGTGCGTTGCGCCAGCGAACGCACTTCATCGGCGACCACCGCAAAACCGCGTCCGGCCTCACCCGCGCGCGCCGCTTCGATGGCGGCGTTGAGCGCCAGCAGGTTGGTTTGCCCGGCGATGCCGCGAATCACCTCGAGCACCTTGCTGATGTCCTGAGCCTGAGTGGCGAGGCCTTCGGCCTGTTCCGACGCACCGAGCACCGCGCTGACCAGTTCCTGAATCGAGTTGATGGTCTCGCTGACCTGCACATGCCCGTGTTTGCTGTCCTCGTTCGAGGCTTCGGAGGCCTCGGCGCTGGACACCGCGTTGGCCGCAACTTCATCCACCGCCGTGCTCATCTCGGTGACGGCGGTGGCGGCCTGTTCGATCTGATCGTTCTGCTGTTGCAGGCCACGGGTGCTTTGCTCCATCACCGAGCTCATTTCTTCGGCGGCGGAGGCCAGTTGCTGCGCCGATTCGCTGATGCCACGGATGGTCGAGCGCAGGTTGTTCTGCATCTCGGCGAGGGCGCTGAGCAACTGCGCCGCCTCATCGCTACCGTGATCGGCAATCTGGCCGCTGAGGTCGCCGGCGGCAATTTTTTGCGCGACGGACAGGGCCTGATTGATCGGTGCGGTGATGCTGCGGGTCAGCAGCCAGGCCAGCAGCAGGGTAGCGATCAGGGCGACAACGATGATCGACGCGACAATCCACAGCGCCTGCTGATAAACCCCGGCAGCAGCTTCGGCGGCGCTGTCGGCGCCTTGCTGGTTGAAGCTGATCATCTGCTCCAGCGCTTTGTCGAGGATCCGGCCCTGTGGCGCCAGTTCATTGTTCAGACGGGCATAGGCCTGTTCACTTTGCCCGGCGTCGATCTGAGCGATGATCTGGTCCAGGATGCTCATGTACTTGGCGACGTCGCCATTCAAACCGTCGAGCATCGCCCGTTCCGCATCGCTGGCCAGCAGAGCGGTGTGATCCTTAAGGCGCTTGGACAATTCTTCGCGCTGCACCTTGATGATGCCTTTGCTTGTGTCGCGTACCGCCGGCTGGGTGCTGGTGATCAGGCGCAGGGATTCGAGGCGGATGTTGGCGATGTTCGCCGCCGCATCGTGAATGCTCTCGATGCTGGGCATCCACGATTCCTCGATCACCGTTGCGCTCTCACGCAGATTTTTCATCTGGCCCAGGCCGAACAGGCCGACCACCACCAGCAGGGCGGCCAATACGGCAAAACTCAAACTGGCGCGCAAACCGATGCGCAGATTGCGGATAGACATCAATGTGCTCCTTGATCTATGAGGAAGAGGTCGTCCCCGTGGGCCGAGGATCTTGTTGTGAGGCGGGTACTGGCGGGCTGTATATCAAAGTGCCACTATTTTGGTAAGACCAATCTGTGAGCAGTTCTTCTCTTTCATCGACAGGCGGGAACGCAGCGGTAAAACCGCGAGCCAGAGCGGTGGGGCAGGATTGGATCCGAGTCCCAGAGAATTCGCGGGCTGGCGCGGTGCGTCAGGCGAAACCGGCAGGGCGGTTAATTGACCGAACGGTCGACTCAAAAAACTTTGATAAAAACTGTGTCGCTGTACAACCCTGCCGCGCTTTTGGCAGAAATTGCACTTCTCCTGCGCACGCATCCGTGGCTAAGCTCAGGCACAGATTTCCACTTGCACGCCGAGGTCTCCTCTATGCCGCAGCAATGGCCAGCCACCGACATCGCCCGCATGATCCTCGATGGCTTTGACGATTACCGCGAGCACTTCCGGCGGATCACCGACGGTGCGCGCGAGCGCTTCGAGCAGGCGCGCTGGCAGGAGACGCAGACCGCGTCGGCGGCGCGGATCAATCTCTACGAAGAAAAGGTCGGCGAAACCATCGCCCGCCTGCGCGAGCATTTCGACGACGAGACGCTGATGAATGTCGGCAGTTGGCCGTTGGTGAAAAGTGCTTACATCAGTGTCATCGACCTGCGCTTCGACGATGAACTGTCCGAGACCTGGTACAACTCGATTTTCTGCGGGCTGTTCAGTCACGACCTGATCAGCGACGGCTGCATGTTCATCCACACCACGCGGCCGAGCCTGCGCCGCGCCCGGGCTGCGCAAACCCGCACCTACAAGCCGCAAGGGCAGTTGTCATCGATGCTCGCGAGCATCTTTGCCGACTATCGCTTCAGCGAGGATTACGCCGATCTGCCCGGCGACCTGCAGCGCCTCGAAGCGCAACTGCGCGAGAATTTGCCGGACTGGGTGTGCAAGGATCCGGAGCTGAGCGTCGAGCTGTTTTCCTCGGTGTTGTACCGCAACAAGGGCGCGTATCTGGTCGGGCGTATCTACACCCGCGACGAGCAGTGGCCGCTGGTGATTCCATTGCTGCACCGCGAGGGTCGGGGGATTCAGATCGATGCGCTGATCACCGACGAAGCCGATGTGTCGATCATCTTCTCCTTCACCCGTTCCTATTTCATGGTCGATGTGCCGGTGCCGGCGGAGTTCATCGGCTTCCTGCGGCGCATTCTGCCGGGTAAGCACATCGCCGAGCTGTACACCTCGATCGGTTTCTACAAGCACGGAAAATCCGAGTTCTACCGGGCGCTGATCAATCACCTGGCCAACACCGACGACCAGTTCATCATGGCCCCCGGCGTGCGCGGCATGGTCATGAGCGTGTTTACCCTGCCGGGCTTCAACACCGTGTTCAAGATCATCAAGGACCGTTTCTCACCGTCGAAAAACGTCGACCGGGCGACGGTGATCGAAAAATACCGTCTGGTGAAAAGTGTCGACCGGGCCGGGCGCATGGCCGATACCCAGGAGTTCGCCGACTTCCGTTTTCCGCTGAGCAAGTTTGATCCGGCGTGCCTGGAAGAACTGCTCGAGGTCGCGCCGTCTACGGTCTCGGTCGAAGGCGATACGGTGCTGATCCGCCACTGCTGGACCGAGCGCCGCATGACCCCGCTCAACCTCTATCTGGAAAACGCCAATGAAGCACAGGTGCGCGAGGCACTGGAGGATTACGGCCTGGCGATCAAACAACTGGCGGCGGCCAACATCTTTCCCGGCGACATGTTGCTGAAGAACTTCGGCGTCACTCGTCACGGCCGAGTGGTGTTCTACGACTACGACGAGATCTGCTTCCTGACCGAAGCCAACTTCCGCCACATCCCCGCGCCGCGCACCCCCGAGGACGAAATGGCTTCCGAACCGTGGTACTCGATCGGGCCGCTGGATGTGTTCCCGGAAGAGTTTCCGCCGTTTCTGTTTGCCGATGCCGGGCAGCGCAAACTGTTCGATCAACTGCATGGCGAGTTGTACAACGCCGATTACTGGAAGGGTTTGCAAGAGGCGATTCGCGCCGGCAAAGTCATCGACGTATTCCCCTACCGCCGCAAAGGCCTCGATAACGAATAACTCACAGATAAACAATTTGTGGCGAGGGGATTTATCCCCGATGGGGTGCGAAGCACCCCCAAAAGCCATTCAATTCAGACGCTTCAGTACAACGTTGATATCCAGCCGACGACTGCTGCGCAGCCGATCGGGGATAAATCCCCTCGCCACAAGAGCACCTCGCAGTCGTGTTCAGTGATGCAAATCTGCGACAATCGCCCCCCTGCATAAACAGACGACCGAATTGCGTACCCGATGACCGACGAATCGCCCTCCATCGACAAACTGCTGAAAAACCTCGATCACGCCATGCTCGCCGACCGTCACCGGCTGCGGCGGCAGTTACTCGAGCTGCGCAAGAAACCCGACGAGGCCAAACTGGCCCAGTGGGTGGCGCGCATGCAGGCGTCCTGTGATCAGGTGCTGGCGCGCCGTGCCAGCCTGCCAGTGATTCGTTACGACGACAGCCTGCCGATCGCCGCCAAGCGCGACGAAATCAAGGCAGCGCTGGAGAAGCATCAAGTGCTGATCATCGCTGGCGAAACCGGCTCGGGTAAAACCACCCAGTTGCCGAAAATCTGTCTGGAAATCGGTCGCGGCCAGCATGGCTTGATCGGCCACACCCAGCCACGCCGAATCGCTGCGCGCAGTGTCGCTAGTCGGGTGGCCGAAGAGCTCGGCACACCGCTCGGTTCGCTGGTCGGCTATCAGGTGCGCTTTGAAGATCAGAGCGATTCCAACACCCTGATCAAACTGATGACCGACGGCATCCTGCTGGCGGAAACCCAGAACGACCGCTACCTCGAGCGCTACGACACGATCATCGTCGACGAAGCCCACGAACGCAGCCTGAACATCGACTTCCTGCTCGGTTACCTGAAAACCCTGCTGCCGCGTCGCCCGGATCTGAAGGTCATCATCACTTCGGCGACCATCGATCTGGAGCGCTTCTCCAAACATTTCGACGATGCGCCGATTGTCGAGGTGTCCGGTCGCACCTTCCCGGTGGACACCTGGTATCGCCCGCTGACCCTGGAGCAAGACGAAGAGGGCAACCGTGTCGAAGACGACCTGACCGTGGATCAGGCGATCCTCGCCACCCTCGACGAAATTGCCGCCTACGAGCGCAGCGAACGCCGCAGTCCCGGCGATGTGCTGGTGTTCCTGCCCGGCGAGCGCGAGATCCGCGATGCCGCCGACATGCTGCGCAAGGCCCAGCTCAAACACACGGAAATCCTGCCGCTGTACGCGCGCCTGTCGCCGGCCGAACAGCAGCGGATTTTCCAGTCGCACCCGGGGCGCCGCGTAGTGCTGGCGACCAACGTTGCCGAGACCTCGCTGACCGTGCCGGGCATCCGTTACGTGATCGACAGCGGCACCGCGCGCATCAGTCGCTACAGCTATCGCGCCAAAGTTCAGCGCCTGCCGATCGAAGCGATTTCCCAGGCCAGCGCCAATCAGCGTAAAGGTCGTTGCGGCCGGGTTGAACCGGGGATCTGCGTGCGTCTGTACAGCGAGGAAGATTTCCTCGGCCGCCCGGAGTTCACCGATCCGGAAATTCTGCGCACCAACCTCGCCGCCGTGATCTTGCAGATGCTGCATTTGCGCCTCGGCGAAATCACTGCGTTCCCGTTCATCGAACCGCCCGATGGCAAGGCGATCAGTGACGGTTTCAACCTGCTGCAAGAGCTCTCGGCGGTGGATCGCAACAGCCAGCTGACCCCGCTCGGTCGCCAACTGGCGCGTCTGCCGGTGGACCCGCGCATGGGCCGCATGCTGCTCGAAGCGGCGAAGCTCGGCAGCTTGCAGGAAGTGCTGATCGTCGCCAGCGCCATGTCGATTCAGGACCCGCGCGAGCGTCCGCCGGAGCGTCAGCAAGCAGCCGATCAGGCCCACGCACAATGGAAAGACAGCGATTCGGACTTCGCCGGGCTGGTCAATCTGTGGCGCGGCTTTGAAGAGCAGCGCCAGGCACTGACCGCCAGCCCGCTGCGCAACTGGTGCCGGAAGAATTTCCTCAACTACCTGCGTCTGCGCGAGTGGCGTGATTCCCATCGTCAGTTGAGTCTGATCTGCCGCGACATGCAGTTGAGCCTCAATAAAGAGCCGGCGGATTACCCGAAACTGCACAAAGCGGTATTGGTCGGTCTGCTCAGCCAGATCGGCCAGAAAACCGAGGACGGCGATTACCTCGGTGCCCGTCAGCGGCGCTTCTGGATTCATCCGTCGTCGGGCATCGGCAAGAAACGTCCGCAGTGGCTGATGACCGCCGAACTGGTGGAAACCACCAAGCTTTACGCGCGGATGGTCGCCAAGATCGATGCCGACTGGATCGAGCCGCTGGCCGGGCACCTGATCAAGAAAAACCATTTCGAACCGCACTGGGAGAAGAAGCGCGGCCAGGTCGTGGCTTACGAGCAGATCACCCTGTTCGGGCTGATCGTGGTCGGTCGCCGCCCGGTGCATTACGGCCCGGTGGATCCGCTGGTCTCGCGTGAGCTGTTTATCCGTGAAGGTCTGGTGCGTGGCGAGATTCAGTCGAAAGCCAAGTGCCTGACCGCCAACAAGCAGTTGCTCGAACAGCTCGACGAGCTGGAAGCCAAGGCTCGGCGCCGCGACATTCTCGCTGACGAAGAAACCCTGTACGCGTTCTACGATGCGCGCTTGCCGGCGGAGATTCATCAGACCGCGACGTTCGACAGCTGGTATCGGGTCAACAGCCAGAAAGACCCGCAATTGCTGATCATGCGCGAAGAAGACGTGCTGGCCCGCGAGGCCAGTGAGGTCACCGCGCGCGACTACCCGGACACGCTGCACATCGGTGATCTGGAACTGGCGCTCAGTTATCACTTCGAACCCAATCACCCGCGCGACGGCGTGACCCTGCGCGTGCCGGCACCGCTGCTGCCGATGCTGCCGCCGGAGCGCCTGGAATGGCTGGTGCCGGGGCTGATCGAGGCCAAGTGCATTGCGCTGGTGCGCAATCTGCCGAAAGCCTTGCGCAAGAACTTCGTGCCGGTGCCGGATTTCATCAAGGCGGCGTTGCAGCGCATGACCTTCGCTGAAGGCTCATTGCCGCAAGCGCTCGGTCGCGAGTTGCTGCGCATGACCGGTGCGCGCGTCAGCGATGAAGCATGGGCGGAAGCCGCGCAGCAGGTCGAAAGCCATCTGCGGATGAACCTGGAAATCGTCGACGGCCAGGGCAAGTTCCTCGGCGAGGGCCGCGACCTGGCCGAGCTGACCGCGCGTTTTGCCGAAGCCAGCCAGGCGGCTTTGGCCGTGCCGCAGAGTGCGAAAAGTCAGCAACCGGTGGAGGCCAAGGTCTTCGCCCCGGTGGCGGAAAAGACCCAGCAGAAGATTGCCGGATTGTCGATGACGGTCTATCCGGCGCTGGTGGAAGAGGGCGGCACGGTCAAGGAAGGGCGGTTCTCGACCCCGGCCGAAGCTGAGTTCCAGCATCGCCGCGCCTTGCAGCGGCTGCTGCTGCAGCAACTGGCGGAGCCGGCGAAGTTCCTGCGCAGCAAACTGCCGGGTATCACCGAGTTGGGCCTGCTCTATCGCGAGCTGGGCCGAGTGGATGCGCTGGTCGAAGACATTCTGCTGGCCAGCCTCGACAGCTGCATTCTGGAAGGCGAAGACCCGTTGCCCCGTGACGGCGCCGGGCTCGCCGCATTGGCGGAACGCAAACGCGGCAGCTGGACCGAACACGCCGAGCGCGTCGCGCGGTTGACGCTGGAGATTCTCAAGCTGTGGCACAGCCTGCAAAAACGCTTCAAGGGCAAGATCGATCTGGCGCAGGCTGTGGCGCTGAATGACATCAAGCAGCAAATCAGCCATCTGGTGTATCCGGGTTTCGTCCGGGAAACACCGATGCAATGGCTCAAAGAGTTGCCGCGTTATCTGAAGGCGGTCGAGCAGCGTTTCGAGAAACTCGGTGCGCAAGTGCAGAAGGATCGCGTCTGGAGCGGTGAACTGGCCGGCCTCTGGGCGCAATACCAGACACGCGCGGCGAAACATGCCCAGGAAGGCAAACGCGATCCGCAGCTTGAACTGTACCGTTGGTGGCTGGAGGAATACCGCGTGTCGCTGTTCGCCCAGCAGTTGGGGACGAAAGCGCCGATCTCGGACAAACGGCTGAGCAAGCAATGGAGTCAGGTCGAGGCCTGATCTTGAGTCGTACACGATCCCGTGTGGGAGCGAGCCTGCTCGCGAAAGCGGTATATCAGACACCATCCTCGTGACTGACACACTGCCTTCGCGAGCAGGCTCGCTCCCACATTGGATCTGGGTGGTGCTTGAGAAAGGCGCCAAAACCTTGGGTTTATGGCAAACTTCGCGACCATAAACGCCGGTTTCGTGACCCAGAGCCTTCGGCCGGGTCACGTGACGGAATAAAGCGATGCCAGGTCAGCGTCCTGCGGACGGGAACAGACCCTTTGTGTGTTGGTACGTCGGTGCCAGCGCTTTCTGCCTGAACAGATTAGAGAAACGACCATGCATAACGTCGTCATCAGCGGCACCGGCCTGTACACCCCGGCCAACAGCATCTCCAACGAAGAGCTGGTGCAGTCTTTCAATACCTACGTCGCGCAGTTCAACGCCGACAACGCCGACGCCATCGCCAGCGGTGAAGTCCAGGCGCTGACCGAATCCAGTGCTGCGTTCATCGAAAAAGCCTCGGGCATCAAGAGCCGCTTTGTCATGGACAAGGACGGCATCCTTGATCCTGCGCGCATGGCCCCGCGTCTGCCGGAGCGTTCCAACGACGAATGGTCGGTGCTGTGCCAGATGGCCATCGGCGCCGCTGAACAGGCGCTGCAACGTGCCGGCAAGACCGCCGCCGACATCGACGGCGTGATCGTTGCCTGCTCCAATCTGCAACGCGCCTACCCGGCCATCGCCATCGAAGTCCAGGAAGCACTGGGCATTCAGGGTTTCGGTTTCGACATGAACGTCGCCTGCTCCTCGGCGACCTTCGGCATTCAGGCCGCGGCCAACAGCGTGCAACTGGGCCAGGCCCGGGCGATCCTGATGGTCAACCCGGAAGTCTGCACCGGGCACCTGAACTTCCGTGACCGCGACAGCCACTTCATCTTCGGTGACGCCGCGACGGCGGTGATCATCGAGCGCGCTGACCTGGCGACGTCCAAGTACCAGTTCGACGTGGTCAGCACCAAACTGCTGACCAAGTTCTCCAACAACATCCGCAATAACTTCGGCTTCCTCAACCGCGCCGCGGAAGAGGGCATCGGTGCCCGCGACAAGCTGTTCGTGCAGGAAGGCCGCAAGGTGTTCAAGGACGTCTGCCCGATGGTCGCCGAGCTGATCGGTGAGCACCTGGAAGAGAACAAACTCAACGTCGGCGACGTCAAGCGCTTCTGGCTGCACCAGGCCAACCTGAGCATGAACCACCTGATCGTGCGCAAGCTGCTGGGCCGTGAAGCCACTGAAGAAGAAGCGCCGGTGATTCTCGACACCTACGCCAACACCAGCTCTGCCGGCTCGGTGATTGCCTTCCACAAATATCAGGACGATCTGGCCGCCGGTTCGCTGGCCGTGCTGAGCTCGTTCGGCGCCGGCTACTCGATCGGCAGCGTGATTCTGCGCAAGCGCTGAGTGCGCCTGAAAAGATCGCAGCCTGCGGCAGCTCCTACACTGATCTCTGTAGGAGCTGCCGCAGGCTGCGATCTTTTGCTTTCGACCATCTGAAAACGAGGCGTGCATGGCTGCAACGGACGACACCCAACTGCTCGAACGCCTGCTCGCGGGTGAGCAAAAGGCTTTCAAGGAACTGGTCAGCACCTACCAGAGCGCGATGCGCGCGGTGGCTTATGCGATTGTCGGCCAGCGCCATGTCGAAGAAGTGGTACAGGACGCCTGGCTCTCCGTGGTGCGCCATATCGGTAGCTTCGAGGGACGTTCCAGTCTCAAGACCTGGCTGCTGACCATCACCGCCAACTCGGCCAAGAGCCTCTACAAACAAAACCGCCGCGAAGTGTTGCTGGATGACCTGCCATCACCCCACGGCACCATCGACGACGATCGCTTCTCTCCCGGTGACGGTCATTGGCTGGTGGCGCCATTCGCCTGGCATCAGGACACCCCGGAAGCCTTGCTCACCGAAAGCGAACTGCGTGATTGCCTTGAGCACACCTTGCTCAGCCTGTCGGAACTGCAAAGCAGCGTGTTGCTGCTGCGCGAGCGCCAAGGCCTGGAGCTGGAAGAGATCTGTAATCTTCTGGAGATCTCGCTCTCCAATGTCCGTGTGCTGCTGCATCGGGCGCGGCTGAAAGTCTTCGCCACGGTGGAGCATTTTGAGGAGGCCGGCGAATGCTGACCTGCAAGGAACAAGTGGCACGCTCCAGCGATTATCTCGATGGCCAATTGAGCTTTCGCGAGAAACTGCTGGTGCGCCATCACCTGATGTTCTGTCCGAACTGTCGGCGGTTCATTCGTCAGATGCGTTTGATGCAGGCCACGTTGAAGGCGATGCCGGAGAGGCCGCAAGAGGGTGTGGATGCGCTGGCCGAACGCTTGGCCGAGCAACGCCGTAAGGAAAAATAGAATTCCACCTGTAGGAGCTGCCGAAGGCTGCGATCTTTTGATCCTCAAAAACAAGATCAAAAGATCGCAGCCTCCGGCAGCTCCTACAGTGTTTTTGCATCCTGCAGAAATAGCCCGACGCAGACGAAACGAACGGATGATGGGGATCGTTCCGCCCGCATCAGGCTATAGGGTGACGCTTTTTAGAACTTGGCTTCGGCATCCAGCTGCAGAGTGTTGGTGTCTGCGTCACGCTGGGTACGGCTGGAGAAGTCGGCCTTGGTCAGGAAGTACGTGGCGCCGATGGCGAAGTTCTTGTCGATGTCGTAACCGACCTTGAACTTGTGCCCACGGGAACCGGTGGTGCCGTTGGCGAAGTCGGAGTCGGTGAACGCGCCGACCACGGCGTCACGCTGTACGTCACGATAGTTGTAATCCAGGTTCAGACCGAAGACTTTCGACTTGGCGCCGACCAGCCACGCGGTATCGGCGTCGGTCACGGCATCGTTGTTCTTCACGTATTGACCGTAGAACGACAGCGGCATCGGCAGACCGCCAATGTCGATCTGGCTGAAACCTTCGTACAGGCGGAACTCGTTGTTGGCCGAGTTGCCGTTGACCGACAGCGCGCACGGTGTGGATGTCCCGGTGCAGCGGCTGTCTTCGTCGTTCTGGTAGGCGTAGACGCTGCCGCCCAGGGTCAGTTTCAGGTTGTCGGTGATCGCGAAACGGCTGCCCAACTGCCCGGCAGTCAGACGCAGGTCGTGACGGAATTGCACGCCTTCGCCGTCGACGTTGTCCTTGAGGGTGTAGTTACCCAGGCTGCCGAACAGTTCGGCGCTGCTGCCCAGTGGATATTTGTAGGTGACGGCCAGACCTTCCGGGTTGATGTCGCTGTCCCAGATCACGTCGCCCATGCTGACCCACGGTTGCAGCATCTTTCCGCCGATCACGTGCAGGTTCTTGATCGCATCCGGGTGGTAGTCGATGTAGCCCAGGTCGAGCCAGATCTGCTTCTTGTCGAAGTAGTTGTCCATGTCCTGGTTGGTCGAACGGGCATCGTCGCCGCCGCCGGTGGCAATACGGATGCCGGTGTCGACTTGCGGGTTGATCTCGGTGTAAGCCCCCAGACGTGCGCGGATACGCTGGCGATCCTTGTCGCGGCCGCCGTTGTTCGACTCGCCGTCGATCTTGACGGTCTCCTGACGGATACGCACGTCACCCTTGAACTGGGTCTTGGCGGCCCAGGCGAGTTTCTGGTCGAAGGAGCTCAGCTCGTTGGTTTTCTTCGCGGTTGCCGCGATTTGCTCGTTGGTCTCTTGCTGCGCCTGCTGCGCGATTTGCTGAGCCTTCTGATCCTTGGCCAGTTCAGTTTGCAGTTCGATGTACTGCGCCTGGGAAATGGAACCGTTGGCCTTGAGCATGTCGAGCAGTTTGGCGTCGACTGCAGCACTGGCCGGAACGCTCATGGCCAGCAACAGGCCACCGCACAAGGCCGCCGCAGTTTTCGTGGAAGCAAGACGCATAGCAATCTCCGAAGATGAGAGGGATGGCAGAACCATCCGGGGCACACCGACGCGTACGTCGGAAAACAGTGTCCGGGTAGACCCCGGCGCTCTAAAAACAGGAGCGAGTATCGCGATGGTTTATGACAGAGCAGTGGCTAAGTGATGTCATGTCGATGACGATACAAAGTCCTCGTGAACTATTGAGCTAGAGCACTGTCGTCCGATTGCTCGTGTGCAAAGGGCAGCGATAAGCGATACTCGCGGGGCTTTGAAGCCCGGAAGTGGAGAGTCAGTTGATGCCGTTGCAACGCCTGCAAAGCCTGTCAGAAATCGCCCCGGCGACATGGGACGCGCTGGTGCCCGAGAACCAGCCGTTTTTGCGCCATGCGTTCCTCAGCGCACTGGAAAACAGCGGTAGCGTCGGACCCCATACCGGCTGGCAGCCCGAGCATCTGCTGCACGTTGAAGGCGGTCGGTTGATCGCCGCGCTGCCCAGTTATCGCAAGTGGCATTCCTACGGCGAGTACGTGTTCGATCACGGCTGGGCCGATGCCTGCGCCCGGGCCGGCATCGATTACTATCCCAAACTGCTGACGGCGGTGCCGTTCAGCCCGGTCAGCGGACCACGCTTGCTGGCCGCCCGGGTCGAGGACGGTTTCGAACTGCTCAAGAGCCTGCCGGGTTATCTGGAAATCGAGGAGCTTTCCAGCGCGCACATCAATTTCACCGACCCGTTCACCGATGCCGCCATGGCCGAGCAGCCGGGCTGGCTGCAACGTATCGGCTGTCAGTATCACTGGCAGAATCGCGGTTATCGGGACTTCCAGGATTTTCTCGACGCGCTCAGTTCGCGCAAGCGCAAGCAAATGCGTAAAGAGCGCGAGCAAGTGGCGGGGCAGGGCTTCGAATTCGAATGGCTGGAAGGGCGTGAGCTGGACGAGGCGCAATGGGATTTTGTCTACGCCTGCTATGCCAACACCTACGCCGTGCGCCGCCAGGCGCCGTACCTGACGCGCGAGTTTTTCAGTCTGCTGGCTGCGCGGATGCCGGAGGCGATTCGGGTGGTCTTCGCCAGACAGGGTTCACGGCCGGTGGCGATGGCCTTCAGTCTGGTCGGGGGCGACAGCTTCTATGGGCGCTATTGGGGCTGTCTGGCCGAGTTTGACCGGCTGCATTTCGAGACGTGTTTCTATCAGGGCATGGACTATGCGATTGCTCAGGGGTATCAGCGCTTTGATGCCGGCGCTCAGGGCGAGCACAAGCTGATTCGCGGCTTTGAACCGGTGATCACCCACTCGTGGCACTACCTGCGTCATCCCGGTCTGAAAGCCGCAGTCAAAGACTTCCTGCAACAGGAACGTGCTGGCGTCCTTGCGTACGCCGAGGAAGCCAGAACAGCCTTGCCATACCGCCAGGCCTGAGCTTGCCTTTAAACGGGGCCGACATCGATTCTCGGGCGTGGTTGATTTATTACTGTGGGAGGGGGCTTGCTCCCGAATGCGGTGTGTCAGTACGGTAGCTATGACTGACACGACGCCTTCGGGAGCAAGCCCCCTCCCACAGGGGATTTCCAGTGGGTTCAGGATTGCTCTTTGCCCAGCCAGCGATAAATCGTCCCGCCCACTATCGCGCCAATCAGCGGCGCGACCCAGAACATCCACAACTGCGCGATCGCCCAGCCGCCGACCATCAGCGCCGGCCCGGTGCTACGAGCCGGGTTGACCGAAGTGTTGGTGACCGGAATCGAGATCAGGTGAATCAGCGTCAGCCCCAGGCCGATGGCAATCGGTGCGAGGCCCGCCGGGGCGCGTTTGTCGGTGGCGCCGAGGATGATGATCACGAACATCCCGGTCATCACCAGCTCGGTGACAAAGCCTGCCGCCATCGAGTATTTGCCGGGCGAGTGCTCGCCGTACCCATTGGACGCCAGACCTGCTGCGATGTCGAAACCTTCCTTGCCGCTGGCGATGTAGTAGAGCAGCGCGGCGGCGAGTATCCCGCCGAGCACCTGGGCGATGATGTAGGCGGGTAGCTCTTTTGCTGGAAACCGTCCGCCGACCACCAACCCGACCGATACCGCCGGATTGAGATGACATCCGCTGATGTGGCCGATGGCGAACGCCATGGTCAGCACCGTCAGACCAAACGCCAGGGCCACCCCCAGCACTCCGATGCCCAGAGGCGAAGACGCGGCGAGCACCGCACTGCCACAACCACCCAGAACCAGCCAGAACGTACCCAACAACTCAGTAACTGAACGTTTGAACAGAGACATGAGAGAGTCCTTGATAGGCGTGCTATCGAGACTGTATCGAGTTGTGCTTCCTTGCAGATTTACGACAGGTTCCGTGCTGGAACCTTGGCTGAGTACAGCACGCTTTGGATGGATTTCCAGCAGCCATGAAAAAACCGCCAGAGCCCGTGGTTAGAGGGCTGTGACGGTTCTCAATATATTGTGGGAGGGGGCTTGCTCCCGAATGCGGTGTGTCAGACAAATGTTCGGTACTGACACCCCGCTTTCGGGAGCAAGCCCCCTCCCACATTGGAGTTGTATTGATTCAATGATCAATCGATCCCGACAAATCCCCCGGTCTGGTGCGCCCACAACCGCGCATACAATCCGCGATGCGCCAGCAGTTCGGCGTGGGTACCGCTCTCGGCGATCTTGCCGTTTTCCAGCACTACCAGCCGATCCATACGGGCAATGGTCGAGAGACGGTGAGCAATGGCGATCACGGTTTTGCCTTGCATCAGGGTTTCCAGGCTTTCCTGGATCGCCGCTTCGACTTCCGAGTCGAGTGCCGAGGTTGCTTCGTCCATGATCAGGATCGGCGCGTCCTTGAGCAGCACCCGGGCAATCGCAATGCGCTGGCGCTGACCGCCGGACAGTTTCACCCCGCGTTCGCCGACGTGCGCGTCGAAACCGGTACGGCCCTCAGCGTCCGACAGCAGCGGAATGAACTCGTCGGCGCGGGCCTTGTGCACCGCGTCCCAGAGCTCGGCGTCGGTGGCGTCAGGCTTGCCATACAGCAAGTTATCGCGGATCGAGCGGTGCAGCAGGGAGGTGTCCTGCGTGATCATGCCGATGCGTGCGCGCAGGCTTTCCTGGCCGACTTCAGCGATGTTCTGCCCATCGATCAGGATGCGTCCGCCCTCTACGTCATACAGGCGCAGCAGCAGGTTGACCAAGGTCGATTTACCGGCGCCGGACGGCCCGATCAGGCCGATTTTTTCGCCGGGTTTAATGGTCAGGTTGAGGTCGCCGATGATGCCTTTCTTCTTGCCGTAGTGAAAATCCACGTGCTCGAAACGCACTTCGCCACGAGCCACGGCCAGCGGTTTGGCCTGCTCGCGATCAGTGACGCTGACCGGTTGCGAGATGGTCTGCAGACCGTCCTGCACCATGCCGATGTTTTCGAAGATGCCGGTGACAACCCACATGATCCAGCCGGACATATTGACGATACGAATCACCAGACCGGTGGCGAGGGCGATCGCGCCGACGGTGATCAGCGACTGCGTCCACAGCCACAGCGCCAGCGCGGTGGTGCCGACGATCAGCAGGCCGTTCATGGTGGTGATCGCCACGTCCATGCTGGTCACCACACGGCCGGCCATCTGCGCCTTGACCGTCTGTTCTTCGATGGCTTCCCTGGCGTAATGCTGTTCGAAGTTGGTGTGGGCGAACAGCTTGAGGGTGGCGATGTTGGTGTAGCCGTCGACGATCCGCCCCATCAGTTTCGAGCGCGCGTCGGAAGCTTCCACCGAACGCTCTTTCACCCGCGGCACGAAGTAGTACAGCGCGCCGATGTAGGCAGCGATCCACGTCAGCAGCGGGATCATCAGGCGCCAGTCGGCTTCGGCGAATAGCACCAGCGAACTGATCGCGTAGATCACCACATGCCACAGCGCATCCACCGCTTGCACCGCCGAATCGCGCAGCGAGTTGCCGGTCTGCATGATGCGTTGGGCGATGCGCCCGGCGAAGTCGTTCTGGAAGAAATTCA